>Ga0247804_10000011_pt1 | contig 166236 bp, 135 predicted proteins | sample UWRJL029104C1_FD_181142 | JGI IMG/M metagenome (GOLD analysis project Ga0247804, IMG submission 181142) | Plant litter microbial communities from Arlington Agricultural Research Station in Wisconsin, United States - UWRJ-L029-104C-1 | ecosystem: Environmental > Terrestrial > Plant litter >... | reverse complement strand
CGCTTCATGTCAGTATTGAGCAAGCTCATGTAACCTTCACGGCCGCCCCAGAACACGTAGTTTTCACCACCGAGTGCAATGGTTGCATCCAGCGCGTCTTTCAATTGTGCGCCAGCGTAAGCCACTACGTTGAAATCCGGGTTAGTCGAAGCACCATTCATGTAACGTGGGTTAGAGAACAGGTTCGCTGTGCCCCACAACAATTTCACGCCGGATGCTTGTTGTTTTTGTTTCGCGTATTCAACGATGGTTTGCAAACGCTTGGAGGTTTCCGCGCGAGTGCTACCTTCGTCGATCAAATCGATGTCGTGGAAGCAGTAGTAAGGCGTACCGAGTTTGGTAATAAACTCAAACGCCGCATCCATTTTTTCGTGCGCGCGCGCAACGGCATCGCTAGTGGAAGACCATGGAAATATTTTGGTACCTGGGCCGAAAGGATCGTGACCAGCGCCACAAAAGCTGTGCCAGTAACAGGTGGCAAACTTGAAATGTTCTTTCAAGGTTTTGCCTGCAACTACGCGATTTTCATCGTAGTATTTAAACGCTAAAGGATTGTCAGAATCAGGACCTTCAAAACCGATTTTGCCAACACCAGGGAAAAATTCTTTACTGCCGATAACAACGCTCATAGTTTTCACCTTAAGTTTTTCACTAACACAAATTAATTAACGCTTATAGCCCGCCGCTTTTTTACTGCAGAAATTACTGCGGTAAAAGCGCAACCCAGGTTTGATAAGCATCCTGATACTCTGCAAATACTGACGGCTGAGGTTCAACTACACTCAACCGCGTCAAACCCGTAAACGCCTCGGTGGCGGATGCGTAATAACCACTGCCCAAGGCCGCCGCGCGCGCTGCACCTTCGGCGCCGTCGGTTTCAAACATTTCTACTGCTGCTTGCGTGGTATTGGCAAAGGTTTGCGCAAATACATCGCTTAAAAACATATTGCCTTTACCTGCACGAACCACTTCACAACTGCCGCCCAATGATTTCAACACATCAAAACCCTGATTGAGCGAAAACACTATGCCTTCTTGCGCAGCACGCACCATGTGACCTAAACCATGGCGATTAAAATCGAGGTTGCGCAACTGCGCGCCCAAATTTTTATTTTGAAAAATTCGTTCAGCGCCGTTACCAAACGGATGAAACAATAAACCTTCACTGCCCACCGGCACGGCTTGTGCGAGCGCATTCAATTGCGGATAAGACGGTGTAGCACCCGCCTCACCCAGCGTTTGACGCAACCATGAATACAAACGGCCGCAACCATTCACGCACACCAACACGCCATTACGTTTTTTCTCTTCGGTACTGGTGACATGCAAAAAAGTATTTACCCGCGATTCCACATCCGCCGCTGGCTGATCAGTCACACCGTATATCACGCCCGAGGTGCCCGCAGTTGCAGCCACTTCGCCCGGCTCCAATACATTCAAACTAAATGCATTGTTAGGTTGATCGCCCGCGCGGTAACAAATTTTTACACCGTCGCGCAAACCTAATTCAGCGGCGATGCTAGCACTGACATGTGATTGCACCCCAAAACTCGGCACAATATCCGGAATCAATGCGCTATCGATTCCCCAATGCGCCAACAGTTCAGTCGCAACACGATTTTCTTTGAAATCCCACAGCGTCCCTTCCGATAAACCGGAAGCTGTAGTGTTGATTACACCAGATAATTTCATCGCAATAAAATCACCGGGCAGCATAATTTTGTGAATGCGCGAAAAAATATCCGGTTGGTTTTGTTGTACCCAACGCAATTTCGCAGCAGTGAAATTACCGGGCGAATTCAGCAAATGACCAAAACAATAGTCGTCGCCCAATTCTGCCAAGGCGGCATTACCCAACGGCACCGCACGGCTGTCGCACCAAATAATCGAAGGACGCAACACTTTCTGATCTTTATCGACCACCACTAAACCGTGCATTTGGTAGGAGATGCCAATCGCATCAATTTGCTGCGCATCAAAACTGCCACGCGCCACCAAACGCGCAAAACCTTGGCGCACGCAATCCCACCAGGTATCCGGATGCTGTTCGGCAAAACCGACAGCAGGGCTATCGATAGCTAACTCAGAATCAGGGTAAGACAATGCACCCAGACTTTTTCCTGTATGACCATCCAACACCGATAATTTGACTGAAGAACTGCCGACATCAATACCAAGAAACAACATAGAAGCTCGCTAATCCAAAGAATGAATGCACCCGGTTACATGTCGGGGGAAAAGACTTACAGAGTTTAGTGCACCGTTATGATTAAAAATTGTGCACTGCTGCAAAAGATGTAAATAGCATAGCTTATTGTCCAACTGACAACAAGATAAAGGAATGTAAATTTTTATGAGTAAAGCCCTATTTGCACCAAAAACAATCGGGCAGTGGCGATCAAAGCATTTTTCAACGACTATAGTGCATTGAGGTGTGCACTCAAATGACAATGAATCGCAAAAAGTGCGCACTCGACCATTATCGACTCGGCTTATACAATACCGGTTACATGAGCCTCTCGAAAGGCTTGATCAACCCACAGAAACATTCACTCCAGCGCAAGCTCTGAGGACATTGCACGTGCCCAACGACCATATACCCGGCAGTCAACAATCATTTAATTCCTCTAGCGGCGAGGATGGTGTCATTAAGTCACTATCCATCGACAACTTGGTGTTCGGGCTGGATAACGATGACCTGAAAATCCTGCTGGTGAAACAAACCGATCCACTGCACCAAGGCAAATGGGCGCTGCCGGGCGGTTGGATTCGCTTTGATGAAAACCTGCGCGATGCCGCCTATCGCTTGCTGGAAGAATTAACCGGCGTGCGCGATTTGTATTTGGAACAGCTCAAAACCTTTGGCCGTGTTGATCGCTTCCCCAGTGAACGCGTGGTGACCATCGCCTACTACGCGTTGGTAAGTGCCGATAACATTTCGCTGGTCACCGGCCAAAGCGCGGCCGATGTGAGTTGGCAAAGCGTGAATAAAATGCCCGAGTTGGTGTACGACCATGCCGAAATTATCGAACACGGGTTGAAAGTATTACGCCATCAAGTTTGCCATCAGCCGATTGGCTTTAATCTGCTGCCCGAGAAGTTCACCCTCTTACAACTGCAGGCGCTGTATGAAGCCATCCTCAATACCACGCTGGATAAACCCAACTTCCGCCGCAAGATTATGAAAATGAATCTGCTCACGCCTTGCAATGAAAAGCAGCAAGGTGTTCCACATCGCGCCGCCAGTCTTTATCGTTTTGATGCAGAAGCTTACAAACACCTGAGTGAATCCGGTTTTGCGTTTGAGATCTAGTCAGTAACACCCACTCCATATAGTCACCTAGACCACAATAAGTTAAGATCCACTACTTTTTCATCAGCGTAAAAGATCAACAACAAATATAATTTCAATAAACAGGTATTAAAAACATGAGCCATGCACCAATAGATACCGGATCGGTAGGCGTCTCTACCGTTGCCGGAGAGCGCAATATGACGTCCATCGTCATCATCAGTATCATCGCAACCTTAGGTGGTTTTTTATTCGGCTTCGACAGCGGCGTAATTAACGGCACAGTTGACGGCCTCAAACTCGCGTTTAATTCAGAATCGGCTGGTACCGGATTTAATGTGGCTTCCATTTTATTGGGTTGCGCTGCCGGTGCATTTTTCGCAGGAACACTGGCAGATACCTACGGTCGCCGCGGCATACTTATCGTGGCAGCGATACTTTTTATCCTGTCGGCATGGGGTGCTGGTATTGCAAACTCATCTACTGAGTTTGTTATTTATCGCCTCATTGGCGGATTGGCGATTGGTGCCGCAAGTATTATTTGTCCCGCCTATATCAGTGAGCTAGTACCGGCGGAATACCGTGGCAAACTTAGCTCTATTCAACAAATCGCGATTATTTCCGGCTTGACCGCAGCAGCGCTGAGCAACTACTTTCTCGCGACTGCAGCTGGCTCTTCTATTAATGAATTTTGGCTTGGCTACACCTCTTGGCGCTGGATGTTCTGGGTCGGTATTTTGCCTGCAGCTGTATTCTTATTGGCACTGTTGTTTATCCCGGAAAGCCCACGCTTTTTAGTTGCACGCGGTAAGAAAGAGCAAGCACTTGGCGTGTTGACCAAACTCTACGGCGCGACCTCTGCCAGAAAAACTGTAGATGAGATTTATGCCTCACTATCACACGATCACCAACCACGCTTCTCTGATTTAATCGATAAAACCAAAGATCGTATTCGCCCGATTGTATGGGTCGGTATCGGTTTGGCCGTATTGCAGCAGTTTGTCGGTATCAACGTGGTGTTCTACTACGGTGCCGTACTTTGGCAAGCAGCGGGCTTCTCTGAAAGTGACTCGTTATTTATCAGTGTCGTATCGGGTGTGGTGTCTATCGGTGCCTGTTTCATCACCTTCTTTCTCGTCGATAAAATAGGCCGCAAACCACTATTGCTAATTGGTTCAGTGGGTATGACCGTTAGCCTGATATTAGTCGCCTACGCATTTGCTGGCGCGCCGCTAGATGAAAAAGGTGACCTGATATTGAGTGGCCCGATGGGTCTGCTGGCCTTGATTTCTGCCAACGTCTACGTGGTGTTTTTCAACATGTCATGGGGTCCGGTAGTGTGGATTATGTTGGGTGAAATGTTCCCTAACCAAATTCGCGGCACAGGTCTCGCCATTGCCGGTTTGGCTCAATGGCTTGCCAACTTCCTCATTACCTTGACCTTCCCTATTCTGCTCGCCTCAGCATTGGGCTTAGCCGGTGCTTATAGCATCTACGCTTTCTGCTCACTCTTCTCAGTGCTATTTGTGATTTGGTGGGTAAAGGAAACCAAAGGCGTATCTTTGGAAAACATGGAAGGTTAATTCTGTCGCAGCGATATTTCGCGCTGCAGCAAAAAGAGAAAGGCGAATCCGCAAAGGTTCGCCTTTTTTATTGCACGCCCGAACTAGCCACTTTTGCTAAAAGGCATCACTGGTATACAAGCAAAGGCGCCTTATGGTGTAATTGACAACATCCACATCTCTTTTTGAGTAGCTGCGCGAGTAGTTACTCATTTTTATTTTAATAACAGGTCAGGTTTATGAGTAGCGTCAACCCCTTATTGGTCTTATTAACGAGCGGCTTGCTGATAACAGCGAATTACTCTTTTGCCCGTAGCGTCGATTTTTATCAATTTACTTATGAAGGTAAAGATGCAGTATTCGCCCACAAACCTGCACAAGGTCAATTCCAAAATCCCATCCTCGCCGGCTTTTATCCCGACCCAAGCATCACTCGTGCAGGCGAAGATTATTATTTGGTGACATCTTCTTTTTCTTACTCGCCCGGTGTGCCAATTTTTCACAGCAAGGATTTAGTGAACTGGAAATCACTTGGGCATGTATTGGTTACACCAAAGCAATTGCCACTTTATAAACAGCAAACGTCCCGGGGAATTTATGCACCGACTATTCGATACAACGATGGTACTTTTTACCTGATCACAACCCTCGTCGATGTGCGGGGCAACTTTATTGTCACTGCCAAAGATCCTGCTGGTCCTTGGTCTGATCCGATTTTATTACCTGAAGTCGGGGGTATAGATCCGGATATCTTTTTCGATGACGATGGTCGCGTTTACATCGCTCACAACGATGCGCCTATTGGCGAACCACGCTATGAAGGTCACCGCGCAATTTGGCTGTGGGAATTTGATCTTAAAACAAAAAAAGTGATCAAAGAATCGCGCCGGATGATTGTGAATGGCGGCACTGATTTGGCCAAAAAACCCGTGTGGATCGAAGCACCGCACATCTACAAAATACATGGTTGGTATTATTTGTTGTGCGCTGAAGGCGGTACTGGTTATGACCACTCTGAAGTCGTATTTCGCACCAAGGATTTAAACAAACCGTTTGAACCCTATGCGGGCAATCCGATTTTGACGCAACGCGATTTGGACATTACCCGCCCCAACCCTATCACCACGGCTGGCCATGCGGATTTAATCCAAACCAAAGAAGGCGATTGGTGGGCGGTATTTTTAGCGACGCGCGCTTACGATAAAACTGCCTACAACACTGGCCGCGAAACATTTTTATTGCCGGTGAGTTGGAAAAATGAATGGCCAGTTATTTTGCAACAAGGGAAAGAAATACCCTACCAACTTAATGCACAAAAAATTTCAGCTACCACCAAAAATCCGGAAACCATGACCGGCAATTTTTTATGGCAGGATAGTTTTTCTGGTGCTGCGCTGCAGCACCCGTGGGTCAGCTTACGCACCGCAGATTCACCTTTTTACACACTGCAAAAAAATAGCATTCGATTGCAGGCGTTAACCATAGGCTTGGATAAACTTGAGCAACCGGCATTTCTTGGCCGTCGCCAGCAGCACACACGTTTTAGTGCCAGTACTGAATTCGCTATACCCGCAGAAAAAACCTCTGCAGGAATAGTCGCCTTACAAAGTGAAACAGCACATTATTATTTCGGTGCAAAAACGATTAATGGTAAAACACAGCTTTTTATTGAACAGGCCAATAAAAGTACACCCAAGGTTATCCAAACTTTTTCACCTACTGATTTAAACAAACGGTTGCAGCTAAGTATTGAAGGCGATGCAGGCAAAATCAGTTTTTACTATCAGGCTAAAGATGGCAACCGAACACCTGTGCTGGAAAATGCTGATGCAAAAATCCTGAGCACAGAAGTCGCCGGTGGATTTGTTGGAACATTGTTAGGCATTCATGCAAGAGCGGAATAATAAATTACCACAGGGAATTGCGATGCGATTAAGTTTTCGATGTACAAAATCTCTAGCTAATGGCCGATTGTGGCTGGCTCTGGTGCTAACCTTTTCATTTATCAACACGACAGCTTTAGCGCTAGGTGAAAAACCCTGGTTAGCGCAATCGGGCAACAACAATCTGATATTGGTAGATAAAAATAACAGCGCCGAATTAATTGTCGATGCGGATGAATTCCCCGGTGTAGTGCGCGCCGCTAAAAATCTGCAACATGATATCGAAAAAGTCTCCACCCAAAAGCCCACACTCACCAACCGCGTTAGTGGCGAGAGCAAGCACATTGTCGTTATTGGAACCTTGGGCAAAAGCAAATTAATCGACCAACTGGTTGCCAGCCATAAATTGGATGTGCGTAAAATTCACAACCAATGGGATGCCTTTCAAGTACAAGTTATCGACAATCCTTTTCCTCAAGTACAACGTGCACTGGTTATCGTCGGCGCCAATAAACGCGGCACCACTTACGGCATTTATAGTTTAAGCGAACAAATCGGTGTATCGCCTTGGTACTGGTGGGCAGATGTACCAGTAAAGAAAAAAGCCACCATTTATATCGACAAGAAAACGCTGGCAGTTGAAATTCCCAAAGTGAAATATCGCGGCATATTTTTAAACGATGAAGCCCCTGCACTCACCAATTGGGTCGCCGAAAAATACGGCAACTACAACGCGCAGTTTTATGAAAAGGTATTCGAATTATTACTGCGCCTTAAAGCCAACTTTCTATGGCCAGCGATGTGGAACAATGCCTTTGCCGACGATGATCCGCAGAATATGATTCTGGCGGATGAATACGGCATTGTGATGAGCACATCGCACCACGAGCCGATGATGCGCGCGGACAAAGAATGGAATCGCTACGGTAAAGGTCCTTGGGAATATTCAAAAAATCCCGACAACTTATATAAGTTCTGGGTCGATGGTGCCAAGCGTAATAAACCCTACGAAAGCATTTACACCCTCGGTATGCGCGGCCAACAAGATGAGCCGATGAGTGAAGGCGAAAATATCGGTTTACTCGAAAAAATTGTGCGCGATCAACGCAACATTCTCAGCGAGGTTTTTGGTAAAGATCAACTTACCGCAGTGCCGCAAGTATGGGCACTCTATAAAGAAGTGCAGGGATTTTATGAACGCGGCATGCGTGTGCCTGACGATGTAATCCTGCTGTGGTGCGATGACAACTGGGGCAATATCCGCAGGTTGCCAACGCCAGAGGAGCGCAAACGCGCGGGTGGTGCGGGTGTTTATTATCATTTTGATTATGTCGGCGGGCCGCGCTCTTATCGTTGGATAAATACGCTCTCCATCGCCAAAATTTGGGAGCAAATGCACCTCGCGTACACTTACGAAGCTAACCAGATTTGGATTGTGAATGTGGGTGATTTAAAACCGATGGAATATCCGATTGAGTTTTTTCTCAATATGGCATGGAACCCCGAGGCCTGGCCAAAAGAACGCATTCCGGAATTTGCAACACTCTGGGCTGAACGCGAATTTGGTAAAAAATACGCGCAGGAAATTGCGGCGATTATGACGGGCTACACACGCCACAATTTACGTCGAAAACCCGAGCTGCAAGACGCTACTACTTATAGCCAACTCCATTACAACGAAGCTGACCGCGTGACGGCGGAAATAAAATCCTACGCCGCACGCGCTGAAACTCTCTACGCAAAAATCCCGCGTGAACAACGCGATGCATTTTATCAATTAGTGCTCTTCCCAGCGAAAGCGAGTGCGATTGTTACTGAACTGTACGATGCACAAGCCAAGAATCATCTTTACGCACAACAAGCGCGCGCCAACACCAATGAATACGCTGATAAGGTGCGCAGATTATTCGCAGCCGATGCAGCACTTGAGCAGGAATATCACCAGTTAAATAATGGCAAGTGGAACCACTTTATGTCGCAGCCGCACATTGGCTACAGCAACTGGAATAATCCACCGGAAGACACACTACCCGTCATTCATCTTTATGAACCGCATAGAGCAGCGGAAATGGGCATCGTTGTGGAAGGCATGGCCAACGCATGGCCAAGCGCCGGACGCTATCAACTTGGGCGTTTTGACCCACTTGGCCAGCAGCAGCGGACTATCGAGATATTCAATAAGGGTAAAGAATCGTTTAGCGCTACTGCCCAAGCGAGCGCACCTTGGATTACAATTAGTCATACTAGTGTACAAGTTAATGCCGTTACGCGGATTCAGGTATCTATCGATTGGAGCAAAGCCCCCAAAGGCGAAGCCACTGGTTCAGTTAAAATAACCGGACCCGGTTGGGATGGCGCAACTATTGCGTTGAAAATACTCAATACGGGTGTACCCAAGCGCGCGCTCAAAGGATTTGTGGAAGCGGATGGTTATATCGCAATTGAAGCTGAGCATTATCAACGCCAAGGCGCTGCGAATGATGGCATAGGCGCGAAGCTGCGCTGGGAAAAAATCCCCGAGCATGGGCGCACTTTATCATCCATGTCGGTCTACCCCATCATCGATAAAAGCTTTAACGATGTAAACGCCGCGCCCTATCTTGAATACGATTTTTATAGCCAGAGCAGCGGCGAGTTCAAGGTGGAAGGGTTATTTGCTCCGAGCTGGCCATTGATGCCCGGGCGAGGTTTACGCTACGCCGTCGCGATTGACGACCAAGCTGCACAAATTGTGGATTTAACTGCAGACATGAGCAGCGACGCTTGGGAAGAAAGTGTGCGCAGCGATCTGCGCCGAAGTGTAACGACACATAGGATCGATAAATCCGGCGCTCATAAATTGCGACTTTACAGCCTTGATCCGGGCGTGACTTTGCAAAAAATTATAATTGATACCGGCGGACTTTTGCCCAGCAATCTGGGGCCAAAGGAGAGCCAAAAATATTAAAAGACTATTAACAACCCAGCTGTAGAGAAACCATTGAATGAAAATTGTGGATGCAAAAGTGATTGTCACCTGCCCTGGCAGAAATTTTGTCACGCTCAAGATTACAACCGATCAAGGAATTTACGGCATCGGCGATGCAACACTCAATGGCCGCGAAAAAAGTGTGGTCTCTTACCTGGAGGATTATTTAATCCCCGCGTTAATTGGCCGCGATCCGCAACAAATTGAAGATATCTGGCAATTTTTTTATCGCGGCGCTTATTGGCGTCGCGGGCCAGTAGGTATGACGGCGCTCGCCGCAATTGATGTCGCGCTCTGGGACATTAAGGCCAAACTGGCCAATATGCCCCTCTACCAATTGCTCGGTGGCAAAAGCCGCGAGCGCATCCTGACTTACACTCACGCTAACGGCAAAGATTTGGACTCCACACTCGATGCGGTGCGCAAAGCCAAAGAAAAGGGCTATCAAGCGATTCGCGTGCAATGCGGCATTCCCGGCATCGAAAAAACCTACGGCGTTGCTAAAAACGAAAAAAATTACGAACCTGCTGATTCCGATTTGCCATCAACCGAAGTCTGGTCCACTGAAAAATATTTGAATTTTATTCCGGAAGTCTTCGCCGCAGTGCGCAAAGAATTTGGTAGCGACATTCATTTACTGCACGATGTACATCATCGTTTAACGCCGATTGAAGCTGCGCGCTTGGGTAAAGATTTAGAACCCTATCGCCTGTTCTGGATGGAAGATGCAGTGCCGGCGGAAAATCAGGAATCGTTTAAATTAATTCGCCAGCACACCACCACACCACTCGCCGTGGGCGAAGTATTTAACTCCATTCACGACTGCCGCGAACTCATTCAGAATCATTTGATTGATTACATCCGCACTACTATTGTTCACGCCGGTGGCATCAGCCATGTGCGCCGTATCGCCGATTTTGCGAGTTTGTTTCATGTGCGCACCGGCTTCCACGGCGCAACGGATTTATCACCCGTGTGTATGGGCGCGGCGCTGCATTTTGATTATTGGGTACCTAACTTTGGTATTCAGGAGCATATGGCGCACAGTGCACAGATGGATGAAGTTTTTCCGCATGCGTATCAATTTGAGCGTGGCTTTTTTACACCGGGCGAGGCAGCAGGCCACGGTGTGGATATCGATGAAACGCTCGCGGCGAAATACCCCTACCAGCGCGCATGCCTGCCTGTGAACCGTTTGGAAGACGGCACCCTCTGGCATTGGTAATATAGAGGCGAGACAATCCATAACAAACAAGCATAAGAGACGATAATGATGATAACTCAATACAAACTCCTGCTCGCCAGCGTGATTGCAGGCAGCATGTTGCTATCCGGCTGTCAGGACAAATCTGAGCCAGAAACGAGCAACGTAGCAGCCTCAGCAGTTACCACATCAACCGCCGTGACCACTCCGGTTGCGACACCCGCTGACCCTGCACTCTTTATCGGCGAACCGCTGGTAAAAGATATCTACACTGCGGACCCTTCGGCACGCGTCTTTAACGGCAAACTTTATATTTATCCCTCACACGATATAGAAACCGGCGTTACTACCACTGGTGAGGGTGATCGTTTTGACATGAAAGATTTCCACGTCCTGTCAATGGACGCAGTGGGCGGTGCAGTAACAGACCACGGTGAAGCACTGAATGTAAAAGATGTGCCTTGGGCAAAACGCCAACTCTGGGCGCCCGATGCCGCCGAAAAAGACGGTAAATACTTTTTGTATTTCCCCGCCAAGAATAAAGACGATATTTTCCAGATAGGCGTAGCCACCAGTGATTCACCCTCCGGCCCATTCAAAGCCGAGCCGGAGCCTATTAAAGGAAGCTTCAGTATCGACCCTGCCGTCTTTAAAGATGACGACGGCGCTTACTACATGTACTTCGGCGGTATCTGGGGCGGGCAATTGCAACGCTGGGCGACCGGTACTTACACCACCGAGGATAAATACCCGGCGAGCAATGAACCCGCGTACAGCCCAAAAATCGCGCGCATGAGCGATGACCTGCTGCAATTTGCCGAAGCCCCTAAAGACGTACAAATTATCGATGGTGGCGGCGTGCCGCTGCTTGGCACCGACAGCAACCGCCGCTTTTTTGAGGCAGCTTGGGTGCACAAGTACAATGGCAAATACTATTTGTCCTACTCCACCGGCGACACCCACTACATCGCTTATGCAGTTGGCGACTCACCTTACGGCCCGTTCGTCCACAAAGGTCTGGTACTGACTCCGGTATTGGGCTGGACTACCCATCACTCGATTGTTGAACATCAGGGCAAGTGGTATTTGTTCTACCACGACGCATCACTCTCCGGCGGCCAAACCCATTTGCGCAGCGTGAAAGTGACTGAGCTAACGCACAATGAAGATGGCACCATCAATACCATCGATGCCTATCTAGACTAAAAAACCCTTCTACCGCGCAATAAAAAGCCCCAGCTAGCAAACCGCTCGCTGGGGCTTTTTATTTGTCGTGGTAAATTGACTTTCATGAGGCGTGGGTGAATATTATACAGGCGCCATAATAATCATATTTATGACGATTTCCTCCCAATAATAATGCTAAAAAAGAGATGCCTTCATGCAAAACACTCAATCTAACACGCACAAATTCCTCATCGCCCTCTCCTGTGCTGGGCTCATGAACCCCTTGATCGCTAAGGCTCAAGGGGATATTAATCCCAATTATTTTTATCTGGTGAAAGGTGAACCCATTAGCCGTAGCATTTCGCTCGGCGACCCAACCAATTGGAGCACCAATATCCAAGGGCGCGCAGGCACATCTGCCGGTGGCAAAGTAGAAGTAGCGCCCACCGACTTCAAAGCAGCAGGTGATGCCCTTCAAATCACCTGGTCACCCCGCAAGAAAATACAAGGCAACCTAGGCCTTTATGGCAATCCAGTCGATTTATCCAAAATCAAGGACATCGCATCACTCACCATTGATATGCGCATCGATGTAAAGCCAGATAAAGAGGTGAGAATAGGCCTGGACTGCGGCTACCCCTGCCGCGCTGATTTGCCTATCAACGGCCTGATCAAAAAATTACCCAAGGGGGAATGGTTTTCCCTGCCAATCCCACTCAACTGCTTTAAAAGCGACAACTTCGACCTCAGTAAAATCGTCGGCCCATTTACTATCGCAACTGAAGGTAAGTTTACGGTGAGTATTATCAATATCCGTATCGAAAAATTGCTGGATGGCGAAAAGGGGTGCATTGAGACACCAAAAGAATAAGCAGATAGTTCGAGTGATAGAGGTTGGGACTAATGCCCGACCTTTTATCAAATGGCACCCATTTCCTCCTTATAGCAATCCTGCAACAACCTTCAAAAATCCGCCCCACACTAGTCGGGAAAATTTACACGCCACTCGCCAAAAACTTTATAGATCAATACAACCTATTGTTTTATATATGAAAATATATATGGCACAAGTTATGCAATGAATGAAGGCAGCTTAGGCTGTTTTAAACTCACTCATCTTGGCTTCATCATAAAGGACGCAAATCATGAAACTGATCAAACTCGCAGCAGCAGCTCTCATTACAATGAGCTCGCTTACTGCACAAGCTGGTTTATTAAGTATTGCCGCACCTGCACCTGTATCCGTGGAAGTATCTTCGATCAACAACTTCAAAGCCAACCTTCCAGTTGGAGCGGAGTACACCATCGGTGGTAACCTGACTTCTGCAGTGAATGGTCCAGTTCATTTGTCATTTAACTTTCTTGGCAAAGAAGCTGGCTACTACAACATTTTCAAATCTGTTCTCGGTGCTACCACCTATTCAATCGACACCACCCTGCCATCGCCATCGTTCAGTTACTCTGACGATTTCACTGCGGGCGAACTGATTAATTTCAGCTTCGCTACAGGCGGCTGGGGAGTTTCACCTAACACTGTAGCTAACGGCTTCAATACTCTCGCTGATGGCGTTGTATCCTTTGCTATTGCTCTGGACACAACCTTTGATGGCGTGTTTTATGATGCGATCCTGTTCTTTGATGACACTGGCGCAAGAGACGACGATAACCACGATGACTTGGTGATTGGCGTTAAAGCTACTGTTCCAGAATCCTCAACATTTGTGTTGATGCTGATGGGCTTGGCTGGCTTATTTGCTGCTCGTCGTTTGAAAGCGTAAGAAATCATATTTTGATTAAATAAACCCGGCATTTAGCCGGGTTTATTGTTTCTAGCTCGCGGAAATAGAATATAGGAGTGCCTATACCTCTCCAGCTTTACAATTCTCCGCGATAAATTGAGCATGCGATGGCATGAAATCCACCGATTTATCAATTACGCGCCTAACACCTTCCAATCTCTGTTTAATCTCAACATTGGACATCCGATCAACAAGTGGATTGTAAGCACGAGGGGAAATACCTTGCCCATGCATAACTTCCAACCAGCTTGTGCTATTAAACATTTCATTAGAATGTCGAAATATTCGTCCATTCTTTTTAAATTGTTCGATTTTTTGCGTTAACTCAGCGGGTATATCCATTGTTCGACAGTAATTCCAAAAGGCTGAGTCATCTCGTTCGGTGGCATGGTAATGCAAGATTAAAAAATCACGTATCCGATCGTACTCAAAATGAGCCTGACGATTAAACTCATCGACATCCTCTTGATCGAAATTTTGATTTGGAAAAAAAGACATCATACGCGCGATAGCGGATTGAACTAAATGTATGCTTGTTGATTCAAGCGGCTCCATAAAACCACCAGCCAAGCCAATTGCAATGCAGTTTTTGTTCCAGAATTTTCTCCGCTTGCCCGTTACAAATTTCAACATGCGTGGCTCAGCTAAAGCTTCGCCATCTAAATTATTTAAAAGAATGCTACACGCCTCATCCTCACTCATAAATTTACTAGAAAACACATGGCCATTACCTATACGGTGCTGTAGCGGAATACGCCATTGCCAACCCGCACTATGTGCCGTCGAACGAGTATAAGGCGATGGCTCGCCTGCATGAGCACAGGGAACGGCCCAGGCGCGATCACAAGGCAGCCAATGACTCCAATCCTCATAGCCAGTATGTAATGCCTGTTCTATTAATAAACCGCGAAATCCTGAGCAATCGATAAACAAATCTCCTGCAATACTCGCACCTGATTCAAGCCGTACCGCTTCTATGAAACCATCTGTATCGCGCAAAATTGTATTTACGACCTTACCTTCCGTCCGCACAACACCCAGTTTTTCTGAATACTCGCGCAAAAATCGCGCATATAATCCCGCATCAAAATGAAATGCATAAGCAATGTTAGATAGCGGTGAATTACCTGCATCAAATGGACGCATAAACTTACCTCGATCTGAAGCAACACCACTAAGAGTATAATTTCCAAGCTCTTCCGCTTCCCCCAGCTGCGACATTTTCAACCAGTAATGATAAAACTCGATAGAGTTCATATCCTTACCAACATCGCCAAATGCATGAATATATTTATGCCCAAGTGATTTCCAATTAACAAATTGGATTCCTAATTTAAAAGTACCCTGTGTTTTCCGTACAAATTCGTCCTCATCTAACTCCAATAACTTGTTATATAGCTGTATCTGGGGAATGGTCGCCTCACCAACCCCAACAGTACCAATTTCTTCTGATTCTATTAACTTTATTGAACAAAACTCTGGTTTCATCAACTTTGACAATGCAGCAGCCACCATCCAGCCAGATGTGCCGCCACCTACTATCACGATCGATTTAATTCTACTTTCGAACATATTATTTCCTATACACCTGAATAGCTTTTAAAAAGCGGCAGTGTTACAGATGAAAAATCTCAAAATAGTTATTTTTATCTTGGTAAGTATTCTGCAAAAAAAAAGCGCGCTCAATGACGAGCGCGCCTCCTTACTATCACATATCATGAAAAGCTTAGAAAGTAGCCCTCACAATTAATGCTGCCCTACGGTCATTCACGAACCAAGAACGACCAGCAGTTGTACCCTCTTTATCAAGGATCATAAGGGTTTCAGTTTGCGTATCTAACAAATTGGTAAATTGCAGACCAACCTTGATATTGTCGTTCACATCATAAAATGCGGATGCATCAAGGAAGCCTGCATCGTCATTCCACAATGGATACTTACTGATTACATCACGAGTAGTCAGTAAGTATTTTGAACGCCAGTTATACGCCAAACGTAAAGACCAATCATCCTTATCGTACATACCCACGATGTTAAAGGTATCTTTTGATTGACCCTGAAGAGGCAAGCCATCAGCCAAATCCAATGCTGCACCGGTATCGTTAGTAGTGCCATCCGCGAAGCCTTCATTAGGCACTGAGGTGGAGTCAATATAGCTGTAGTTTACCTGTAAACCCAAACCATCCCACGGCGCAGGCAACATGTCATAGAACTGCTGATACGCAATCTCAATCCCTTGAATCGTACCAGTACCACTATTAAGTGTACTATCGGTTGTCACTGTTTGAGTAACGCCAGTAGTAGGGTTAGTAAAATCGCGATCAAAGGCACCTTTAACGAAGAAATTGCTCAAGTCTTTATGAAAGACGGTGGTTGTTAAAGAACCAACTTTCGCAAAGTACCACTCCAAAGATGCATCCCATTGAGTTGATTCCATCGGTTGCATTAAGGGATTACCTGCAGAGCCAGTCCAACGATCAACATTGGCAGATACCGGAAAGATAACCGCATCTGGCGGTGTGTTAATGTCAGTAGGAGGATTTATTACAACTACTGTAGCACCAAGGTCTGCGTTATTTTTAACATCCCCCATATCAGGCATAGCTATCGCTTTTGCTACTGCAACACGAGCAATTAACTCATCAGTAAGTTCAACTTTTAAGTTAAAGCTCGGTAAGAATGCATCGTAGTCTGACTCTGCATCCTGAACAATGAATACATCATTACCAAATGCACGCTCTTCAGCGGTCAATAGGTTATTGGGGTCATTCGCCCACGCTAATGCTGCCGCCCTATCCGGATAGCGATCATCTGCAACAGCCTGATCAGCCCAAGCAACTTTTGCCTCTGGAGTCGCCGCAATACCTGGAGCATCAGCAGGAATTAGGTTTTGAGGTACCAAATCTGGATATTTAACCGAACCTGAGGCAGTACGTGTTAGCTTCATGTATCGCACACCCACATTACCATCGAAGCGGTATGCACTCTCGTCAGAACCGAAATCTACACGTACATAAGCAGCTTGGTTTTTCTCTTCGGTGATGTAAATATCGCCCTGACTGTAACGTCCTTCAATAGTGGCATCAGCACGGTCATTGGCGGGAACCCAACCATTCCCAGTCTCCTTCAATGTACGGCCATTCATTACTTGCTTAACTAATGACTCAGTTGGATGCAAGAGCGAATCACCTGGTACAGACAAAACTCCTCCACCGTGGAAGTCCGACCAATTAACCAGCTCGGTTTGCTGGAAAGCAACTGACTCACCTTCGACCCATAAAATTGGATCAGTCCATCTTGGACCAAGAGCACCCCAGTTATAGCTGGTTGAACGCACAGTTTGCTCACGATCAGCAAAGCGCACCCCAACTTTCACTGCCTGCAATAAACCTGCATCTTCAAACTTATAAGTAGAATCCAAACGCGCTGCATCCGAGTCACCCTCTGAATGCTCGTAGTGATCCATTGCCGATTGCCACATGTATGAAGTCGGATCCTGGAACCAGTTTGTATCTCCAGCAGGATCACCAAGGAAACCAATACTTTGCTTATTTTGAGGATCTGAATAACCGGACGGGTTGTTATCTCGCACCCCGTTCCAAGGCTCAATTAGCCTAAGAGTTGGCGTGTCTCCACGAGTATCGTATTCCTGCATAGCAAAAGTCGCGAGCATAACGGTTACATCGTCATCATATGTTTCCGCCTCAATGTGCTGGAAATCAGCCACCAATTCAAACTGATCAGATGGAGACCACTTCACGTTAAATGAGTAGTCATCTACAACTGTACTGGTATTTTTGAATCGAGTATCAGCTTGGAAAATATTGCCCCACTGACCTGCCACGGCAGTTCGTCCACTATACTGATTTGGAACTCGACCATCATTCTCAGATGAGCGCCAGCCATTACTATTAGTAAGCGTCCCCGCTTCGAAAACACCATCACTATCAAAAGTAAACTCTGTGTCGTTCAACGGGCGAGTAAGGCGCTCACTCTCCGCATATCCCCCTTGGTATTTAAGCGAGTTCTCAGTCCAAGCTAGATTAGCGTCTGAACGCATGAATTGAAAAGTTCCCAATAAAGTATCATCGGGGCTTTCCCACTGAACTGCTGTTGCAAAGCCCTGACGATCACGATCGTCAAACTTCTGCGTCAGGTTTGCGCCGTTAGGTAACCATACATTGCCAGTGCCATCACCCACAAAAGCTTCAGCACCTGGCAATGTTTGATTTGGATAGCTGGTATATACATTTTTAGTCATATCAGGGTTCAGATCTTTCGCCATATATTTAACATATGCATCACTTTGAATGCCATGTGAAACACCTTTCAGCGAAGAATCAGCAAAATTCACCAATAAGCCAAATTCACCAGCATCGGTATCCCAACGGTCACTAAACAAGCCTGAAATACTTGGCGTCCATTCTTCTGCCATATCGCCGTAAGAATAATCAGCCGATAAAGCAACTATACGATCCGATGAATCAAATGGCTTACGTGTACGTAAGCTCACAGTCCCACCAATGCCACCTTCGATCATATCTGCTGTTTGGTTTTTATATACATCAACACCACCCATAAGCTCTGGAGGTACGTCTTGAAAACTCAAACCACGACCTGAGTTAGCCGTAAATGAATCGCGGCCATTGAACTCGGAACGAGTAGCGCTCATACCGCGAATTACCGCACCAGAACCTTCCACACCAAAGTGATCCGGGTCATCTGCAGCGGAAAAACGTTCAATAGATACACCGGGAATACGTTGCATAGCTTCAAGTACGCTACGATCAGGAAGTGAACCAATATCACTTGAAGAAATCGAATCTACAAAGGTGCTGGATTCGCGTTTAATATCTTGAGCATTTTGCAAGCTGGTGCGAACACCACTAACAATTACCTCTTCCACGCCTTCATCGTTTTTAACTGCAGTATCCTGCGCAAAAGACGGTGCACTCAATGCCACTATGCACATTGCCAACATGGATTTTTTGAATTTAATACTGTTCTGCTGTGCATTTTTTTGATTTTTATGGAAAACCATAGCCAACCCCTTTGTTAAATTTATCGTTAGGTAATTTTTTATGTTGCCCTGCTTTATTATAAATAGCTTACTGAAAAGTGAGGCATTTGTATCCTACGCCGATGTTGATTATTGTGTCAATCTGACTATAAGCTGTTTTGAATTGAGTACGAGTTCACTTTTGTTCTGATTGATAGCGCTATCAATTAATAAGCACGCCATCAATTACCTATGATTGAATATTTTGTAAATAAAAAAGCCCGCTTCGAAAAGCGGGCTTTTTGACGACAGAGATTTCTATTTTTATGGCGTAAATGGGTGACGTAAAACTATAGTTTCAATCCGGTCAGGGCCGGTTGAGATGATATCGATTGGCGCCTTAATTAACACTTCAAGACGATTGATGTAGGCGCGGGCATTAGCTGGAAGCTCTTCCAAAGTTTGGGCACCCACGGTAGATTCGCTCCACCCGGGCACTTCCTCATAAATTGGTTTGATGCCAGCCCAGCCATCTGCATCATAAGGCATGCCAATGATAGGGCTGCCTTTGGCATCCTGATAACCAATACAGATCTTTACGGTTTCGAGGCCATCAAGCACATCCAGCTTGGTCAGACAAATACCCGTCACACTGTTGATACGGTTAGCGTGACGTACAGCAACCGCATCAAACCAGCCGCAGCGACGCTTACGTCCGGTGGTTGCACCGAATTCATGACCTTTTTTGCCAAGGTACTCGCCGATTTCACAGCTCAACTCGGTCGGGAAAGGGCCTGAGCCAACACGGGTGGTGTAGGCTTTGGTGATGCCGAGTACGTAATCGAGATACAACGGGCCAAAACCAGAACCGGTAGCCGTACCACCAGCAGTAGTGTTAGATGAAGTTACGAAGGGATAGGTGCCGTGGTCGATATCCAATAACGATCCTTGCGCCCCCTCGAACAATATACTCTCGCCTTCTTCACGCGCGGCGTGCAACAGCTCAGTCACATCGGCCATCATTGGCAACAGTTGCTCTGCCCAGAGCTTGCAATCCGCCATCACTTTATCGTAATCAACCGCCTCCACTTTGAAATAGTTAGTCAACACAAAATTGTGATAGCTGAGAATTTCTTTGAGTTTGACGCCAAAGCTTTCCAGATTAACCAGATCACCCAAGCGCAGGCCGCGACGCGCGACCTTATCTTCATAAGCTGGGCCAATACCGCGACCAGTGGTGCCGATTTTAGCATCGCCACGTGCCAGTTCCCGCGCCTGATCCAAAGCGACGTGGTAAGGCAGAATCAATGGGCAGGCAGGTGACAAGCGCAAGCTTTTACGGACTGACACACCGGTATCTTCCAAGCCTTTGATTTCTTTAAGCAAAGCTTCAGGCGATAACACAACGCCGTTACCGATCAGGCAGGTGACACCTTCGCGCAAGATGCCTGAAGGGATCAAGTGAAGAACGGTCTTTTTACCGTCGATCACCAGAGTGTGACCCGCATTATGGCCGCCTTGAAAACGCGTCACCAGGGAGACCTGATCGGTCAACAAATCAACGATCTTGCCTTTGCCTTCGTCACCCCATTGGGTGCCCAATACCACGACGTTCTTGCCCATGACTGGTTTAACTCTCTGTGCTGGATAAAAAGAAAACTGACTGATTAAAGCGCTACGACTTGGTAGCGACCATCCTGTAACAATAATTGGCGATCACAACCCAACTCGGCGAAGTTGGCGCCGCTACTGACTGAAATAATGCGCTGCCCTTGTGTGCGCAGGCTGTGGATCATCTGCCACTGTTGCACATCGCCGGTTTCGATAACGGCAATGGCGGGCACACTGACTTTAGTGAGCAAGCCTAATTTACTGATGGCGGTAATATCGACCGCAAAACCGGTGGCTGGACGCGCGCGCCCAAATACTTCGCCAATATGATCATAGCGACCACCGCTGGCGATAGGATTACCATAGCCGGGGGCAAACGCAGCAAAGACCAAGCCGGTTAAATAGTGGTAGCCACGCAACTCGCCTAAATCAAAATACAGTTCAGCGGTGGGATAACGTTGCTCGATAACACGCGCAACCTCATCCAACTGATCGACAGCAACTTGCGCTGCCTTGACTCCGCTAAACAAATCGCGTGCTGTCTGCAAAACCGATTTATTACCCGCCAATGTAGGCAAGCTTAAAAACAACTGCGCCTTGGTTTGATCGGCAATGCTTGCATCGACCCACGCGCGAATTTCCGTTGTTGCTTTGCGCTGCAACAACTCAAAAAAAGTATCTTCCTGGGCCTTGGTCAAACCGGCATCAGCGGCAATCGCGCGGTAAATGCCGACATGGCCTAAATCAATATGCAAACGCGGTAAACCCGCCACCTGCAATGATTCCAATAAGAGTGAAACGACTTCAATATCAGCCGCAACACCCGGCTCACCGTAAAACTCAAGCCCAGCCTGGATAGGCGTGCGGGTTGCAAGCGGATTCTTGGGGCGAGTATGAACTACATGACCGGCATAACACAGACGATTTGCACCGGTGCGATTGAAACTGTGGGCATCCATACGCGCGGTTTGCGGGGTGATATCGGCGCGAATGCCCAAGGTGCGACCACTTAACTGATCGGTGACCTTGAAGGTGAGCAGGTCCACATCGCGCCCCAAACCAATCAACAATGAATCGGTATATTCAAGCAGCGGTGGAATCACCATGTCGTAGCCCCAAGTGCTGTAAAGATCCAGCAAACGGCGACGCAAACTATCTATGGCTTTGGCCTCGGCGGGGAGGATTTCCTCGACTCCGTCCGGTAATAGCCAACGATCAGCGTAGGTCATAAGCGACTCTAGGTTAAATGCAGGGTTAAATGCGCGATTTAGAGGTAAAGAATCCGGCAAGCACGCATAAAAAAACCGAGCGGCTGGCTCGGTTGCGGCATTTTAACACTGTTTGCCGGGGGATTTGTAGGCCAATTGCAAGAAGATCAACCGTACAAAAAAATCGCCCGCAAAGCGGGCGATTTTACGAAAGACCGAGACTTAGTTTTTACCTTGGGGATCTTTCAAATAGCGGAAGAAATCACTTTTAGGATCAACCACCATCAAATCATCCTTACCGCTAAAGCTGAGACGGTAAGCATTAAGACTGCGCACAAAGCTGTAGAACTCTGGGTCTTTACTGTAGGCCTCGGCAAAGATCGCCGCCGCTTTAGCATCACCATCACCACGGATACGTTCCGCATCACGGTAAGCATTAGCTTCCAGTACAGCGCGCTGTCTATCAGCATCTGCACCAATCACCTCTGCCTGCTCTTTACCTTGCGAGCGATACTCACGTGCTTCTTTTTCACGATCAGCAGCCATACGGGCAAATACGGATTGGCTAGCTTCTGGCGGAAAGTCGATGCGCTTAACACGAATATCTTTAACTTCAATGCCGAGTAATTTCACTGCATCCACATTAATGCTGGCAGTGATTTCGCTCATCAATTCATCGCGCTTGCCAGAAACCACATCGTGCAAAGTGCGGCGACCAAACTGGTTACGCAAGCCATCCGCCACACGCTGCGCCAAACGGTTTTCGGCTGTCGCTTCATCACCGTTAGTTGCCTTGTAGTAAGTTTCTACATCTTTTACTTGCCACTTGATGTAAGAATCCACCACCAAACGTTTGTTTTCAACAGTAAAAAAGCTCTCGGGAGTCATGTCGGCAGTCAGTAAGCGGCCATCAAATTTGCTTACCTTGGCCCATGGCTTTTTAAAGTGCAGACCGGGTTTTATATCCGCCTGAACCAAACGACCAAACTCCAACATGATGGCGCGCTGGTATTCGGTAACAACATAAACTGTATTAAATGCAAGCAGGAAAGCAACAATTAACCCAATTAGCCCAACAAAACCTTTAGTAGACATTAGCGAACCTCCCGACGAACAAGGGGCTTGGGTGACTCAAGCGTCTGGTTAGCCCGACTATTAAAACTGTCTGCTTGCGATTGAGGATCAGCTACTGGCGAGCGTGATCCCATACGATCCAAAGGCAAATACAGCATATTATTACCACCCTCGACATCCACCATTACTTTGGATGAGTTTTTCATCACACTCTCCATAGTTTCAAGATAGAGACGTTGACGGGTTACTTCAGGCGCACGCTTATATTCGGTCAGCAAGTTTTCGAAACGATCCGTCTCACCTTCTGCACGGGCGATAACTTCGGCTTTATAAGCTTCAGCTTCTTCAATCATACGCTGCGAACGGCCACGCGCTTCCGGAATAATGCCGTTGGAATAGGCTTGAGCTTGATTCTTCAGGCGAGCCTCGTCTTCCTTTGCTTTGATAACATCATCAAAGGCGGAGCGAACTTCTTCAGGGGGACGAGCCTCTTGGATATTCACATTAATTACCTGGATACCCGCGCCATAAGAATCCATATAGGTTTGCAAACGCTGCTTCACTTCTGCGGCGATTGCCTGACGGCCTTCAGATAAGACTTGATTCAATTCAGTAGAACCAATCACGTGACGTACCGCAGAATCGGTTGCATGGCGCAAACTGGTTTCCGGGTCTTTCACGTTAAGCACATAGGCACGCACATCAGAAACATTAAATTGCACAGTGATGGGCAACTCAACGATGCTCTCATCTTCGGTCAGCATCAAACCACGCGAAGGGTATTGACGCTCGCCGGTTACGTTAACGATGTAAACCTCTGTAATCAGGGGCGCATTCCAATTCAAACCTTCGGTTTTAATCTCGGAGAAAGCACCAAATTTAAGAACAACAGCACGCTCTTTGGCATCCACCTGATAAACACCTGCACCAACATAAAACACCACAGCAATTACCACTGCGATGGCGAATAAAGGTCCAAAATTAGCACTGCCAGATGATTTTCCACCACCTGAACCACCGCCAAAAAGGCGATTTAATTTATCTTGCACCTTTTTAAATGCTTCATCGAGGTCGGGCGGGCCATCATTATTTTTGCCGCTGTCGCGTCCACCCCAAGGATCTTTATCTTTTCCCGGTTCATTCCAGGCCATAGTTTTTCTCCACGTAGAAAGTAAAGCTGTATTGGGGATGATTAACGAATTTACAACTCCCCGGATAACTCATCGGGTACGGGTAAGGTTTGGTCATCCCAATTCAAATCCTCAAATGCCAAAGACGCAGCACTGAGAATTCGTAATAAATCATTTTTAGGTATGCGTACTTGCAAGAGACTTGCACCATCAGCGCGATAATTTTCTGCCACTACCGCTTGCTGGGTGTAGAGCATAGCGCGCAAACGCCCTTGCGTGGGAGTTAACACCAAACAACCATTAATAACTTCTTTGCCCAGCAATTCAGAGATGGCTTCCGCCAGCAGTTCACCCCCATCGCCCGTCTGTGCCGAGAGCCATACAGCGATTGGCTTGCCGGTTTCATCGCGATCTATTTGCGGTTGGGCATCAGTAAGCAAATCGATTTTGTTGTAGACACGCAGTTGCGGTAAATCGGCCGCACCTATCTCTTCCAATACCAACTCGACTTGCTCGGTATTGTGCATGCGCTCTTCCGCTGCGGAATCTATCACATGCAAGAGTAAAGTAGAGTTACTAGCCTCTTCTAATGTTGCGCGGAAAGCTTCGACTAATTTGTGGGGCAGATGGCTGATAAACCCTACAGTATCTGCCATAACGACGGCACCTATATCGGACAATTCGATGCGGCGCATGGTGGGGTCGAGGGTGGCAAATAGTTTATCTACCGCATAAACATCTGCCCCGGTAATACGGTTAAACAAAGTGGATTTCCCCGCGTTGGTATAACCAACCAAGGATACAGTAGGAATAGCTGCGCGTTGACGGGAACGGCGCCCCTGCTCACGCTGCGAACGCACTTTTTCCAGCCGCTGCTCAATCATGGTGATGCGATTGCGCAACAGGCGGCGGTCAGTTTCCAGCTGGGTTTCACCAGGGCCACGCAAACCTATACCGCCCTTTTGCCGCTCAAGATGCGTCCAACCACGAATCAAGCGGGTAGAGGTATGACGTAACTGCGCCAGCTCTACTTGCAGCTTGCCTTCAAAGGTACGCGCGCGCTGGGCAAAAATATCCAGAATTAATCCGGTGCGATCAAGAACGCGGCACTGGAGTACTTGTTCCAAATTGCGCTCCTGGCTAGGAGTCAAAGTGTGATTAAAAATCACCAGTTGGGCATTGTGCTCAGCAACCAGTTGTTCAAGCGCTTGTAGCTTGCCGGTGCTGATCAGAAATTTTGCAGTGGGAGTAACACGGGAGCCGCCAGTAAGAAAAGCGACGGGATCGCCGCCTGCGGACAATACCAGCTCTTCAAATTCGCGAGGATCTTCGGCATCTTGGCCGTGGGATAAATTCAGGTGAACCAGCACAGCCAGTTCACCCGATTCAGGGCGATCAAAAAACAATTAGCGACCTCGAGGTTGTATCAATGATTTGATAGGTTACTCGGCTTGCTCGTCTTCTTCGCCTTCGATACCGCCTGCTTCATTCAGCAGCGGAACGCGTACTGCACGTGACGGAACTACAGTGGAGATTGCATGCTTGTAAACCATTTGGCTTACGGTGTTTTTCAACAGCACGACAAACTGATCAAATGACTCAACCTGGCCTTGTAACTTAATTCCATTTACCAAGTAAATGGATACAGGCACACGTTCCTTGCGCAGAACGTTCAGGTAAGGGTCTTGTAAGCTATGCCCTTTTGACATGTTTATCTCCTAGAGAAAATAAAAAACTACAGTGATTACCCACCCAGAACACCTAATACATCGACTAAGGAGGGAGTGGAAAGAAAGCATAAACTCTAATTATATTTTATGCATAGGCATTATATGGCTGCGATGGCTATAAAATTCAAGGCGCAACGCACAATTTCTTCCTTTGAGAGCGAAATTCCCTGTTCAGTCTCAGTGTATAGCCAGTGTAGTTCACTATTTGCAGTTGTCGTCCAGCCGCGCAACCAGGTTAATTGACGCTTTGCTAATTGACGCGTCGCAATGACGCCTCGCTCGCTCATCTCGCTGTAATCCAAACGGCCATCGAGATAGTCCCACACCTGGCGATAACCCACCGCGCGAATCGCAGGCAGATCAGGATGCAAATCGCCCCGCAAATAAAGCTGCCTTACTTCAGCAACAAGATCATTGGTGAGCATTTTTTCAAATCGCGTTGCAATACGTTGATGCAAAATGGAACGATCACGCGGCGCTATGGCAATTTGGCAAACATTGTAGCGCTCGCAAAAGGATGGCTGCGCTGATGCTTGATGCTGGTACTGACGCAACTGCGCCATGGTTTTACCGCTAACGCGATACACTTCCAACGCACGACTCACTCTCTGGGAATGATTGGGATGAATCCCGTCCGCTGTTTCCGGATCAACAAGCGCGAGCTGCGCGTGAATATGCGGCCAGCCAAATTCGTCTGCTTCACGCTCGATCTGCGCGCGCACTTCGGCATCTGCCGCTGGCATTTCAGCCAAGCCATCAAGCAGCGCGCGAAAATAGAGCATGGTGCCGCCGACCAGCAGTGGGATTCGCCCCTGCGCGTGAATCGCTGCAATTTCGCGCTCGGCATCCACTAAAAAATCCGCCACGGAATAAGGTTCAGCGGGATCGCGAATATCAATCAGGCGATGCGGCGCCAACGCCTGCTCTTGCACAGAAGGTTTGGCAGAACCTATGTCCAGGCCGCGATAAACCAGCGCAGAATCCACACTGATCAATTCAACCGGTAAATGTTGACGCAGGGCAATGGCGAGATCAGTTTTGCCTGAGGCGGTTGGCCCCATCAAAAAAATCACCGGTGGTTTTTGCGCAGGACTATTCATATTCACTACGGCTCATGTTCACTATTGCCCACGCATAAACATTTTGTCGAGATCATCGAGCGATTGCAGCAACCATGTTGGGCGGCCGTGATTGCATTGGCCACTACGCTCGGTCGCTTCCATATCGCGCAAGAGCGCATTCATTTCCGGAATCGTTAATTTGCGATTGGCGCGCACTGAACCATGGCAGGCCATGGTGCCGAGAATTTCGTTAATGTGATGCTGGATACGTTCACTGCTGCCATGTTCAATTAAATCCGACAACACATCGCGCACCAGTTGCTCTACTTTCGCACGATTTAAAATCACCGGTAGTTGGCGGATCAATAAAGTCTCTGGCCCCGCTCGCTGCAATTCAAAACCGAGCGATTTAAAAATCTCGTAAAAATTTTCCGCACAGTCCGCTTCTTTTTGACTGACGGCGATACTTTCCGGCACCAACAGCGGTTGGGTTTGGATGCCACCGCAGGCAAACGATTCTTTCATGCGCTCATAGGTGATGCGTTCGTGAGCTGCATGCATATCCACCACGATTAAACCTTGCGCATTTTCCGCGAGAATATAAATACCTTTGAGTTGCGCGATGGCGTAACCCAATGGAGGAATATCCTCACTGCCGGATTCAGGCATTGCATAAATCGCACCCGGATTTACCGGGCGATGCAACTCGCCGTAATTCGCCATTTGCTCGCGCACGGCACCGGGATTAATTGCTGCTGACTGGTAATTGGATTGATAACCCGATGAATAATTATTACTAGCAGGTGCAGCGCGAAAGCCCATACTTTCTTGCCCTTTAAACTCACCTGCGGCAATACCTTGCAGTGGTTTTGCGGATGAAAGTGCAAACGGATTTATACCGGCGGCTTCATCCACGCCCTCACCCAATTCGCGTTTTGCCAAGGTATCTTCCGGGCGAACTTTTGCTAATGCGTGATGCAAGCTGGAATAAATAAAATCATGCACGCTGCGATTATCGCGAAAGCGCACTTCGTGTTTGGTGGGATGGACATTCACATCAACCGAGGAAGGTTCCACTTCCAAATACAACACAAATGCGGGGTGACGGCCGTGATACAACACATCCTGATACGCCTGGCGCACAGCGTGGCTAACAAGCTTGTCGCGAATCGAACGGCCATTGACATAAAAATGTTGCAAGTCAGATTGGCTGCGCGAAAAAGTCGGCAGCGCTACCCAGCCCCACAATCGCAAGCTGCCGCGCTCGATATCGATATGCACTGCGTTTTCCATAAACGCCGGACCGCAAACTTGTGCAACGCGGCGCTCTTGTTCCAACTGTGAATCGCCAGCGCGCCAGGAATAAATCGCGCGGTTGTTGTGGCGCAAATTAAACGCGACATCGAAGCGCGACAAGGCCAAGCGTTTTACGACATCTTCGAGATGGGTGTATTCGGTTTTATCGGTACGCAAAAATTTGCGCCGCGCAGGCGTGTTGAAAAATAAATCGCGCACCTCAACAGTAGTACCGCGTGGATGCGGCGCGGGTGATAATTGCGTCTCCATATCGCGCCCTTCGGCGACGACTTGCCAACCCGCACTGTCTTCGTTAGTGCTGCTGATTAACGCAAGGCGCGCGACCGAGCTGATACTCGCGAGTGCTTCGCCGCGAAAGCCTAAAGTCGCAACGGCTTCGAGATCATCCAATTCATAAATTTTGCTGGTGGCGTGGCGACTCAGTGCGAGGGGTAAATCGTCTTTATCAATACCGCCGCCGTTATCGCGCACGCGCATTAATTTTATACCGCCTTCTTCTATATCGATTTCCAAGCGCGTCGCACCGGCGTCGAGCGAATTCTCCAGCAATTCTTTTATCACTGACGAGGGCCGCTCGACCACTTCACCGGCGGCAATCTGGTTGGCTAGGCGCGGGCTGAGTAATTTAATTTTTCGCATGAAGAAAACCGGTGCGTGAATAGATCAGGAGGTAGGAATTTTGAGCGTTTGGCCGATTTTAACCGTTGCCGTTTTCATTTGGTTAAAGCGCTGCAATTCATTCACGCTGACACCGTAACGCGTGGCGATACGCGATAAAGTATCGCCCGCCACTACGCGATGCTGCCGTGGTAACACTGGCGCAGCAGTAATTGTCGGACGCGGCTGGGGCTGGCTGACGACTACGGTTCTAGTCGCGGTCGCAGCTGGGGCGCTACCGCTCGCGGGGATCTTTAACGTCTGCCCCAGTTTCACTGTGCTGTTGCGCATGTTGTTGTACTGCATCAAGCGCGCCGAACTTACGCCATAACGCGCGGCAATGGCCGATAAACTGTCACCGGTGGCGACCACATGTTGGCGCTCGAAATCTTTTACTGTACCCGATTCCAACTGCGCCGCAACATAAGTTCCAGACGGAGGATGTTGGTAAAAGTGCTGTTTGATGCCTTTAAATACCGATTGCGCCATTTGTTTGCGATAAGCCACTGTTGCAAGCTTGCGGGCTTCGTCGGGATTGGAAATAAAGCCCGTCTCGACCAAAATCGAGGGCACATCAGGCGATTTCAATACCAGAAAACCTGCCTGCTCAACATGGCGTTTATGCAAGTGCGCGATGCCACCCATGGAATTCAACACGTGATGGCCAACTTGCAAGCTCGAATTCAAGGTCGCGGTCATCGACAAATCCACCAGCACACCAGCCAATACCTGATCTTTATCACCCAAGCTGATATCGCCCACGCCGCCGATCAGATCCGATTCGTTTTCACGCTGCGCTAAAAAGCGCGCGGTTTCCGAGGTGGCGCCGTTGCTGGACAGCGCAAATACCGAAGCGCCGCGCGCGCTGGCTTTGGTAAACGCATCCGCGTGGATGGACACGAATAAATCGGCTTTCATGTTGCGCGCTAAATCGCGGCGTTTTTTCAATGGAATAAAATAATCGCCGCTGCGGGTTAATTTGCCGGTAAAGCCGGGCTGGGCATTAATCACCGCGACCAACTCTTTGGCGATGGCGAGAGTCACTTCTTTTTCACGCAGGCGATTCGGCCCCATCGCCCCCGGGTCTTCTCCGCCATGACCGGCATCAACCGCAATCACGATAAACCGCTTACCGCTCATGTCGGCACGGACGACGGGTTCAGCCGTCGGGGGAGGCGTGATAGGTGCCGTAATTGGCGCGGGCTGGGCGACTGGTTTGTCGGGCGTAGTGGTAGGTTTAGTGGTCGTGACTGGCGCCACCGTAGCGGTGGTAGCAACGGAAGGCACATCATCGTATAGGTCGATCACCAAGCGGTCGTGCATGCCGGCGCTGGCTTTGAGCGAGAAACTATTGGGCGCGACTTTGGCGCTTAAATCCAGCACCAACCGCAGATCGTTTTTGTTAATGATGGAACTGCGGATCACTTTGACCGGAGTAGCGGCGAGCGGCAGTTTGGTTATATCACCCACCAGTTTACTGTTGGGCAAATCCAATACGATGCGGTCGGGGTTGGTGGCGAAAGTGAGGCTGTGCTGCACCGGGCCATCCAAATCCAACACTATGCGGGTATGATCCGGTGCGCGCCACACGCGCACCCCATTGACCGTGGCCGACTGGGCGACCTGGGCAAACATCACAATGCCCAAGCAGCAAATAGCACTCAGCCAGCGAAAACAAGACATAGGCGATCTCAATACCATCAACATCAATCTGATTGTAATTATGGGGCGCGGCCATAAGGCGCTACGAATAAGACACTGCGAATTCAGAGTACCCAACCCCGCACAAGTTCGCACTTTACCGCAAAACCGCATTTTCGCTCTAGCCTAATTGCCAAACTGCTCACTGCGTAAGCGCAACAAAACGTGCGGGAATTTACCATCTGCACCCGCATGGCCTGTCTATACTCAAGCCATTCTTGCAGTAGCACACCCCCTTTATAACTTTCATTGGTGCCCTGTTATGCCATCACCTATTCGCGCTCCCCTGCTGCGCCACCCGCTTACCCTCACTTGCTTAACCCTGATGAGCATGCCCGGCATGGCGATCAGCTATGGCGTATACGATGCCCGCGCACTGGCGATGGGTGGTGCCGCCACCGCGATTGGCAACCACGCGCAGGCGGCATTTTACAATCCGGCGCTGCTCGCCTTTCACGATAAAGAGGAAGAGGAAGGCCGCGATGGCCGCGTCTATCTTCCTAGCTTGGTGGTGCAAGTATCTGATGCCACTGAAACTGCTGTTGATGCGATTGATGACGACCTGGATACACAACTCAGCAGTGCCGTGGATGCTTTTAACTCGGCGCCCACCGCCGCAAGCGCCGGGCTAATCGCCGATTCGGCCGACGAGTTGCGCGATACACTCGACGATATCGCCAATAAAGATCTGAATATCGACGGCTACATCGGCTTCAACATCAGCGAGCCGAGCAAGCGTGAAGGCGGTGCTTTTTACTTTGGCACGCGCCTGGTTGGTGGCGGCGTCGCGAATGTGACCGAAGCCGATAGCGCCCTGCTGGATGACTACATCGATTCCATGAACCAGATTGCTGCCGGAGTCGATCCCGCAACGGTCGCCGCGCAATACCCGCAATTAATTAATGCCAACGGCCAGCTGATCGACCCCACCGAAACACTGACGTCCAACGCCGACATTAGCGCGCTCGCCATTAGCGAATGGGGCATGGCGCTGGCCAAACAATTTGACTGGCGCGACTACAGTATCGCTGTGGGCATCACCCCAAAATTAATGCGTGTGGATGCCTTTCGCGATACGGCCGACTTTAATGACAGTATCGACTCAGTTGAAGATGGCGCCAGTGATTTTTCGGATACCCAGACAACCCATATCACCCTCAATGCCGATTTCGGCGTGGCCGCCATTATTAAAGAACACTACCGTGTCAGCCTGACACTCAAAGATGCGTTTGAAAAAAGCTTTTCCACCAAACAAGAACCTGACCCGATTACCGGCGAAATACAACCTGATCTGAAGGTTACGCTCAGCTCACGTTCACGCCTCGGCGTGGGCTATATCAATGAAAAATTCAGTGTGGGTCTGGATTACGATTTAGGCGAAGCCACCCCCATGGCCAGTGAACCCGGCACACAGGAACTGAGTTTGGGCGTGGAATATCGCGTGTTTGATACGCTCGCGCTGCGCCTCGGTTATCGCAACGACCAAACCGGCCTGCGCGACAACATGTTCAGCAGCGGGATCGGCTATCGCTGGAAACGTTTTGTGGTAGATGCCGCCTATGCCAGCGGCGGCGATTATCGCGGCGGCAGTTTGCAATTGGGGTGGACGTTTTAGCAGCGTCCATCAGCGCTTCATAAACTGGCTAATATCAAATACCTGCGCGGCGTGGGCGCCCATAAATTCGATAAACTCTGCTTCCGGTAGCGGGCGGGCGATTACATAACCCTGGGCGATATCGCAGCCGTCTTTTTTCAGCATCTGCAAGGTTTGGTCATCTTCTACACCTTCAGCAACAGTTACTAACCCCAGCTCGCGCGCCATCAAAATAGTCGAGCGCACGATACTGTGGTTGCGCGCATTGCCGAGCAAATCGCCGACAAAGCTGCGGTCGATTTTTAATTCGCGGATGGGGAATAAACTTAAATAGGATAGCGACGAATAACCGGTGCCAAAATCATCCACGGCGGCGTAAATTCCCAGCTCACTTAATTGCGTCAGCACTTCTTTTACGCGCTGTGGATCGGTGGCGACCGAGGTTTCGGTCAGCTCCAATTTGATATCGCCGGGCACGCCCTGATAGCGCACCAGGGTTTGGTTAATAATATGGGCGAGATTGGTTTCCATTAAATCGTATGCCGCGATATTGACGCTGATGCAGCAAGGCAAATTGCGTTTGCGCAACAACACCGCCACGCGCACGGCTTCATCGAGCATTTGCTCGGTGATTTGTTGGATTAAACCGGAATTTTCCAACAGCGGAATAAATACATTGGGCGGCACCAAACCCAAACGCGGATGCTGCCAGCGCACCAAAATTTCCGCCGAGGCAATTTTGCCGGAGCGTAAATCCAACTGCGGCTGAAACACCGGAAAAATCCCCTGCACATTGCCATCGATAAACAGCGAAATAATATCCAGATCGACGCGGCTGGGCTCCATTGTCGCGTCATAGGCTAACCAGCGACGACGACGCAATTCGCTCATCGCCAATGCCGTTTCTGCATGACGCATTAATTTTCCCGCCGAGCGCGCATGCTCCGGCCAATAGGCAGAACCACCCACCAGTTGTGAATTTAAACCGGGGTCAGATTCCGCCATAGTGCTGCCCAACTGCTCAAGCAACGTATATGCATCACATTTATTGATAAACAGCGCAAATACGCCGCGCCCCAAATACGCGGCTTGGCTATCAGCCAGGTTAAGCAGATGCCCCGCAAATGCACTCACTACCATTTCAGCACGCGCAAAACCAAAGGTGCGCACAATCACGTCCAGATCAGCGAGCTTTAGCACCAGAATTTCTTTTTCCTGTTTTACCGGCCGTTGATGCGAGTGAAAATAATCATCCAATTGCTCGATAAAAAACGGGAGCTTGGCAAGGCCGGTTTGTACATCAAAATGCGCGACGCGGCGCAACTCTTGCTCGGCCGCTTCGCGTTGCGCCAAGGCTTCGCTCAGCTCCCGTGTGCGCTCCGCCACTTTACGTTTCAAACTCCAATACCAACTGCCGCCCAGTGCCAACAGCACGAGCAAGAGTGCAAAACCGATGGAGAAAAAATGCAGCCAGCGGTTGTCGGCCTGCGCCGGTTCCAACTGGGTTTGCCATTTTTGGTAGAGCGTTTGGTAATTGCCATTAGCGATGGCAGTGCTCAGCGAATCCTGCAGCCACTCGGCCAATTCCGGTTTGTTTTTATTGACTGCAAATGCATAGCCGCGCGACCAAAACGGCGGCCCCATGCGCGTTATGTCCCACTTGTGCTGACGCACTAAATTATCGGCCGCAAGGTTGGCGAGCACGGCGTAATCAGCCTTGCCTTGAACAACGGCGTCGAGCGCTGCCAGCGTGCTGGTGGTGAGTATTAATGTGGGTTTGATCGACGAACCGCGCAGTTGTTGATGTGCAAAAGATTCCTCTTCCAGCGCGACAGTTTTAGTGCTCAGGTCGCTGATAGTTGACACACGGGCAGTCGTGGGCAGCGCATAAATCGAATGGGATATATACAGGTAAGAATGGGTAAAAATAAAATGGCGCGAGCGCTCCAGTGAGTAATACATGGGTACTACGTCGAGCCGCCCTTCCTCCAGGGCGCGCATAGTTTCCGGCCAACTCCCGAGCCGATGCTCCGCTTTACTGCCGCCGATGCGCGCCACCTCGCGTGCCAGATCAACGTTAAATCCTATGACCTGATTGTGCTCCATCGACTCCAGCGGCGGGTAAGTGAGGTCGCCACCCACTAAAATTTTGACGGGCGGTTCATAGGCGCAAATAGGTAGGGAGAAAAAGCTCAGCAGCAACCAGCACAGGCCGGGAAAAACACTGGCGATGGGCGACAAACTCCGCGCGGTGCGCACGCCTTTATGCTGGCCGCTGCCCGCAGTAAATCGATAACTCAGGTGCATCCGATGACACTCTATTAATGGCAATCCGCGCGTTCACGCGCGAAAGATCCACTAAGCCTAGGGCATGAATGAATTTTTCACCAATACCGATGCGCGGAGGAAATACACAGAGCAGCTAACCAATAACCAACAGAGAATCAGGCGGAGGCAGGCAGTAATGCGGCGATAGTAGCTGAGCCGGTACGTACATCCACACTGCGCCCATCGCCCGCGACGCTGATATCAATAAGCAGATCGGGAACGGGTAAAACACCTTCGCCGCGCGTTGGCCATTCGATCAAACAGAGTGTGTTAGCGGAGAAGTAATCGCGGATGCCCATGTACTCCAACTCCTCCGCATCGCCAAGGCGATAAAGATCAAAGTGATACACGGTACGCGCCACAAATTCATAGGCTTCAACCAAGGTATATGTCGGGCTTTTAACCGCGCCGGTGTGACCAAACGCGCGCAAAATGCCGCGTGTAAGCGTGGTTTTACCGGCGCCCAAATCGCCCAGCAAATGCACCGTTAGCGCAGCGGGATATTGGGCAAACACACCGCCCAACTGCTCGCCCAGAGCGACCATCTCAGCTTCATTAGCAGCATTGTAATTAGGCATAACTACGTCCGGAATTACAGCAATTGACCAAGGTAAGGAATCAAATCGGTCGCCAGGAGACTGCGCTGACCAAAATCCTCAGCGGCCAAATCCGCGGCGCACGCGTGGACTACCGCGCCCAAACGCGCTGCATCCGGCGCAGTTAGTCCTTGCGCCAGCAAACCACCCAAAATGCCGGAGAGCACATCGCCCATACCGCCGCTAGCCATACCGGGATTGCCGTCGGTAACTACGCCGATAAGGCCATCACTTGATGCAACCAGACTGCCCGCACCTTTCAAAATCACACTGGCTTTATAGCGCACACTAATCGCCCGCACGGCAGCAAAACGGTCGGCCTGCACTTCAGCGGTGGTGATGCCTAACAACCGTGCGGCTTCGGCCGGATGCGGCGTAAGTAACCAGGGGCTGTGTTGTTGATGGCCAACCACAGGGACGACACGCCCTTCGGCCAGAATATTCAGCGCGTCAGCATCCAACACCAGCGGCAAACCGCTTTTCACCGCCTGTTGCAACATTTGCTCCGACCACGGCGTGCGCCCAAGGCCAGGGCCAACGACTAACAAGGTCGGGCGGGCGAGCAACGGCTCTAACTCTTGCCCGGAAACCACACCACAGGCCATAACTTCCGGACGGCGCGCCAAAATGGCAGGAACGTGTTCGGGGCGCGTCGCCACGCTGACTTTTCCGGCGCCAGTGCGCGCCGCTGCTTCGGCAGCCATTAAGGCGGCGCCACCGAATCCAGTATCGCCACCAATCACCATTACATGGCCAAAGTCGCCTTTGTGGGCATCGGCAGCGCGTGGGGCGAGTAACGGTATTAAATCGTTTAGCGACAGGCGCTCTACTGCAGGTGAAACCCCATCATAAGTAACGGCGGGGATATCCAGATTAGCAAGGACTAACTCACCGCACACAGCGGGGCCACGCCCGGTTAACAATCCACGCTTGAGCGCGATATAGGGAATGGTGAGCTGCGCCTGCACCACGGCACCGGCAACTGCGCCACTATCGGCATTCAGGCCAGAGGGAATATCCAGCGCCAGCACCGGCAAACCCGTTTTATTGATCTGTTCAATCGCCGCCGCAAACTCGCCACGGGGCGCACCGCGCAGACCAATCCCGAGCAGTGCATCCACAATCACCCCGGTGGATGAAGCTGTCGCTTGGGCAAAGGAGAGTATTTTTACACCTTCTTGCAACGCAAATTCATATGCCTGCTTTGCCTCGCCGGTTAACTTATCCGGCGCCGTGAGCTGTATCACCTGTACCGGCAACAAGCGCTGCGCCGCCAAGGCCGCGAGTACATAACCATCGCCACCATTTTTGCCCGCACCACAATACACGCTAATCAGCTCTGCGGCAGGAAAGCGCTCCACCAGCAAATCAAACGCCGCACGTCCGGCGCGTTTCATCAATTGCAGCGAGGGAATACCACCGGCGATGGCGGCGGCATCCAACGCATACACTTCGCTGGCGGTATATAAATAGGGTGATGAAGCGGTAATTTTCATGGGGCACAACCAATAGGGGGCAGGATTGGGGCGCGATTATACGCAAGTTCGCCAGCTGCGGTTAAGGCCGGACAGAGCGAGTTCAGAGCTGTTTTACTGGAATAATGAATTTTTCCAACTTGCCCTTCAAACCACAAAAATATACGATACATATACATTTCATATATCGAGATAGTTATGGGCATTGTCAAAATCAGTGATGAGTTACACGAAGAAATCCGTAAAGCCAGTGCAGTTATGGTGCGCTCCATAAATTCACAGGCCGAGTATTGGATAAAAGTCGGCATGCTGGCCGAGACTAATCCAACCTTGACCTACAGCGAATTAGTGCGCGAACAACTCCGCCTTGCCGCTGTTGATATCGGGGAGCCAATGGCGAATAGTTTTACGCTGGTAAATGCCAGCAATGAATAAAGTCATACTCAAAAGCAGTAGCGACTTGGAACTGATGCGCCAATCCGGACGACTGCTGGCGTCGGTGTTTGACTACCTTGATCCTTTAGTTGTCGCCGGTATATCGACCATGGAAATCAATAACCTGGTCGATGACTTTATTACCACTAGCTTAAAAGCGCGCCCCGCGAGCAAAGGCCAATACGGTTTCCCCTACTCATTGAATACATCGGTGAATGAGGTCGTTTGTCACGGCATGCCTTCGGTAAGCCATTTTTTAAAATCGGGCGATATTATTAATGTGGATATCACGCTGGAAAAAAATGGCTTCATTGCCGACTCCAGCAAAATGTACATGATTGGTGAGGTCACACCGCTCGCCAAACTACTGGTGGAGAAAACCTACGCTGCCTTGTGGCAAGGCATTCGCGCCGTAAAACCCGGTGCAACACTCGGCGATATTGGTTACGCCATCCAACAATACGCCCGCGCGCAAGGTTATTCGGTGGTACGAGAATATTGCGGCCACGGCATCGGCCGCGAAATGCATGAGGCGCCGCAAATACTCCACCATGGCACCCAATTCAGGTTTGGTGCTGCGCGAAGGCATGACCTTCACCATTGAACCCATGATCAATCAAGGTGAAGCAAAAGTGAAAACAAAACGCGATGGCTGGACGGTTGTCACCCGCGACAAAAAACTTTCTGCGCAATGGGAGCACACCATCGCAGTGACTGCCGATGGTTTTGAGGTATTGACGCTGCGCGATAATGAGTGCGCGCAGTAGCGGCGCCAAAAAGCATCAAAAAACCCGCAATAATTTGATCTTCGCAACGACCAACAAATCCTTGTGACCCGCAATTGGATAAATCAATTAATTTTCGCCTCGCCCAACAAAGCAATGAGAAAATCAGCAGCAACCAGACAAGTTGACTATATTGAGCAAAAGCTTCCGTTTATTGCCACCATTAATACCATCCTTACTATTACGGAATTGCATGTCTGAATTTACCTTGCACGCCATCACCGATGGCGATTCGCTACAACTGAGCGAAGTGTTTGCCAGTATTGCCGCCGCCGAAGCTGCCGATCCCGCTGCGATACGCCAGCAACTAGCTGTCGATTTTTTTTCCAGCTTCGTTCACACCCATCCATGGGATGCGCGGTTGCAAGCATTGGTCGCTGATTTCCAACCCATCGCCTGCAGACACCTCGCTAATGACGACGAGTTTTACTGCTCGGCGCAGCATCCATTACGCGAATTATTGAGCGCCATCGCCCTGCCCGCCAGCCGCTGGTGCCCGCGCGATTCCAAACCCAATCAGCAATTGTTCGACAAACTTAGCGCCCTTATTAACCTTGCCGGACGTTATTGGTCGGGCAGCGAGGAGGCGCAAATCGCAGGCGCTGCCGAACTAAAACAACAGCTGGAAGAATTCACTGCATGGCAGGCCAGCGAGGACAAACGCGCCACCATGCTGGAAACCCGCTTGTGTGAGACGGAACTGGCTAATTTGAAGCTGATCAGTGCTGAAGCCTGCGTGATTGACGCTATTAATAGCAATCTTGCCCAGCGCCCATTACCGGGTGAGCTGCACAGTGCCATCGCCGCTACGCTCAAAAGCGAACTGCAGTACTGGGCGTTCAATACCGACCCAAAAGAATTACCTCAATTGCCGCTGTGGAAAAGTTGGCAGCGCATGCTGCCGGTACTGGGGCATTTGTTTTCCCGCACCGGGATTGAAGTGGAAGACCAACTGCTCTACAGCCAAATTCCGCCACTGCTCAGTGAATTGGAGCGCAGCCTGCAACAGCCCACCAGCAATGCCCAGGCTTACGCCCAACTGGTGGAATTACTTAACCGCTGGCTAATGGCGGCGATCCAAAAACAGGCCATGGACTGTGAATTATTCCCCGCGCTTGTGCTGTCGAGCGGGCAAAGCGACAACAACACCCGCATCCCACAGGCACTGTTGCAGCAAACCGAAACAATAAAAGAAGGCGATTGGATTTTGTTTTTGGGTGATGGCGCCGAGGCGATTCGCTGCAAACTCGCGCTCAAAAATCCGGCCTTGGATCAGCTGCTATTTGTCGATCACACCGGCCGTAAAGTGATGAGCAAAAGCAACAAGGATTTTGCGCTGTGTTTGTCCACTGGCATCGCCCGCCCACTGCACCTGCAAAGCGCCGCCCAACTTATTCAGCAACTGTTGCCGCCGCTAATCGAACGCGCTAATCGCAGCGTGCAGGCACAATTGTTGCTGCAGAAAAATAAAGCCGAACAAGTGGTACGCGCGATCATCGCCCAACAACAAGCGGCGGCCCAAGTAGCTGAGCGCGAACGTGCCGCCGCACAAGAACGCATGCAAGAGCAGTTGGAAGCACGCCGCGCCGCCGCGCGCAAAGCGATGCAGGAGGCGCGCGCGCTGGCCGATGACAAAAAACGCCGCGATGCCGAACAAGCGGTTGAAGATGAACGCCTGCGCATCGAGCAAGCAGCCACCCAAGCCGCTGAAACGATTCTCAAGCAGCAGCAATCCACCCAATCAGTCAACGAATTGCAGGTCGGTGCCTGGCTGGAGATTAGTAATGACGTTCACAACACCGAAAAATTGCGCGCAAAACTGTCAGTGATTATCAGCTCGACCGGCAAGTATATTTTTGCCGACCAAGTGGGGCGCAAGCTCGGTGAATATACACGCGAACAATTAATCGCGCAGATGGTGTCCGGGCAGATAAAAGTATTGCGTAACGGCGACAATTTTGAAGACCAGCTGGCGAAAGTGATTCGCGGTTTACGCCGCGACGTCTCTTAACCGCCAACGGAAAATAGTGAGAGAAAAAACAAAGTCTGGACAACCAGCTGAGGTAAATAGCGCGATGGAAAAACACTCATGAACAATAATGATCAACGTCAGGAATACCGCCTCGATAATCAACTCACCGTCATTATCGAACTCGGCGCCTTTGCCAACGGTGAACCCATACTGGTCGTCAGTAAAAGTCTGGATATTTCCGCCAACGGTTTGCGCGTCATCGCAAACGAGAAAATCGCCACCGACATCATCCTGCGCTGCTGCATCCGCGATAACGGCAGCGACCGCCAGTTTTTGCTCGTCACCGAAGTAAAATGGTGCCGCCCACACGAAAGCGAAGGCGACTATTTAATCGGCCTGAGTTTGTTTGATTCGGACGGTACCGATATTGTGAAATGGAAGGAGTTTATTGCGCAGAGTTGTGCGGACTAGAACAGCAGAAATTCGCTCGCGCCTGCTGGCGCGAGCGATAAAAAATTACTTCAACAAATAAACCACATACACCTGCGCACTGATTTTCATCACCCCCGGCTCAAACGGCTCAGCTGAATCGCCCACACGCATAGCACCCACTTCTTTAGCAGAACTGCCCATCAACTGGCGATTAGGGGTTAATTCCCAACGCTCATTGCCGCGATTATTAAACTCTGAAATTGACCAGGGTGCACCCAATGTTTGCCCTTGTGATTTTGCCAAGCGGCCAGCGCGCGCTTTAGCATCATCCATCGCTGCAGTTTGCACTTTTTCTTCAACGGCTTTTTTATCGGCGAGGGTTAAATTGGTATTAATGGTTTCGGAAATTTTGGCATCGACTAATGCCTTCATCATCTCTGGATATTTTTTTAAATCGCGCAGATTAATATCCACTTGGCGCGATACGTTATTGCCCGTCAATACGCGCTGATTGTCTTTGTATTCGTATTCCGGGCGGATATTTAATGCAGTCGTCGCAATATCGTCCGCTTTGATACCAAATTTTTTGCTCGCTTCTATTAACAAGCGCGAGCGCGCATCGACATCGGCTTTGGCTTTGGCGAGGTCAATATCCACGGTTTGGATGCTGAGCGTGAAAGTCATCATATCCGGCTCAACTTCAATCTCGGCCATGCCTTCAACATACACATGCGGTTGTGCGGGTAATGGGGTGGCAAATGCGCTCAGACTCAGCGCCGCTGACATCAATACAGGTACAACAAGACCGGTTAACATTTTCATAGTAATTCCCTCAGAGTAAAAAAATCCGCCCCACTATAGCGCCCGCAACTGAATATCACCCGACTCAAATGTTTAAAAATGTAACGCCGGGGGTTTTCAGGCAAAATGCCCGCACGTGTATTTCTGTGTAACCGCTCATGAGCCATTTTGATCTCAACCAACTTGCCACCGACATCAAACTCTGGGGGCGCGAACTCGGCTTTCAGCAGGTCGGCATTACCGATATTGAGCTGGGCGATGCCGAAATCCGCCTCAAAGAATGGCTGGCAAAGGGTTATCACGGCAGCATGGAATGGCTCGCGGCGCACGGCAATAAACGCTCGCGCCCGGCGGAATTGCTGCCCGGCACTGTGCGGGTGATCTCGGTGCGCATGGATTATTTACCGGGCGATACCCAACAAATCAAAATCCTCAAAGACCCCACTAAAGCTTACATTTCTCGCTATGCGCTGGGGCGCGACTACCACAAACTGATCCGTAAACGCTTGAGTGTGCTCGCACAAAAAATCGATGATGCACTACCGGAGGACTATCCTTTCAAAGGCCAAAACCGTGCTTTCGTCGATAGCGCACCGGTCATGGAGCGTCCACTCGCGGAAAAAGCGGGTTTGGGCTGGACAGGCAAACACACGCTCATTATCAACAGCGGTGTAGGTAGCTGGTTTTTCCTCGGCGAGATATTCACCTTCGTCCCCCTGCCGATTGATCAACCCGAGCAACCCAACCAATGTGGCGAATGTACCGCCTGCCTAAAAGTCTGCCCCACCGACGCCTTCCCCCGCCCCTACGAACTGGACGCGCGCCGCTGCATTTCCTACCTCACCATCGAAAATAAAGGCAGCATCCCGGAGGAATTACGTGAACCCATGGGCAACCGCGTATTTGGCTGCGACGACTGCCAAGCCATCTGCCCCTGGAATAAATATGCCCAGTTCACCGGCGAAACCGATTTTTTGCCACGCCACGGCTTGGCCGATAGCGATTTAGTCGATCTGTTTAATTGGACAGAAGAGGAGTTTTTAAGCAGAACCGAGGGTTCGGCGATTCGCCGGATTGGCTATGAAGGATGGCTGCGGAATTTGGCGGTGGGCTTGGGCAATGCGCCGAGTGATGAGCGCATTGCCACTGCATTAACTGAAAAACGAGCTATGGTTACTCCGCTGGTGCAAGAGCATATCGATTGGGCATTGGCACAGCAGGCCAAGCTCAATCACCGCCGCAAGCGCAAGATCCAGCAAGCTCGCCCCGCAAATTGAGCAAAACAATCGCCAAAATAGCCAGAAGTTTCCCCCGTTCGGCTATTTTTTTAGCCCGCAAACAGGAATAATACGCGCCCCTCCAAGAGTGCAGCCGTTAGAGCAGCACCGTTAGATAGAAATCGGTCAATCACTGCTCCCTGGGTTCCCACAGGTCGGCGTTACGGGTGACTATTTGGCCGCCGAACCGCCCTGTTGAATCATCCTTGTGAGCCAGGACATCAACCACAACGATAGGCTATTACTACTATGAAACCACTTTCCGATATAGGCTTGGTTGGCTTGGCTGTGATGGGTGAAAACCTCATCCTTAATATGGCTAGCAAAGGCTATACAGTTACCGCTTACAACCGCTCTGTAGATAAAGTAGACAGCTTCATCGCTGGCCGCGCCGCTGGCAAAACCATTCGCGGCGCACGCTCGATTGAAGAACTGGTGGCATCACTCGCCAAACCTCGCAAAATTATGCTGATGGTTAAAGCCGGTCAGGCAGTAGACGATTTCATCGAACAACTGATTCCACACCTTGAAGCTGGCGATATCATCATCGACGGCGGCAATACCCACTTCCCCGATACCGACCGTCGCACCGCTTACCTGGCGAGCAAAGGTTTGCGCTTCATCGGCACCGGCGTTTCCGGTGGTGAAGAAGGCGCATTGACTGGCCCATCGATCATGCCCGGCGGCTCACCGGAAGCCTGGCCATTTGTGAAAGATATTTTCCAAAGCATCTCCGCCAAAGTTGACGATGGCAGCCCTTGCTGTGATTGGGTTGGCGAGAACGGCGCTGGCCACTTTGTAAAAATGGTGCACAACGGTATCGAGTACGGCGATATGCAATTAATTTGCGAAGCCTACCAATTGCTGAAAGAAGTTGTCGGCCTGAACGCAGACGAAATGCATGAAGTATTTGCCGAGTGGAACAAAGGCGAACTCGACTCTTACCTGATCGAAATCACTCGCGACATCCTCGCGTATAAAGATGAAGACGGTTCTGCACTGGTTGAGAAAATCCTCGACACCGCTGGCCAAAAAGGTACTGGTAAGTGGACTGGCGTAATCGCATTGGATTTGGGTGTACCTCTTACACTGATTTCTGAAGCAGTATTTGCGCGCTGCTTGTCATCGCAAAAAGCTGAACGTGTTGAAGCATCCAAACTGATCAAAGGCCCAGCCGTGAATTTCACCGGCGACAAACAAGCCTTTATCGATGATCTGCGCAACGCGGTATTCGCTTCAAAAATTATTTCTTACGCACAAGGTTATTTGCTGATGCGTGAAGCAGCCAAAGAATACGGCTGGAACCTGAACTACGGTGGCATCGCATTAATGTGGCGCGGCGGCTGTATTATCCGTTCATCATTCCTCGGCAATATCAAAGAAGCATTCGACAAGAATCCCGAATTGAAAAACCTGTTGTTGGATGATTACTTCACCAAAACTGTAGATGCAGCCCAAGCTGGCTGGCGTCGTGTTGCTGCGGCGGCGATTGTGAACGGCATTCCCGCTCCAACCATCACCTCAGCACTCACCTACTTCGACGGCTATCGCACTGCCCGCTTGCCAGCAAACCTGCTGCAAGCCCAACGCGATTACTTCGGCGCGCATACTTATGAGCGCACCGACAAACCACGCGGTGAATTCTTCCACACCAACTGGACTGGTCGCGGCGGTAATACCGCATCGACTACTTACAACGTTTAAGTTTTTAAACGCAGTGTGAGAAAACAAAAACCCGAATCAGAAATGGTTCGGGTTTTTTGTTTTTAGCAGCGAACAACCAACTTAGTAGAAAGTCAAAATGGAACCCGTAGACGACGCACTACAGCTACTTAACGAGATAGATCTGAAATTAAATTTAGGTTTGAATTCGACCAACAACAATCGACTGATCTGCGCAAGTGTACTGTATTCTTTAACACTCGATCACGCGAGAGCCATATGCAACTTAATAAAAGCTGAGTCATTCCCCTCAGCTTTTGCCTTACAACGAGTAGCATTTGAATCATACATACGTGGAGCGTGGATACATTTTTGTGCGACGCAGGAGCAAATCGAAACCTTCTCAAAAAATAAAGGGATCAAAGAAAAACCTAATGACAGAAAAGAAATTAAATTCAGAGATTTAGTAGTGCAAACAGAAAAAATCGCCAAACTCCCCGAATACCTTTCCTCCATTCAATCGAAATCTTGGGCAGCCTTGAATAGTTACACGCATGGCGGGATGCACCAAATTTCTAGATATATCGTTCACAACACAATTACACCAAATTTTCCCGAAGATGAAAAATATGAAGTTGTTGAGTTTTCATTAATACTATCTTGCTTTTCATTAGCTGGAATATTGGATCTATATAAAGTAGAAAGCCCTGAACTGATTGCAGATGAAATACTCACAGCAGTTACTGAATGGAAGAAATTACATAAGCCAAAACTACCGACTTAAACCGAAAGCGCCTATAGGTTGCCGATGAGGAACGAACCGCAATACTCGTCATCGCAAACGGCACATTATTTTATTTAGTCGAAAAATTAACCGCGCACGAATTGGGTATTGGCAGTTACGGACACATAGTCATGTTGCGGTTCGTTCCTCAGCCTGCGCGACCCGCACCAACCTACTCACCAAACAGATACGGAAAATAATCATGTTACGCGGCCTGAATCACATAACTATCGCAGTCAGAGACATTGATAAATCCTTTCGCTTTTACACCCAGCTATTGGGTTTTAAACCCCATGTCCGCTGGGATGCAGGCGCTTATTTAAGTTTGGGGGATTTATGGCTCTGCTTATCTTGCGATACAGCAATCCCCAGACAAGACTACTCGCATATTGCACTCGACTGTGCAGCAGATAAATTCAATCTAATCGCCGCGCAATTACGTGAATCTAATGTCATTGAATGGAAGAAAAATACCAGCGAAGGTGATTCTTTGTATTTTCTCGATCCCGATGGATACAAACTGGAAATTCATTGCGGGAATTTGCAAAGCCGTTTGGCGTCATTGAAAGAAAAGCCCTACAAAGGGTTGGTGTGGTATTAATCTACAATCCTCTTTTGATAAAAAATCTAATCACTCTGTCGAATTATCTTTGGTTCAATCGACTAATAATAAAACCTGCAATTTAGCAAGATTGATAAATATCATCAGACTTTAGGAGACTAAAATGTCCAGCACCGAAAAAGTAAAAGGCCCTGCATCCTATTTCCCTTCCATTGAAGCTAAATATGGTCACCCCGTGGAGCACTGGTTCAAATTGCTCTCTGCACAAAAGCAGATGAAACACATGGAGATGGTTAATTGGCTGAAGCAGGAACACGAGCTGGGGCATGGCCATGCTAATGCGCTGGTTGCTTATTTTCGGGATAAGGAAAAGCTATAGCCACAGGCCTTGGCGGGGTGGTGCGGCCCCAACAAAATTTAACTCCTAAGAGCCCTAAACTCCATGAAAAAAACAATTACGAAATCACTTCAAGAAAAGTCACTCGAATCAAAGTCCAGTCGAGATGCGATACTTAACGGCATTCGGAAAGGCGAAAAAGACATCAAGGAAGGAAAGGTATATACACATGCACAAGCCAAAGAAAAACTTAAAAAATGGCTTCAACCTTGAGGTGTTGGGCATTGCTGCCCAACCTACGGTCGCAACAAATAATTAATCGAAAATCTTAAAGGAATACCATGAACAACCACTGGCTTTACGAAACCACATTAAACGGCAAACTCGTCACCCTCACTCCATTAAAACGCGAACACACTAACGCATTACTTGATGCCGCAGCTGATGGCGAACTTTGGAATCTCTGGTACACATCCGTTCCCGGCAGCAAAACAATTGATGCTTATCTTGATCAGGCATTTAAAGATCAGAATGATGGGCGCGCGTTGTTATTTACCGTGATTGATAATGCCACGCAAAAAATAATCGGCACTACTCGTTATTGCAATGCAGACTCGCTGAATCAGCGCGTTGAAATTGGTTATACCTGGTACGCAAAATCATTTCAAAGAACCGGTATTAATACTGAGTGCAAATATTTATTGCTCACTCATGCTTTTGAGACACTCAATTCCATCGCCGTAGAGTTTCGCACCCATTGGCACAACCAAGCATCGCGCGCGGCGATTGCACGGTTAGGTGCAAAGCAGGATGGAGTTTTGCGCAACCATCAGAAAAGTACTGCGGGGATTTATCGTGATACCGTGGTGTTCTCGATTATCGACCAAGAGTGGCAGGCGGTTAAGAGAAGCCTTGAATACAAAATGGCGCGGTAGATTAAGCAGCCACACCTGCCCTACCGACTACCCCACCACCAAGCCGGATCAGCGATGTTCCGGCTTTTTATTTGCCGCTGCCAAACCCGTGCGACTTTACCAGTAGCTGCTATAACTAATGGGCTGATGCTAAAACTAATAAACTTCCTGCAAAACCACCTCCTACGCGGAATGATGGAAACACGCCTAACCATGCCAAAGCTCTATTACACCGCCGGTGTACTCAAACCGGAACACAGAAAGCGACAACTCCTTTGTTCATTTTTGTTCTTTTTGTCTGTTGGCATATGCAGTGGATTAGTGGCTGCAGAGACGTCTCCCGCTAGCGATGCTCATGTCAGTGCTGAGGCTTACCCGAAAAAAATCAACTTCCGCAACATCATGCAAGATCAGGATATTGCCTTGGGTGAGGTAGAGGCGATCTCCGAGGATCACGAAGGTTTTATGTGGTTGGGCGGCCGCAATGCGCTGTTGCGGTATGACGGCTACGAATTTTTAACCATTCCGGTTGCCAATAATCCGCAAGATTTAACCCAAACCTCGTCAGTCAACCAAGTGTTGGAGCTGCTTGAAGATAGCCAACACAATCTCTGGGCGGCGACTCGTTCTGGCTTGTATCGCTACGACCGTGACCGCGAACTGCTGCTACCGGTACAAAGTAAAGAAGGCGCCTTGTTGTTCCGCGAAACCATTTACGCCTTGGCAGAAAGTCCGGACGGCGACTTGCTGATTGGTGCGGGCAGCGGGCTTTCTATCTTTAACCCCCATACACTGGCGGTAACACTGATCAATCGCAACTCCGGCGGGAACCAGAGTTTTCCGAGTAATCAGGTGAACGACATATTCATCGATACACAGAAAAATGTGTGGGTGGGTATAAACGAAGGGTTACTGCTGCTCAACTGGAAAGACAAATCCGTCACGCTGTTTGTGGTCGATCCCGCCAACCCCCAGTCAGTAGCGGCGAATGGCATTCTCACCATCGCAGAAGATCATGACGGCGATATCTGGAGTGGCAGTGTGGATGGGGTTTATCGCCTCAAACCTGCGACTGGCGCCATCACGCATTACCTGCACGACTCGAATAACCCTTATAGCCTCACCGATAACTACACACGCCAAATCGTGGTCGATAAACGCGGCTGGGTCTGGATTGGGAGCGATACTGGCGGGATCAGCCTGTACGAGCGCCCCAATGATCGCTTTATCCGGTTCACCCATCAGGAAGAGCGCCCCGGCTACCTGAGCAGCAACACTGTGCGGCGGATTTATGAGGACAGGATTGGCGACTTATGGGTCGGCACCTATCCTTCCGGTGTTAATGTTTATGATCGCTCAACGACGGCGATTACCTTGTTCCAACGCGACGCTGACCCCAGCCGTGGTTTGCTCAATAACAATGTCGAGGCAGTTGAAGAAGACAAGTATGGCAATTTGTGGATCGGCGCGGGCGGCGTTACTCGCTATAACCCGCACGACGAAACATTCACTCAATACCAACACACTGCCGGCAGCGATTCACGTGTCGATTCAACCTCGATTATGAATGGTGTTATCGATTCGCAAGGCGAGATTCGTTTTGGCTCCTGGGCGCACGGCATTCAGCTCTACGACAAAACAAAAGATCGCTTCAACGAAGTCCCCGCCGATACCACTCTGGTTAAGCGCGGCGAAAAAAGCAGCAACCAACTCAATGACCAAATGGTGTGGAGTATTTATGAGGACAAACAACAAACCTTATGGATAGGAACTCACTTTAATGGGCTAACCCGGTTCGACAGAAAAACCAGCACTTACACTTTTTATGCACACAACCCACTTGACGCCAGCACTATATCGAGCGCCCTGGTATGGACTTCGTTTGAAGATTCGCAAGGGCGCTTCTGGGTAGGCACCGCCGACGGCTTGAATTTGATGGACCGTGAAAAAGGCACCTTCAAACGCTATATGCCCAACGTCACTAACCCGCGTGCTTTAGCAAACAGCTCAATACTGAGCATTTGGGAAGATCACAAAGGTCGCATCTGGTTCGGCACCGATGCTGGCTTACACCTCTACCACCCTGAAACCGATGACTTCACTGTCTATGACACCAAAAACGGATTTGTCGATCAGGGTATCCGCGTTATCGTTGAAGATCGCAGCGGCAATTTATGGTTGGGCACCAATAACGGCATCACTATGTTTAACCCCGACACCAATCTGGTACGCAATTACACGCGCTACAACGGCAGCTTGATTGGCGGCGTCGCCACTGGCGCAGGCCTGGTGACTCGCACCGGCGAAATCGCCTTCGGTACCCGCAGCGGGCTGTATATTTTTAACGCGAACAAACTGCTGATTAATGACAAAGCACCCGCCGTAGTACTTACCGACTTCCGCCTGTTTACCCAAAAAGTCGCCATCGATGGCGCTGATAAAATCCTCACCAAAGCCATTAACCAAACCGAGCAGCTCACACTGGATTACACCAAATCCATGATCGCGTTTAGCTTTGCCGCGCTCAATTATCGCGATCCGGACAAAAACCAATATGCCTACAAATTGGATGGCTTCGATGACCAATGGCGTGAAGTCGGCAACCAGCGCAGTGCGCTGTATACCAACCTGCCTGCGGGCGACTATCGCTTTAATGTAAAGGCCAGCAACAACGATGGCGTTTGGAATGAACAGGGGCGCAGCATTGCGTTAACAATCCTGCCACCGCCGTGGAAAACCTGGTGGGCTTACGGTCTCTACGCCTTACTGAGCCTCGCGCTCTTGTTGTATTTTGCTTACACACAGCACAAGAAAGTGCTCGACGAACGCAAGACCAATCGCAAACTGGAATTAAAAGTCGCCGAGCGCACCGCCGAATTGCAGAGTAAAAATTCCGAGTTGGAACACGCCTATGTGCAACTGGAAGCGATCAGCTTGTCGGACCCGCTGACGGGGTTGAATAACCGCCGCTATTTGCAAAAACTCATCCCTATGGATATCGCAAAAGTCCAGCGCGAATACGGCTACAAAATTTTTAATCAACCCGCTAAAAAAGCATCGCTCGACCTCACTTTTTTTATTTTGGATGTCGATTACTTTAAAGCGGTGAACGATGTTTATGGCCACAACGCAGGCGACCAACTGCTCATCCAATTATCGGCGCTACTGACCGAAACCTGCCGCGAATCCGATTGTGTCGTGCGCTGGGGTGGTGAAGAGTTTTTAATTGTCAGCCGCTTCATCGACCGCGAAGAAGCACCGGTAATGGCAGAGCGCATCCGCGAAACTATCGAGCAACATATATTTACCTTGCCCGATGGTAACGCCTTACAAAAAACCTGCTCGATAGGTTTTGCCTGCTACCCCTTTTTGCGTAGCCAGCCGATGGCGTTATCCTGGGAGCAGGTTATTAATATCGCCGACCGCGCACTCTATGCGGCGAAAAAATCGGGCCGTAACCGCAGTGTGGGCGTTATCGCCAACACCAACACTAACGAGGAAATGTTGTATCAACATATCAGTAACGACATTCAACCGATGATTGAGAATAATGAATTAACGGTTATCGCACAGGAAGGCGCGCCCTTAGTTTGGGATTGATGCGTCACAAAACTGTCAAAAAACTGCAAGCCAAAAACCGCTATGCTCTGGACAACCAAGGATTCAGAGCAGCGGTATCCAAATGACCAACTTACATCAACCACCTCCCGATTTTACCGCGCCCACCGCTTCCTCCTATTTACGCAGCGCTGAGTTGCACACAGTATTCAAACAAAAAATCCCCGAGCTACTGCAACTGGAGCGGCTAATGCGCGACTACAGCAATGTGGTTCACGCCCGCTGCGAACACACCTTGCAATACGAAGGCATGGAGTTTCCACTGTATTCACTCACCTTGGGTTCACGCGCCGACAAAGCACCCACACTATTATTCACTGGCGGCATTCACGGCATTGAGCGCATTGGCAGCCAGGTGCTTATCGCTTGGTTGCAAACCTTGCTCGCGCGTTTGCAGTGGGATGCCGGTTTGCAACAACAGTTACAACAACTGCAACTGGTGATCATGCCGATCATGAATCCGGTCGGCATGTATTTGAATCAGCGCGCTAATGGCAATGGGGTGGATTTAAATCGCAATGCGCCGATTGATGCCGAAGGTCGCGTGCCGTTACTCGGCGGCGGTCATCGGCTCGGGCCATTTTTACCTTGGTATCGCGGGCGCAAACGTGGGCAAATGGAAAGCGAAAATATCGCATTGGAAGCGGTACTGCAGCGGCAAATTTTCAATCGCCCTTTTGCTGCAGTATTGGACTTGCATTCCGGTTTGGGCATGCAGGATCGGCTCTGGTTTCCGCACGCCTATCGCAAACAGGTGATAGGCAATATTGCTGACTATGTTGCGCTGAAAATGTTGTGGGAGCGGAGCTATCCCAATCACACCTATTTGTTTGAACCGCAGTCGATTCATTATTTATCGCACGGCGATTTATGGGATTATTTTTATTACCAATCGCGCGCGCAACAGCAGTCGCACTTTTTACCGCTGACCTTGGAAATGGGCTCCTGGCTGTGGGTGAAAAAAAGTCCGCGCCAATTATTAAATATGGCGGGCTTATTTAATCCGCAAACACAGCATCGCCACACGCGGGTGTTACGCCGCCATATTGTGTTGCTGGATTTTATGTTGGCCGCCACACTCAACCACACCAACTGGTTGCCCGATGAAAAACAGGCCGGAATACTGCGCCACACCGCCAAGAGTTTATGGCCGTTATGAAACAAGTGATTTTAGTGCGTGGGCTTGCGCGCGAGGCAGCGCACTGGTTGGATTTTCCGGAACAGTTGCAAGAAATACTGGGCGATCAATATCAGCTACATCTGGTCGATTTCCCCGGCTGCGGACAATATTATCGCGCGCCTGCATTAGCGTCAGTCGCCGCCATGACTGACCACGCACGCACTGAAATCGGCTTAACAAAAATCGCTGCACACAACGACCGGGTTTACGTGATCGGTATTTCGATGGGCGGCATGGTTGCACTCGATTGGGCGCAACGTTTTGCACAGGAACTGCACGGCATCGTATTGATAAATTCCAGCGCGGGCGATCAACCGTTTTGGTGGCGCTTGCGCCCGCGTACATGGCTGACAATGACGCGCGCATTGCTCGCTGAAAGCAACGCACGTGAAGCGCAGGTATTGAAGATTGTTAGCAACAACACCGCCGACTACACCCAGCATTTAAATAAATGGTTAAGCATCCAACAGCAACACCCTGTCACTCGCACCACTATTGTCACCATGCTGCGCGCCGCAGCGCAGTTTCGCCCCCATGCACACTGCACGGTTGATGGCTTGGTGTTGGCGAGCGAAGGCGACCGTATGGTTTCCATTCGCACCAGCGCTGCCATCGCCCGGCAATTTAACTGGCCGCTAAAGCGCCACCCCTCCGCAGGCCACGATTTGCCAATGGACGATCCCGCTTGGGTCGCTGCCAGAATTGGCGAGTGGCTGCTCGCCAGGTAGCAATCCTACGCGCGTAAAAAATCCGTGAAACCGATTACGCATTTACAAATATTGACCCCTCTTAACGAGTTCAAGAACTAGACTTCATGGCAATTTCCCCGTGGGGAAACCCGGCATTTGCTCAGGAACGAGCAGTGAAACAACCGTCAAGGTCGCGCCTGAACATCACAACAATACAATAAGCACGAGGCTTACATGACCCACTCCGCCATTCCCCTTAAACCGGTGCACAGCGATATTTCTGCAGGCGTATCGCGCCGCGATGCAATCAAACAACTCGCGCTGGCGTGCGGCCTAATGCTCTCCGCCAGCTCGCTCTCAGCACTCGCCGCCAGCATTACCCCGCCAACCGATTTAACCCGCAGCAAAAAAACGCTACTCAATGCCGATCAACTAGCACTGGTGCGCGAGCTGGGCGAGATTATTATCCCCACCACCGACACACCTGGTGCCGCCACAGCCGGAGTGCACGATTTTATTAATCACTTCATCGTCTATTGCGCGAGTGGCGACGAACAGCAAGCGCTGTTAGCAGGATTAAAACGCATTGACGATTCTGCCCAAGCACGCTTCAACAAACCATTTTTAGGCGCGAGCAAAGCGCAACAAACCGAGCTGCTTACCAAAATGGAACAAGCCAGCGATGGCTTTACCGCAACGGACCGTCAACTGTTTAAACAATTCAAAGCGCTAGTGACCTTTGGTTACTACACCTCAGAAATTGGCGCCTCGCAAGAGCTGGCTTACCTCGCTATTCCCGGTGGCTACAAAGGCAATTTTAAATTCAAAGAAATCGGCAAGGCCTGGGCACTCACTAATTAATAAGTAGCCATTGCGCGCTCTTAATCCCACGCCACTTCATAACAAAATTCTGCGAAGCAACCGTCATGGAAAAAAATATTTACATCATTAAAACCCAAGAAGTATTCGATGCAATCGTCGTCGGCTCCGGTATCGCCGGTGGTTGGGCAGCAAAAGAACTCACCGAAAAAGGTTTAAAAACATTAATGGTCGAACGCGGCCGCCCGGTTGAACACCGCACCGATTATGTCGGCGAAGGAGTAAAGCCCTGGCAGATGCCGTTTCGTGGCCAAGTTGAAAAAGCCATTGTCGATGAACAACATTACGTACAAAAAAAATGTTACGCCTTCAACGATGCCACCAAACATTTTTTTGGCAACGATAAAGACTTTCCTTACAGCACACCCAAAGACAAACCCTTCGATTGGATTCGCGGTAATCAACTCGGCGGTAAATCCTTACTGTGGCATCGCCAATCTTATCGCTGGAGCGAGCATGACTTTAATGCTAACGCCGTGGATGGCAAAGGTGTGGATTGGCCAATCCGCTACAAAGATTTGGAAAAATGGTACGACCACGTAGAAGTTCACGCGGGCATTAGTGGCTCTACTGAAAATTTGGAAATTTTGCCCGACAGTAAGTTCTTGCCGCCGTTTGAAATGAACGCGGTAGAAAAGGAAATGAAAACACGTATCGAGAAAAAATGGAAAACGCGCAAATTAATTATTGGCCGCACCGCGCATTTGTCAGTACCGGCGCCGCACCATATGGCGCAGGGGCGCATTCAATGCCAGGCGCGCAATGAATGTCAAAAAGGCTGTTCATTCGGTGCGTATTTTTCGACGCAAAGCTCGACGCTGCCAGCGGCGCTCGCCACCAATAAGTTAAGCATCGCCACTAACAGTATCGTACACAGCGTTATTTACGATCCTAAAACCAACCGCGCTACCGGCGTCCGTGTGATCGATTCAGAAACCATGGAAACGCGCGAGTATTTTGCCAAAGTGATTTTTCTGTGTGCCTCCACCATCGGCACCACACAAATCATGCTCAATTCGGTAAGTGACAGCTTCCCCACCGGCATCGCCAACTCGTCCGGCGCGCTTGGCCATTATTTAATGGACCATTTGTACGGCGCAGGGGCATCAGGTCGCGTTGAAGGCTTTCAAGAAGAATATTATTCCGGCCGCCGCCCAACAGGTTTGGTGATGCCACGCTTTACCAATTTCAGCGAAATGAATTCCAAATTCCTGCGCGGCTACCAGATAACCGGCAGCGCTACACGCGATGGTTGGGATTCTTTTGCACAGCGCGATGGTTTTGGCGCAGATTACAAAGCTGCGATTCGCAGTGCCGGCAGTTGGCGTTTTAGTTTGGGTGGCTCTGGCGAAATGTTGCCGCGCTACGAAAACCAGATCTCATTGCACCCGACCCTGAAAGATAAATGGGGTATGCCGCAATTGCACATTGATTGCTCCTACGGCGACAACGATTGGAAAATGATGGACGACATCGCCGATACCTGCGCTAACATTTTGGAAACTATTGGCGTAAAAGAGGTGACTAAAGATATTCGCGCAAAACGCGATTGGCACCCCGGCTTGTCTATTCATGAAATGGGTACTGCGCGCATGGGTAAAGATGCAAAAACCTCCGTCCTTAACGGCTGGAATCAAGCGCACGATGTACCTAATTTATTTGTTACCGATGGCGCCTCTATGGCATCTTGCGCTTCACAAAATCCATCGCTGACCTATATGGCACTTACCGCGCGCGCAGCCGATTACGCTGTGCAGCAATTAAAACTCGGAAAAATTTAATTTCTTTTTTCAACAACGCCGCTTCGGCAAACCAAAGGATCACATTATGACTCTGTCAAAAACAATAAAGGCGTTAACCATGGCAGCCATTACCAGCGTTAGTGTATCGGCCTTCGCTGCAAACGTTGCGCCCACCTCACCACAACTGAGTGTGCAACTCTGGTCAATTAAAGATGATGTCAGCGCTGACTTTGAAGGTACGCTGAAAAAACTCAAAGCCATGGGTTTTCAAGGGGTGGAATTTGCGGGCAACTTTGGCGCCTATGAAAAAGACCCTAAAGGCTTAAAAGCCTTTTTGGACAAAACCGGCTTAAAGGCATCGGGCGCGCACGTCCATTTTGATAAATTGTCGCCGGAAAATTTCGCTGCAACCGTTGCCTTCTATAAAGCGATTGATTGCAAATATTTAATCATCCCTATGGATAAACGCGCATTCACTGCCGAAGGTGCAAAAGAAGTTGCCTCCGATTTGGAAGCCATCCAGAAAAAATTAACCCCACTCGGTATGCACACCGGTTACCACAACCATAAACCGGAAATGCTCGGCGATGCTGGCAAAACACCTTGGGATGTAATCGGCACCGGCACTTCCCATGACGTAGTGTTGCAACAAGATGTGGGCTGGACTGAAGTAGCAGGCAAAGATCCGGTTGATTTGGTAAAAGCCTATCCCGGCCGCACCATTACCACTCACTACAAAGCCGCCGCGCCCGACGAAGGCAATAAAGAAAACGCCATCATCGGCCAAGACACCACTGATTGGAAAGCATTGATCACCGCCAATAAAACGCTTGGTGGCACCTTATGGTTAGTGGTTGAGCAAGAAGTGTATCCCGATGGTTTAACGCCGATGCAAAGTGTTGAAGCATCACTCAAAGGTCTGCAAAAAATTATCGGCGAAATGAAGTAATATTAGCTGCGCGCGAAAACGCCGCTCTTGCGGCGTTTTTTATGGCCGCTTACATCATAAAAACCAATAACAACAGATACCTGAGGATCAAATATGAAACGTGCTGCACTCCACATCACCAGCATTTGCCTGGTAATCAGTTTTATTTTTACGCCTAACCTATGGGCAGCCCCGGCACAACTAAAACAACTCCCAGCCCATGTCGGCGGGCGCGTAGTGGTTGAAACCACAGCAGAGGGCGATAAAGCCTATGTCTATTCCTGGCCATCGGTTTATTTTGAAACCGCGTTCAAGGGCAATGCCTTAACGCTCAAATTCGATGACGACCAAAACTACTTCCAACTGATCGTTGATAACGGCGAACCTATCATCATCAAAAAGCCGGGCAAAGGGGATTACCAACTGCAGAACCTGCAACAAGGTAAACACACTGTGCGCCTTGAAAAAATTACTGAAACACAAAACAACACTGGCCGCTTCCTCGGTTTTTACACTCCGGAAAAATCCAAAGCACGTGCACTACCAAAAAGAAAATACAGCATTGAATTTATTGGCGACTCTTTTACCGTTGGTTACGGCAATACCTCACCCAGCCGTGAGTGCACCACCGAAGAAGTTTTTGCCACTACTAACTCGCAACTGTCATTTGGGCCATTAACTGCCAAAGAATTTAATGCCGATTACCAAGTCAACGCTTCATCGGGTTTTGGCGTGGTGCGCAACTACAACGGCACCTCACCCGGCAAAAGTTTACTCAAGCTTTACCCCTACACGCTTCACACCCCAACCGCCATCTACAACGCAAAATGGCAGCCACAGGTGATAGTGATCGGTTTAGGCACTAACGATTTTTCTACCCCACTCAATGCCAATGAGCCTTGGAAAACCCGTGCCGACCTACAAAAAGATTATGTCGCTCACTATGTTGAATTTGTCAAAAGCCTGCAGCAAAAAAATCCAAAAGCCCATTTTATTCTCATGGCCTCAGATCAAACCGAAGGTGAAATATCCTCACAAGTTGGCCGCGTCGTCGCCACCCTAAAAACAGATGGAATTCAAAAAGTAGATTCAATTCTTTTTAACAGCTTAGATTACAAAGGCTGCCACTGGCATCCATCTGCTAAAGATGACAAATGGTTATCCGGCCTGCTTATTAGTTACCTGAAAAACAACAAGATTTGGAAGTAGGAGAACTTCAGTAGGCTCTGCACCATAATTAAAAAAATAGCCTCAGAAATTCCGCACAGAATTTTTGAGGCGTTTCACCATCGGCATGTGCATCGGTCAGATCTATTTCATCAATAGCTGGACGACAATTATGAAAAAACTACTCACCACAACTGCACTCGTTCTGTGCGCACTCAACGCATCCAACAGCCTTGCACAAAACCCATTAAATTTTGGCAGCAACATCAGAACTGCCGATCCCTCTGGCCACGTATGGGGCGATGGAAAAGTGTATCTCTACACCTCGCACGATGAAGAGTGCCAGGAAGATTTCCATATGAAAGATTGGTACGCATTTTCATCATCCAATTTAGTGGACTGGAAAACACACGGACCAATTTTATCAATCAAAGATTTAACCTGGGCAGACAATTTCGCCTGGGCACCTGATGCTGCCTATAAAAACGGAAAATATTATTTGATATTTCCGGCGGGCACCGGCTTTAAAAACAGAGTCAATCCAGAAAAAAGCACCAAGTGGATGGGACTTGGCGTCGCGGTAAGCGATTCACCCACTGGCCCCTTTAAAGATGCAATTGGAAAACCGCTGTGGACAACACCCTACGCCAATGACCCCAGTTTGTTTATCGATGACGACGGCAAAGCCTATTTATATTTTCACGGCATGAATGCAGATTACCAAGTCGCCGAAATGGCCGATGATCTGCTCAGCCTGAAAGGCGGCTTGCAAAAAATGGATATGGGCGGCCACGAGCCAAAAATGGAAGGACCCTGGGTATTTAAACGCAACGGAATTTATTATTTCACCATGCCGGAAAATAACCGCACGCTCGCCTACTACACGGCCAAATCACCTAAAGGCCCGTGGAAATATCAAGGGGTAATCATGGAGGAAGAACACGGCAACAATCACCACTCCATTGTCGAATACCAAGGCCAGTGGGTTTTGTTCTATCACCGCTGGTTGGACACGCCCGAGTCCACCTGCAAAAAGAAACAGCGTCATGTCGCCGCTGAGTATTTGCACTTTAATGCGGATGGCAGTATTCAAAAAATTACACGTACCAAAGCAGGCGTCGGCGACTTTGCGCAAAAAATTCAAAAGCTGGAAAAAAAGTAACACCATTAAACTGCGGCAATATTTCTATGGGTGCTGCCTTTTTGGAGCACCCCAGCCTGTTTATTCGTTATTTGAAAAACAACAAGCTTGGAAAGCAACACCAGGCTACTGCGATTCTATCGCCCTGTTTCTTATCGTATAATTTACCGAAATTTTGACATAAGGAATGTTATGAGAAAGGTAATTTCAGGTCTGGCGATAGCAGCAGTAGGCGGCGTTTTATTCTGGGTCGCCTCACCCACTACACATGTAATTCCTGCAAAAGATTCGCTTGCTGTTAACGATATAAATTCATCCGCTTCAACAAGCTCTGCTCCTGCGCCGCAACTGGAGCAGGTTATCGACATTAACAATCAAGCAACTCAACCTAAACCTAAACCTGAGAAACCAGCAGACCCAAGCGATATCCAATTACTGCCACACGAAATTGTCGCCATGCAAAAATGGGGCGATGAACGCGGCTACGATGAAAATGGCAGACTTACTCTCAGCTATCAATCAATGAACGACGAGACCTTGTTGGCGCTCGCTGAGCAGAATGACCCTAAAGCACATTTGGTATTGGCCAAGAGAATTCTAGGGGAGAGAATGGATATCAGAAAGTTATCGCAAGATGCGCTCGACAAAGCTGAACGCCATTTGCTTGCCGCATCTATGCTGGGCTACAGCGCAACGCTTAATCAGCTCAGTGAATTAATGTTCCGCAGATCAATTTTCGACCTTCCAGCACGAAAAGCCTTAGAGCTGGAAGCCTATAAATTTGCTTATATCAGTGAACTGCGCGGTGATATTAATTCAATCACCCAATTGCATGGGTTAAGATTTTCCAGCCCAATTTCGGCGAGCGAGAATGAAGCTGTTTGGCTTAGCGCCAATAAGACTTATGACGAATTTTCACAACAAAGAGAAAGCTTGGGATTACCGGAATTTGACAATGAAATATCGCCTGAAGTTTTAGCAGTCAGAAAACGAGTAGAGGATTGGGTTGCCAATGTTTTAACACCTCAGCTAAAACGGTAATTTATTTGCTGTATTTGCAAACGAGCAAGTAAATAAGCAAACGCCGCTGGTTTTGCCAGCGGCGTTTTTGTTTGTAGGTCGTAAAAATTAAACCTTATTACCCAAAGGCAATTTCGTTAGCGGTTTACCGGTTGCCGCAAACAGCGCATTCGCTACGGCTCCCGCAATTGGCGGCACGCCTGGTTCACCAACACCCGACGGCACCTCTGCCGATGGAACAATATGCACTTCCACAATCGGCATAGCATCGATGCGCAGCAGTGGATAAGTGTGGTAATTGGTTTGTTCGACTACACCTTTGTTGAGGGTGATGGCTTCACCCAATGCCGCACTTAACCCCATACCGATTCCACCTTCCATTTGTGCGCGAATTACATCGGGGTTTACTGCAACGCCGCAATCTACGGCACAGACAACACGTTCGACGGTAAAGGTTTTATCTGCATTCACTTTCACTTCTGCCACTTGCGCCACCCAGGTGCCAAACGATTTATGCACTGCAATTCCGCGCGTGACATCTTTCGGCAAATTTTTCCCCCAGCCACTTTTTTCAGCGGCGAGATTTAATACACCCAATGCGCGCGGTGTATCGGCGAGCAATTCGCGGCGAAAAATAACCGGATCTTTTTTGGCGGCTTTGGCCAGTTGATCGATGAATGTTTCCACCACAAATGCATTGCCCGAATGCCCGACCGAACGCCACCAGAGCGTAGAAATTTTGATGGGAATTTCGGTGGCCTGCACTTGCAGATTGGGAATTGTGTAATGCATGTCATCAATGCCTTCTGCCACTGTGCCATCCACCTCGCCTTGAATAAATGCTTCAAAGGGTGTGCCGCGCAAAATAGCTTGCGCTACGGCGTGATGCTGCCATGCAAGCGCTTTTCCATCGGCTGATACTGCACCGCGTATATGATGAACCGCCATGGGGCGATAGCGCGCATTGAGGATTTCATCTTCACGCGTCCACACCATTTTTACCGCGCGACCCGGAACTTGTTTGGCGATATTTGCCGCATCCACTACATAATCACTTGGGCAGGCGCGGCGACCAAAACTGCCACCGGCGTAGAGCGTATTAATTTTTACTTGCTCAGGTTTAACACCGGTGGCAGCGGCAACTTGTTGTTGATCTACCGTTGGCATTTGGCAGGCAAACCAGAGCTCGCAATTATTTTTTTCTACTTTAACTACGCAATTAATTGGCTCTATCGCCGCATGCGTAAGATAAGGCAATTCATATTCTGCGCTTATCACTTGCTCTGCTTTTGCCAAAGTCGCCGTTGCATCGCCCGCGGTTTTTACTACATTGCCGGATTTACTTGCCGCTTCATGGCAAGCTTTAAATAATTCATCGCTGCTGCGTGTTTCGCAGGCGGATAAATCCCAATCAATTTGTAACAGCGCACGCGCTTTTTTAGCTGCCCAAAAGTTTTCGGCCACCACGGCAACACCACGCGGAAATTCGACTACAGCAACTACGCCGGGCGATGCCTTGGCTTTTGCTGCATCGACTTTTTTAACCTTACCAAATAGTTGCGGTGGATAAACCACTAAAGCAGTAAGCATGCCGGGCAATTGAATATCTTGCGTGTAGATTGCTTTGCCGCTGGTTTTTTCATTGCTGTCTTTACGCGGAATAGTTTTTCCAATTAACTGAAAATCTTTTGGATCTTTTAGTTTTGGTTTTTGTGGCACAGGCAAGACGGAGGCTTTTGCGACTAAGGCGCCAAAACTGCTGCTGTGTTTACCATGCGAAATAATGCCTTTGCTCACCTTAATTTCTGCAGCCGGGACTTTCCACTCGGCAGCCGCAGCAGCAACTAACATGGCGCGCGCGGCGGCGCCCGCTTCACGCAATTGCAGCCATGAATTCGCGATAGACGATGAACCGCCTGTACCTTGTGATGGCCCCCAGAATAAATTGTTGTAACGCGCAGCATCGGCAGGTGCAAACTCCCAATCCATTTGCTCCCAACTCGCATCCAATTCTTCTGCGACCAGCGAAGTTAAACCCGTGCTCACGCCCTGCCCCATATCCAGATGTTTTACCACCATAGTGACTTTGCTATCGGGCGTAATTTTTAAAAAAGCGTTGAATGCGGGAGCATCAGTTACCAGAGGTTTATCTGCAGCACTAACGGAGGCGCTGCCCACTACAAAGCCGCTGCCAATTAATAGTCCACCACCGGCGCCCACTGCTTGCAAAAATGTGCGGCGCGATAATGCAACAGCACCGGATTGTGTTTGCGTTTGAATTGCTTGTCGATTGAGGAAATTCATTTTGCTTTCCCTCCCAAATTATCGGCAGCTTGATGGATAGCACCACGAATTCGATGGTAGGTCGCGCAGCGGCAGAGATTGCCACTCATAGCGGTGTCGATGTCTGCATCAGTTGGTTTTTTATTGGTTTGCAACAGCGCCGTGGCCGACATAATTTGCCCCGACTGGCAATAACCACATTGCACTACATCCAACTCGCGCCAGGCTTGTTGCACCGCTTGAAACGCGGGCGAATTAATTCCATCAATGGTTTCAATTTTTGCGCCCGCTGCGGCAGAGATAGGCAAACTGCACGAGCGAACCGGGCTGCCATTCATATGCACAGTGCAAGCGCCACAGAGCGCCATACCGCAACCGAGTTTGGTTCCAGTCATATTTAATTCGTCGCGCAGCGCCCAGAGCAAAGGCATATCTGGATCTACGTCCAGTTCGTGGGCTTTACCATTAATCGTAAGCGAAACCATGGGTAACTCCTGGGCAGTAAAATCAATCGACTAACAAACGGTTAAATAACTTTTTTTAGATAGCTGGTGAGATCAGCGGGTGTATCAACATCAAATTCTGCCGAGGGCATAGCGACCGGAACCACGCTGTCGGAATGGCGCAACAACAAATGTTTGGCTCCGCGATCACCACGGCAACGGTATAACTGCGCTTTAAATTGCGCCGGGAAAATCGCAGGAACACCGAGAGTGTTAGAGAAACTGGCGCAGGCAATTTTTTCTGGCTGCTTGCACCAGGTGCGATATAAGTTACGCAAATCCTCTGCGCTTATGAGCGGCTGATCGCCCAACATTACCAATACCGGATTACTGTTTTGCAATTGTTTAACGCCAAAGGCGAGCGAGTTTCCTGCGCCCAAATTCCAGGCGCGATATTCCAGCAATTCAATGGCATTGTGCTTGCGCTCGGTAACCTGCGCATCCAAGGTTGGCAGTGCCTGTAATAACTCCGGATAAAATGCGCCGCCCACAACAAAAATACTTGCAGGCGAAAGCGTGCGCGCAGTTGCAATACTTTTGGCAAGCAAGGGTTGGCCCTGCCAATCAGCCAATTGCTTACAACCACCAAAACGACTCGCACTACCGGCGGCCAGTACCAGGCAATCAATTATTATTTTTTCAGCCTTCATTATTTTACCCTCTGGTTCATAGAAAAATCGGGGGTGGCAACTTCGCTATACTGGATGGATTGCGTAAGCATTTCACTCAGGGGCACTGCACTGCTGCCAAAAATATGTGCGTGGCATTCTGCCAATACAGAAAGCGCAATGCTTTCCGGCAAATCACCACCCAATGCCAAACCCATTGGCCCGGCGATGGAATAACGCAATTGCACTTCGCTTAACTCTGCCATAGCCAAGACATCGGCTTTACGTTTTGCAGGGCCGAGTAAACCTATGTACGGATTCGCCATCTCCTGTGTTTGCAAGGCCGCCACTGCCGCCGCATCCAAACGCAAATTGTGATGGGCAATCACTACGCCATCGATTTGTTGTAATAAATAATCATCCAATTCCGCTGCAGATAAATTAAGAACATTAATACCTACTGGAAAATTGTCGCGCTTGCTTGCATTTAGGCGTTGATCAGCCACAGTCACGCGCCAGCCCATGACTATTGCTAACTGGCATAGAGGAATAATATCAACGCCACTACCCAGAATTAATAAATGTGGCAAAGGATTAATTAAAGTCGTGAGAATTTTTTCATCGCTGCCGCTCACATTTATTAGTTGCAGGCTGCCATGTTGCCGCTGTGAAAACAGGCGCGCACAAGGTGTAACACTCGCGCTCGCGTTGTTGATCTGCAATTGATAAGTGCACGCCAGCTGTTGTTGCAAGTAAGAAAACACAGCGGGTAATTGGAGAAAATTATTATCTGTTCCGCAGGGATGTAACAACACCTCTGCCGCACCGCCACAACCTATGCCGAGACGCCAAGCGATATTGCTGTCGTCGGATGCGTCGTAAACAATTCGCCGTGATTTACCCAGCGCAATCACTTTGCGCGCCTGCAATAATAAATCTGATTCTATGCAGCCGCCGCTTAATAACCCTAATTGATGCCCCGCATCGCTGAGCAGCATTAGCGCGCCGGTTTTGCGATACACGGAACCGCGCGTATGAATCACTGCACCTAATACCCAATTGGCTTTGTCTTTCAAAGGCAACCATGTGGAAAGAAGATGAGAAAAATGATTAGACATAGGCAGGCATCCGCACAATTATATTTATCGCACTGCTAAACCACCGATAGTCTCACTCGAAATCAAATAAAGAAAGCGCAGTTAACAAAACTAAACAGCTAAATGACAAAAGACATAAAAATCAAATATTCACCGCTAATTAGTAACGCAGCCGCGCAAATTTGCATTCGACGTGAGCATTCGGGAGTAGGTTGTGACAGGTAAAAGAAGGTAATGTTTCTGCAGCGCAAAATTTTTAATTTGCACTGTTACTAATCAATACATTACCCACAATTTTAGCCTCTAATAACAGCTGATCTTTATTTCCAAATGCTTTTTGCAGTGCCATTCAGGTTAATGGCACCCAGTATTTTTTCATTGTTACGCCACAGAAAACTTTGCCTGAATAGTTTTTCCATGCACTTCAGTGTGAACCAAAATGACAATAAGTCATTGCCAGATTCGCGCAGATTCTTGCCTAATCCAATAAATAATGGCGCAAATCTATAATCGACATGGCACCTGATTCACTTCCGCGCTGATCAGGATTTAACTGCCTCAGCAACCAATGCGGATAAAGGTGTTGTCGGGCGCCCAATTAATTTGCTGAGCTGATGACTATCGTCAAACAACCCACCTTTAGCCGCGCCCACATCGGATTGGGCAAGCAATGTCGCAAGCCCCTCAGGCAAACCGGCAGACAGCAATGCGGCGGCGAAATCTGCTTCGGGCAAATCCTGATAAACCACTGCCTTGCCTGACTGCGTGGCAATTTCTGCCGCGAATTCCGCAAGCGTGTAGGAATCGTCACCCGCTAATTCATAAATTCGGCTGCCTTGAATATCCTGGGTGAGCACTACAGCGGCAGCTTCCGCATAATCACTGCGTGCAGCAGATGAAATCCGCCCATTGCCCGCACTGCCAAATACAGCGCCCAATTGTAATGCGGCATCTACACCCGCTAAATAATTTTCGGTGTACCACCCGTTGCGCAAAAACACATAAGGTAAACCTGAGGCGCGAATTAATTGCTCGGTTTCAATGTGCTCAGCGCGCAATGGCAAGGGCGATGTATCGGCATGCAGAATGCTGGTGTAGGCAAGTAGGCCCACACCAGCACGTTTGGCAGCATCAACCACTGCGCGGTGCTGCGGCAGCCTGCGCCCCACATCGCTAGACGAAATCAGCAATAACTTTTCTGCACCTTTGAATGCGCTATCCAATGAATGTGGTTGGTCGTAATCCGCTTGCCGCACCTGCACACCTAATGCAGCAAGATCAGCTACTTTTTCAGGGCTGCGCACGGCAACTGCAATTTCACTCGCAGGTAACGTTTTTAGTAAGGCCGCAACCACTAAACGCCCAAGCTGCCCAGAAGCTCCAGTAACAATAATCATGATGAATACCCCTTTCGTTTGTCGGTAGAAGCCGCCACAATAGCAACCACGCTAACTTTTAGTAAGTACGCACAAAAAGGTAAGTATGAGATGAAGACTACAGCGGCAAAGCCTGCCACAACCCCGCAAACATTAAGTGAAGCGTTAATGCGCGGCGATGTGATGGCGGACAAATGTCCATCGCGCACAGTGCTCAACCACGTGACTAGTCGCTGGGGCGTATTGTTATTGGTGGCTCTGCGCGGCGGCACCTATCGCTTCAGTGAATTGCGCCGCAGGGTTAATGGCATCAGCGAAAAAATGCTGGCGCAAACGCTACAGGCACTAGAGGGGGATGGCTTTGTCGCACGTATTTCCTACCCCGTGGTTCCACCACACGTGGAATATTGCCTCACCGATATGGGTGAAAAAATTAGCGAAAAAGTTGCAGACATCGCCGATTGGATTGAAGTAAATCTTGCTGATATTTTAAAAGCGCAGCAGGCCAAAATAGACAGTATCGATCTGGCCAAACACTAGCGCATAGCATTTACAGTACGACTAAAAATGGAGCAATCATGACTGATAAAATCAAAAACCTGACTAAAACACTGCTGTCAGATAATTGGTACACACTGAACAAATTTTCATTTGACTATCAAAACGCCAATGGCTCTTGGGGGCGACAAGAAAGAGAAGCGTATGACCGGGGCAATGGCTCTACCATACTGCTATACAACACGGTAAAACGTACCGTAATACTCACTCGGCAGTTTCGCTTACCCACCTATGTGAACGGCAATACTGATGGCATGATGATTGAAACTTGCGCAGGATTACTGGATGAAAATAATGCAGAAGATTGCATCAAAAAAGAAGCTGAAGAGGAAACAGGTTACAAATTAGATATAGTTCAAAAAATATTTGAAGCTTATATGTCACCCGGTTCAGTGACTGAAATTATCTACTTTTTTATCGCAGAATATAGCGAACAGATGAAAGTATCGGACGGTGGTGGCCTGGAGCACGAGCAGGAAAATATCGAAGTGTTAGAACTCAACTTTGACGATGCTTACGCACTGATTGAAGCAGGTGAAATAAAAGATGGGAAAACTATCATGCTGCTGCAATATGCAAAATTAAATAAGCTTTGCGCATAAGCAGTGCCGCAAAAAAACTAGCGAAATGTACCGAGCAGCTCATGATTTATTACACCCAATGAACCATCGTCATCCGGATTGGACAATTCAATCAGCGTCCGCCCGGATAATCGCAAACGCTCTAACCGCTCGCCAAAATGCGCTTTGAAAATTTTATCCAGCTCGCCATTTTCTTTTATATATTTCAAGCCCAATGTTAAGCGATCAGCCAGAATCGGCTGATCAGGGCTTACATAAAAATAAACGGGTAACGGCATGTAAATTAATAATGTCTGCTCTGGCACCAGATTTTCAACCAAGCTGCCGTCGATATCGTAATGGTTATCAATTTCTATCACGCTGAGTGGCACAAAAAAGTAGCGTTTACCGGCAAGCATTTTTAACAGCATCGTCATATTGAGCGGTTCCGCCACAGAAAAGCCATTGTGTTTGTACACATGCCCTTCCCAACCCTTACCAAAACCCATAGGCAGTTTGCGCAGTTCAGCGATTGTTTTGATACTGCTAAACCGCACCTGATCTTCCGCTCGGATCAGTAAAATCCGGTAGCCCATAAAACCATTCAGTACCGGAACGTTGATACGAATCAACCCTTCGCGTGCACCTTTTAGCGTGGGGAAACCAACCAGACGATCAATATTGACCTTCTCCCCAATCACCAATAATTCGTGTTTGCGCTCGGATGTGAGCTGCTCCAGAGTAAAGACAAGTTGATAGGCGCCAAAGGTGGGTTCAGTTGCCCTGAGTGCGGCATCAATAACAGTGAGGTAATAATCCTCGCTGATAGATGCAGTGTTGTTGCCAAGATATTTGACCAGTAACGACTCACCCGCCCATGCAAGGCGCGCAGGCAGGCAACACAACAGCAAGACAAATAGCGATAGGATTTTAGCTAGTTGGATGTTCATAACACCCTCCCGTAACGGGTCTTGTTATGGTTTTAATCCTAGCAGTTGTTTATTTCTGCGACACAGGTTTTTAGATATGAAAAGTCAGGCAGAAATGGTTGAAGAGTATAAACAGGTGGTTGATTTGCGTTTAAAACCGACCGTTAAAAATAGCTTGGCGCCCTACTCATCAACTAATATGCTACTTTTTTACAAGTAAACTTAATTTTACATTGGTGACGTGGTGGTATATCTCGCCCGTGGCAATCAAATATAATCATACAAATTAACTGGAGAACTGTGATAAGTTCGACTTTTCCCCATCATTTCACATCAGTAATGTATAGATGAATTTGCCGGCTCTGCGCTTATTACATAATAAGGAGCCGCCAGGTCTTGGGAGTATTAATGCTGACCACTCAAATAAAGATCCTATTTTCTATCCTCCTTGCCATAACCATAGCGGCCGGATATGCGCTGGATCGTTTTTCCCAGATTGAGGACTCCCTGCTGCCGCATCAAAAAAGTATTTATCCATGGCAAGCCTCCTCCGGTGCTGACGTTGAAGACGGCGGGGCATCCTCTATCGACTTGAGAGACTCTACCTACAATATCAATGCCGATTTCAATTTGGCCGATGCTATTCCCTACCCCTATGTGACCTTAGGGCTTACGTTTGAGGACAAAAACAATCCTGAAAATCTGGAGGATTGGTCCTTATATACATCAATGATGCTGCGGATTAAATGCCGCCCCGCCAATGTTTTGAATCTTGCGGTTCTAACCTATGAAAATGGCGTTACCAAATTCGCGGCAGATGTTCGTACCTTTCGTCCGTCACTCGCGTTTATTAGCTGCGGTAAAGAATGGCAGACGATACGAATAGATCTCACGCACATGGAAGCTGCAGAGTGGTGGCTGCAGCGATACAACATCAATTTGGCCAATCGTGATTATTCTCTCAATAAGGTCAGGGGTATTAGCCTAAGTTCTTCAACGCAAAGCCCTAGAGATACACCTTCAAGCGTTATCATTCAAGAGCTTGTTCTGGAGAGGAGGAACCTGCCGCTGATTTATAGCGTTTCGGCAGTGGTTTCGTTGTTTTGGGTAGGGTTCGCTTGTTGGACTGCTTATCTGTTTTATCTGTCGAGAAAAAAAGTTGCAGTCATTCACGATATTGTTCCAGTGGCTTATCAAACCGTACCTATAGAGCCAAGGTGTCAGCGAGAGAAAGACGCTGTGCTTGAGTACATGGCATCTAAATATTCCCTTCCGGAATTGAGTGTCGATATTGCGGTGAACGACCTGGGAATTAATCGAATCAAGATTAATGAAATTCTGCGCGAAGAGACGGGACTCACATTTAGTGTTTATCTCAATAAATTAAGGTTATCAGAAGCTGCACGCCTGTTATCGAACAGGAAAGTAGGCGTAGCGGAAGCCGCATTCGCGGTTGGGTACAACAGCCTTTCTTATTTCAACCGCTTGTTCAAAAAAGAGTTCGGTTGTAATCCGTCTTCCTATAAAGGCCCTGCACCAAGTCTCAAAACCCCGATTAGTACTTGAAATATTCGTCGTGAAATTTGTATTTTTCGTTAGTGCCGACATTTTTGAGTAAATAGCAAGCGCCGACAGCCTTCGTTTTTGTAACGTTATTAATATGCAGCACGCATCCCTTATAACGAGGCTATTCGCATGTTTTCCTGCACTCAGTGCCAAGTAAACACCAGCGTCGCTGGCGTTTACTTTTGTACGGCACTAACACCCTCCAATATTATCGTTTTACATCCAGCTGGAAATATTGGCTCGGATATTTTCCTTTTAAAAATTATTCACAGCGAAATGCACATGAATTTCGTCACATTTTTTATGTGATTTCGTTCGCATCAGTAGTTTCAGTGTTGGTTATGGTTGAGTGAAAAATTCGCGTCCTTCCTCAATCAAAATGCTCGTCGCAAGGTTAAAAATTTTACTAGATAAGAAACCATTTTTTCGATGTAAAAAATAATGAAATAAAAATTAACAGCGAGGTTTATATGAAAAAATTTAAACGCAATTCTTTGTGGGTTACCAAATCGTTGAAAAATCTGGGTTCATTGCATAAACCGGCAGTCGCGGGTTTTTGTATTGCACTCGCGGTCTGTACTGCGGTGCATTCCCACGCAGCGCCCAAACAGGCAGAACATTTGGATCGTGGTGTCGTGGCATTGCCTTCCGGAAATGGAATCTTTATTAGCTGGCGGTTTCTCGGTAATGATCCGACCAATATTGGATTCAATGTTTATCGCAACGCGACCAAAGTAAATTCATCGCCCATCACTAACAGTACTAATTTTTATGACGCCAGCGGTTCGGTAAGTGCTGCTTATACCGTGCGGCCAATTGTGAATGGGCGTGAGCTCAAAGCTAATGCAGCGAAGCCAACCTGGAGTAATCCTTACTGGGTGATTAACCTTAATCGCCCTAATGGCGGCAGCGATTACACCTATTCTCCCGGCGATGCGAGCGTGGGTGATGTGGACGGCGATGGTGAATATGAGGTGATTCTGAAATGGGACCCATCCAACCAAAAAGATAACTCGCATGCTGGTGCGACTGGCAACGTTTATATCGACGCGTACAAACTTAATGGAACCAGGCTGTGGCGGGTTGATCTTGGCCGCAATATTCGTGCGGGTGCGCATTACACCCAATTTATGGTGTACGACCTGGATGGCGATGGCAAAGCGGAAGTTGCCGCAAAGACAGCACCCGGAACGCGCGATGGTATTGGTAATGTTCTTGGTGGCAGCAATGCCAATACAGATTACCGCAACGGCAGCGGCTACATCTTATCTGGCCCGGAATACCTGACGATTTTCAACGGCGAAACCGGCGCGGCTATGGCAACAACAGATTATATCCCCGCGCGTGGCACTGTAAGTTCCTGGGGGGACAATTATGGCAATCGCGTGGATCGTTTCCTCGCGGGTATCGCTTATGTAGACGGTCAGCGCCCCAGCTTGATTATGGCGCGCGGGTATTACACACGCGCTGTTGTTGTGGCGTGGGATTGGCGCGATGGAAAATTAACCCGTCGCTGGACCTTTGATAGCAACGCCAGTGGTAATGGCAGGGCCGCTGGACAAGGCGCGCACTCGCTAACAATTGGCGATGTTGATCAGGATGGAAAAGACGAAATTATCTACGGTTCCGCTACCATCAATGACAATGGAACCCTGTTGTACAGCACGAGCCTCGGTCATGGCGATGCTTTGCATTTATCGGATTTCCTGCCTGGCCGTCCGGGTCTGGAGGTGTTCATGGTGCATGAACACAATGCCACCGGAGTGGATATGCATGATGCGCGTACCGGACAAATTATCTGGAGTGTACCGAGCGGTGGTGCGGACGTTGGACGCGGTGTGATTATGGATATAGATCCTCGTCATCTCGGTGCCGAAGGTTGGGGATCCTTTGGTGGCCTGAACACTGCAACCGGTCAACAAATTGGTACAAGACCTAACTCAATGAACTTTGCGGCCTGGTGGGATGGTGACCTGCTCCGTGAATTTTTGAATAACAACACCATCGACAAATGGAATTACAACAGCAATTCAACGTCACGGTTGCTGAGTGCTGGCAATTTCGGTGCTGCATCCAACAACGGCACCAAAGCTACACCGTCTTTGTCAGGCGATATCTTTGGCGATTGGCGTGAAGAGGTTATCTGGCGCAACAGCAACAATACGCAGCTGATGATTTTCACCACGACGTCACCAACCACCCACAAATTGCGCACGCTAATGCATGATATCCATTATCGTGAGGCGATTGCCTGGCAAAACACGGCATACAATCAGCCGCCGCATCCTGGTTTCTTTTTGGGTGATGGCATGGCTACACCTCCCACTCCCGATTTGTATTTCGTGGGCACAAACCCGAATGATAATGAAGTAGTTTCCAGTAGTTCAGTTGGTAACTCATCGGTTAGAAGTTCTTCCGTGAGTTCCTTATCAATCTCCAGTGTTGCGTCGAGTAGTACACGCAGCAGCGTCGCCTCCAGTACCGCAACAACAGGTGGTAATTGCACTTACGTCATCACTAATAACTGGGGTGGTGGGTTTACGGGTGCAATTCGAATTTCTAACGGCGGTACTAGCCCCATCAATGGTTGGAATGTTAATTGGTCTTACTCCGGTAATACCCGTTTGTCGGGCACCTGGAATGCGACTGTCTCCGGCAGCAATCCTTACTCCGCGAGCAATTTAAATTGGAATGCGACCATTCAACCAGGCCAGACGGTTGAGTTCGGATTTCAAGGTACTTATAGCGGCACGGTAGAGACGCCGAAGGTCAGCGGCACTGGTTGTCAGTGATAAAAAGGCTCGCTTGGCGAGCCTTTTTATTTGCCGCAAAAAATTAAACACTATATTCGAATAAACGAGAGTTACTTTCCACAGCGAGAATATTATGAAAAGAGTTTTTGTAAAAGCAGGGCTATGTAGTCTGGGTATGTTGTGTGTAAGCCAATCCGTATTAGCGGCCTGCACCTACAAAGTATCCAGCGAGTGGAGTAATGGTTTGGTCGGTGAGATCACTGTTACTAATAATGGTAATACGGCAGTAAATGGTTGGAATGTTGGCTGGCAATATGCGAATAACCGGGTAAGCAGTTCATGGAACGCTACCATTGCCGGGAGTAATCCTTACACCGCTAGCGGTGTAAATTGGAATGGAAATTTGCAACCGGGTCAGAGTGCGACGTTTGGTGTGCAAGTGGAAAAAAATGGAGGCTTAGCAGAAGTGCCCATCATAATGGGAAGCTTGTGTAATGGTGCAACGTCATCTGCTATCACGAGTGTTGTACCGGTTGCTTCTTCTAGATCATCGTCATCAACAGCGGCTCCCATTCGTTCATCCATTGCTTCATCAACTGCCGCATCAGTATTGAGATCTTCAGCCGTTAGTTCCTCTTCACGCTCCATACCATCAACGTCTTCCTCAGCAGCAAATGTCAGCATTTTAATGGAAGAAAATCAGGCAGGGTTTTGCGCAGTCAACGGCACTATTGATAGTAATAACGCAGGCTTCACCGGTGCAGGTTTTGCCAATTCTAACAACGTAGCAGGCGCTGGCATTGATTGGTCTATCAATGTGAAAACAGCGGGCACTTACAGCTTTACATGGCGTTATTCAGCAAACACAGTGAGACCCGCTGACTTAATTATTGATGGCAATATCAGTTCTTCAAATATTGCTTTTCCAGTAACGGGTTCCTGGACAACCTGGGCCAATAGCGGAACAGTAAATGTGTATCTTAACGCAGGTGTACACAAAATACTTTTGCAGGCAGCCGGTGGTGAAGGGTTGGTTAATATCGATAATCTCACTGTCGCTGGTGAGAACGTAACGACAGCAAATTGTGAAACGGCTTCCACTCCAATTAATTTTGTTAATCCGAGTTTTACCAATATCGCGGTGCATGATCCATCAGTTATTTTTGCTAACAATCAATACTACGCATTTGGCTCACATCTTTCGGTTGCCAAGTCACCCGATCTTATGCGGTGGTCGCGCGTTGCTGAGGGCGTAAACCCCAGTAACTCGATGTTCAACAATGTAAATAGTGAGTTGTCCGAGGCGTTGACCTGGGCGCAAACGAATACGCTCTGGGCACCGGATGTTGCTTATGTTAATGGTCGCTATTTGATGTATTACAACGCGTGCAAAGGTGACTCACCTGTGTCTGCTCTCGGTATTGCATCGTCATCAAAAATTGAAGGTCCGTACACGGATAACGGTTTGATTTTGCGTTCGGGAATGTGGGGTCAGATTAGCGAAGATGGAACCGTTTATAACGGGCAAACACATCCGAACGCGGTAGATCCATCTGTCTTTTATGACAACAGCAATCGTCTGTGGATGATTTACGGTTCTTATTCCGGGGGCATTTTTATTATGCAATTAAATGCCTCTACCGGCTTCCCACTTACCGGCCAAGGTTACGGCAAGCATTTAATGGGCGGTAATCATTCCGTCATTGAAGGTGCCTACGTCACTTACAGCCCGGAAACCAATTACTACTACATGTTCGTCAGTTTTGGCGGATTGGATGCAACCGGTGGCTACAATATCCGCGTCTCACGTTCACGCAATCCAAATGGCCCTTATGTGGATGCGAAAGGCACTAATATGAGTACGGTAAAATCGAATCCGAGATTGCCTATATTTGATACGGCGAGCCTGGAACCGTACGGCGTAAAATTAATGGGGAATTATTTATTTGCGGGAACCAATAACCAATTGGGCTATGTATCACCTGGGCACAATTCGGCTTACAGGAAAGCGGCGACCGGTCAATATTTCCTGGTCTTCCATACCCGTTTCCCCGGTCGCGGTGAGCAGCACGAAGTTCGTACGCACGAATTTTTCTTTAATGCCGATGGTTGGCCGGTGGTATCACCATTGCGTTATGCAGAAAAAATTGATGCGAATGATCCCGCGCGTAGCCGTTCTTCGTTAGAAGCGGTTGCTGCACACGAAGTTGCGGGAACTTATCAATTGATTAATCACGGTAAAGACATCTCTGCAACGATCAAACCTTCAAGCAATATCCAATTGGCAAGCGGTGGCGTAGTTACCGGTGCGCAAGCGGGCAGTTGGACATTTGATGAAAATACTCGTGCTACGACACTGGTGTTAGGTGGTGTGAGTTATCGTGGTGTTGTATCACGGCAATGGAATCAAGTTCGCAATCGTTTTGAAGTAACGTTCAGTGCTCTGTCAGCGGATGGTACAGCCGTGTGGGGTATTAAATCTAACTAGGTTTAACCGGTAGTAGTGATAAAAAAAGCCACCTGTTGTACAGGTGGCTTTAACATTATAACAACGTAAAACGTATAATAATTTCAGTCAATTAAATCGTAAATTCAAAATGGTCCGTAAGGGTTTTGCAATGTTCTGCAATCATTGATACCAACACAACTTGCGTTATTTTCCCAGCCCCAACCGCTGTTGGAATTTTTACACAGCGGGAAAATGTTCGTGTTCCAATTGCATTGGGTAGGTGCGGTTGCTGTGCCTACTACGCCGTAAGGCGATGGCAGTGCAGCACAATCTCTACGTGCAACGCAACTGGCATTATTTTCCCAACCCCACCCGCTGGCGGTATTGGCGCAAATTGAAAAAATTGTGCCGTACCAATTACATTGCGAACCGCTGGCAGTCGATGAGCTGGAAGAGCGTGAAGAACTTGATGCGAGAGAGGATCTGCCCGGATAAACAGAGACTTTTGTTAACATAAGTTGGGCATAGCGTTTTCCAAATTCACGATAAGAGGCTGTCGAAAAATGTGCACCGTCAACTCCAGCCAATCCGCTTGCAGAAACAATATAGGAATTAGTAATTAATGAGGGCAATTTATTAACTTCAACATTATGACGGCTGCAGCAAGAGCCATAGTCTGCATATAACAATTCGCCAGCCAGAAAAGGGACATTACCTATTCCCAAGTCGGTACGTAAATTATTAACTATCTCCTGTACTTTGTACTTCCAATTTGCATCCCCGGTATTGGTTTCACCTTGGTGGAAAATAATTCCTTTAATCACACCCGCTTGCTGTGCTTTTTTTGCCAGATCCAATAACCAGGCATAACCACCCGAAAATTGGGCAGGAATATCTGCGCCTGCGCGACCAATAGGTGCACTTTTTTGATACAAAGCGATATCACTACCTGCGACTGATGCCGGGACTAAACCGATGGTGACACTGGAGGGCATTCCCTCCGCCATGGTCTTGCCAAAATAATCCCCGGGACCTATTCCACTCCAGCAGCGGTTGAGTGGTGGTGATGCTAAATACCATGTTCCATAAGTGCGATTTAAATTGGAACAGGTTTGATCCTGTAAAACTTTGACCCGGGGATTCGTTGCTCTATCTTGCGCTGCAACAGTTCCCATACCTTCCATATTGGATTGGCCAAACATAAGGTAAATGTGAAAATTTGGATCAGGTGCAGCGATAGTTGACAGTGAACTACAAAGCAAGCCTGCGGTAAGTAATCTGATTAAGTAGGATTTAAGTTTCATGTTGGATTCTCTCGATTGATGTGGCCTAAATTCTTATTTTTTGGCGGCGGGATTTTCTGTCGTAGCTTATTTAAAAAAACAAAGCGCAAAAAATGCGCTTTGTTTTTGGCTATCGATACGCAAATTTTTTAATCAAAAGGGTCCATATGGACTTTGCAGTGTTCTGCAATCGTTGATGCCGACACAACTTGCATTATTTTCCCAGCCCCAACCGCTGTTGGAATTTTTGCACAACGGAAAGATGTTAGAGTTCCAATTACATTGTGTAGGTGTGGTTGCAGTGCCTACAACGCCGTAAGGCGATGGCAATGCAGAACAATCTCTGCGCGCCACGCAACTGGCATTGTTTTCCCAGCCCCATCCGCTGGTAGTATTGGCGCAAATTGAATAAGTTGTACCATACCAATTACATTGCGAACCACTGGGTGTATTTGGTGTGCCGCCAAATACGGTTGCGATTTTAGATGTTCTGCGAATGCCATTAGTATCGCTGACTAAATCATTCCCCCATCCTGTGAGAGAGGTGCCAGACCAATTATTGCTTAAATCCAGTTGGTCCAATGTCCCTGTCGTATTGCCTTTCCATGACCATGCCAAATAACCAATGCCTTTTGCTTGTGCAATGCGCATCAAATCCTTGTAAGGTAAATTTCCACAAGGCGGATGATTATTGCCAAATTCACCAATCATGATTGCGAGTCGTGCGTCTTTCATTGATTGCAATTGTGCATCAATTTTTGAAGCGCTGGTCCAATCACAATACATATGCACACTGAATAACAGGTTGCGTTGCGGGTCATGATTAAGTAGTTCCTGGCCAAACGTGCGCAAACTGTATTGAATGTCCTGACCATAGCCCGCACCATCAATTACCAATGTGGATTTAATGCCAGCATTTCGAATAGTGGTAATTGCGGTTTTGTAAGCATCACGCCAAACAGTAACATCCGGTGCGTTGGTGGGTGATGCCATGTACCAATCACTCCATTCATTGGCAATATTGATCAATATATGTTTTGAGATATTGGGCTGATTAAAATAGCTCGCACGTGCCGCGTACCACAAAGCCATATCATTGAGTCGTCGTGGATCGTTACTGCCGGTCACATCATGCAATTCCATCATTGGAATCATTTTATTGTCGATAGTTCTTTGAACAGCATTTTGCCAAATACTATCGCCACCATTACCCGTTCCCCATACGATTCGCAAGGTATTTGAACCGGTGTTGTTGCGAATATTGGCAATGTTGTTGTAAACATCCGTTTGAAACCACGCGAGCGGGACGTTAACACCACGCATTACAAAATCATTGCCGTTGGCATCTCGCAATGAAGACCCGGATACGGTAAATGTTTGTGCCTGTACGACACTGGAGGTGGCCAGAGAAAAAAATAATCCCAGCGCTACCGTTGTTGAGCAAAACGTTTTTACTTTTTTGAAAATAGACATAATTGTCATCTCCTGAGAAATGTAGAGCGGTGATAGTTATCGTGTTTTTTTCGCAATGAAATTTCAAGCGCGGGGTGAGGGGATCCCGACTGAGCGTTTTTCAAATCCACCCCACCCTGAGAAAAATAATTGTCAGGGTGGGGTGATCAGCGCTTTCTATTAATAATTTTCCAGTGTTATCACGTTCGGATTGCTGTAAACATCGATTAAATGTTTGTCATTATTGCCAACCCATACATCATTCCATGACATAAAATAATTCCAAGGTGCGCCATTATTGAGTGATGCATTAATGTCTGGGATAGGGCCATTTTCAGTCATGGCTAATAATTTCCTGCCACCAGAAAGCGCATAGATTTTGTCAAACTCTACTTTGTTGATGGTGTAATTATTATTGCCGGGATAAGAATCGATACCTAAAATATCCACTTTGTTATTGCCCGGATACCAGGCCGAATCGTTGCCTGTCCACACCCAAATTAAATTATGGATTTGGTGATAATTTGTCAGGCGGTCGTAAACGATATCCCATAATTTTTTATAGTTATTACCGCCTTTTGCGCTCCACCAAAACCAGGTTCCGCCAGCTTCGTGTAAAGGCCGCCAAAGTACAGGAACACCTGCTGCGCGCAGTTTTTTCAATTGAATAGCAATAGCATCGATATCTCGTATGATTTCGTAGTATTCCTGCGTTCCCGGCGTGACGCCTTTAGCTACATCAAAAACGGTAGAGTCCGTGTAGAAGGTATTAGTGCCTACTCTGCCGCCCGAAGGTGAGTGCCAATGCCACTGAAATGCAATGATGGGTTTTGCTGCATTACTGTTGTACCAATTGATTGCATTTTCAGCGCTTCTTTCTCCGGCATCAGGCCCAAACGCATGGCCGCCATTTGCCCAGTTATAAGAATACATAGGGCTGTAGTGCTGCATGTCGTAGTTTCTGATCAGTGGCGTTTTACCGGTGACTCTTTTTACGTGATCAAAATCAACATTGTCTGCGGTCTGCCCTGAAATTATTTTTTTGCCAAACTGTGCGATCAGATAACTGTGTAATCTTTTTGCACTTGCATCGGCAGCAGGGTTTACCAGAATTTGCGCGATATTATATTTTGAAGCCGCGACTTTGCAGGATTGATTGTTTTCCCAACCCCAGCCGTCGCCATCAGGATCTGAAGCGGCGCTTGCGCAATCGGGGTAAGCAACTGTAATGGTGAAATTCTGCGTTCTCGATGCACCGCATGAATTTCTGTAGGTGGCTGTAGCGGTACAGCTTAATGTAATTGTTTTTATTTGCTCGCGTGTATTCCCTGATGTGCCACATCCTGTCCAGCTCCATGAGCCGCCAGAGGTAGGTTGCGGCCCAAAGATCAGCGTACTTCCTGATGTGAGATTGGCAGTTGAGGTTTGCTGCCAACCACTATTATTTGCATTTAAATAAGGGGTAATGGCGGTGGCTGTGCAATTTTGTGCTACAGCACTATTTGAACTTAAAGCAGTTAGCATTGAGATCGCCACCAACGGAATTAAATGGCGACGTAATATGGAAACATTCATAGAGTTACCTATTATCGTTACTAATATTATTAAAAAGGTCTTAATGCGCAGCTGAATCGCCACAACATCAAAGACGTTTGGTTATTTCATTATCGAGTGCGAAGTGACCATCCCTTTATTCGACTTTGCTGATTCGAAATAGAATTATTGCTTGAGGGAAAATTAAAGGGACAGCAGAGGTTACGAAACTGGAGGCGGGTAGCGCTTGCTATTTATGCAAAAACTTCGCTACTGAACTAAAAATACAAATTTCAGAGCAAATATTTCAATCGCTAATTACCTAGCAATGGCGACAGTTAACTGCACTACTCGGTCTTCCGGCAGCATTGGAAAAAGAAAATATATTTATCCTCCAAGTGTTGATAATTCCAATTTCAAGTTCCCCAACAGCGAGTGCGACGCTGTAGCCATATATATTGCCAACTACATCGCATAATATTTTTTAAAAAACTTTCTTATTTATTCTGCTTAAAAGTTATCGCCAAAAACATACGCACAGCATTTGAAATATTTGCTCTGAAATTTGTATTTTTAGTTCAGTAGCGAAGTTTTTGCATAAATAGCAAGCGCCATCAGCCCTCCACTTTTAAAGTGAGAGCGTTAATTTTTCATCGGTCAATACATATCAACAATAATTAAATCTAGTGTTCTGCTCTACTTTCGAGATAGCGGCGAGGCACACCTAAAAGATGGCTAAACAATAAATTCCCGGAAGGGATCAATAATTTCGCTTAGCGAGGAAAAACATGAAATTTCCAAAAAAAATATGTGCGGTATTTCCGCTCTTTATGATCAGCATGGCTGCCTTCGGTCAGGCTAATCCAGTCCAATGTAATTGGTATGGTTCACCAATACCTCTTTGCACTTCTGCTAATGCTGGTTGGGGCTGGGAAAATAATAAGAGCTGTGTTTCACGAGCAACCTGTGCAACAGCACCAAATGGTTTACCCGCATCGTCGAGTAGCTCATCCAGTAAATCTTCAAGTTCATCAAGCAGTTTTTCAAGTTCAGGTAATTCAACCTCTACCACTCTCCAGGAAAATGTTAGCGGCTTCTGTGGTGTCGATGGCTCAATCGACAGCAATCACGCCGGCTACACCGGTAGTGGTTTTGTAAATACGACCAATGCCGTTGGGATGGGAGTGAATTACAACGTGACTGTTGAGAGTGCGTCCTATGCGATGTTTGAAGTGCAATTTGCTTCAATTAATAATCGCCCTGGCAATATTCTTGTTAACGGAAATGTTGTAGGCCGTTTGAATTTTGTGTCGACTGGCGCGTGGACAAGCTGGACTACGGAAAGCGTTATCGTTCCTTTATCGGCTGGCGTAAATACCATCAGGATTGTTTCAACCACTGATGGCGGCTTACCCAATATCGATTCATTGAGTTTAGTCGGCAACGGTATAAAACCTGCGGCGTGTAACGCTAATCCTGGAGATTTAAAGAATCCGCCCGTTAAGAGTGTTGGTTGCGGTAAAGCCTTGTCGTTCCAGGACGGCAGAAAAACAATTACCAGCAATGGTAGGGAGCGTGTATACCACGTCCGACTTCCCCGTAACTATGATGCAAATAAACCTTACCGGTTGTTCTACGTTTCGCACGGTTTGGGCGGGATAAGTGAAGATATCTACGGTTTCCTCGACTGGTTTGGTTTAAAGCCAGAAGCCGAGAAAGCGGGTGTACAGGCAATTTGGATTGCACCCTCGGTTCCAAACAGGGGCGACCCATGGGGAGAGGCGGATCACGCCTTATTTGACAACATCACTAACTTTGCAAAAACGAATCTGTGCGTTGATACCTCGCGTGTATTTGTGACTGGCATGAGCTTTGGTGGAATGATCTCTTATTCACTGTCAACCAATCACCAAAAGGTAATTCGTGCAGGTTTTGGCATGTCTCCGGCCAACTATAACGTGTGGTTGCCCAACCCCAAGCGCACGGACCCGATCGCCTGGATGCAGACCACCGGTATGAGTGACGGCACCACGCCTTGGGATGGTGGCAATAACCGAGGTGCGAAATATATTGCACTTGAGAAGGCTCGCGATAATGGCTGCAATGTTCCGAGCAACATCGAAACCTGGCGTCGCGGAAATTCTTCCGATCATTTATGTGTGGATATGCAAGGCTGCAACGCTAACTATCCTGTGAAAGTGTGCACCTTTGACGGAGGTCACACTCACGACCCAAGGGACAGAGGTGCATCGAATTCATGGGTACCAGCCGAGGCTTGGAAATTCTTTATGCAGTTCTAACAGTGGTATATCAAACAAGGTCGCCCGCTAGGGTGGCCTTTGTGAAATATTTATAAGAGTTGTTGCTCAAACTCGATACTAGATTCCGAATCTCAAGCAATAAAAAACCCTCGCTTAGATTACTCATCAATACAATACCCAGCAGCAGATATCCTTATTTACCTAAAAATGTGTTGCAGGTAATTTTTTAATCGCTTGCAAACTTTCTTCGTAACAACAAGACGATAGATTGTTGAAATATTTTTATTTCAACTGTGTTGCTTACTCCCCATTGTTTTCAGCTCGTACAAAGTAGACTGCCATATGCTGAAGAAAGGTATCTTTGGCTCGACCTTAATATAGTTTTTTTGAAATGTTTTTTTGGAAGGAAAATTTTAACGCGTGGCTATAAGCATTGAGAATGGTGGGCCCAGCTGGACTTGAACCAGCGACCTGCCGATTATGAGTCGGATGCTCTAACCAACTGAGCTATAGGCCCTAAAAGAAGAAGATGCTGCGCTAGGCAGCGAGGCGCATTATAGTGACTTGTATTAGGTGTGGCTATAGGTGATAACTTAATGTGTGATCTAAAAAAATAAAACCCGCTAACGGCGGGTTTTATTTTATCTGGCAGTTGGATGATTAATAAACTAATTATTAATCATCAAGGAAACTGCGTAGATGATCCGAGCGCGATGGGTGACGCAATTTGCGCAACGCCTTCGCTTCGATCTGACGAATACGCTCGCGCGTTACATCAAATTGTTTGCCTACTTCTTCCAATGTGTGGTCGGTGTGCATATCGATACCAAAACGCATACGCAGTACTTTGGCTTCACGCGCGGTGAGGCCAGCCAATACTTCGCGCGTCGCTTCCATCAAGCCTTCCATTGTCGCTGACTCCACCGGAGAAATAATGGTGGTGTCTTCGATAAAATCGCCCAGATGCGAATCTTCATCGTCGCCGATTGGCGTTTCCATGGAGATTGGTTCTTTGGCAATTTTCAGCACTTTGCGCACTTTGTCTTCGGGCATTTCCATGCGCTCGCCGAGTTCTTCCGGCGTTGGCTCGCGCCCCATTTCTTGCAGCATTTGACGCGATACACGGTTGAGTTTGTTGATAGTCTCAATCATGTGTACCGGAATACGAATGGTGCGCGCCTGATCAGCGATGGAGCGAGTGATCGCCTGGCGAATCCACCAGGTTGCATACGTCGAAAATTTGTAACCGCGACGGTATTCAAATTTATCCACCGCTTTCATCAAGCCGATATTGCCTTCCTGAATCAAATCGAGGAATTGCAAACCGCGGTTGGTGTATTTTTTGGCGATAGAAATAACCAGTCGCAAGTTTGCTTCGACCATTTCTTTTTTCGCACGACGCGCGCGCGCTTCACCGATCGACATGCGACGGTTGATATCTTTGATGCTGGCAAGACTTAAACCGCTTTCTGCTTCGATCTGCGCAAGTTGCTGCTGTGCAGTTTGCACATCAGGTAATACGCGTTCGAGCTTGTCAGCGTGCTCAACCTTACCTTTAAGAAATTCAGGTAACCAAGCATCGTTAGTTTCATTGCCAGGAAATTCTTTAATAAAGGTTTTGCGCTGCATTTGGGCTCTGCGAGTACACAGATCCATAATGTGACGCTCTTGCCTACGCACGTTGTCGAGCATCTCGCGCGCTTTAGTGTAGATGGGGTCGAATTGTTTGGTCGGCAATTTGAAGAACTTGAACAGATCACCAAGGGCAGACAATTCTTTTTCAGCTTGCTTGCTACCGTAACCGTATTTCGCGAGAGTCTTGTTGACTTTGTCCTGCTGCTTTTGCAGCTCTTCAAAGCGCACGCGCGCCTCTTCCGGATCTACACCCGAAATAGCTTCTTCTTCGTCTTCGGTGGCCGCTTCTTCCTCTTCATCGTCACCGGCTGCTTTTGCACCGGCGACAGCAACGGGAATCTCTTCTACCTCAACAACAGTAGCGGGAATGTCTTCAACTGGATCTAACCAGCCAATGATGACATCCGCCAAGCGGCGCTCTTCTTTGGCGACCAGCGCGTATTCATTGAGAATTTGCTGTACGGCACCAGGCCAGTAGGCAACGGCGTGCATAAGTTCGCGCACACCTTCTTCGATTCGCTTGGCAATTACAATTTCGCCTTCGCGGGTAAGCAGCTCTACCGTACCCATTTCGCGCATGTACATGCGCACTGGGTCAGTGGTGCGACCGGTTTCTGTTTCTACGGCGACTAATGCAGCGGCAGCTTCAGCAGCAGCGATTTCATCTGCAGCAGAATCGCCATCGGTCATTAACAGAGTGTCGGCATCGGGCGCTGTTTCATAGACGCGGATACCCATGTCGTTGATCATCTGGATGATGTCTTCGACCTGATCCGGATCAGAGATGTCCTCCGGTAGGTGATCGTTTACCTCGGCGTAAGTCAGGTAACCCTGCTCTTTACCACGGGCGATCAGTTCTTTAATGCGGGACTGTTGCTGTTGGACGTCTTCAGACATTCGAAACCCTATTTAAAACCTGATGAGTGAAATGCAAAGCCCGAAATTATACTCCACTTGCTTGTGTGGATTCTAGGCGATTGGGGGGTGACACAAAATTCTTAGGCCTCTTTCGGTCAAATTGTGCAGCTTTTGACCAGCCTGGATGCTTATGGTTGCACTTTGGGAGTTAAGGCTGCCCGTATTAGCTTGTCGCGCTCCTCCTTGGTGAGCTGAGTTAAGTCGGCATTTTTTAATTTCGCCAAGGATTCTGCCGTTTTTTTCTGATTCTGCTGCAGACGTAGCTTTTCCATGGCATCACTAAATGCCGCTTGAGTGTCGTAATCAGCTTTGGCTGGTTTATCTTGTCGGCTTTGAGTGAGGGCATTGGCCGCCTGCAGCAAATCGTGCCCAGCAACAGCAGCCAGTCGCTCGGTATTTTCCGCACCGTATATACCGCGCCAGTAACCAATCAAATGCGAGAGATTGTAGTGCGGTCGTTCATGCAACACCTTGAGCAGACGCCCGAGCATCAGGCAGTCGAGATCCCCCTCATCAATCAACCATTCTTCATGGTTGGATTCAAGACTGGCAAGTGTTGGATAAGTCAGCAGTAGCGCCAAGGCTTTGCGCACCGGCGGCATTAAATATTTGCTGGCGGCGCGCACCTGCAGCTCCGGCTGATAGGCTTTGCGATGCGCGCGAGGCTCTTCGTAAAACTCATGGTAGTCCGCAGGTGGCAGTTCCTGTGGGAAATCACCGTACTCTTCATAAGCGGCTAGCGGTGGGTGATCCCACTCAGGCTCGGTCTTTTTCGGTACCGCAACCTTGGGTACAGCTTCTTCTGTCTTGATGGGTGCTGGCGGCGCTACAAACAGCGGTTGCATCTCGCCTTTGCTTTGCTGGTCCTGAATCAATTCCTGCAGGATATTGCGATTGAGGCCAGTGCGGGTGGCAAGGCTTTCAAACATCAGTTCTCGAAATACACCTTTAGGCAGCCGCTCCAGCAGCGGCGCTGCACGCTTACTAAAAGTCGCGCGGCCTTCCATGGTGCGGATGTTTAAGCCCTCGGCGACCGCGTCAAATAAATAATCTTCAAAAGGTACCGCCAGCTCGATCATGCGCTCGAATTTATCGGGGCCGATCTGGCGTACCAACGTATCCGGATCTTCACCTTCCGGCAGGAACAGGAATTTTACGGTGCGGCCATCGGTCATGGTATCAAGTGATGCTTCCAACGCGCGATGGGCCGCACTGCGCCCGGCTTTGTCACCGTCAAAACAAAACACTACTTCATTGGTGTATTTGAAGGCACGGTCGAGATGGTCGGGGCCGCATGCGGTACCGAGGGTCGCGACGCCGTAGCCAATCCCAAATTGCGCCAGGCTGACCACATCCATATAGCCTTCAACCACCAGCAGGCGTGGCAACTCGCGATAGGCGAGACGCGCCTCGTAGAGTCCGTAAAGTTCTTGCCCTTTATGGAATACCGGTGTCTCTGGCGAGTTGAGGTATTTGGGCTTGTCGTCGCCCAGCACTCGTCCACCAAAGCCGATTACCCGTCCACGGGTATCGCGGATGGGGAACATGATGCGATGGCGAAAGCGGTCGTAAAGTTTCTTTTCCTGCTCCTGATGAATCAGCATGCCACCTTCAATCAGCAGATGCTTGTCTTCATCATTGGTGGCGAGAGTTTTGAGCAAATTATCCCAACCGGGTGGCGCAAAGCCGACGCCGTAGGCTTTGGCTGTTTTGCCATCAAGACCGCGACTTTTTAAATAATTTACCGCCAGGTGTTTGCTGGGGTGATGACGCAATTGTTGCTGGTAAAAGTCGTCAGCTTTTTCCAGCAGGGTGTAGATGCTGCGCTTTTCCTGCTCACGCTTTTCCTGCGCTTCGGTTTGCACTTCGCGCGGGACTTCTAATCCGACCAGGCGAGCGAGGGATTCAACCGCCTCAGGGAAGCTGAGGCGTTCGTAATCCATCACAAAACCCAGCGCATTGCCGCTCGCGCCGCAGCCAAAGCAGTAATAAAACTGTTTATCCGGGCTGACGGTGAAGGAGGGGGTTTTTTCGTCGTGGAAAGGGCAGCAGGCGCTGTAGTTTTTACCGGTTTTCCTGAGTTTAACGCGACTATCGACCACATCGACTATATCGAGGCGGTCGAGCATGTCATCGACAAAACTTTGAGGAATTAAACCAGCCATAAAATCGTCACCTGATTAGGGATAGCTAGAAACTAGCGGTTGACGACTAATTGCTCAACTTGGTTTTGAGCAGCTTGCTCACTTCGCCCATATCAGCACGACCTTGTACCTGAGGCTTGATCAGTGCCATGGCTTTACCCATGTCGCGCGCCTCAACTACACCAGAATCGGTCAAGGCTTTGGTGACAATGGTATCAAGCTCAACGGCGGTGAGCGGAGTAGGGAGATAAACTTGAATTTCAGTGATTTCGTAAGCTTCTTGCTCGGCAAGTTCGGGGCGATTGGCATTGCGATACTGTTGTTCAGAGTCGCGGCGCTGTTTGACCATTTTATCGAGCAAACCTAAAGCGCGTGCGTCATCAACTTCGATGCGCTCGTCCACTTCGATACGTTTGAATTCAGACATCACAAGACGCAAAACCGCGACGCGCTCTTTTTCTTTAGCGCGCATCGCGGTCTTTAAGGCATCATTTATGCGGTCTTTTAGCGTTGGTTGACTCATGAATCACCGGTTATTGAGTAATCAATTTGGGTACAGGAGTAGAACGCACAACTCGTTAGTTAACAGATGCAAACAGGCTAACGAGCGGAACCGGTCAAAACTAAAGCAGCTACCGACAAAGTCGGCGCAATAACTTAGTACAGACGGGTAAACTTTTTAGATTCGCGTTGTACCTTTTTAGCATGACGCTTGACAGCAGCAGCGGCATCACGCTTACGAACGGTAGTTGGCTTCTCGTAGCATTCACGAGCGCGAACGTCAGCCAGAATGCCGGCTTTTTCACAGGCACGTTTGAAGCGACGCAGAGCTACGTCAAAGGGTTCGTTTTCTTTAAGTTTTACTGAAGGCATGCTGTTACCCTTAAAAAGAGAGCTAATAAATGATGTCTTGTGGATAGGCGCCAGAGTGTAAACACAGTGAAGTATCCGAGGGGTGCGGATTCTATACGCTTATTATGGCAGCCGCAACCTTGCACGCATGAGAGTGCTGGGTTTTCGCGAGGCCAGCCTTTATCATAGCCGCCCTGTGTTGGTTGATCGCTACTGTTTGTGCGGGTTGTATGGGTGCCAAGAGGTTGGGTTATGCGTGTATTGGGGTTGGAAACATCTTGTGATGAAACAGGAGTGGCGGTTTATGACAGCGAACGCGGCTTGCTGGCGCACGCCCTATATACCCAGATTGCGCTGCATGCGGAGTATGGCGGCGTAGTGCCGGAACTCGCTTCGCGCGACCATGTGCGCAAGTTACTGCCGCTGATTAATGAGGTGATGACGGCGAGCGGATCTACTGCAGAAGATATAGATGGCATCGCCTATACCTCTGGCCCCGGCCTTATTGGCGCGCTAATGGTTGGCGCATCAATGGGACGTGCGCTGGCGTACTCCTGGAATATTCCCGCAATCGGCGTGCATCACATGGAAGGCCATTTGCTCGCACCTATGCTGGAGGCCAATCCACCGCAATATCCATTTATTGCACTCCTGGTATCTGGTGGCCACACCCAGTTAGTAAAAGTTGATGCGCTTGGTGAGTACGAATTATTGGGTGAGTCTATTGATGATGCGGCGGGCGAGGCGTTTGATAAGGCCGCAAAAATGCTCGATCTGGATTATCCCGGCGGCCCGCAAATCGCCAAGCTTGCCGAGCAAGGCACCGAAGGGCGATTTAAATTTCCGCGCCCGATGGTTGATCGCCCCGGTTTGGATTTCAGTTTCAGCGGTTTGAAAACCGCGACGCTCACCACTGTCAATGCAAACAAGCAGGCCAATGGTTTGCCGGACGACCAAACCTGTGCCGATATCGCAAACGCATTTCAAGCAGCAGTTGTTGATACGCTCGTGATCAAATGCAAGCGTGCGCTCGAACAAACCGGCATGAAAACATTGGTGATCGCTGGTGGTGTTTCAGCCAACAAAAAATTGCGCGCCGATTTGGATGCAAACTTGGCAAAAATCGGCGCAAAAGTATTTTACGCACGCCACGAGTTTTGCACCGACAACGGCGCCATGATCGCCTACGCCGGTTGCCAGCGTTTGCTCGCAGGTCAACACGAAGGCTTGGCGATCAATGTCAAAGCACGTTGGCCCCTCAATACACTATCTTCACTTTAAAAGAAGCTTTTATGGATATTGTCTACATCCGCGATTTGCGTATCGATACGATTATCGGCATTTACGACTGGGAGCGCGAAGTGCGCCAAACAGTGAGTATCGATCTGGAAATGGCGAGCGATATTCGCAAAGCGGCCGAAACTGACGATATCCAATACGCGTTGAATTACAAGGCTGTTTCCAAGCGATTGATTGCCTACGTTGAAAATCGCAATGCGCTTTTGGTAGAAACGCTAGCTGAAGAAATCGCGCAAATTATACAAAAAGAATTTAATGTGCCTTGGTTGCGCTTGCGTTTAAGTAAACCGGGAGCAGTACGCGGTGCACGCGATGTTGGCTTGCTGATTGAGCGTGGAGCAAAACCAGAATGACGGTGATTTATTTAAGCTTGGGAAGCAATGTTGATCGCCATAAAAATATTATGGCGGCGCTGGATGCGCTGGATGCGCTGTTTGGTGCTTTGCAAATATCGTCAGTCTACGAAAGTAAATCTGTTGGTTTCGATGGCAGTAATTTTTTTAATTTGGTGGTGGGTGCCAACACGGAATTATCGATTGCCGAATTATCGGAAACTCTAAAGCGAATTGAAGATGAGAATGGGCGCAAGCGCAACGGGCCAAAATTCAGCCCGCGTACGCTGGATATTGATATCCTGACCTACGGCGATTTTGTCGGCAATGAAAGCGGAATTGAATTACCGCGCGCCGAAATTACCAAAAATGCGTTTGTGCTTTTGCCATTAGCTGAAATAGCTGCAGAGGTGTTACATCCGCAATTGCAAAAAAAATATCGCGAGTTGTGGGCCGGTTATGATCAAGCTTCACAATCCTTGTGGTCGATAGATTTTGAGTGGAATAGAAAGATTATCTCTTTTAAGGGCTAACTTTTTGTATTAGCCAATAAGTTTCAATCATCTGATACCCTCTAGGATCGTACTTTGCCAAGCCTTGCCTGTCGAAGGGAAAGTAAAGCCCTCTAACAAAATACATCGCTGAAAGATCAGCAAAATACTCAAATTGGTTTGTGGTTGCATAGGCCGGATTAAGGCTCCTTCCTGCATAGTCTTTTACTGACTGGTAAAGCCCGTTATTTCGTGAATTTAACCAAGCATCAATGATCGGTTGATGCCGGTATGTCCATTTTAAAAAGTGCCATGCATGCGCTAACTCGTGCACGATAAGCTGATTATTTAGAAGATCACTTTGATATAAATAATTGTCTGCGCTGTAAATTACCACCGCATTATTCCAGTGATTGTCGTGCAATGAGTATTCCTCTAACCTATTATGGATATATCGCGCTCCACCACCTTCGCCGCCTAATCGATGTTTCGGTCCCCGCATAATATAAAAACTTACGGTTTTCAGTTTTGTGTGCGCCGCATAAGGAATTTTGGCAAAGACCAAGTCCAAGGTTTCAGCCAGACGTGCAACAGCTTTGTCGTAAACTTTTTTATCGTTCGGGTTTTCGGGGCGCTCAACAAAAATCGGCCAGTGACTATTACTGCGATCGTACAGTCTTTCCGGATAGCGATAATTAACTCGTGTCTGCTTGGAGATATCTGGATGCACTTCGGTAGCAGGCTGTTTTCCGCACTTACGGGGATCATCGGTGAAGAAGGTTTTTCCATCTGCTGTCTTGCAGGTGAGTATGACGGCGGCGGTCTGACAAGAGATTGAAAAGAGTAAACATCCCAGTAGAGAAAAAAATATCCTTATCATGAGTGGGTTTTACACCTGTAGGTTGGTTGGAGAATGGATTATGCCAATGTTAATTACAGCCACTTTTTAAACGCCACAATCCCAAACCCGGCAGCAATTACCAACATTCCTCCCAGCGTATAAAAATACCCATAAGGTTCATGCAATTCTGGCATGTTGTCAAAGTTCATGCCGTAAATTCCTGCAATAAAAGTGAGCGGTACAAAAATCGCGGTAATGACAGTTAACACTCGCATGGTGTTGTTTAGTTGGTGCGAGCTAATGGATAGGTAACCGTTAATTAAATCACCGCAAATTTCATAGTACATAGTACATAAGCCATGCAGACGTTCGCAGCGCTCGAATAAATCCTGCAGGGCGTGCTCTATATCACCATCTTCGTCAATTAATCGCTGCGGAATGTCTTTTAATAAATTAGTGACTAATTTTTCGTGGTAACTAAAAATGCGTTTGAGTTTACGTAGGCGAGATTGGTAACTAATTAATTCACGCATCACATCATCATTGGGCTTGTCTTGCATTGCATCTTCAAGTTCATTTAATGATGACTCAAATTCAAGAATTGCTTCTAAATAACGACCAACTGAAAAGCGCATAATACGCGACGCTAACAAACCGGGGCTAACCAGCAAATTATCCCGCTTTGCATTTTCCCAATAATGAGTGATGCCCATTGAGTGACGAGGATGACAACTAATTAAACACCGATCACCAGCAAAAAGCGCAATGGTCATCTGTTGAATAGTGAGATCTTTATTAAACTCCGTTAATCCCCGATACAAAATCAGGGTGTAATTATCAAACGTTTCAGTTTTGGGTGGATGGCGAAACCGCTGCACATCTTCTACCGCCAGAGGATGACAGCTCATGGATAGCAGAAACTTTTTCTCTGTTTGCGGATCTTCATTAAACAGGTCAATCCAGATGTAACTACCGCTGTCATTGCGCCAGTGTTCGATTAATTCGATCCCACCTTCCATGTGCTCGCCGAGGGTAGTTAATAGTTGTGCTCTAATCATACTTCTCTCATCGAAATCAAATCGTAATTGAACGGCCGCCATCGACAGTCAATATTTGCCCGGTAATATAGGGCGATTGTTGCGCTAAAAAGAGAATAGCGCGCGCAATATCTTGCGCCTGACCACGTTGTTGCAAAGGGATTTTAGCCAGCATTTTTTCTTTATTTTCATCCGACAAGGTGTCTTCCGGTTTTTTATTGGCGTCGTCTGGCCATAAAATCGCGCCGGGAGCAATGCCATTTACACGCACCAAAGGCGCCAACTCTTGCGCTAACGTTTTCGTTAACATGACATTGCCCGCTTTGGCGATTGAATAAACACTGTGTTTTTTGAGTGGCTTATCTGCATAAATATCGGCGATATTGATAATACAGCCGCGCTGCTCAGTCAAATTTTTCGCGAGCGCTTGTGCGAGAAAAAACGGGGCTTTCAGATTGGAACCCATCAAGTTATTCCAGTCTACCTCTTCCGTATCGCCAATTGGAGTGGCGTAAAAACTGGAAGCATTGTTAACGAGCAAATCAATCCTTTGCCACTGCTGCTCCGCTTGGGCAGCAAGGTTTTTTATCTGATCCAAATTATTCAGATCAGCAGCAATACACACAGCCGAATTAGTTCTTACATCATTTAGCTCATTCGTTAACGCCTGCGCCGCCACTGATGAGTGATGATAATGAATCACCACATTAAAATTTTCTTGATGTAAATGCCGAACAATTTCAGCACCTATACGCTTAGCCGCACCAGTAACCAGCGCAACTTTTGAAGCCGATGTAGGCATACGTTTACCTCTACGCTAGTTATAGGAAAAATATCTTCATACGTGTGATGGTGTAGTGCCGCTATTTTTTAATAGTTGCAAATTTTGCAGGCGCTGACGATCCACCTCATTACCGAAGTCTTTACCGATTAAACCAACGGCCTGAATTTTGGCGATGTCAACCGTTTGTGCGGCACGCAAGGCTTCACGAAAAAAATCTGCTTGCGGATATTCCCTGCCTTCAAAACCAGTGCGTCCACGCGCATCTGCTTCGCAGCACAATAAAAATTGCTCAAATCGTTCGGGGCGACGAAAAGCATCATTAGATTGCATAACCTTTAATAGCGTCGCTGGTTTTAATTCCAATGCGCGATGGCAATGGGTGTGCCATTGCGCCACCATCAAGGATAAGTCTTTATAATCTTTCGGCGCAGCAATCCGCTCGCACAATTGTTTTACTAACGGCAAGCTGCGATCTTCATGGGCGATATGACGTGGCCATTCAGACGGCGGCGTTTTCGCCTTGCCCAGATCATGCAGCAAGGTAGCAAAACGCACGCAGGTATTAGACGATAATTTCACCGCTTGCTGCAGGCTCATCAAGGTATGAATGCCGGTATCAATTTCCGGATGATGTGCAGCAGTTTGCGGCACACCAAAAAGCGCATCGATTTCGGGAAACAACCGCGCAAGCGCATCACAAGAACGCAACATCTCGATAAAAATTTCTGGATTCGGTTCACCTAGAGCGCGCTCGGTTTCTTTCCAAATGCGCTCGGCCACCAGATGATCCACTTCGCCATTGGCAACCATGGCTTGCATTAAAACAAGGGTTTCATCCGCAACGTGAAAACCCAAGTCGTGATAACGCGCCGCAAAACGCGCGATGCGCAATATACGCACCGGATCTTCGGCAAATGCCGGCGATACATGGCGCAGTAATTTATCGGCAAGATCTTGTCGGCCATTGTAGGGGTCGATGATATTGCCCTTCTCGTCTTCGGCCATCGCATTGATAGTGAGATCGCGCCGGATAAGATCATCTTCGAGCGTAACCTCTTCGCCGCAATAAAAACTGAACCCGCCATAACCCTTACCGGTTTTGCGCTCAGTACGGGCGAGCGCATATTCCTCTTTGGTTTGAGGATGGAGAAATACCGGGAAATCTTTGCCCACAGGAACGAAGCCCTGCGCTTGCATTTGCGCGGGGCTGCTGCCGACCACCACCCAATCTTTTTCGGTGACAACACGGCCTAATAATTTATCGCGGACAGCGCCGCCAACAAGATATATTTTCATTACCATTAATCATTAAAAATTCGGTGTTGAGTATAGGGGAATTAGTTGGATAAAAAAAATGCAAAAATGACTTGTGGCTGAACAGAAATTAAATTAATCTCGCTTCAGTTTCACCAATCCTTATAACCTTAGATGAATCAATTATGTACCAGATGAATTCTATCAAGCATACCGCCCGCTCACTGCGACCAATGATTTGGTTTGCGGTCTGGGCGTCTTGCTTCGCGGAATTTGTCGATTGATTGAATAATCGTTATAAACAAAGGCCGCAGCATAAAAACTGCGGCCTTTTTTGTTTTCTGGGTTCCGGTTTTTTACTTTCAGTTTGCTGAGTTTTTACTGGCAGTTTTACTGATTTTTTGCTGCGGCTATTTTCTCGTAAGTTGCTCATTGGGCAATAAGGAGTTATGCCGTGGCTGTTTTATTTGCGTATTTTTCTGTAGTGCTAATTTGGGCTACCACCCCGCTCGCCATTCAATGGAGTAGCGACAGCGTTAGTTTTATTGCCGCCGCTGTGGCGCGCATGACTATCGCGTTAGCGATTGCGCTATTAGTGCATGGGCTATTGCGAAAATCCCTTTCTACTTATTGGCAACATGCCCGCATTTATTTTGCAGCATCGATTGGTATTTTTCCCAACATGCCCGTTGTGTATTGGGGCGTACAGTTTATTCCATCGGGTTTGGTAGCAGTGATTTTTGCAATGTCACCTTTTGTCACCGGCTTGATGACACTGTGGCTACTAAAACAAAATCCATTTACGGTCAAAAAAATACTCGCATTAGCGCTGGCACTCGCAGGGCTAATCATTATTTTTTATCACCAATTGCAATTTAATATCCGCTCGATATACGGCATCGCCAGTATTTTGCTCTCTTGTGTGCTGTTTAGTTTTAGTAGTGTGTGGGTAAAAAAATTAACGCAACAAGAAGCAGTAAAGCTGGACGCATTTCATCAAGCCAGTGGCGCCCTATTGTTTTCCTTGCCGGGTTTGGTGTTGTGTTGGTGGTTAATGGATGGTGAATTACCGCAGCAGATTTCAATGAAATCAGGCGCATCAATTATTTACCTTTCAATAATCGGGTCATTGGTAGGTGCGGCACTGTTCTTTTACGTACTGCAACGCTTGTCGGCAAGCGCAGTGTCGCTCATCACACTAATGACACCGGTGCTCGCGATCATTATTGGTAAGCAATTAGCAAATGAGGACTTGTCGTCGCAAACCTTAACAGGTGTGGCAATAGTGTTGCTTGCACTTTTGCTTTACATGCCTTGGTCAATACGCGCAGCGATGGTTGCGCTAGACACCTGGTTACTCCATCAATTAACCAAGCGCCCATTGGAAGATGGCGCAACAAGCGCGCACGAGGAGCTGCAAAAAATTAAGGAGCACGTTATTCGTTTTAAGTGAGTTTTTTTGGTGCGCACCTAGGTGGCGCATCTGGTTTTTTCGCACCATAATTGTGCCAAGGCTTGTTTGGGTTTGAGTATGCAATCTTGTATTCAATTTATAAGGCAATGATTTTTAAGTGAAAATTAAAACTGGCTTAGTATCTGCACTATTGCCTACAAGCTAGGGTGAACTATCAATAGCTGCATTAAAACTAACTAGAGACCATTAAGAGGAAGAACTCATGAAGATGAAACAAAACTTGATCGCTGGTGCTATCGCTCTGTCTGCAATGGCTGGCTTTTCTGTACCAGCGGCACACGCTGAAGTTTCTGCTGCTGTTGGCGCCGCCAACATGTACTACTGGCGTGGTTTGGATTTGGGTAATGGCGACGCTCAAATCTGGGGAGATTTGAAGGTTAGCGGAAGCGGGGCTTATGCCGGTATTTGGGCAGGTTCAGGCGATGCGGCAATGGGACAAGAGTACGACCTTTACGCGGGCTATGGCAATTCTGTTGGTGATTTCAAATTCGACATCAGCGTTTGGTCATATTCATATCCAAAACCAGCTGAAGATGGCGAGCCATTAAGCCCCGGTGATTTGGTTGAAGTTGTAGGTATGATTGGCTACGGCCCAATTGCATTCACCTATTACGAAAACGTTGAAGGCGCTGATGACTATAACTATATGACATTAGCAGCAACATTCAGTAGCTTTACTATCAAATACGGTGTGCACGAAGATGATTTGGCTCACGTTGATTTGACTTACGCTTACAACGACAAATTGAGCTTTACTGTTGGTAAAGTAGTTGATGACGTTGACGGTGCTTACAATGACGAAGCTAAATTCGTAGTGGGCTTCGCCCTGCCAATCGAATAAGTTTTAGCTCGCTAAAGCTACGCTTCAAAAAGTAAGTTTAGGCTTACAGAAAAGGTGAACCACTGATAATGGTTCGCCTTTTTTATTTATTGCAAATCGTTTTTAAAGCAGGAAAGCTCGGAACAGATCTCAGCTCAATAACGACTTCAACCACTTACCATCCATAAATAACCAATCAAACCACAGTACTTGATGCGCTATTACTACCAACCAAAATACCAAACGAAATGATATTTTTTTGGTTTTATGTCTGAATTGTTGTTGCGCAACAAATGCACCCGGCCAACCGCCGATCAAAGACCAAAAATGTAAATTAGCCTCGGGAATCCGCCACTCACCTGATTTGGCGCGACGTTTGTCATCCCAATAAAAATAATACGTCAGCAGGCCAACCAATGCGTAAACGAAAATGCCCCAAGGGAATTGATAATTTACAGCAAGATCTGCGACACCCATCCCCGGCAGAATCAGTAATAGCACCAAATAGTGCCACGGAATTTTATTTTCAGTCAGTTGCGATTTTTTTCCGGCGCTATATGAATTTTTGGTGGCACTGTCAGGATGAGCAGCTTTTGTGTGCAACACTTTTGTTGCAGGCTTGACTCTTATTTGAGGATTATCCAAAGCAAGATTGGCACTGCGGGCATGCTTAGCATTTGGTCGCCCTTGCTCATCAGTACCAAGCTGGAATATTACCGGCTCACCGGGCTGCGGCCGATGTGATCCATGCACTGCCGATATATGGAAAAACACTTTTTTGCCTTGCGCCACTGAAATAAAGCCAAAGCCTTTTTGATCATCCCAGCGTTCGACAATACCTTTTTGCTCGACCATAGGTTTTATTCCACATGACTAAATGACAAATTTCAGGCAAAAAAATGGGCAGCTTATGCAGGCTGCCCATTCAGTTTGTACGAAAACTAGTGTGCTGCTTTGTTTGCAGAACTAACGCGCTGCATCAACAAATCGGTGTACGCAATACCAACAGCAGAGGCGATAAATGTCATATGGATGATGGTTTGCCACATGACGCCATCTGCAGTGAATTTTGCTCCGGGCATACCAATATTGCCGGCTTCAATAAATGTCTTTAACAGATGGATTGAAGATATACCGATAATCGCCATCGCCAGTTTTACTTTCAGCACCGTGGCATTAACGTGGCTCAACCACTCAGGCTGATCGGGATGGCCATTCAAACGCAGGCGGGAGACGAAGGTTTCGTAACCGCCGACGATAACCATTACCAATAAGTTGGAAATCATTACTACATCAATTAAACCCAATACGATCAACATGATAGTTTGTTCACTGAGTGAATTCACATCGATCACTAAATGCGTCAATTCTTTAACAAACAAAAACACATAGGCGCATTGAGCAATGATCAGCCCCAGATAAAGCGGCAGCTGCAACCAGCGCGAACCAAAAATTATCGTAGGAAATAAACCGGTTTTGTATACGGGAGGGATTTCGCTCATTGTTACACCTTTGTCTCAATAGAATTTTTGTTAGCGCCAATATAGAGGCGCGATGATAAAAAACAAGCCCTTTACGCAGACTTACCTGCGCATACAGGGCAATTGTGATCTTTAGGCAATTTCAATTCTCGCCACTGGCTGTGGCGCGCATCCAACAATAACAATCGCCCTGCGAGATTGGTGCCGAAACCGCAAATTAATTTAATGGTTTCCAACGCTTGCATTGAACCGATAATCCCTACTAGCGGAGCCAACACACCATTGGCGGCGCAGGTTAGATCATCGCTATCTTCTTCATATAAACAGCGATAACAGGGACTATTGGTATCGCGCGAATCGAACACTGCTATCTGCCCTTCCAAGCGAATTGCTGCCCCCGACACAAGTGGAACTTTTGCCGCAACGCAAGCCGCGTTGATGGCGAAGCGGGTTTGGAAATTATCGGTGCAGTCTACAACCACAGTCGCCAGTTTTACTTGTTCGATAAGCTCATCTGCATCTAATAATTTTTCGATACAAGCAATCGCAATTTCAGGATTTAATTCGCGCAAACTTTGCGCCGCCGATGCCGCTTTATTTGCACCGATACGTGCACTGGTGTGCGCGATTTGACGTTGCAGATTACTGAGGTCAACGGAGTCAAAATCCACCAGCGTTAAATGGCCAACTCCAGCCGCCGCTAAATACATAGCGACCGGTGAACCCAAACCACCGAGGCCGATAATTAAGACGCGCGCCGCCAGTAACTTTTCCTGCCCGTCGAGATCAACATCGGGCAGCATAATTTGGCGCGAGTAGCGCAGCAGTTGTTCGTCGTTCACGATAAATGCCCTTTTTTGCCGAGGGAAACGCGTTCATTGCTACCTAAATCGTTGCGGGTTTCCACGTGCATAAAACCGCGCGCAGTTAATAAATCGCGCACCGCTTGGCCTTGGTCATATCCATGTTCCAACAACAGCCAACCTTGCTCGCGCAAATAATTCCAGCTCTGTTGAATAATGTGTTCGATATCAGCTAAACCGTGATTATCCGCAACCAATGCCGAGCGCGGCTCAAAACGCACATCGCCTTGATCAAGATGTGGATCTTGCGGATCAATGTAAGGTGGGTTGCTGACGATAACATCAAATTGTTGCGCAGCGATGGCAATGAACCAATCGCTTTGTTTAATCTGTACATGGCTAAAATTTAATTGAGCACGATTTTGCTCGGCGAGGGCGACTGCATCGGCAGACTTATCCACCCCCACTAATTGCCAATCCGGTTTTTCGCTGGCGATAGCCAAAATAATCGCGCCGGTTCCGGTGCCCAAATCAAGACAAGTACGTTTTTGTTGCGCTGAATCTTCCGCAAATAATTCCAATACCAATTCGACTAGCAGTTCGGTATCCGGGCGAGGAATTAAGGTGGAATTATTAACCACGAGCGGCAGCGACCAGAATTCGCGTTGGCCAAGAATATGTGCGATTGGCTCGCCGGATTTGCGGCGATTGAAAAATTGCGAAAATTGCTCAGCCTGCTCTGGCGATAAAGTTTTATCTGGCCAAGTAAAAAGATAAGTGCGATTTTTTTGCAGCACGTGGCAGAGCAGTAATTCAATATCCAAGCGTGCGGAATCGCTTAGGGATTCAAGTTCGTGTGCGAGCTGTAGGCATTGTGCAACGGTGATGTTGTTCATAAGGGAGTCACGTAGGTTGCTGCGGGCCGCGCAGGCTGAGCTCAGATTGTTGCGGTTCGTTCCTCAGCCTGCGCGGCTCGCCACAACCTACAAATTTATCGCAGCATCAATCCGCAATTGCCGCCAATTGATCGGCTTGGTATTCATTTGCCAAGGGTTGCACAACCGGATTTAAATCGCCCTGCATAATTGCATCCAATGAATAAAGGGTGAGATTGATGCGATGATCGGTTACGCGGCCTTGCGGATAGTTGTAGGTGCGGATGCGTTCGGAGCGGTCACCTGAACCCACCAAACTGCGGCGCTCATCAGACAGCGACTTATGCGCGGCATCTTCTTGCTGCTGTTTTAATTTGGTGGCGAGCAAACTCATCGCACGGGCGCGGTTTTTGTGCTGTGAACGCTCGTCCTGACATTCAATAACCAAACCGGTGGGCAAGTGCACAATACGAACGGCAGAATCCGTTTTGTTAACGTGCTGACCGCCGGCGCCGGATGCGCGGAAGGTATCGATACGCAAATCCGCTTTGTTGATATTGATCTCCTCCATTTCATCCGCTTCCGGCATCACCGCCACGGTGCATGCAGAGGTGTGGATACGGCCCTGCGCTTCAGTTTCTGGCACACGTTGCACACGATGCGCACCCGATTCAAATTTCAATCGGGAATACACGCCCTGCCCGCTCACCAAGCTGATAATTTCTTTAAAGCCACCATGCTCACCCTCGTTCTGGCTCAAGATTTCAACGCGCCAACCTTGATTTTCAGCGAAGCGGGTGTACATGCGGAATAAATCGCCGGAAAAAATTGCCGCTTCATCGCCACCGGTACCAGCGCGAATTTCGAGGTAGCAGTTTTTCTCATCGTTGGGATCTTTGGGCAGCAGGAGTTTTTGCAATTCCAACTGCATGGGTTCGAGTTGTGACTCGCAGTCTTTCAACTCTTCTTCGGCCATTTCTTTCATATCGGCATCGCCATCCACCAACAGGTGTTTGGCCTCTGCGATATTGGCGAGCAGATTCAAATAGTTTTGATAGCCTTGCACCACCGGTTCCAACTCGGCGTACTCTTTGGAGAGATCGCGGAATCGATTTTGGTTATTGATGATGTCCGCTTCCGACAACATCGCGCTCACTTCTTCGTAGCGCTCTTTAAGACGATCCAGTTTTTCTAAAATAGACGCTTTCATTATTGCTCACTTGCATCGCTGCTTATATCGGCAGCAGGGTTAACTGTCAGGTCAAACAGTTCTTGCGCCACTTGAATAACATGGTGACGCGAACTGGCACTCGCTTCTTTTAATACCGTTGTCGGCGAATGGATTAATTTGTTGGTGAGGTTGCGCGCAAATTGCTGCAACACTTGCTCAGGGTTAGCACCCGTTTGCAAACTGCGCAGGGCTTTTTGCAACTCCAGATCGCGCATTTGCTCCGCTTTATTGCGATAGGCTTTTACCGTTTCTACTGCACTGAGCGCGCGTTGCTGGCGCAAAAACAATTCAACACCTTCGGTAATAATTTCTTCGGCGTGATCAGCTGCGGCAACGCGGGATTTTTTGTTTTTATCGATCACCGCATGCAAGTCATCTACGGTGTAGAGATACACATCGTCCAGCTCGCCCACCTGCTCTTCAATATCGCGCGGTACGGCGATATCGAGCATAAACATGGGTTTGTGTTTGCGTTTTTTCAGTGCCGATTCCACCGCACCTTTACCCAGCAATGGCAACTGACTGGCGGTGGAGGAGATAACAATATCGGCGCGGTGTAATTGTTCGGGAATATCGGCAAGCAAAATCGCCTCGCCGTTAAATTCCTGCGCCAGCCGCTGGGCGCGATCGAGCGTGCGGTTAGCGACAATAATATGTTTGATGCCCTGCTCTACCAAATGGCGCGCAACCAGCTCAATGGTTTCGCCCGCACCAATCAGAAGCGCGGTGTCCTGTTTGAGATTAGAAAAAATTTGCTGCGCGAGACTGACGGCGGCGTAAGCAACGGAGACAGGGTTCTCACCAATCGCCGTCTCAGTGCGCACGCGCTTGGCAATATTAAATACCTGCTGGAAAGTCGCGTGTAATTCCGCCCCTAATGTGCCGGCTTCTTTGGCAACCGCAAAAGCTGACTTCATTTGGCCTAGAATTTGCGGTTCACCTAGCACGAGTGAATCGAGGCCACCGGCAACCTTCATCATATGGCGCACGGCTTCCTGATCCTGATAGCAGTAATAACTATTGGCGAGATCTGCCGCTTCAATCGCGGTGTGGTCAACCAACCATTGCTGAATCGCCGTCGCATCACCTTCACTCGCCGCGTAAATTTCAGTGCGATTGCAGGTAGAGAGAATAGCGACTTCAGTCAACCCCGCTTGGGCACAGGCTTCTTGCATGGCGCTATGCAGATTCTCCGGCGCGAACGCAACCCGCTCGCGCAGGGCAAGAGGGGCGGTGGTATGGTTGATGCCAAAGGCTAACAGGGTCATGGGGCGGGGCTATTTTTTTAGGTCGCTAGGTTATGAAGGGCGGTATTGTCCGGTCACAGAGGGGGCATGACAAGAGGCAAGTTCCGAATCCTGTCATAAAGGGGTGCTATTACACCGATTCACCTGCTAGTTACATCTATACTCAGTCGCAGCCAAGGGCTTTTTATGCGCAAACCGCTTAACCCCACCATAATCGATATCGAAGCCTCCGGCTTTGGTTCACATAGCTACCCGATTGAAATCGGTGTAGTAAAAGGCAATGGCGACCGCTATTGCGCTTTAATTGCACCGCAACCGGAGTGGATTCACTGGTGCGCACGCGCGCAAGAAGTGCATGGTATTTCACGCGAGCTAATTGAAACTCGCGGTCGCGAACCTTACGACATTTGCATGGAGCTCAACCACTTTCTGGGCGCCACTACTACCTACAGCGATGCATGGACTCACGATAGCCCTTGGTTAAACCGTTTGTTTTATGCCGCACGGGTCAACCGCAGCTTTTACCTGAGCACCATTGAAATGATTGCCACCGAACCACAGTTATTACTGTGGGATGAAACCAAAAAGAGTTTGGAGAAGCGCTTGGATATCCAGCGCCATCGCGCCAGCGGCGATGCCTATCTCATTCAGCAGACTTATTTGGAAACGCGGCGGCTTATTGGTATGCGGCCCTTAGCCGTACGGCGTACTGGTCGATAATGGGTCAAATCGGCACGGGATCTTTTGGCGAAGCCACCAGAACACTCTTTTTATCACCCGACTTCACGTTTATGATAGTCGGCCGCGCCGGGTTGCCTGCGCCTCATTTCTGTTTTCTTACCGGTCGCGCATGAGCACAAACCGCCCCATATTACTGTCGAGCATGACCCTTTACTGGGTGCTGAGCGGTTGTGGCCTGCAATCGGCGCGCAGTGTGGCGGCTCCTGAACCGCAGCTACAGCCACAGCCGGAAATTCTCATCCAAACACCCGCCAAACCCTTTCCAACCGAGACACTCTATTCACTGCTCACCGCCGAAATTGCCGGTAGCCGCGCGCAATATGATTTAGCGCTGAGCAATTATGCCCAGCAGGCACGCGAGACGCGCGATGCACAAATCGCCGAACGCGCGACTATGATCGCGCGTTATTTAGGCGACAACTCGACTGCGCTGGAGATGGTGCAAATTTGGGTCGCTGCCGCGCCGCACAGTAAAGATGCGCTGGCCAACGCCGCCATGGCTTATATGCAAACCGGGCAATTGCGCGAGGCATTTACATTCTCACGCCGTCTCTTAGATGAAGGTGGAGAGCCGCTGTTTAATAACATTGCGGCCAATGCCGCTGGTTTGGATGATGTCGAGCGGGCACTGCTTATGAGTGATTTTGCCTCGCAGCTGCAAAATCATCCGGAAGATGAGCAATTAATGGTCGGCACAGGGATTTTGCTGCAACAGCAAGGCAAATATGACGAGGCGATGAACCTCACCCATCAGGCACTCAAAGTTCATCCGCGCAGTATTCCCGCCGCAATCCTTGAGGCCAACCTGCTGCACCAATTAAAACGGGATCAGGAAGCCATCACTAAAATGGCCAAGCTGCTTGAGCTTTACCCGGACAACTCCAACCTACGCCAGCAGTACGCACGCATCCTTACGCATCACGATATGGAACTGGCGCAGGAGCAATTCACCATCCTCACCAAACAGCTGCCAGGTAATGGCGATATGTTGCTGTCGCTAGGCATCATCGCGTTAGAACGTAAAGATAACGAAACGGCAAATAAAGCGTTTGAAGACTTATTGGATCGCGATCTACACGTGTCTACCGCCCACTATTATTTAGGGCGAATGGCCGAAGCGCGCAACGATCACCCCGAAGCCATCATTAACTACTTACAAGTTGAAAGTGGTAACGATTTCCTTCCAGCCACGCTCAGCCTGTTGGATATTTTTGTGCGGCAGAAGGATTTTCTCAGCGCCCAGCAACATATGAATCGTGTGCGCTTACGTTTCCCTGATCAAAGCGAAGCCCTGTATGTACTGCACGGACAAGCACTCCTACAGCACAATTACCTACCCGAAGCAGACGCTGTACTCACTGAAGGTCTGACCACTTTCGCCTACAGCACCCGCCTCCTGTTCGCCCGCGCCATGCTCAATAATCAGCGCCAACGCTTGGCCGCAACCGAGCGCGATCTGCGCCAGATTCTAAAACTCGAGCCCGATAACGTCACCGCGCTCAATTCGCTCGGCTATATATTGGCTGATCGCACCCAGCGCTTCAGTGAAGCACGCGAGCTGCTGACTAAAGCCCAACAGTTAAAGCCGGACGATGCCGCCATCAAGGATTCCATCGGCTGGTTGCACTATCGCACCGGCCAATACCCCGAAGCACTGATTTACTTGCGCAGTGCCTACACCGCCGAACCCAACGCAGAAATCGGTGCGCATCTCGGCGAAATTCTCTGGATGCTGGGCGATAAAACTGAAGCGCACCGCATCTGGCAAGAAAGTATCAAGCTCACCCCCAATGACCCGGTCATTCAGGAAACACTCCGCCGACTCAAGGTCGATTTATGATGCAACGCGCTTCACTGTTACTGATCACCCTGCTATTGCTCGGTGGCTGCGTACACCAAGGCTCATTAACTCCTCCGCAAGATGTACTCGAACACCAACGTCAGCTGCAAGCGATTGGCGACTGGCAACTCGCCGGAAAATTGGGCATTCGCACCACTGGGGATAGCGGCAGTGCCAGCCTCAAGTGGGATCAGCAAAGCGCCAATTACCAAATTAACCTCAGCGGCCCACTCGGGCAAAAACGCATGATCATCACTGGCACACCCGACAAAGTACGCCTCGAACAAACCGGTGAACCAGCACAGGAGGCAAAAACGGCAGAAGAACTCATCAAAAAATCAGCTGGCTGGACACTTCCCGTCGCGCAACTCGCCTACTGGGTACGCGGTGTACCTGCGCCTAAACTGCGCATCACTCATCTGCAACAGAACGAAAGTGGCCTGATCGCCCAATTGATTCAAGGCGACTGGAACATCACCTACAGCAATTATCGTGATCACACTTTCAATAGCGTTAACTTGCCGCTGCCAGGGAAAATCACCGCCGAATATAAAGATGTACGCCTGGTTCTGGTGATCCGCGATTGGCATCTGGGCGCGCAGGAAGTAATCCAATGACCCGCTTGACGCTTTTATCGCCCGCTAAACTGAATCTGTTTTTACATATTACCGGCCGCCGGGTAGATGGTTATCACAACCTGCAAACACTGTTTCAGCTGCTGGACTACGGCGATACACTTTCCTTTACCACGCGCAATGACAATCAAATCAGCCTCGCACCGGAATTGCCCGGCGTCAGCTTTGAGCAAAATTTGATTATCAAAGCCGTGCGCGCATTGGAAGCCTTTAAACCCGTTAACATGGGTGTTGATATCCAACTGGAAAAGCGCTTGCCAATGGGTGGCGGGATTGGCGGCGGTAGTAGTAATGCCGCCACCACACTGGTTGCACTCAATCATTTATGGGGCTGCGGTCTGAGCAAAAGCCAACTGCAAAATATCGGTTTGCAACTTGGCGCCGATGTGCCGGTATTTATCAATGCCCAAACTGCTTGGGCGGAAGGTGTGGGTGAAGAGCTACAAGCTATTGAAATGCAGCCAAAATGGTTTCTGGTTATACAACCTGATTGCCATGTATCCACTGCTGAAATTTTTTCTCACAAAGATTTGACAAGAGATACTTCGGCCATTAAAGTGGCGGCCTTCCTTGAGCAGGGTGGTCAAAATGACTGCGAAGCCTTGGTGAGAAAGCTGTATCCGCAAGTCGATAACGCCCTCATCTGGCTCCAAAATTTTGATCACAATGCACGAATGACGGGAACTGGAGCCTGCGTATTTGCAAGCTTCAAGTCGGCAGAGATAGCACTGAATGTGCAGGCACAATTGCCCAAACATCTGCCCGGTTTTGTAGCACAAGGTGTAAATCAATCGCCGCTCTACAAACTGCTTCCCGCCAATTAATCAAGTACAACAGGGGCGTCGCCAAGTGGTAAGGCAGCGGGTTTTGATCCCGCCATTCGTAGGTTCGAGTCCTTCCGCCCCTGCCATCTATTTAAGTTCAGTCATTGTTCGTTACGTATTTAAAAATTAAGTTGCACCGCTACTACGAACTGCACAACAATGACGACTCCAATTAATCTCCTTCCGCTTTTTTTACACTCACGCTCCCACCGGGAATGCCTTAGGGTAAAAAACTCTGGTTTACGCAGACAGAAATTTTCGACTCTGGCATTTAACCACCAGCAATCACCCAAGCAATTACCAAAAGGTATCTGACGTGACTGACTTAATGGTCTTTACTGGCAACGCAAGCCCGGATCTCGCTAAAAAAATTGTAGATCACTTGGGCATGCCACTCGGCAATGTTTCTGTCTCACAATTTTCCGACGGTGAAATCGCCGTTGAGCTACACGATAACGTGCGCGGTCGCGATGTATTTGTAGTGCAATCGACCTGCGCACCGACCAACGACAATTTAATGGAATTGATTGTCATGGTGGACGCCCTGCGTCGCGCCTCTGCTGGCCGAATCACCGCAGTAGTGCCCTACTTCGGTTACGCACGTCAGGATCGCCGTGTGCGTTCCGCGCGGGTGCCTATCACCGCTAAAGTGGTGGCCGATATGATGGTCGGGGTGGGTGTTGACCGAGTACTTACTGTTGACCTGCACGCCGAACAGATTCAAGGATTTTTTGATGTGCCGGTCGATAACGTCTACGGCTCGCCAGTATTGCTGGAAGATATAGAAGCGCAAAAATTTGAAAACCTGATTGTGGTGTCACCGGATATCGGCGGTGTAGTCCGCGCCCGTGCGGTAGCCAAACAATTAGGTATAGATCTGGCGATTATCGATAAACGCCGTCCGCGCGCTAACGTGGCGGAAGTGATGCATATTATCGGTGAAATTGAAGGCCGTACTTGCCTGTTGGTCGATGACATTATCGACACCGCCGGCACCTTGTGCAGCGCTGCTAAAGCGTTGAAAGCACAAGGCGCCAACAAAGTAGTCGCCTACTGTACTCACCCGGTATTGTCGGGTAAGGCAATTGAAAATCTGAACAATTCCGAGCTGGATCAGCTGGTCGTTGCCGACTCGATCCCGCTCCGCCAGGAAGCGCTGGACTGCCCGCGTATTCGCCAATTAACTTTGTCGAAAATGCTCGCCGAAGCCATGCGTCGCTTGAGCAATGAAGAATCCCTGAGTGCAATGTTCCGCTAGGAACCCTGAAAGGTTCCACTAAAGAACATTGCCCTCGGTAAACCGCCGCTGCACATTCCGTGCAGTGGTTACTGAAACCCATCAGGTTCTGGTCGCGGATCTGAATGGATAAATGAGGACGTAATCATGTCTGAAGACTTTAAATTAGATGCAACAGCCCGTAACGATTTGGGGAAAGGTGCGAGCCGCCGCCTGCGTCGTTTGGCTCACCAGGTTCCTGCTGTAATTTACGGCGGCACCGTGGCACCAACCAGCATTTCTGTTTCACACAACGAACTGTTGAAGCACTTGGAACACGAAGCTTTCTACTCACACATCATCAGCTTGAATGTTGACGGCACTGCTCAGGACGTAATCCTGAAAGATGTTCAACGTCACCCATCCAAGCCAGTTGTGTTGCACCTGGACTTCTTGCGTATCGACAAATCTACCAAACTGCACACTCACGTACCTTTGCACTTCATCAATGAAGCGTTCTCTAAAGGCGTGAAAATACAAGGCGGTAAAGTTGTTCATAACCTGACCCAACTGGACGTTGTGTGCTTCCCGCACCAGTTGCCAGAGTTCATTGAAGTAGATTTGGCGAACGCAGAAGTGGGCACCATCATCCACATCTCTGACCTGAAATTGCCAAGCGGCGTTATTTCTGCCGATTTGCAAAAAGGCGCAGACCACAACTTGGCCGTCGCCACCGTTGTGAAGCCGAAAGGCGCTGCTGAAGAGAGCGAAGAAGCGTAATTTCTTCTCCGCAGTAAAAAAGGGCGGGATCTTCGGATTCCGCCCTTTTTTTATGGCGATGATCAAGGGGCGATTCACAGGTACAATTCGCGTTTCAGCAATTGTCGCTAATTCAGGCGTGAGACAGATTCATGGCAAACGAGATTCAATTAATTGTAGGGCTGGGCAACCCCGGCAGCGAATACGAGCGCACCCGCCACAATGCCGGTGCCGATTTTGTCGAAGCGTTCGCCCACTCACTGGGTGTATCGCTGATTAACGACAACAAATATTCCGGCCTCACCACGCGGGTAAGCTATCAAGGGCGCGATCTCCGCTTGCTGATTCCCACCACTTATATGAACCGTAGCGGACAGTCCGTCGGTGCCATGGCCAACTTTTTCAAGATTGAACCAGCCGCAATTCTCGTCGCCCATGACGAATTGGATCTCGCCCCCGGCATCGCCCGCTTTAAACAGGGTGGCGGCCACGGAGGCCACAATGGCCTGCGCGATATTATCGCCGCACTCGGTAACAATCCCAATTTCCCGCGCCTGCGCTTGGGCATCGGCCATCCCGGTGTCGCAGCGCTGGTCGCCAACTTTGTGCTCAAGCGCGCGCCCTCCAGCGAACAAGAGCTGATTGATGATGCCATCATCCGCGCCATCAAATGCACACCGGATGCTTTAAAAGGAGACTGGAACACGGCAATGAAAAACCTTCATACCGACCCTAAAAAGTAGCCAACCGAAGAAGTGACCAACCCAAGAAACAGCGCAAATTTCGTCTAATGGGCGCCGAGCATGTATAATCGCGCCCTCTCGATTTCCACCCCTTATTTTTCATCCTCTCATTAGCGGAATAGCATCATGGGTTTCAACTGCGGTATCGTCGGCCTGCCCAACGTCGGCAAATCAACACTGTTCAACGCCCTGACCAACGCGGGTATCAGCGCTGAAAACTTCCCCTTCTGCACCATTGAGCCCAATGCTGGAATCGTGACTGTACCCGATCCACGCCAGGACAAACTCGCCGAAATCGTTAAACCCGAGCGCGTTGTTGCCACCACGATGGAATTTATCGACATCGCCGGTATCGTTGCGGGCGCTTCCAAAGGCGAAGGCCTGGGCAATAAATTCCTCGCTAACATCCGCGAAACCGATGCTATCGCCCACGTTGTGCGCTGCTTTGATGACGACAACGTAATCCACGTTGCCAATGGTGTAAACCCGGCGAACGATATCGAAGTGATCAATACCGAACTCGCGCTCGCCGATCTGGAAGCCGTAGACAAAGCCATCAACCGCTACGCCAAATCCGCCAAAGGTGGCGACAAACACGCCACTGCGATCAAAGCCTTGCTGGAAAAAATACAGCCACACCTGAACGAAGCTAAACCACTACGCTCCTTCCCGCTCGACAAGGAAGAGATGGCGATGCTGAAAGAGATCAACTTGCTCACCCTAAAACCCACCATGTATATCGCTAACGTGGCCGAAGATGGTTTTGAAAATAATCCGCATTTGGATGTGGTGCGCAAAATCGCCGCCGATGAAAAATCCATTGTCGTACCGATTTGCAACAAACTCGAAGCCGACATCGCCGAATTAGAAGGCGAAGAGAAAAAAGAATTCCTCGACGAGATGGGCATGGAAGAACCCGGCTTGAACCGTGTAATTCGCGCCGGTTACCAACTGCTCGGCCTGCAAACTTATTTCACGGCGGGTGTAAAAGAAGTGCGCGCCTGGACGATTCCCGTAGGCGCCACCGCGCCGCAAGCGGCAGGTGTAATCCACACCGATTTTGAAAAAGGTTTTATCCGCGCTGAAACCATCGCGTATGACGACTTTGTACAATATAAAGGTGAGCAAGGTGCGAAGAACGCTGGCAAATCGCGCAAAGAAGGCAAGGAATACATCGTAAAAGATGGCGACGTGCTGCACTTTTTGTTTAACGTCTAGTATTTGCCTAACCTCAAAAAAGCCGCCTCATCAAAGGCGGCTTTTTTATTGTCCAAAAAAACACCCTTGCATTTCACCTGACACTCCATATAATAAAAAGTATCACTTGATACTCAAGAGCGAACTATGAATACCAAACCGGTTTCAATTTCAGACCTCAATCTAGTAGGCGGTAGTGTAATTAGTGCCGCTGATGCGCTTGGGCTTGCGCGCGACCAGCTTGCCGAAGCGATTGGCGTCTCTGTCTCTACTGTAGCGCGCATGAAAAACGGCTCATCTCCCGTTCCGGAGCAGAAGCCGTTTGAGATGTCGCTGCTGTTGATCAGAGTGTATCGCTCACTTTTCTCGATCCTCGGTGGCAATAACGAGGCGATGAAACATTGGATGAATACCCCCAACCATCACCTGGGTGAAGAAGCTCCCGCCGAGCTGATCCGCAAAGCCGATGGGATGACGCGCGTGCTTTGGTATCTCGATGCCATGCGCGGGCGTATTTAAGCCACGCTCAACCGAGGTAGTGGAATGAAGGATCTGGCCGGATTACTCGCGCCGCATATTGCCGGCAGCTGTTGGCGCGTGGTAGAGACGCAGGAAACCGCGGCAACCATGACGATCACCCATTCCGCCACCGAACAGAGCCGCCTGGAAGAATTGTTGGATACGTCCAAGCCGAAAATCCCCGCCGACTGCGCGGGCCTCTCCTATTTATTGATGACGCCGTTCCGTTACCCACCACTGCGCTACGGCTCGCGTTTTGGCAGCACTTGGGAGCGCGGTATTTTTTACGGCTCTTGCGAATTAAAAACCGCATTTGCGGAAACTGCCGTTTACTTTTGGTTATTTCAACAGGGACCCAAAACCCTCGGCCCACTGGCACATATCCGCGACCAGCGCACTGCGTTTTCAGTCAAACTGATCAGCAAAAAAGCGCTTGATTTACACAGCGATGCATTCACACCCACGCGCGCCAACATCGACCGCCCCGACTCATGGGAATACACCCAACAACTCGGCAAACAAGTACGCGAATTGGGCGCTGAATTTATTATTTACCCATCAGCACGGCTCGCGGGAGGGAAAAATATCGCCGTGTTTTCCCCGCTTGCGTTTGCCGAAAAAGACCCTGCCCAACAACAGCTCTGGCATGTGCGCTTCACCACCGATTCCTGCGTGTTTGTGCGCGCAGGCATCAGCGATGGCTTTGAGTTTTATCGCAAGGATTTTTCAGTGGACGGGAAAATTCCGCATCCATCATTGGCACTCAACAATTAACTACCCAAATACTCGTTCCGCCCAAACCCCCAAACCTGCTGCTACGCTGCCAAAGTGATCACCATCGACAATCGCAATATCATCACCAAATAATTTGCGAATCACTTTACGGATCAGCGGTGATTTGGCGCTACCGCCAGTGATGTAAACGATGTGCGGTTGAGCGCCCGCTTGCTGCGTAGCTTCACTAATAAGCGCGGCGATTTTCTGCAGGAGTTGCGCGCTGACCTCAGCGTAATCATCTGCACTGCATTCGGGCGCCAAACCTGATTCGATAAATCCTAACGGAAAATGGTGCCGAGATTGCGCAGACAATGCAATTTTTCCCAACTCAGCTTCGCGCACTACTGCAAAGTTATGCTTTCCCTCGCGCATTTTTATAAATCGCTGCAGCAATTCCAGCTCATGAGTTTCGCGAGTTAAGCGCTCAAGCAGGAATCCCGTTTTTGCATCGTAAAATTCAGTTTGTGCGCCGATATCGTTAATCGCCATCGCATTAACAAAGGGCATCAGTGGCATAGGCAAGCCGGTTTTTAAAGGCGATAACATACCGAAATGTGGCATTAATATTTTTTGCGCAAGTTGGATATCAAAATCATTGCCGCCGATACGCTCGCCAGTGTGACCTAAAAAATCCTGCACACGGTCAAGCTGTTTAATATGTTGCGGTCCCATCAGCACCATGGAACAGTCGGTAGTACCGCCACCCACATCCACTACCAAAACCGTTTTGTTTTCGGTTAAGCGCGTTTCAAAATCAAACCCGGCAGCCAGTGGCTCAAACAAAAATTCGATATCGGTAAAACCAATGCGTTTCCCGGCCGCAGCCAAAATCGCTTGTGCTTGCTGATTACTCTCTTGCGCATTAATGCCTTGAAAATTTACCGGGCGACCAATCACCACTTGCGTTATATTTTTTTGCAGATGCTGTTCTGCGCGGGTTTTAACATTCAACATCATAGCGGCAACAACGTCTTCAAAAAAATCGACTGATTGTTGACGTAAACCGCTCGCACCTAAAAAGGATTTTGGCGATTTAATAAAATAACCTTCGCCCGGCGCACTGATGTAATGCGCAATTGCCTCATTGCCAAAAAATATTCCATCGCGCACCTGATCGATATCGTGTTCAATTTTTCCCGCGCGCGCCTGCCCAAGCAATGCGGAACGACTGCGCGCGTAATCGATTTTCGTATCGCCATCCGTCAACTGCTGCGCAATCAATTCCGCAATAAAGGAACGCTCCAATGCATACAAGGTAGATGGAACAAACGCATCATCACCGTAGAGCGGAATTAATGCTGCGCGCCCCTGATAGTGCCAGGACATAGCGCAGTTAGACGTACCGTAATCAAAACCCACAAACATAAATTTATTCCAACAACTACTTTTACAAAACCATTTCAGTAAAAAACTATTTACGAAAAACCTATTTAGAAAAAGCCTACTTAACAGAAAAATAACGGCGCTCAAGGTGTGCCTTAAAATAACCCGCGTTGAGCGGCTCGCCGGTTGCGGCAATCATCAACTCATCGGTCGATAACAAACTGCCTTTTGACCAGATGTTATCATTCAACCATTGAAATAAATCGCCCAACTCGCCCGCTGCAATTTTTGATTGTAATTGATCAATCGCACGGGTTGCAGCGGCAAACTCTTGCGCGGCGTAGATGGCACCCAAGGTGTAAGAAGGGAAATAGCCAAACAACCCAAGCGCCCAATGAATGTCTTGCATACAACCGTCGCGATAATTCCCCTCGGTCGATAAACCTAAGTAGGCCTGCATTTTTTCATTCCACAGCGCAGGGATATCATCAACTTCAATTTCACCCTCGATCAATGCGCGCTCGATTTCATAACGCAAAATTACGTGCGCAGGGTAAGTCAGCTCATCGGCATCCACGCGGATAAAGCCGCGCTTGATTCGGGTATTAAAAGCGGAGAGATTAGCCACAGTAAATGCAGGATCTTGTGCGCGATTTAATATTTTTTGCGCAAGCGGCGCAAGCAGTTGAGTAAATTCAGGTGACCGCGCCAATTGCATTTCAAAAAATAAACTTTGCGACTCATGAATACCCGTGGAGCGCGCCTCACCTACTGGCAGCCCAGCCCAAGCGCGCGGTAGATTTTGCTCATAGCGTGCGTGGCCGGTTTCGTGGATGACACCCAGCAGCGCCTTCATAAAATCGCTTTCGTCATAGCGCGTGGTAATACGTACATCGCTCGGCACACCACCACAAAACGGATGGCTGCTAACATCCAAGCGACCGTGTTCGAAATCAAAACCCAATAAACCCATTGCCGCCAGACCCAATTCTTTTTGTTGTGCAACAGGAAATGGGCCAGTCGGTGTAAGCAAATTTTTATGCGCTTGGTTTGCATCGGCGCGCTGAATAAATTCCGGCAGCCAGGTTTTTACTTCGCCAAATAAAGCATCCAATTTGGCGCAGTTCATATCCGGTTCGTAGAGTTCGAGCATCGCATCGTAACGGCTCAAGCCGCTATCGGCCGCGCGCACACGCGCCTCTTCGCGCGCAAGCTCCACCACTTTGGCGAGATTCGGTTTAAAGGCCACCCAATCATTATTTTTTCGCTGCTCACGCCACGCATGTTCGCAGGTGGAGTTCGCAAGCGATTGCGCCAGCACCAATTCTTCCGGCAATAAATTGGCCTGCCGCCAGCGCCGCTTCAGGGCAGCGAGGCTGACTTTTTCCTCTTCTGTAAGAGTTTCTTTTTCTGCTGCTGCAATCCAATCTGCCAATTGCGGCGCGGTGGTCTGCTGATGAATCAATACCGACAATTCCGCCATAGCTGCACTGCGAGCGTCATTGCCACCTGCGGGCATCATCGCCGCCTGATCCCAATCGCAAATTGCCGAAAGATGTTTGAAGTGTGAAATTTTTAAAAAATGCTGGTGCAACTGCTGATATGACATAAGCGCTCCTCGCAAAAAACGATAAGGGAAAATAAAAAACCGCGGCACTTTTTTAGCGATCATTTTTCTGCACGAAAAATTCCCGACAAGCAAGCACTGCGGTTTTTAATTATTAGAAAGTGGCAACCAACTACTACGTAAAAACAAGCGATAAGGTAACGCGTTAACTCACGACTGAGCCAAAAACCTCAAAATAGGTCGGAAACGTTTTGGCGGTGCATTTCGGGTCATTGATACGCACCGGCACACCACCAAAAGTCGCGAGCGAAAAACACATCGCCATCCGGTGATCGTCGTAAGTATCAATCGCCGCGTTCGGGATTAAATTTTTCACTGGCGTTATGCGCAGCCAATCATCTCCCTCTTCCACAATCGCGCCGAGTTTGCGCAACTCAGTCGCCATAGCCGCGATACGATCAGTTTCCTTCACCCGCCAGCTGGCGATATTGGTCAAGCGTGAGGGACCATCGCAAAATAGCGCAACGACTGCCAGCGTCATGGCGGCGTCGGGAATATGGTTGAAATCGCGATCAAATGCTTTGAGCGGCAGCGATGGCGCAGAGGCTTCAATCCAGTTTTCGCCTTTGGTAATGGTCACACCAATTTCGGCGAGCGCATCAGCAAATGCCACATCGCCCTGAATACTCTTGGCACCCACGCCCTGTACGCGCAATGGACCGCCGCCGAGCGCACCGGCTGCGAGGAAATAAGACGCAGAGGACGCATCGCCCTCAACAAATAAAGTACTGGGGCTGACATAACCAGTCGCCGCCGGAACGGTAAAACGCTCCCAACCATCGCGCTGAACATTTACGCCGAACTGCGCCATCAACTTGAGAGTGATTTCGATATAGGGCTTGGAGATAAGTTCGCTCACCAATTCGATGTGGGTTTCTTTGCCGGTCATTGGCAATGCCATCAACAATGCGGTAAGAAATTGGCTGGAGACATCGCCGCGAATTTTGATACTGCCACTTGCTGCGATTTGCGCAGGCTTGATCAGCAGCGGCGGAAAGCCTTCTTGCCCGAGATAAGAAATGTCAGCGCATATCTGACGCAATGCATCCACCAAATCGCCAATCGGGCGCTCGTGCATACGCGCTACACCGTGCAACTTGTAAGTACCACCGCTCAATGCCAACGCCGCCGTCAGTGGGCGAAAGGCCGTACCGGCGTTGCCAAGAAACAAGTCCGCCTCTTTATTGGGGAAGCTGCCACCAGTGCCGACCACGCGGTAATCGTTCTCGCCGGTTTTGGTCACACTCACCCCCAGCGCCGCTAAAGCTTCCAACATGCGGTCGGTATCGTCAGATTTCAGCAAATCGCGGATATCCGTCTCGCCTGAAGCCAGCGCAGCGAGCAGCAGCGTGCGGTTGGAGATACTCTTGGAACCGGGCAATTGCACTGTGCCTTGGGCGCGGGTAACGGGAGCGAGATCGAGAAATTCCATCGTGAACCTTTTTAACGTGAGGTTATCGGCGGGTAGCCGAAGCAGGTATAGCTACCAAAGAGCAGACAAGACGCCGCGTCATTTAGTAGTCGCAAAAAGTAAAGCGCGCATGATAACCGCATAAGCCGCCGCTGGCATTAGCCCAAAGCTGATTTTTGGGGTTGACAGCGCGCGCTCCTATCGCCAAAATGCGCGCCTCATTTATGGCTAGATAGCTCAGCCGGTTAGAGCACAGCACTCATAATGCTGGGGTCGGCGGTTCAAGTCCGCCTCTAGCTACCATATTTGAAAAGCCAGCTTGGTAATACCTTGCTGGCTTTTTTATTGCCTGCTGTTCGCCCTGTCACCTTGATACACCATTTCAAATTAACAAGCCGACCACCATTAACTCCTTATTCAGGCAAAACGCGGCTTGCATTGTATGTTAAGAAAACTTCATTTCCTGCAAGGTCATAAACCAAAAAGCTAAACCAGTTATCACCCAGCTCCAAAGGTATTTCAACACTAAAGCTGTTACCGGTGAGGGGTAAAGGAATCCAAGCACCGCTGATATTGATACTGACATCACCCACACCGCTAGCGTGTTCGCCAGAATCGATAATGGTTCCCGTCACAGTGATGTGATCCAGCGTGGTGATATCATCATATTGGTCTATAACGACCACAGGCTGATCAGCATCTAACGGGAAAGGAAACGCGCGGCAATAATCACCAAATTGCACGGCTCTTACGGCCGCAGGGTCATAGACAATCTGACTTTCCGCTTCTAGACGTATGAATTTACCCAATACACCGCCAACAATTGTTGAACGATAATTTAGAATCACTTCACCTTCAGAACGAATAAATGCGTGGGTCTTACTCCCGGTGTAGTAATTGGAATCACTAAACGTATAAATTGCCATTTTTGCAGGATTCTTGGTGTTGTCATTGATTTTAAAGTTAAGCGGAACCCACATTGAATCGATTACGTAGAGAGTTACTTGCCCCTCACCGATAACATCTATCCGGCCTTCAACTTCCAACCTAAGCCTGCTTATCCAATATTCGCCCGCAGGTAATCGCAATTTGCTTTTGTAGCCCACCTCGAGCTGCGTGATTACATAAGGTGCCGTTTGCGGTTTGAACGTAGCCACTGATCTTTCTGAAAGAACAACTTTTCCGTAATTGAGAATATTGTTGGATCCAACAATAATTTTTTGATTCGGAGCAACAATTACCTCATTAGTTGCAGTTGTTTCCAGCATGGTTCCTGGTGTCATATCCTGCGCACCACTTCCAACCTTGGTACAAGCTACAGAGCCACAACTTTTTTTGATCGACCACTTATTATTAATGAGTGTATTGGTTTGTACGTAGGGATAACCATTGAGAAGTTGAGCGTTATAATCAAACTGGATGTAATTATCAGCTCCGTGCGCCTGAATACCGTTCTCAAAAAAACTGTCGCAGTAGGGAATACTTGCAAAGCAAAATGGTGCAATACTTATGAATGATATAACGATAGAAGTGCTGACCCATATTTTTCGTAGCCTGTAAACGCAATCATTTAAAAAAGAAATTAGCATAAATTTTTTCATTTCAAAACTCCTTTAATGAACATCGAAATTTAATTGCAACGAATTAATGCGTAACTCCTCACTTGTAAAACCAATCCTCATGACTTGCAAGCGCTATTTTTCATAATCATTCCCAGACTTTATTGCGGATAACGATTTGGCACTTAATTCCCGAAAATTAAGATCAGGCCGGAAATAGTTCATAATCAAGCTGATGGATTTAGATTTTAAATACAGTTACGCGAACAGTCGAACGCATTAGTTATGATGCGCTGCATGTGATCCAGATAAAGCAACAACCTTCACCGCAGAATTTTTAGCGAAAATTGTAGCAACGAGATACCGGTAAATATCTTTATCGATTTGTGGTGACGGGTTGTTATTCAGTATTTCCTCGTAATCTGTTATCGATTCCGCGACACCTAAAATGCACCAGTTATCGATGATAAGGTGATGCTCACCTCCTCCTTCCTGGGCCTTTTCCACTAACACAACTGGCCCTTTATAAGGCCAGGTTTTTAGCGATAAAGCGGAGAAACCTTGCAGCATTTTTACGTTATGTAGCAACGCGGGTTGTTTGCCTACGCAGTAGCCTTTGCATTTTTTTAATTGATGGCTGGTGCAAGCACGGCTGGTGGTTTTTTCTAATCCGCAGACTTGATAGCAGAGGCTGTGTTCGTCGCTAATTGATTGAATTGCTTCTTTGGCTTTTTTGTTGGATGGAAAAAGCCCGTAGAGTTTTTTCCTGTTGTTAGGCATTTCTGATACTGAAAATATTTGTGGTGTTAATAAGCCGTCTTTTCCTTCCTCCAAACCAATGCTGTAAAAATGACTGACGCGGCGCAACCGACGGTTGTATATCGGCTGCAGTTCTTTTACTTTTTTTGATTCAAGAATAAGTGCAGACAGTTCGCCAGCAGTTTGGTCGAAGGTGATATTGCGGGTTTGCTGGCATATTTTCATTTCACGTGATGATTTGTGATCGGCAGTGAAATGGGAAAGCACGCGCTTACGGATGCTGATACTTTTTCCTATGTAAAGCAGCTCCTTGTTTTCACCCCAGAAATAATAAATGCCGGGGGCGTTGGGCAGGCCATCTAAAATGGTTGCGTCGAAACCGGCGGGAATACTTTCTTTGCGATATTGATGTTTGATTGCCGCACGAACCAGTTCTTCACCTTTTTCTTCTTCAGCAATCAGCATGAACTTATACGTCGCTTTTGCGTCGTCCAATGCGCGGTGGCGATGCGTTACAAAAATTTGATGTCGGGCAATAATTTTTTCGAGACTGTGGCCATCGCGATCGGCATACAGAAAACGGGAAAGCCGAACGGTGCACATGAGTTTCGCTTTAAAGGGGTAAGCGAGCCGCGCAAATTCATTACGAATAAATCCGTAATCAAAACGCACGTTGTGGGCGATAAATAGCTTGCCTTGCAAGCGCAATAAAATCTCCTTTGCTACCTGCTCAAAATAAGGGGCGTCCGCCACCATCTCATTGGTTATGCCAGTGATCTGCTGGATTGTTTTAGGGATGGGAACGCGCGGATTGATGAGTGTTGACCATTCAGTAACGCCGTTTTCGGTGACCTCAACAATGCCGATTTCGGTAATGCGATCATAGGTGACATTGCCGCCGGTCGTTTCAATATCAACAATCACGCAAGGCACGGGGATGTAATTGAGCATCTGACTCACTGGCAATTGTTGATGTGACGAACAAGCATTAGCAAGTGGCGATGTTAGTCGCCACCATACACTGTATTAATAGACAGCATTATTCACAAAGCGGTGCAGGAGTCAATCACCCAGCGGCCACATGGCTGCGCCCGCATTAATTGGCCAGCCGCTATTTTTGCAGGTAGGTCACTCTGGTTTTATTGATAATCGCAATCACGCCTTTGCCGCACAAATCCTTCACCACCATCTCCACTTCATCTTCACTCAAGGTTTTTTGAAACAATGCGTTAATGGTGCTGGAGAGGGTTTTGACCGTGCTGGGCTTGCCTTCCATTTGCGACAGGCGCGCTTTTACTACGCTGGTGCGTTCAGGCAGGGTTTTTAAGCTGGATTTTTGCAGCAGGGAAATTTCGTTAATGCTGCTGGAGCGGGAGGCGAGGATGTTGCGGTCGGTTAAATGCTGGATGAGAGGATCAAAACCAGCGTCTTTGGAGATGATATGGAAATAGGCATCCGGCTCGATTGCCGCGCGCTCGCCGATGTAATAGGCGATGTGGAAATCCAAGGCATTTTTACCGTTGCCGGATAGAACGATATATTCAACCCGCGCCCCAAGTGGTTGCAGCGAGCGAACTAGATGGGTATTCAGTTTTGTTTGGTTAGCGCCGAGAAACAGCAGGATATAAAAGTTGCCCTTTTCCAAGCCCGCGATGGCTTCAGGCTGGACGTTTTCGTAGTCGATAAAAATATAGTTTTTACGCACGTTGAACCTCCGTCATTTGCCATAAAACTATTTATAGCATTGATCTGGAGTACTAGCCAAAAACTATCAATTCGGATGCGCGGATTATTGTTGGCACTATTTTTTATTGAGATTTGGGCAATTGAATTTCCCAAGTCGCGGTATAGGTTGAATCGCCGTTATTGATAGTTTGGCTACCACGTAATACACCGGGTGTAGCAGGATCAATAATTCCAGTGAAGACAGGTGTGGAGAATCCTCCCATCGGTTCAGTCACAGTGGAAGCAAAGCTGTCCGGTTTAATAACATCGCAACCTGCTACCGTTCGCTGATATGCGCGCGTGGTGGTTGCTCTTGTCGACCCAAAACTTCTTTCATACATGCTGATGGTGTAATTACCCGATGCCATCTCAAGCACAATGGGTCTTTGCGAATCATCTTCAGTGGCACCACCGGCAGTGCTTGTTCTACTTTGCACTTGCGTAACAGTGCAATTTTTCTTTTCGGTTCCACTTCTTGAATCAAATAGCCGGTAAACGTTCATCGACATATCCTCCCTGAATACATCGCGATGGTTCACATGTTCACTGCTGTTGTAAGTGATACTCCCCGGTGCACTGAGCACCTCCCATTGAGTGCCCTGCGCGTCCAGGGATTTTATGGTGTAGCTGAAATCGTACTGGAACGAACTACTTAAAATATCCGAGCCGCCCCCCTCATCGCAACACACACTCATTGCACCACTCGTATAGGTTAGCGATTGTGAAGATAGATAATTTATGTGGATTAATCCTGAGCCGGGCGTTGTAGTCAGCGCAGCAGGCACTGTACCAAGTTCAAGTGCTAACACATCAAACGGCACCAAATTAGTAACGACAAAGGCGGAAAATTCTTCGGTTTTACCAGAGTCGGTTGCGGTGTAAGGGAAACCAAACACAAAGTTGTGCCCATCACCGCCTGCATTTTGTTCGGCGACTACCGAGATACTGCTGCCAACCTTGCGCACCAATTGAATTTTTTTAACATTGTAGGGGCCGATACCGGGAAAGAAATTAGCTTTGTGGGTATCGAGCTTCACGGTGAAATTGACCAAGTCACTTGCTTTAAACGTCTCCACATCTGCCGTAATTGCGCCGGTTGCGGCACCCGCCGGTGATTGCGCGATACTGGTGTCCACCTCAAAACCTTGATCAGTAAAATGCGGAACTCCTAATAATTCCAACGCGCGGTTTGCGTGCTTGCCGATATCAAAACCGGCAGCCAGTTTGGCACCATAGTTTGATGCGTAATTCGCGTCGGCAAGTTGATCTTCCATTGAAGCAAAATTCGCTTCAAGTTTTGCCCCCGCTTTCACTTCGACTAACGAGAATTGCAAACTTTCAAAAAATGGACTACCCAATTCCAGTTCTGCGTAGCCAAACCCGGAGAAAGCCGGTTCAAATTTCACACCATCCAATGATGGCAAATCAAAACGCGGGGTCATCGTTGTGGAGAAATTTTCGAACGCGCGCTCAAACGCACAGCTTTGACCTAACGGACAGGAAATACCTGCTCTGGCATCAGCGGTCACCGCCACTTTTGCACCAAATTTAAACTCGGCAAGTGTGAGTTTGCCGCCTGCTTCAAACCCGACACCAAGCGGAACGCTACCGCCAATCACCCAAGCCAAAGCGCCACCGATGGGGATAACAAATTTAAACAGCTCTGCTTTACATTCAACTTTACCCTCAAAAGCAAGCGCCGATTGAATACCCACATCCACACTCGTCTCAGGTTTGCCCACCATGACAAGACGCTCAAGGCCGTTGTCACTGGTGTAAACAATATCGAGCGATGGATTCAGCGCGACGGTAAAAGTAGGTAGCGATTGCAATTCTATTTCTACTGGTGCGTCGGTATCGTCTTCGCCCAAGGTGAATCGTTCACATGAAAAAGGGCCAAGCTGTTTAGCGCTCGATTTCTGCATGCGACCATTTGCCACCAGTGAACTGGCTTTGGGGGTATAAGAGAAGGTATTGCCGCTACGTTCAATATCGTACAGCGCAGTGACATTGGCGGAGTGAGTAATCTCGGCGCCGGATAAATCAATCACTTCATTTAAATTTAAATGGGGAAACATTTCGCGCAGCGATACCAATTCGAGTGTCACTTTCATCGGCACTGAATTGATATCCACGGCGACTACGCGCCCCGCTACCTTTTTGGATTCGGTATTTATCAGGATTGAACCTGTTGCAGGCGCCGCCACACCACTCAAACCAATGTGATAGGTATTATGCAAATCAGGCTCGGCGTCCGGTGATGTTTCCTGCGGCTCACCGATAATCTGTGCATCATTCAATAAAATCGCATTGGCCACTGGCTCGGTAATCACCACCAGCAAGGGGGCAGATTTAACACCTCCGACCTCTGCAATAATTTGGCTCGCACCATTGTTGAGCAACGCGGTAACCAAGCCCGAATCACTCACTGAAACCGTTGCAGGATTGCTTGAGATCCAGGTTATTGGTTGAGTAACTTTATTACCGGAAACATCCGTTATGCTCACACTTAATTGTTTGGTAGCCGATACTTGGGTAAGCAATAAACCGGTTTGTTCAATCTCCACTTTCGCAATAATAATTGCCGAACTGGACGATGAACTTTCTGACGAGGATGATGAGGGCGCTGCGCTCATTGAGGAGGATGTTGCACTTGTAGATGAGAGCGCTACACTTTCAGACGATGAAGATGAACTGGCAATTGCGCTGGCCAGTGCAGAAGAATTGCCACTTTTATTTGAAGTACTACCGCCACCTCCGCAACCCAAAAGTCCAACTGCAAAAGCAGTAATCAAGCAACGCTGAAGAGTAATGCCCATGACCAAAACCTGTTAAGTTTGCAAGCGTATAAAAATAAGGGTGATGGTGAATTTAAGGCGGATGCAAGTAAATAGTCTTAGTGGACTATACCCTGTCACTCAGGCGGGGCAATATACTGACGAGTTACTCCCAATTGAATACACCGAGGCAGAACAATTGCTAATGTTACCGACCAGTATATTAATTGTTGATGACCATGCATTATTCCGCTCCGGCTTGCGGCTGGTGCTCGGCGCTGATCTGGCCGATGCAAATATTATCGAAGCAAGCTCCATCCACGAAGCACTCTATGACACCCTCGCAGCACCCACGATTATATTGCTCGATATAGAACTCAATGGTTTAAATGGCTTGGATGGTATCGCACTGTTAAAACGCGCGTGGCCGCAGGCGGCGGTGGTAATGCTCTCATCTGATACCACCGCAACCACAGCGCAACTGGCCATGGCACGCGGTGCTTCGGCTTTTGTTACCAAAGCCGAAACCGCAAAAAAAATATTGGCGATTGTGCATCAGATTCTCGATCAAAAAAATAATGTGCCGGTCAGTAACATCACACTATTGCATGACGTTATTGCCAGCGAATCAGCACAGCTTACCGCGCGCCAATGTGAAGTGCTGGATCTGTTATGCAAAGGCATGAGCAACAAAGTTATCGCCCGCGAACTTGGCTGTGCAGAAAATACTGTACGCGGACATGTGCAAGCTATATTGACGTTTTTTAAAGTAGCCAGCCGCTCAGAAGCCGTTTATGCAGCAAAGCTGCAAGGGGTCATCCATTAAAATTTTCAAAAGCCTGTTTCAGCTAGAAGATGAACGAATGCTTGCCGAGCAAGTTAAGTTGGTTATGACGGTGGAAAGCAAAGGGCTTTTGTTTTCGTCGATTGTGGTGGTGGCGCTTTATTGGTTTTTATTTGAAAGAACCAATCCACTGGTACTCAGCGTGTGGTTTGTTTGGATCATCACCTGCAACCTTGTGCTGGCTCGTCTTATGTTTGGACTGCTGGCAAAACCACCTCCGCAAGCAACATCCGCCGCGCATTTTTTAATGCTCGCCAATACGGTTTTGGCATTCAACTGGGGCTTATTGGCCTGGGTTGCGGTTGATGGCGTTTCTGTTTTTAATTCTATTATTGTTATCGCCGTTTTGGTCAGTTTACTTGTAGGATTAATGAGCACGCTGTCGCCAATACTCCCGCTCTATGTCATCGCCTGCGTCGTCATGACCGGTGTTGTCTCATTCAAACTCTTGACGCTGGAGCACACCGAGTTTAATAACGTCGGTTTATTCAGTATGGTCACCTGCATTATTTTCATAATAATGGGGCGCGACATGAACATGCAGGGCAAGAAAAATATTCATTTGCAGTTTGATAAAATCGATTTAATTGCACAGCTAGGCAAAGAGACAGAAAAAGTTCGCGCCGCACAACACATTGCCGAAAATGCCAATCAGGCAAAAACCAAATTTCTCGCCGCCGCCAGCCACGATATTCGCCAGCCGATTCATGCTTTAGGTTTATTTTTAGAAGTGCTTGCCCGCAGCCCTTTATCGCACTACCAGCAACAAGTGCTGCACAATGCGAATGCGGCGTTTGAGGCAAGTGCCGATATGCTGAATACGCTGCTGGATTTTTCGCGCATTGAAGCTGGTGTGGTCGATGTGCAGCAGCGCGCATTTTATTTGCAGCCAATACTGAATAAATTGGAAAACGAAATGGCGCCTTTAGCGGCCAGCAAAAATCTGGTGTACCGATCAAAAGAATCGCAGGCGATTGTGTTATCTGACCCGGCGATTTTAGAATTGATCTTGCGCAATTTAATTTCCAATGCGATTCGCTATACCGATAAGGGCGGCATATTGATTGCCTCGCGCACGCGCGGCGAATATACCTCGCTGGAAATTTGGGACACCGGCATCGGCATTGACCCTATTCATCATGACAATATTTTTAACGAATTTTATCAACTGGGAAATACTGAGCGCGACCGCCGCAAAGGTTTGGGCTTGGGTTTGGCGATTGTGCGCGGCTACGCCAACAGGCTCAAACACGCATTAACATTTGCATCGACACCGGGGCGCGGCAGCGTATTTAAAATTGAATTGCTTAACGCCAGCGCCGCACCACTGAGCGATAACGCCAGTATCAAGCCGATCGAATTTGCGCTGTTGCACGCGCACATTTTAATTATCGATGACGATGAAACTGTGCGCCAAGGCATGGTGGATTTACTACAAGCCTGGGGCTGCCAATGTGATGCCGCTGATTCAATTGCCGAAGCACTCACACTGGCACGCCTGCAAAAACCTGACCTGATTATTAGCGACTTTCGTTTGCGCGATTTACAAACCGGCGCACAAGCGATTGAACAAGTGCGCCATATTTGCGGCAGCGACTTACCCGCCCTACTCATCACCGGCGACACCGCTAAAGATCGCTTGATCGACGCGATCCAAAGCGGTGTTCCTTTATTGAGTAAACCGGTTTCGCCATCAGTGTTGTATCGTAAAGTGGTCGAGTTACTCAACTAACATGCACTTGAAGATTGCTGTTCGGCACTGTATTCAATAATGTTTAGAACATCGTCATACAATGTGGCGGCTTTAGTCAGATGCATTTTAATTAAATCTACTTCTTCCACTGGTGTGCGTGGCGCCAACTTGAACGTAAATTTTCCTTCAAGGTCATTGTATATTGGTTGAAAAAACCCTTGATCCACATTAGGAGTACGCGCCCTCAAGTGAAGACTGTGTATGATTATGTTTCTCCTTTGAAGCAGCCACATCAAACCATTATCGTCTTCGCATTTAAAATAGTCGAACAAAGTTTTCCATGACGGCAATGACTTCAATGCATCAGATTTTAATGCTTTTTCTTTATGGATCTGATGCATCACATTTGTAAAAGTTTCTTTATCAAAACGGCGAATTTTAAAAAAAGCGAAATAAAATATTTGTCCAACTCTATCCCAATAAGAGGCTAGCCTAACATAAGCGGTCTCCGCATTCTCCCAAAACGCCGATTCGCAATAAGCGAGCCGAGCATCCACTTTAAACAATTCTGGTTTATCACGTAGCTCTTCCCATCCATGATAAAACATAAGCGCCTTGGTAGCCGATTTTCGGCACCTGGAGAACATTGCGTTCATTTCCTTGAGTGCAGCCGTTGGGTAAGTATCTAAGCCGGTTAACGGGTCGTCCGCATCAATAATGAGAGGATTTGGTGGTCCACCCAAGTTAATTACGGCTTTTTCTAACTTCGTTTGAAAAGCCTCCTTAGCACCTTCATGATGATGGCGTATTTTGGCAAGATCAGGAAAAAGAAGATTTTCGACTTTAAACAACATGAGTCCCTCTTGAAGAACATACAACATCGCGTTGTTCAGGACTGCTTCTGCTGAATCCTCATTATCGTCCAATACACTCATGTTTTAGCCCTCTACGAATATTTCTCATACAAATAGCTTCCCTTGAATTGCTACTTGATTTTACTTTTTAATTAGATCATTAATACCACTCGTTATTTTACATTTTTTTCTTATTTTCCAACAACTATTCGAATTTCATATGGCTGCATAAAACTTAAGCCTAGTGTTTTATGGAAAATGATTTGCTGGAAATGAAAAATATTTTTGATAAGAATATTTGAACTTATCAGAGGGAAGGATGGTGGGCTTATCAGCTTTAATATTATCGATGCGACTGTTTTTGAGCATCGGGCATTGATTACGCACAGACGAAATAATGCCGATGCTGATAGAAAAATACGATTGATCTTTTTATCTCAGCGATTGCGCCCTATCACTAAAATTCCATTCGTATTTCTTAGTACTGACAGACCCCTGCAGTCTTGATGAAAGCGAATTGGCAGATGCCTTATCTGCCGATGAGCTTTTATGCCTGCCGCCAGATGCTCCACTGCTGCACTAAAAGTACCGCATAGACAACAAGGCTTCATATTCAGCCCTTGCATTAACCGCCCGGCATATACAAACCATCCCAACCCCAGCATTGCACACTGCCATCGGCCTTCAGGGCGCAGGTGTTGTAGCCACCGGTGCTGATGGTCTCCGCGCTGCCTTCTTGTACATTGGCGCTGGTTGGTTCAGCGCTAAACCATATAGCGTCATTGCCTAGTTGGCTGTAGGTATTATTGCCCCAGCAAGCGGTGAAACCTGCGCTATTAAGCGCGCAGGTGAATTGATTACCTGCACTAATTAAGGCGATGTCGCTAAGGCTGGCGATTTGTACCGGCACGGCGCTATCGGTTGTGGAGCCGATACCCAACTCGCCTTGGCTGTTATACCCCCAACATTTCACTAACCCAGCATCCGTCACTGCGCAGCTGTGTGCATAACCGGTCGCCAATGAAATTATCGGCTCGGTTAATCCGGTTACGGCGACGGGCAAATTACTGGAGATGGTAGTGGCGTTGCCCAGTGCACCCTGGTCGTTATCGCCCCAGCATAAAACGCCTGCACCTGCAGTAGCCGCACAGGTGTGTCCATCGCCAGCGCTGATGAGATGGGCACCGCCTACACCGACCACATCGACCGTAATGTTACTGTTGGTCCTAGTGCCATCGCCCAATTGGCCCGCGCCGTTGTAACCCCAGCATTTCACTGCGCCTAGGGTGGTGATCGCACAGCTGTGGCTGCGCCCCAAACTGACTGCGACAACATCGCTGCCAAGGCCGATAACATCCACCGGCACATTGCTATTCAACCCGTATTCACCGACGCCATCGCCAAGCTGACCATAACTATTTTGGCCCCAGCATTTAACGGCGCCGACTGAAGTGATGGCGCAGTTGTGATTGCCACCGGCACTTACCGCCACAACATCGCTCAGCCCGCTAATCGCCACGGCATCTTCCCGGTTTACGCCGTTATAAAAAGTGCCATTGCCAAGCTGGCCGTCATCATTATTGCCCCAGCATTTAACGCCGCCGTCTTGTGTGACTACACAAGTGTGCAGCAGGCCAGAACTTAATAGCGAAGGCGTGACGGTGATGGTTTGGGTGTTGTCGGTAATGGTGACGGGAATTGAACTACTCGTTGCCTGCTGCATCAGCGCATCGGTCACTTTTACGCTGGCAAAATAACTGCCGAAAGCCGCAAAGGTATGGCTGACCGATTGGCCTTCAGCAGTTGTGCCATCGCTAAAAGTCCATTCGTAGTTGACGATGCTGGCATCGCCTGCGGTCGATGTGCTCGCATCAAAGTTGCGCACAAAACCGCTGCCGCTCACCACTGCCGCTGCAGTTGGCGCCTTGGGCAATTGCAAGCAACTGCCAAGATCAAGATTGGTAGTGCCCACCGTTACCGGAATAGTTTTCTCATGCAGGTTACTGCCCGATGGCGTAATAACCAGAGCTAGCTGTTGATTGATGTTTGCGGTGAACGAAAAAATCCGATTTTGGCTGGTCACATCGGCCAGGTTTTGAATTAACTCGCCGTTGTTAAAAACATTGAGTTGCGCGCTTGGATGGGGATAGTTTTCCCAGCCATCGATACAACCGCTGACCACTACTTTCTCATCGGTGATGACAAGATCGGCAAACGCAATATTGCTACTAGCCACAGTTACACTGGCGCTGGATGCAGGGGTATCGCGATGCTCAATTCCACCCACCAACCGCGCGGTTAAAACTCCCGTGTTCGCATAGACGTTAAAACTGTAGCTGCCGTCGGTAGCTAAGCTCACCGTGATCGGCCCACCGCGCGTACCCGCAATCTGTACGCGATACCGGCTGAGATCACCGCTGCTTACCGTCACCTTGCCCGATACCGTCACTACCGATGGCCGCACCAGGCAGCGCGAAGCTCGCACAATGCCGCCAGCGCTGGGCATGGTGAGGTCGATAGAATCCAAAATTCCCACGTGATCGCTCAGTACAACGCGCACATTGGCTAGCGCCTTACCGTACAAGGGAGTATTACCTTTGGGCCATACTCTTTCCGTGCCGGAATAACTCACGCCCTGCACCTGTAGCTGAACATGGTTAGGCAGGTTGCTGTAGTCACAGAGCCCTAAATCGCTCTCTGAATAATCAATCGTGGCGCGGTCGAAAATCTGATCGGCATTCCACCAACTGAAATGACTCACTTCACCTTGGTAATACTGCTCGCCCGAAACAGGGTCAGTGTGCAAAGTCGCAATGCCGTCTTGCTCCCATAAACCAGTCACTTCATTTAAGTGATACAGCGGCATAGTCGCCGGTGGTGTAACGCCGGGCTTGGGTGTAGCAGGAATGCGGATGCTGGCAGTCTTGTTTGCGCCCAAGTTGAGCGGCTGGCCATTCGCATCAGTAAATTCAACGCCCATAGCGCCCATGGATTCAATCGCGATGCCACTGATGCTATCCACCATCACCCCCGGCATAAACTCAACATTCACGCTGGGATCTATGGGTGTGAGCGTCACTTGCGCCGCGCCACTGAACACCGAACCATTAGCATGCGCGAGGCTGTTGGCCGGTAAATCTACCCGTGCGATAGAACCCGGAACGCGCAGGATATTGTCACTCGCGGCATCAAGATTGAGTGTCGCCCCAACTGAATGCAGCACCACGCGATTAGCAAAAACACCGTTGTCACTTGCCGTAACCGCCGCACGAATGGTGCTCGCAAAACCGGTTTTGCTGATGCGTAAAACGGCGGGAGTTTGGGTTGATAAATCCAGACTGAAACTACCTTCAGCATCGGTTGTTGCAACAATATTGGTGCCTTCCACTGCCAGCGTAGCGGCCGCTACCGGCACGCCGAGTTCATCGGCTACTACGCCGCTTGCCACCACAAAAAGCGGCGCGGTCGAACTGATGCTGGACGAACTGACTGACGCTATCGCGCTCGCTGTACTTGATGCACTGGAGTCGCTACTTGATGATGAAATTGAGTTATCACCTGATGAAAAACTGGCGCTGCTACTTGATGTGACGCTAACCCCGGCCGATGACAAACTTGCCGCTAGGCTGCTGGAGCTGTTCACGCTGGATGAACTGCTACTTACCGCAATTGCACTGCTAAGCACGCTGCTCGATGAACTGGTAACTGAAGTCGATTTTTTACTGCTGCCGCCACAGGCCGTTAGCCCGACAACAACTAAAATTACTGCGTATTGTGCAAGCCGGTTCATGTAAATACCTTTTTACTTTCTAATGACAAGGAGAGAAATTCATTTTTTGTTGCGCGGTAATTTCATCGGGCACTCCTCACCTGCAACTACGGCGGCAATACCCACTGCAATACTGGTTACATTTAAATAACCTGTAAATAGTCCGAAAAGACTATGCATAGCCCAAAAAAAAGGTTCGCAAGCCAATGCCTGCGAACCTTTTACTGGGTATTACGTCACCGCAATTAAATTTATGCGGTAGTTTTTTTGCGGAAAAACTTAATCCAATAATTCTGCGGGAACTTCGCCACCATTTTCAGCGATTTTTTGCAGTACCGTTTTGTGCAGCCAGATATTCATTTGTGCTGAATCGCCCAATTTTTCTGCCGGGCAACCCAGCTCTTCTGCCAATGCTTTACGTGAAGCCAAGCTACTATCCAGCCCGAGCAGTTTTAACAAATCGACGATAGAGGTTTTCCAGTTGAGTTTTTCAGGATTTTTGTCGGCAAGTGCTGTTAAGTGTGCGACCACATCAATTTTAGTTACGGGCGCAAGCACTGGCGCTGCAATCACAGTAGGACGATCAAATGCGGCGCCCATAGCGGCGGCCGATGAAGAAGAGTGCGAGCTGGCGGTAGATGTGCTTTGGGCAGCGGCGCTATTTTCATTGGCAACACCTAAACCCAGTTTTGACAAAATCGATGAAAAGAAACTCATAGCAACCTCCGGTAATTAAATGAGGCTCAAAAGTAACACAGGTTTTTGAAATACAGAGTACAAACTCAAAACGAATAGCGCTAAAAATACCAAGTCAGACGCCATTATTATGCTGCGCCCTATCGTTTGATAATTAAAAAATCGCCCACACCAGAGTTGCCGGTGCGGGCGATACTTACGAGCAAAATAATCGGTATAAAACACCAGCCAACTATTATCTAGCTGCTAACAATTACCGTCCGATCACAATCAGATTATTTACGCTGATAGATTTAGCCGCAGAGGCGCTAAAGGTTTCACCGTAGGAAACACTGGTGGTGCTTACGCCGATGCTAGCGGTAGTGACCACGTTGGGCGCTTTCACTGTCCAGCTAATCGTTTTGGTCGTACCATCAATAATCTTGCCCGTGTTTTGCGTTGCAGTGCCCGATACCAGCGTAAAACCCGTCGGTAAATTGATAGTGACGTTAACGTTGTGCGCATCCAAATCGCCGCTATTTTTCACTACCACTGAATAAGTGAAATTAAAGTTGCGCGGCACACTTGCCGGTGCAGTAATGGTATTGGTAAATGCCGGGCCGCTGGCAAGCACAAAGTTTTCTTCTGTCGCCAGGGTGTAAGGCTCGCTGCTGGCGCCATCAAATGCGCTGCTGTAGGCATAGACTTTTACTACGGCGCTTTGGCTGGATGATGCAGCAACTTGATGCACGTTGTCTTTCACGGTGGTGTCGGAATCCAACTGCGCGCTGGTGGTTTCGGCGTAGAGTTTTAAATCCAAATCCGACAAATTGCGGTAGCTGGTGGGTGATGCGGCGTTGTTGTAATCCACATCGCGCTCCCACACCAGCGTCGCTTTATCGCCGTTATACATTTGGCCTTTGTAGAGCTTGTAGCTACCGGTTTGGTTTTTGGGTTTCACACTGCTGGAGAAATAATCATTGCGATGGAAGTGGGCGTGCCATAAATCCAAATAGCCCCAGCCGTAGGTTTTGTTCCACTCTTTACCGGTTTTAGCTACGTCATCGGCGGAGCTGTCGGTGTTGTTGTCTTCCCATGAATCAGCGGTATTGATCAATACCGCTTTAATAGCGCGCGGATCCCAGTTGCCGCCATCCATTAATAATAAAGATGCTGCGCCGACTTTCGGTGCCGCCGAGCTGGTGCCGCCAAGATTGGAATAACCACCACTACTATTACAGGTCATGGTTTCATTGCCTGGTGCAGTGAGGTCAGGTTTTTTGCGGCCATCAACAGTTGGGCCACGGCTACTGGTGCCCCAGATCACATCGTCCGCACGGCTGATGGTGTTTTTGTCCCACATATTTGCCACGGTTAAGCCGTTATAGTTGTTGGCCGGAATCGTCAGGGTGTTAGTGCCTGCGCCGTTGTTGCCCGCCGATTTCGCCCAGTTAGTGGCGTAGTCAAATACCACGCCATCGACAAACCGGGAGAAAGCATGCCAATCGCTACCGGTTGCATTGCCGTTGCCCCATGAATAGTTGATCACCTCGGGGTCATCACCCGCAGAGCGCAACATCCAATCGGTACCGGCCATAGACGTTGCATCATTACCCGCATCCTCGACGAGAATTGCATTCAAACCAAAGGCGAGACCTTTATGCGTTGCGTGGGTGCTGGCATACATACAGGCAACGCCAGTTCCGTGGTTGCCATTGCCAGAAAAGTTTTCATAAAAGGTGTGGCCTTTAAGTGCTTCGTGCGTTTCCAGCACGCCTTCGTCGAGCACACCCACATCCCATACACCGCCATCAAAACCCGAATCCCACCAAGTATCGGCACCCAAGGATTGCACTTGGTTGCTCAACTCAGCTTTACCGGGGTTGTTATAAACCACTTCTGCCACACCGCTAAGGCTGGCAATTTCTTTCAATGCCGATGCAGGAATTTCTGCGCTGATGGCGTTAAGCGTGGCGTAACGTTCTTGCACTTTTGCGCCCAAATGAGAAATGCGGTCGATATACAGTTTTTGCACATCGGCCACTGCCGCTGCTGATTCACGGCCAATTTGTTGGCGTAGTTCGCGCACTAATTTTTCGCGCTGTTCATTCAACGCACGAATTTCTTTTTTATCCGCATCAGTCACATATTGGCTTAGCAATTTACTTTGTGCGGCTTCTCTATCCTGATTTTCCAGGGTGTCTTTGGGCAGGTATTTGTCATAAATACCGCGCACTTGCGCGGCCAGCGCATCAATACTGCGCTCGTATTTGGCATTGAGTGTGCGCGCAATTTTGCGCTGTGGTTGCTCACCAAACACAATAATTACTGGCAAGCTGGTTTGCTGCGCGGCCAAACGTTCCAATGTTGGGTCGATGCGCACTACCGCTTCGGTAATTTGAGGTTCGGTTTTTCTATCGTTATCGGCAAATGCGGAAGGAGCGGAGCAAGCGATGGCAATTAATACTGCCTGAGTGAGTGGCTTAACAAGAGCGTGTTGAAAAAAAACAGTAGCGTTTTTCATGGCGAGATCCTTCTTAATTAATAAAGTAAATGAGTTAATCCAGCGCAGTTCAGTCCCTGTCGTTGGATGACAAAAGTATGCGTGAGGCCATTCGCAGGCTCAGTGAAAAAAGCACGCCGTTGGCTGTGACATATTCACAACCCTAAACAGCAGACATAAAAAAGCCCCGCGATTTGGTGCGAGGCTTTGGAGAAATCGATTAACAATTAACGCAAAAAAATGTGTGGGCGGCGCGTCTATTTTGTCGATACAGATTTGCGCGAGAGAAAATACACGATAAGCCCGATGATCATCAGCAACACCACCAAGGGCTGCACGGCACTGGTGCCATTCTGCTCTAACAATCTAATACCTGCCGCTTGATGCGGATTCATGCGTGCGTCATTCACGGCTACTGCGTGAGTATCTGTGTTGCCGCACGCCACCGCATCAGGGCAGGCATTGCTTGTTGCATGAGTGGTTATATCGGCGACATCCTTGTCGCTAATCCTTCCTTGAACGAACATCACATCCTGGTGCAAGACCGTGTTTGGGGTAGTGACCGCCACTGCTTGATCCGCATCCATAGGGATCGCGGCAGCATTGGACACTATTGAAAAAGGTAGTAGCGCGAGAAAAATGAGTAATTGCCTGACCATTCGCGTAACTCCTTTTTGCATATTACGTAAACACCGGTTCTAGTCCTTTTTGCAAAGGTGACGAGGTACAGCTGTAGCTATGCGCCTGCCATAAATGGCGTAATCAAGTCATGTCCCTGACTTATGAACAATCGCCCGCTCGCTTGTCCTTGCTGGCGCCTTGCTACAGTGGTTAAGTTATAGGGTTTGCGTGGGGAGGGATGTGAGCTATTGCAGGGGGGATTTGTGATTTATTCACGTTGCGAGCGAGAGTTGTATTAAAACAAAAAACAATCCAGCGGCGTTGGCCGCTGGATTATGAGAAAAAGCATCAGTTTCTTTTTATGATCAAGGGTGGATCAAGCTCTTTTCCATTTGCCGTAATACCATAATCAAAAACGAGCTGATTATTCTTCCTAAACTCCTCTACGAATTCTTTTCGATCAAGAATATCTAAAGGAATATCTATCACCACTACGCCATTCACAGATTCATTTTCTATTTTGCGATTAGGTGTTTTCTTGTTCTTAAAAACAATAGAAAACTTATCTGGCCCTGCATAAAGTACTTTCTGGCCGGGATATGCAACCACATCTTTGTAGGTTTCTTTTGGAATTCCATTTTTATCAAGACCGATTCCAACAACAACCGTTTTAGTGCCTGGCAAAGCGTAACCTGTACGTAGCTTATCAGGATTGTAATCCATCGATGTACATCCAACTAAAGACATAACAAAAACCATACAAAAAACAAAATTAAATGATTTCATACCTTTCTCCTATTGATAACTATTTAAAAAGACCAACATACCTTTCGTGCTTTAAAATCGATAGATCCGGATCAGCCAACAACATATCCTCTGAATACCCAGCCGCCAACAAAGCCTGCACATACTTTCTAATATAATCTTCATTGTATTCAACTACCGCAACTCTCAAATGAGCATAATAGGCATCAATACTACTTGCATCAAATTTATCTGCATCACGTAAAAGACTTTTCGCTTTCTCTATATTACCAAGATAACAAAATGATCTAGCAAGGTATTGATATGCTTTAGCAGCAGATGGATCCAGCTCACTTTCCTTTTCTGCAAACTCAATTGCCATCCTAAAATACTCATCTGCCTTATTTTTTTTACCCGAAATAAATTTATAGGAATCGGCAACATAAACCATCCACTGATAATTATCAGGCTCCAAATCGAGAGCTCGCTCAAACATATAAACAGCTTTATTATAATCACCTGAAAAATAATACATGCTGCCAGTATTCACAAAAACACTACTGCTAGGCTCCAGCTTAGATGCCTGCTCAAAAGCGCTTGCTGCTGATTTGAAATCATTTTTGAACAAAAAATTAATCCCAATATTGTTTAATGCAAAAATATTATCTGGCGTCAAACTCAATACTTTTTTATATACATCGATTGCATCTTCATACTTTCCATTCCTAGTCAAATAATAAGCATACGCATCAAACACCCTCCAATTCTTAGGAGTCGATACTATTGCTTTTGAATAAAGGTTTTCCGCCTTATTTTTATCACCAAGCAAATCATAAACGCTGGCCAGCTCGATCATTGTGGCAGCGTCATCGTTATCTAAACTGTAACCTATTTCGATAAATTCAATAGCTTTTTGAAGCCTACCAGTATCGCGATAAATTATACCTATTGATCTGTATGCACTAACAGAGCCTTTATCTTGAGACAGCGCCAATAAACAGTAACGCTCCGCACTCTTCAACCAATATGAAAAACTTGTTATTTCATATTTTTTCCAAAAAGAATTACACAACCCTGAATTTGCAAGTGCAAAGTTAGAATCATGCACTAATGCCGTGTTAAACCGTTTAATTGCTTCATCCACATTTTCATGTGAAGAAGGCCTTTCCAAATACTCCAGCCCCTGCAAATAATAATCATAAGCCGTAACATCCCCCGTCAACCTCAACGGCGCTGGCCGAAAATTCTGCAAATCAAACTCATCCGCCAAATAACGTGCAATCTCCCCCACCAAGCGATCCTGCAAAATAAAAATATCCTGATAAGCACCATCCAATTTTCCACCGGCAATTTGCACATTATCTTTACGGCGAAATAATCGGTAGGCGATGCGTAGGTTGTCACCGAGTTTTTGCACGCTACCTTCCAAACGGATAGGGGCATGAATACCTTCTTTTGCATCCACGATATACACATCGCGCATATCCGCTAATTGCGAGCGCACGGCTTCGGTGATACCGGCGGAGAAATAATCGGCATCGCCTTTTTCGTTCATCAGGTTTTGGAAATCGGCAATCTCCACATAATTTGCCGCGTAGCCCGGCACTAACCAACGCGGAATAAAATAAAAACCAGCGACGATTAACGCGAGCAAAGAAGCCGTTAATGGATAACGATAAGCATGGATTTTTTTATTGAGGCCGCGCAGGAAATAAAACAGATGGTCGCGCCAGCCAATGCCCGAGGGTTTAATTAAATAGACGCGAATTTTTTGTTCAATATTTTTTAGCGTTTGCACACCCAAACGTTTTGCAGGCGATGACAAGGTAATGCGAACTTCGTCGTACACGGTTTGCGATATGCAAATGCCATCGGGTACGGCGAGAGGTTCAAGGCGTGCGGCGATATTTACACTGTCGCCAAAAACCGCATTATCGCGCAGCATCACCTCGCCTTTGTGTAGGCCGATGCGGGTTTGCAGTGGCGGTAATTTTTTATCGCGCACTTCATTAAACGCTTGCAGATGTTGTTGGATGGCGATGGCCGCCGCGGTGGCGCTGGCGGCAGAATTGAAGCGCGCGAAGATTGCATCGCCAACAAATTCAACCAGTTGGCCGCCTTGTTCTTCTATATGGGAAAGCAAAATTTTGCGATAGTCGCCCAGCATTTCCACCGCCATGGATTCATTGCGCCCCATAAGGCGCGAGTAGCCGACGATGTCGGTGAACATCAGTGTCTGTTCACAATGTTGGTTGATTTCGGCGACCATGTGGTAGGCGGCTCTCCGTGCGATAGCGTTTGGCTGTTATGAAAAGCAAATATTATTGGCGCTAAAAAGAGTGCAAAAGTGCAGGCGATTATTGAGCGTTTTAATGACAATAACAACCGATCACTCACGCGAGTGAGGCACAGCACAAGAAATTATGCCTTCAGTCTGCGCGTGTTAGCCTTATACGCACACATGGGGTTATGATTGGCGGCAAAATCCTATTACCCATTCAACTTATCAAGAAGCTCACTGCCATGTTAGATAACGTCTGCCTGTTTGCCGATGTACCACCGCAGTACCTCGCGGAACTGGAAAAACTGAGTAGCTTGCGCCGATACCCTAAAAACGTCGTGCTGGTGACCGAGGGCGATGAATCAACGCACCTCTACATTATTCGCAAGGGTACGGTGAGCGCCTATCTTAATAATGAAGATGGCCGTCAGGTGAATTTAAATTACATGCACGAGGGTGAATATTTTGGCGAGCTGGCGTTGATCGACGGCAAGCCGCGTTCGGCGTCGGTCATCACCATTACCGATTGCGAGATTATTTTGGTATCGCGCGCCAGCGTGCAGGATTTAATGTTGAAGTATCCTGAATTTGCATTGCTGTTATTGACCGAACTCACCCGCCGCGTGCGCGACTTAACCGATAGCGTAAAAGATATGGCGTTGCTGGATGTATATGGCCGCGTCAGTGCGGCGCTGGAAAAATTGTGCGATGACAATAAGCGCATCCACAACCCAAAAGTCACGCATCAGGATATTGCCAATATGGTGGGTTCGTCGCGCGAGATGGTGAGCCGGATTATGAAGCAGCTGTTGATTGGCGAATATATTGAGCAATGCCCCGGTTACATCCAAATTAATAAGCCGCTGCCGCGATATTGGTGATGCCAAAGGTGTGGATGTGCATGAAACGATTTCCCGCAAACCTTCACGCCAATGCAATTCTTTTTATATTGGTTATTAGCGCAGTAATAATTGGCAACCTCTTAAGCTATTTATTGCTACGCAGTGATGTAGCAAAAATGTCGGCAGAAATACACGCAACAGAACAAAAGCTATTGGCCAAATTGGACAAGCTGGAAAAAGATAATCAATATCAAAAAACCTACGCAGAGCAAGCACAAAAAGAAAGTGCGCGCTTGCAGCGCAGCATCGAATACCATCAAGGCTTAATGGACAGGGCGAGAACACCAACCTCACCCGCCACTACCGAAAGTACTTCAGAAAGCACTACAGAATAAAATCTAATTAAATACCCCGGTTTGCACCAACCACTGCTTCACCTGTTGCAATGACATTGCACCCGACACGCGTTGAATTTCCTTTCCACCTTTAAATAAAATTAGCGTTGGGATGCTGCGAATTGCCCAATCCTGCGCGATGGATGGGACCGCTTCGGTATTGAGTTTGGCAAAACGAAAATAGGGTTCAGACTCTGCAGCAAGCTGCTCGAACACCGGCGCAAAACTTTGACAGGGTCCACACCAAGGCGCCCAACAATCCACCAGTACGGGAATATCATTTCGTTCAATGGTGTTGACGACATTAGTGGAATTTAATTCCAGGGATTTACCGACAAACAATGCGTTCTTGCATTTGCCACAAGTGGGATTATCGGTTAATCGCTCACTCGGTAGGCGATTAGTGGCGAAGCAGTGCGGGCAATTAACTTGTATAGTGTTCATATCAGCTCCAAGCTATCGATAATAATGTGAGAGGGATAATATCCCCATTGTGAAATTTTACGCAGTGCTTTTGCAAGGCAAGAAAAAGCTGAGCCATAAAAAAGCCCGCTGTTGCAAAGGGGGCAACAGCAGGCAAAAGGGCAAACAAGAAATAACTAAACTTAACTTTGTCTACTGCTACGACTAGGGATTTGAAGCTACAGCCGCTGACTCTGCAAATTCCCAACCACCACCAAGCGATTTATACACCGCGACTAAATTCAATAACACTTGCATATCGCTCTGCGCCAATTCGGCACTGACCACGAGTTGCGAGCGCTGTGCATCTAACACGGTTAAAAAATCACTGCTGCCAACTTCAAATTTTTTGTTGGCGATATCCGCTGCTTGATTGCTCGCACGCAAGGCGCGCTGCAAACCGCTACGGCGCTCTTCTTCACGCGAGAAATTTTGCAGGGCATTATCGGTTTCTTCCAACGCGACCAGCACTTGTTGCTCAAACTCAGCGATACGCGCTTGCGTGCGGGCATCGGCTGCATCAATTTGCGCATCTACCCGGCCGAGATTAAATGCGGCCCATTCAATGCGCGGCGAGAAAGAAAAAGTATCGGTACCGCTATTGCCCAAGCGCGTCCAATCGGTAGATAAATAACCAAGGCCACCGACGAAAGTCACACTCGGATACAAATCTGCTACGCGAATATTATATTCCGCCACGGAACCAGCAAGCGCTTGCTCGGCACGGCGCACATCAGGCCGACGCTTTAATAAATCAGCGGGATTGCCCACAGCAAATGAAGCGGGAATTTCAGGCAGTGACTTCACTTGTGTCAGTGAAGTTTTTAATTCCCCGGTTGGTTTACCAGTTAATACACCAATACGATTTAAGGCGATATTAACCTGGGAATGAAAACGGGGAATACTGGCGCGCGTTAATTCAAGTTGCGATTCTGCACGCGCAACATCCAACTGATCGCCCCGCCCTACTTCTTCAAAGCGCTGGGTGAGCTGCAAAGTTTCTTGCTGGTTGAGCACATTGCGCAAAGCGACATCCAACAAATATTGGTTGCCACGCAAACTGATATAAGCACTTGCGACTTCTGCAGCGATGCTCACTTGCGCTGCTTGCAAATCTGCCTCGCGCGCAGCGAGTTGCGCTTTGGATAATTTAACCCCGTTGCGCACACGGCCAAAAACATCCAATTCCCAACTTGCATCAAAACCCGCTTGGTAGCTTTCGCTGATGCGTGAATTGGCATCGCCCACAATATCAGCACTTTGTTTTTGTCGAGTGCCACTCACACCAGCCTCTACAGTGGGATAGCGATCCAATTTGCTATTGCGCAAGAGCGCACGCGATTCTTCAAGCGATGCCTGCGCAATACGAACCGTGTGGTTTTGTTGCAGCGAATCGGTAATTAATTGATTTAATTGTTCATCATTTAATTGAGACCACCAAGCGGCCACAGGCTCCTGTTGATTCATATCCTGTTGTAATTCAAACGCCGCCGGTGTTGCTGGCACAGTGGCCAGCTCACGTGAGTTTTCTACCGATTTAAAACCGCTACAGGCGCTGATCACCAAGGGCAACAAAGCCATACTAAACAGTTTCACTAATTGTTGCTGTTTCATACTTGCACCTCTTTATGATGAGCTTGCTGGCGAGCAATTTGTTCTGCGGCTAGTTTTTCTGCCTCTACCTTTTCTGGCACTGCATAGCTGCGTTTACCTTCCAGTTTGCGCAGCAACACGTAGAACATCGGCGTGAAAAACAACCCAAAGAAAGTTACACCTAACATGCCGGAGAAGACTGCAATCCCCATGACGCTACGCATTTCCGAACCGGCGCCGGTAGAGAACACCATCGGCAACACACCCATAATAAAGGCAAAGGATGTCATCAAGATCGGGCGCAAACGCATACGGCTGGCAGTAATTGCCGCTTCATAGGTTGCCATGCCGCGCTGCTCCAATTCCCGCGCAAACTCAACAATCAAAATCGCATTTTTACTGGCGAGACCGGCGAGCACAAACAAGCTTATTTGCGTGAAGATATTATTGTCGCCATTAGTAATCCACACACCAAAGAGCGCAGCCAGAATAGAAAGTGGCACAATCGATACCACTACCAGTGGCAAGGCCAAACTCTCATATTGCGCAGCGAGCACTAAAAACACCAACAACAAACACAACGGCAAAATATAAATTGCTGTATTACCCGCAAGCACTTCCTGATAGGTTAAATCCGTCCATTCATACACTATGCCTGCTGGCAAAACCTCATCCAGAATTTCATCGATCGCATCCTGCGCTTGACCGCTGGAATAACCGGGGGCTGCGTTGCCGTTAATATCCGCCGCCAAATAACCGTTGTAGTGCGCGGCACTTTCCGGGCCGTAACTTTCTTCCATGGTCAACACTGAACCGAGCGGCACCATATCACCTTGCAGATTGCGCACTTTTAAATTGAGCGCATCAGCAGGTGTGTTGCGATATTCAGCATCTGCCTGTGCAATAACTTGATAGGTGCGGCCAAATTGGTTGAAATCATTTACATAAAGCGAACCCAAATAGATTTGCATAGTGTCAAAAATTTCTTTCACATTCAGGCCAAGTTGTTTGGCTTTGGTGCGATCCACATCGGCATATAATTGCGGCACATTAATTTTGTAGTTGGAAAACACACTGGATAATTCCGGACGCTGCATGGCTTTTTGTTGCACTTGCGCAACTACTTCCGCCAACTTCTCATAACCTAAACCGGCGCGATCTTCGATTTGTAATTTAAATCCACCGGTAGTTCCTAAGCCACGCACCGGTGGCGGCGGGAAGATGGCGATAAACGCTTCTTCAATACCGGAAAATTTCATTTGCAATTTTTGCGAAATCGCTGCGGCAGATAATTCTTTGCTAGTGCGCTGATCAAAATCTTTTAGCGCAAAAAACACAATCCCGGCGCTGGAGCTATTGGTAAAACCGTTAATACTCAAGCCTGGAAATTGAATCGCATTTTCCACACCAGCTTCTTCCATACCAATAAGGCCCATTTCACGAATCACTTGTTCAGTGCGCGAAAGCGTTGCACCGTCCGGCAATTGCGCAAAAGCAATGAGGTATTGTTTATCCTGCGCGGGCACAAATCCTTTGGGGATAATATTGAAACCTACCGCCGTGATGCCCAGTAGCAAGGCGTAAACACCAATCGCCAGCGTTTTACGACCTAATAATTTTCCAACTTTGCCAGAGTAATTGCCTGACGCACGATTAAAGCTGCGGTTAAACCAGCCAAAAAAGCGACCAAACAATTTATCCATAATGCGCGTTAAACGGTCTTTCGGAGCATCGTGACTTTTTAGTAACAGGGCAGCCAAAGCAGGACTTAACGTTAATGAATTGATGGCAGATATCACAGTCGAAATCGCAATCGTCAACGCAAACTGTTGATAGAACTGGCCAGTCAAACCACTTACAAATGCAATAGGCACAAACACCGCAACCAGCGTTAGGGATATAGCAATAATCGGCCCACTCACTTCCTGCATAGCTTTATACGTTGCAGCAAGCGGTGTTAAACCTTCTTCAATATTTCGCTCAACGTTTTCCACTACCACAATCGCATCGTCCACCACGATACCAATGGCTAATACCAAACCAAATAACGACAAGGTGTTAATGGAGAAGCCAAACGCCCACATCAGTGAGAAAGTACCAATGATTGAAACCGGAACGGCAAGCAAGGGAATAATTGATGCGCGCCAGGTTTGCAAAAATAACACCACAACCACAACCACCAGCGCCAAGGCTTCAAGCAGTGTGATAATTACTGCTTTGATGGAGCTTTTTACAAAAATCGTTGGATCGTATACCACCTCATATTCAACACCTTGGGGAAAACGCTCAGACAATTCCGCCATGGTGGAGCGCACTGCATCGGAAATCTGAATCGCATTGGCACCCGGCGATTGGAAAATGGGAATAGCAACTGCAGGGCGACTGTCGAGCATCGCATTCAGACTGAATTCCGATGGTCCCATCTCCACGCGCGCAACATCTTTCAAGCGCGTAATTTCACCGGTGCTACCGGCACGAATAATAATGTCTGAAAATTCTTCCGGATTATCCAAGCGCCCCTTGGCGTTGATTGGCAATTGCACATCGACTAAATCCGTTACCGGCGCACCGCCAATCATACCGGCGGCGACTTGCACGTTTTGTTCACGAATCGCATTGACTACGTCATTAGCGGTGAGATTTTTCTCAGCAATTTTTTCCGGATTCAACCAAATCCGCATGGCGTAATCGCCCGAACCAAACAAACGCACCTGACCCACACCGGTCACTTTAGCGAGCTCGTCCTTAATATTCATCAAGGCATAATTACGCAGATAAAGTTCGTCGTAACTTTTATCCGGTGAAATTAAATGCACCACCATGGTTAAGTCTGGCGAACTTTTTACTACGGTTACACCGCGTTGACGGGTTACATCAGGCAAACGTGGCAATGCTTGCGACACACGGTTTTGCACCATTTGCTGCGCAAGATCGACATCCGTGCCAATTTTAAAGGTGACGGTTAAGGTTAAACGGCCATCGGTAGTGGCTTGCGAAAACATGTACAACATATTTTCCGTACCCGCCAATTGTTCTTCCAAAGGTGTTGCAACAGTTTCTGCAATCACTTTCGGGTTAGCGCCGGGATAGGACGCATTGACCACAATCGAGGGCGGTGACACATCCGGATATTCCGAGATGGGCAATTGAAACATGGCGAGTAAACCGGCGATAAAAATCAAAATAGAAATTACGCCAGCGAAGATGGGACGATCCACAAAAAATTTGGATATGTTCATGATGAGCCTGTCTGCTGATGTCTGTAGTAATAAAGCAAAAGTAAAAGTAAAAGACGTGCTTGGAGACTGCTGGTGCATGGCACCAGCAATACTAGTCACACAAAACTATGGGATTTTTTAAGAATGGATCTTCGTTTAACGGTTGGATGCAACCGTTGTTTCTGCAATCGCTTGAGTCACACTGGGATTGACTGTGCTATTGGGTCGCACATGAGACAAACCATTCACGATAATTTTATCGCCAGCATTCACCCCCGCTACTATCACCCGCTGCCCCTGGTAGTGATCACCCAAGGTAATTTCGTGATAAGTCGCGGTATTTTTTTCATCCACCACCAACACAAACTTTTTGCTTTGGTTAGTTCCAATCGCGCGCTCGGGAACTAATAGCGCCTGAATTTTTTCCGCCGAACCTAAACGCACATTGGCAAACATACCCGCGGTTAAGGCACCGTCTTTGTTATCAAAAATGGCACGGGCGCGAATGGTGCCGCTATTGGTATCCAAACGATTATCGAATGCAGAAATATTGCCGCTGTAGATCACGCTGCTATCGCTGGCGAGAATTAATTCCACTGGCATATCTTGCGTGTTTTTGGTGTTGCGCACGAATTGGATGTAGGTAGCTTCATCAACATTAAATTCAGCATACAGTTTGTCGTTAGCCACTATCTGTGTCAGCAACGGCGCATTTGCACCTGCTTCTACTACGTTGCCAGTGGTTAACTCGGCGCGACCAACACGGCCACTTATCGGCGCGCTGATGTGTGCGTATTCCAAATCGAGTTTCGCTTGGCTGAGTGCTGCATCCGCTTGTTTTACGTCGGCTTGTGCAACTTGGTGGGTGCTTAAGGCCGAATCATAAATACTTTGTGAAACCAATTTGGCGGCAATCAATTGCTGCGCACGATTCAATTCATCCTGCGCTAATTTCGCGCGGGACTGCGCAGTCGCCAACTGTGCTTGAGCGCGCTGTACCGAAGCTTGATGCGGGCGCGGGTCAATCACAAACAGTGGCTGACCTTTTTTGACTTGCTGACCTTCGGTGAAGAGCACTTGCTGGATGGTGCCACTCACCAGCGGCTTGATTGCGGCACTCTCAACCGGCGCCAAGCGGCCGGAAAAACTGGCCCAGGTGCGGATCTCTTGCGGCTCCAGCACTACTACATCAACCGCCGGGGCGGGCGGTACGGCAGCAGGGGCAGCAGCATCAACGCTGGATACATAATAAAAACCGACAATACCTGCCAGTATGGCTGCAGCAGTATATTGGTAGGCCTTGCGGGGAAACGCTGGGAAATTGGCGTTAGTCATAGTGCTCTCCTGATATTCGTTAGCAAATGAATGACTATTTGGAACTCCTTGGCGGGGTCTAAATCGGCATTTGTTGAAATCATACATACCGGTTGGTATGGTGGTCAACAATATTTTTTATTTTGTTTTACTTGCCGCGTGAGTTAACCCGGTGAAACAACTCGAAAACCTAACGGAATCAATGGCTTTAGCAGGCCGCGGGATTTTTTGGTGCGAGGCGTATTGAGCCTAGACTCAAGGTACACATATAAATCGCCGATTGAAAAACATACCGGGCGGTATCATAATAACCACAACCTTTGTACGAGAACCCATGTTATGAGCCCTACTGATACACGCACCTTGTTGCTCGAAACCGCGCTGAACCTGATCTGGAACAGCAACTACAACTCTGTAGGCGTAAACGAGATCTGCAAGCAAGCGGGCGTAACCAAAGGCAGCTTCTATCACCACTTTGAGTCCAAGGCGGAATTATTTTGTGAAGCCACAAGTCATTACTGGGAAGATATTCGGCAGGAGCTGGATTGCATTTTTTCACCCATTAATAGCCCGCTCGAACAGCTGGAAAACTGGCTGCAATTTATTTACATCAACAAGGTGGGCGAAGATAAAGACAATGTTCCCGGCTGCGCTTTTTTCACGGCGGGCATGCAATCTGGCTGCGGTGCAGAAAATCGTATCACCGACACACTACAACTGATGACCGAACGCGGCGCCATATACAATCAAGCGCTAGTGAGTAGTTTGCTTAACCACAATTATTTGCAGGCAGCAAAAGATCCGGAACAACTTGCGCGCTTAATGCAGCAATATGTTCAGGGAGCAATTATGCACGCACGTGTGACGCGCAATATCAGCAACATCAAAACTGATTTACCGGAAGGGATTTATCGCATACTCGGGCTAAAACCGGAATTTTGGTACAGCGCAAAACCGACGTGGCCGCGCAATGAAGCGGTTGATTAACAGATAAGATTATTGAAAGCAAAAAACACAATAAAAAATGCCAACCATAATTATGGTTGGCATTTTTTTTGGCTTTTACATTTAGTTATTTAGTCAACATTTCATTCATCACCATCCAGAATACCATCTTCATCGCGATCAATCCCCATTCGCAAACCCGTACCCGGGGGCGCACAGGTAAAGGTCAAGGTATTGCCGCGAATGGCGTTCAGTTGATAAATCGCACTTGCATTTATTGGTTTGGCGCGCGCCTTGTCAGTAATAAAATTCCCGTCATTGCTCATTACCGCGGCGAATGATTTACCGAATACATTACCTTTTACGATCAGATCACATTCCGGGCGAGGAGTTTTAACAAAAGCACGATTGATTAATAATTTTAATCTCTCGCGGCTATCTGCATGCATAAAGTTTTTGTGATCGAGTGTTAATTGCTGGCCCACGATAGGTGCCATTTCACCTACCATTCCCAATACATAATCAGCAACATTCTCACGATCTTCCGGTGTCTCGAATTGAAACAAATTAAATTCGAGCGTGAGGAATTGGCTCACTGTGTCAATAGCGCCATCACTTTGATAACCGAAGCCACGAATCTGATCACCGGTATGTTGATAACCATTCTGCGGATTACCAGTACTACCGAACATGCCGACTTTTTGATAAATATTACGCAGGTGCGGCGTTTTGAAATTTTCAGCCAAGCCATCACCTTCTACCGCCATCAAACCTGATGTACCAAAGTTGCCTGCCGCATAATCCACGGTGTGGCAATCATTACAGGCCATCAAACCTGGACCGGTACTTAAAAAAGTAAAGAAGGTATTTTCACCGGCAGCTTGGGCTGCAGTTAATGAATTATCCAGCCGACGAATCGGACTCGGCGGATAGGTTAACTGCAAAGAAAAATCAGTAAACTTTTGCATCTCCTCATCCGTTAATGGTGCTGCCCTGCCTAACAAACCAGTGAAGGCCACATTAAAATCTTCATATGCCTGCTCTTCTACGGACTCATCATTATCACGTGTTTCTCCGGTGCGGTCACCGCGCCAATGCATAGGGCCATTGCCCGCCATGCCTCGCAAACTTTGTGTGGTCATAGGGCCTTTCATGGGATTGAAAAAAGGTTTGGTAAATTCAGGGAACATTTCAAATAAGGGCACGTAACGCGCAGGATTATTTTTAATGAAACCCTCTGGATCACCAAGATCCCACGCGAGATGATCCATGTCACCAAAGATATGGCATCCCGCGCAAGACGAATCCCCCCGGCTTGAAGTGAGATTGGCGTCGTACAAAAATGCCCTGCCATTGACGATACTATCCGGCTCTGGGTTGAACAGCGCTACCTTGGCGATCTCACGTTTATTCTTGGTATTAATCATCGCAACCGAATTATCAAAACGCGTTAAGACAAATAAACGATTGTTACTTTCATCAAGCACTACACCACTCGGCCCACCACCAGTCAGCTGGATTTGGTTCTTTGCATTCGGGGTGAATGAATCACGTTCCAATTCTTTGGTTTTATAGACGCCAATTTTTTGTGAACCAAAACCCGTCACATACAAGGTTTTACCGCTCTCAGATATCGCCATTTCCAAAGGTGTGGCAATACTTAAACGGCGCTCGGCATCAGTACCGATATCTTTATCGTAGGACTTAATGTGTTTATTCAAATGACGCGGCTTGACAACACCATCATCTATTACGGTAATTCTATTTTGTACAAAATTACCGCGCGCTGTTATTGAATTTGTGCCATGGCCTTCAAAGCGAATGTGATTCCGTGAATCCGTATTAGATACATAAATTTTATCGCTTTTGGGGTTTACAACCATATTAAAAAGGGTTGTTCCGACACCTTTATATTCGGTAATTTTTTTAGGTATTTTGGCATTCGCATCAATCACAAATACATCGTTGTCGGGCAGTGAAAAACGAACACGATCATTCCACACCTTGGGTGCTTCACCGGTTAAAGGGTTACCGGCATCCAGCCAATCCTGACCATTAAATTTAACAATCAACCCCGTCGGTACCGCAGGCTCACCCGATGTGGTCATATGGGGTGAAGGCTTGGCCAAGCCGCCATTAGGAAGATCGCCTTGCAATACAGTTGTTTGGTTACCTGAATTAAATACTGCAGCATAAACACGTGAACCATCACTATTAACCGCCAGCGCGCGCGGTGTATCGCCAAACAAATTTAAAATAGTTAAGGGTTTACCGCCAATACCGCCACCGGTGTTATTAGCATCAAACACCCAAACATCGGCGCGCCCAACACCGGCTGTTTTTAATTGCGGATCAACTGGTGAGTTTTGACCTCTGTGTGCCGTGGTAATAAACGCACGGTTTTTATTTTTTCCTGCAAATACCACATCACGCGGCTCATCGCCGACCAATAATGTTTTTATTACTCGCGGTTTTTGCTCATCAAGGCTTACGACGCTAATACTGTCCGAGAGATGATTCACTACCCAAACTTCATTCCTGTTGCGTACTGCCACTGCCACGGGCTCCAAACCTACCGGAACTGAATGTAGAAGCGTCAAACGATCATACTCAACACGCAGTATCTCCAAACGGTTATCTGGAGTATTTACGGCGAACACTAACGATTTGTCGGCCGACATGGCCAATGGCCGTACCTGCCCGCTTTCAAATGCAACAAAAGATGACGTTGCTGAAGCGATATTAAAGGGAGCAAAAAACGAAAATAACACGGGGACTACAGCTGTATTAAATACAATCTTAACTTTTCTAAAGATGCACATGTCAAAACCCTGCCTTGGCTATTGATTAAAAAATTGAAATTAAGTGATTACACTTTCCTTGCGTGTTTAATCACCGCTTGTCGCCACTTCTCGCGTTGCTCTGGGCTTGATCCGCGCAGAGGTCCGAAAGAACTAATGTTAATTGGCTTGATACCACACCATTCGAGAATGGTAATCTTCATCTGATTGTGCCCTGGCATTTTGTAGATCCAGCGGTAGTACCAAGGCGGTGTGTCCATAGTGACAATCAAATGCGCACTCCTTCCTGCTAGCAATCTGTCCCACCACACAGAATTCTTACGATAATTAAACGCATATCCCGGTAAAAATGTCCGATCGAAAAAACCTTTTAGCAGCGCGGGTATTGACCCCCACCAAATGGGATAAACAAATACTAAATGTGATGCCCATTGGATTGCTTCGCGTATGGTCACTAAATCTGGCTCCAATTCTTGCCGCTGATTGTGTCCGTGGTGAAGTATCGGATCAAAATTGGCATCACCTAATTTAAACAGTTTTACATCGTGCCCTTCTTCTACTGCTGTTTTGACATAACTTTCTGCCAAGGAAGCACAATAACTATTTGAATCAGGATGCCCCACAATCACCACAATATTTTTTTTCATGAATACTCACCTGCTTTTGTACTACTTGCTTCATAAGTTGGATTGGATATTGGCGGCTTTTCCTTACGCATAAACCAGGGTGCCAGCATGGAGATAAGAAAAATCGACATGAAACCACTAATGGTAAGCGCTAATGCAACCAAGCCACCCAAATAAGCGATAGGTTTAAATTGTGAGAGAAGTAGAGTGAGGAAACCTAACGAGAATAAAGCAACGTTAAACACAATGGAGGAACCCGAATGGCGAATGGCGTACAAGAGCGATTCATCGATACTGGCATTACTCGTCGCTAAATGATCTTTTACACGATGTAAATAATGCACCGAATAATCCACAATACCGACAACAATAAATGAAATGAGCGCAGTGCCAATATTTAATTCAATGCCTAAAATAGCCATAATCCCGTAATAACTCACCATAGTGGCGGCCAACGGTAACGCGGTGAGCAGCCCTAACTTTGGTGAGCGCAACCAGAGCATTAACACTAAACAGATTGAACTAAATGCCAATACAAAACTGGTGAACTGACCCTTAATAATTTCGTGCAATACACCAGTCCAAATAACAGGGGTACCTGCCACTCGAACCGTTACATTTTCCGGTTTGTTTTGCGCAAGCCACGCATCCAGATTATTTAATAGAGTTTGATATTCGGTTGCGCGAGTTGTATTCATGGTGAACAACACGGCTGCTTTAGAAAAATCACGCGTCAACACATTATTTAAATCGCTGCCACCACCATTTTCATACAGCAATACTAATTGCGAGATCAAATCATCGCCGTTGATTTGTTCGCTGATAGTCTGATTGGTTTCCGGATCAACTGAGGTTACAACTTCGGTGCGATTGGGTAAGCGGTTAAATTCCGGATTCATATCATGCAACGCAAGATTCATTCGCTTAATGTAAGTTGCAACGGAATAGGTGTAGGTAACATTTTCCTGAGTTAACAGAAACTTATCCAACTTATCAATAAATGCGACTGTCTCTGTATTAAGTATCGCATTAGGTTCATCGCCCGCGATCTCAACCCAACCAGGGCTGGTACCCGCGATGTGTGAATTGACAAACTCATCAGACTTTCTGAATTCATTTTCAGCAGAAAAATAATCCGACCCGGCATCTTCAACCACTATTTTGGTCGCCATAAAACCCAAGCCACTCATAAACACCACAAAGACAATCAGTGAGGCTTTACGATACTTGATCAAACTGCCAAAAAAATGCTCTAACGCTACACCCAGGCGCTCACGCTCAGATGTTTTAGTTGAATCAATTTTACTTTTGGCTTTAGTGAGATTTAACCAAGCTGGGATTAACAGGAGGGAAATGATTTGTGCAGAAAATAAACCCACCGCCATAAAAATACCAAACGACTGGATACTGGAAATATTAGTGGACGTAGAAAATAAAAAGCCAGCAATGGTAGTGACTGTAGTCAATACAATGGGGGAGAGCATAGCGCGGAGGGATTTTTTTACTGCCTCCTTGGGTGACAGGCCGGAATTATGTTGCGTGTAATATTCATTCATCATATGAATGGCATCTGCACCACAGATAGTGATAAGGAATACCGGTAATGCACTGGTCACCAAATCCATAGGAACACGGAATAAACTCATGGTGCCCAGTGTCCAGATAGTGCACATCACCACGTTTAACATAGGTAGCACAAAACCCATTGGGCGGCGGAAAAATACAATCAAAATACCACCGACAATCAGTAACACCACCGGCAACAGTGTTGCCAAATCGCTATCGGTTAATTTCTTTTGCTCAGCAATAAAAATAGGTACGCCAGCGATGTAAACCTCATCGGTAAATTCAGGATGACGTGCCCGGTAATCATCTACTAAATGTTTGATTGCTTCATAAGCACGCACTTGACCATCCGCATCATCCTGTTTAACGAATAATTCCACTGTAATCATGGTGGATTTATTATCGTCAGAATAGACACTGTTGAGCATCAATTCATTGCCCATTACTTCCTGTTTAATTTGTTCGGCAGGAACAATTTTGTCATGCAAACTTTTGAATATTTTAAGTGTGCCATCCTGGGTAATAATATTGTCTGATGCAGCCAAACCGGCCATCTCTTTGATAGGATTCAAACGGCGCGGAAAGTATGCGACAAATGCTTTTTCCGCTTGGGAAAAAGGTAATGTTTTGCTTAACTCCAATAACTGATCGGCAGCAAAAAAGTCACTTTGCGCCAAGCCATCTTTTAAAATGTCGGCAGCCAGCTTGCCAAATTCAGGCGTAGTTCCAGCATATTTTTGGGCAAGAGCAGTGAGGTAATCTGCGTCCGCTTGCGTGGCAAGCATTAGCTTGCGCGATGACTGGGTTAGCTCGTACACCGCATCCAAACTGGTGCGATTAAAAATATCCTTTTCGTTATGAATCACAATCATAGCGGCATCAAAGGTACCGCTAAATTCTTGCTGCATATCCAAAATAGATTTGCGCGCCGAGTGGGTTTCCGGCAATAGATAAGGATTGCTGTCATTAGTTAAATTGCCTAACTGGGAAGCAAAAAAAACAGTTATAGAAAACAGCACTACCAGTATCGCTTTAGCCCAGCGATCAACGAATTTTAGGTAAGTTTCCACTTTTCACTCCTGTTTTCATAATATTTTGTTGAAACAAGCTGTCATCCAAGCCAACGTCATAGCTCACGTCACTAAAAATCAAGTCCGATGCACGACTATTAACAAGGTCACGCATTTCACTGTGGGTAACCGTCCAGATGTCTTGGATAACTTCTATTTTTTTGGCTAGAAATTCTTTAAAAGGAATGCCTTTAGCATCGAAGTACACTTGTTTTGTTACCAGAAAAGACTCTTTATCGACCCAGACATTGACCTTGTGATACCCGGTACGGTTAATAACTTCCAGAGAGGCAGGAATTCGCTCAATTATGTAGCAATCCCTTTCATTTATTTTTTCTTCACCAATAATTTGTTGCTGGTAATCAGTGACGCGCAACTTATCCAAATCTATATAAGAAAATTGGCTACCCATAAATGATCCGCGCTTATCGGTAGCAGCAATGCGGCGCACTTGGCGAAAAGCAGGCAAATACATCCATTGGTCATCTTCTTTGGCAGCGGCTTCATCGTAATTGATGCTTTGCAACACCACACCTTTTACATCTGCAGGTTCAGTAAAATTCAAGGTTAGCTTGTCGTCTTTGCCGTAATCTTTTTGCAGAAATAATAAATTTCTCGTTCGCGCCGAGCCATTCTTTTCTTTTAAAACCAAACTTGCTTTGGCATAGTTATCGGCACCATCAGCGCGGTTACGCACTTTGTTTAAGATCTCATCAGCAGTATATTCGGCAGCCTGCGCAGTCGTTGTAACTAGCAGTAGCAAACCGGTGCTGAGTAATTTTAGGGAAAACATTACAAGCTCCTTGTTTAAATAAACAATTAAAAGGTATTAAAAATTTCGCTGCACTTTGAGCCAGATACGATCCTGGTTTTCAAATTGGCCAAAAACACCGCCCATTGTTCCACTAAACCAATCGGCACCTAAGGAATAGGACCAGTAATCATCGGACCGCCAGGTTGTTTTAGCCTGAATAAGCTGCTCATTACTTTCATTGATAAATCGTGCAAATGAAATGCGTGAATCCAACCGGCCAGAGAACGATTGACCCGTTGCCGAAAAAGTAAATAACGGCTCATGTTCCAGTACACCAAATTCAGAATTCCAATTATCGATATGGCGATCATTAAGCTGAATTGACATCAACCAATCGCGCCAACTGTAATCCAAACCCACCAATGCGTTGAGTGTTGCCTCTTCAACCAAACCACCATTTACATCAACAATATTCAGCATGTACACGCTATTAGGAATAAAAGAAAATTCTGAACGCAGTACCAAGCCATTACCTAATGAATACGCTGATGCGGCGCCTAACATAAACTGGCGCTGATATTCTGGCTGCAAACTGGCGAGAACATTATTGTTATTATCCAAGGTGTAAATTTGTCGATAAACGGGATTATCATCCCACCCATGCAATGCAAAAAAATTAAGATCCAAGCCAGAAAAACTGCGCGCAAGCTGGATACCAAACTCGCCATTTTTAAAACTACGGCCGGGGCGGTTTTCTGGTGAAAGTGTAAATATTTCCATTAGCGCAGGGTCGATAGTGAAATATTCATACTCGCTTCCTGGTTCAGCAAAATCATTCGGCTCAAAAAATGGAATATAAAGTGTCTGCAAGGACCAATCAGCCAGAAAATATTCACCTCTTAACATCAACACCGGTTTGCGATAATCATTCAAGTCTGGCAATACAAAATCGCGATAATCCAATGGATTTACTAAATCTACTACGCGCAAATTGTCGGCTTTTCCCCACACCACTTGTTGCAAACCAACACTGACATTCCAATCATTAATATCGGTTGCGAGATAAAGTTCACGCCAATCTGCACTCCACTCATACGCATCGCGAGCTGCTTCGCTATAGTCGCTACCGTTGTAAGCAGCATTCCATCGCAACCGCCCTTCGCCAGTAAGTGAATAATTGCTGCTGTCCTGTACAAACTTGAGATTAAATTGCCCACCTTTTTCACTAAAATCCGGTTCTGCACCTTCAGTGTGAGCAGCAAGGTTTAACGCGACAGATGCATCCCAGTCAATATCTTCGGCACTTGCCTGCAGTGTAATGCCGCAGGTGAAAGCGATTAAAAACACTAAACGCCGCATGTAAATCCACCATCAATAGTGAAACTTTGCGCCGTAATATTGTTCGCCTCATCGGAAGCCAAAAAAGCAATAAGTTTTGCGACATCTTCACTTTTGGTAAATCGTTTGAGTGGAATTTTCTTTTTGGCATTGCGTAACATCTGTTCAGGATCGACACCAATTTTTTCTGCATTGAGAGCAATTTCTTTTTGCAACATGGGCGTATCAACCCACGCTGGCAATACTGCATTCACGGTAATTTTTCGCGGTGCGACATCCAGCGCAAGACTTTTGGTGAAACCTAATAAGGCGTGCTTGGAGGTGCAATATGCGGTATTGCGCACATTTCCCGCACGCCCAAGGATAGATGACACATTAATAATGCGGCCGCCGTCAGGCATGTAAGCTAAGGACGCTATGGTAGTGTGATAAGTGCCATGTAGATTAACGCCGATAACCTTGTGCCAAATATGAATTTCTTCTGGATCATTTTCATCCGCAACACCGGCACTATTTATGAGAATATCAATACGCTCAAGCTGCGTGAGCAGCGGCTGTAATACTTCCCCGAGCGCATCGTTATCGGCGATATTGGCAACACAAATGTATACTTGTGTATGTGGATATAGTTGCGTCAATTCTGTTGCAAATTGTTGCACTGCATCGCCGGCAATATCCAACAATATAAGGGCGGAGATGTTTCGCTCACATAATAATGTTGCAGTTGCGGCACCAATGCCGGTAGCGGCACCGGTAACAATGGCCGTTTTTTGATTGAAACTCATATCTTTTGTGCTCGTAGATTAATGCTAAAACTTGTCTGGTAAAGTTGAAGCGCGTTACGCCATTTTTAATCCACCGTCGAGGTGTAATACCTCACCGGTCATGTATTGATTTTGCGGTCTTGCCAGCCATACAACCAGGTCGGCAACCTCTTTAGGTTCGGCATAACGTTTTAATAACAAGCGCGCTTTAATTTCCTCGTCACCTAATTCGCGAATGTGTTCAGACATATCAGTCACAATCACCCCCGGTGCAACAGCATTTACTAATATATTGCGCGGAGCCAGCTCTACCGCCATGGCTTTAGTGAACGCCTCGACTGCACCTTTAGCCGCCGCGTAAATACTTTGGCCTTTTCCTGGTTTACTTGCAGCAGAGGAGGAGATATTGACAATGCGCCCGTAGCGCTGGCGCATCATATGCAGGGCAACTGCTTTGGTCGGATAAATAACGCCGTACAGATTAGTATTGATAACCGCTGCTATATCTTCCGGCTCCATACTCATCAATAAATTGTCGCGCGCGATACCCGCATTGTTTACTAAAATATCCACGCGTTTGAATTTATCCATCACCGCATCGATCATTTGAGTACACGCCGAAAAACTGGCAACGTCTGCAGGCACCAATAACGTTTTGCGCCCTAGCGCCTCGATCAATTGCGCCGTCTTTAACGCACCTTCTTCATCAGTGCGATAATTGATAGCGAGATCGCAACCTTGCTGTGCGAGTTGAATCGCAATTTCACGGCCAATACCGCGGCTGGCACCAGTGACAATAGCGACCTGATTGATTAATTCACTCATCCTGCATTCCTTTAATGTAAAAAATAAACTCTAAAAATTAGTTAACCGATCGGCCGTTACAAAGAATTTCCTTTTTTATAACTGGCTAGTGAAAATCCGTGGGCTTTTGCCAACGCAAGAATTTCACGTACTTGTTGTTTGGAAATTGCGCCATAAGAGTAGTGGCGATTGATGCCCGCCAACCCAAGAATGACGGTTTCAGCCATGCACGCAAACAACTGCCCTTCACCTAAAAAGGCGCGCGCTGTTGGATGTAAACTCTCGCCATTGGGTGTGGCAACAATGCCACCTTGTTGATAAATAATATCCGGGCGCTGCTGGCTAATAGAGGCATGCACGTTGTTAGGTACTGCAATATCACAAACAATTGCATTCACACCAAAATCATCGGCACTTAAAAAAGGCTCCGCACTGTTCGCCGAACAGAGCACAATGTTTCCCTGTTTGACTAATCCAAGATCGGTAGAAACAGTAATAAACGGATCTGACCCATGACGTTCTACCAGTGCGCTGGCGATAATTTTCCCAATCGATTTTGCGGGAGGATTTTTACATTCAATCCATTCTTGAATAATTGGTTCTTGAATTAATTTTCTCGCCAAGGCACCCAATTGACTAAAGTGTTTGCTGATAATTTCCTGCCAGGCATCATCATAAATATTATGGGCAGTTTGCTGTAAGCGATTGAGTGAACCGCTGCGCTCACTACCAAGCAAAATCAAACGTGTGCACTTTTCACTTAACAATGATGCATAGGTTGACGCGATATTTCCTGCGGCACCCACCACCACCACCGTCATATCGTCAATGACAATATGTTGATCGGTTATCGCCTGCTCGATTGCCTCTAGTGCCATGCCAATTGTTAATGCATTACCTGAAGTTAACGCCATATCGGGAATTTTTAGCGAGGCGCAGTTGTTGGTGACAATCGATGTATACATTCCCAATCCGGCAACTTCACATCCCTCTTCCTGTGCGGCTTTGATGCGATCCTGAATATCATCGCGAATACTGGTCAGATTACCGTCGTTAAGATAACTCACCATCTGATGCGAACTTACGCATAATGGATAAAGGTAAAAATCAACAGCAACGCCTAAAGGCGATTGAATTCGCACGGGAGGGAAAGGTGCTGTTTTTTTATTGGGCTCCATACGTTCGATAAAATTACGCAGCTCTTCACTGTTTAACTGCTGCAAAGATGGATCTACTTCAGCCAGAAGTTCAGGTGAAATCAAGTGATTAATAAAAGCGACTTTGCGCACCGGGCGCGTTACATTCAAAACTGCACCGGGTGCGGCTGCAGCGATAAATTCCTGGTGATGGTTATCAATCGTCAGGCGCGGTTTTTTCCGTTGCGATTGCGTTAATGGGAAAGCAATATGTAATGCATCCTGATACTCGATGATTTGGCATAAGCGATTAAAAGCGTCTTCAATATGCTTGATTTGCGCTTCCGTTAAAAATAGCGAAGGCTCCATACGCAAAACGTTAGGGGCGCTACCGGGTGGTGCGATGCGGATGCGCTCTTCATGTAGCAAATAACCAGAGAGCAAGTAGCCAAAGGAATCGTTATAGCTACTGCCACGAAATAAAATCGAACTGGCATTATTTTGTTCAAAAAACTCTACACCTAAAAATAAACCGAGCCCTCGTACATCGCGAATGACATTGGGGTACTTTTGTTGCACACGTAATAGCGCCGCACGCAAGGCATTACTACTACTATTGATCTTCTCATAGGCATTGAGCTGAGGGTCATCCAGCATTTCCAGTACAGTCAACGCAATGCCGGATGAAAAATCATCCTCAGCAAAGGTTGAGCTATGTACCAAACTAAATTCTTTGCGCAGACGACTTTTTTTAATCAGGGTTGCCGATACTTTTGCAATGCCGCCCCCAAGCGATTTAGAAAATGTGTAGTAATCACCTTTTACAGGGATTTGGCTGCTGGCCAAAAAGCTGCCACTGCGCCCCATACCTGACTGGATTTCATCGATAATCAATGGGCAATCCAGCTGATTGCAGGTTTTGCGTATCAGCTGAGAGAACTCCCTACTTAACAGATTTACCCCACCTTCACCTTGGATAGGTTCAATCAGGAAGGCACAAAAAATGGGGATTTCACGCTCAACAATAACAACCTTCCCATCATTGATCGCGAGGTCAAATATAACCACACGCTCTTCCGCCAATACCTGTTCAAGTTGTGCTGGATCATTAGGCGAAATAAAACGAGTGTTCAAGCCAAAATATTGGAATGGCCGCCGGAAATTTTTGTTGTAGGTCAGCTGTACACTGCCAATTAATTTTCCATGAAAGGATTTTTCCAGAACTAAAAATATCGGTCGCTTAACCAATTGTTCGGTGTTGTGATTAATTAACCCGACGATCAACTCTTCAAAGTTGCGCACATCAAATACTTGCTCGCGAATACTGGTATGGCGATAAATATGTTCAGGAATTTTTGCCTCGCCTACGCGAATAGCATGCTGTACTGATTCGATATTGAGCGTTACTTGATCCAATAAATCTTGCAGCTTTAATACGCGCTCCAGTTCGGCATGTTTGATCGCCGCCTCTATCGCCTCTGCACCACTGTTAGCAAAGGTTACTGCAAACTCTTCATCGTTACCGAGTTCGCGCTGCATGATCTGGTTGAGTTTTTTTGCTAATTCGCCACTGCCTTCCCGCAGTGAAAACTGCGCATGAATTGGAACTTGTTGATCCAATAATTGTTTCGCACGCGCCACAATTTGCGGATGGTTGTGCCCAAAGATCAAGGAACCATAGCCGCCCAGTAAATCCAGTACAGGAACTTCATCGCCTTGTGCGTCACGAAAATATAAATAATCTCCCTCGGCACGTGTATAGGCAATATTTAAGCCCAGAGTGGACATTAATTGGGACAAATGATTTTTTACGTAATGTTGATAGTTAGACATGGCGCGGCACTACAGATGAGAGGGAGATGATAAAACCACAGCAGAGTTAAAACCGGTGTAACACCGGTTTAGCGTCAAGACTCTGTGCACGGGTTTTGTTAGCGATTCTTTTTGCACCAGCTGCAACTGGTTACCAATCGGATTAGTAAGGTTGGCAATCGCCGGCACTTTTTGATGCTGTAGCATTTGCAAAGCGGCCAGCATATCCAACGGGCACGCAGGTAAATTGCCGGTAATAGACGATGCGCAAGTGACAGGAATAGCTGCCCCGTTTAATAACCTTTCAAGCTGTGCAACTTCTTGCTGATCCGCTTTTTTCCCACCCGCACCTGTTGCCACTATGGCATCTACCGAATCCAATTCCAGCCCGGCCTGTTGCAATAATTTTTGCGCACACTGATGATAAATAGTAGGTTGATCTGTTGTTGAAAAAACCGTTTTGTTGCCAATGCCATCAATTTTAGCCAGCGCTACCACATTGCGTTTCTCGGCGTGCGCACGCGTCTCCAGAATAAACGCAATAGCGCCTTCCCCTAAAATTGAACCATCCGCCTGCTGATCAAATGGGCGATGGGATGCTGCGCCTTGTCGGGCTGGTGACAATAAGTTTTGTTGGTAAAGTTCGGTCAGTGTGAGCATTTCATTGTAGGTACCCGTACAAATAACCAAAGCAACATCGCTATAGCCGTAGCGCAAACTCATCACTGCACTGCGCAATGCTGCGACGGTTGCACTTTTATTTTGCACATATGCACCACAATCACCGCGCGTTCCAAAAGCGAGGCTTGCAATCGCAAGGGAATTATTGGAGAGGCCTTTGATAGATATAAATGAATCCATGCCACGATGATTTAAAAATTCGTTGGTTAACACGGGCAAATTCAAATTATTTTGCTCAAGCGCTTTACCAATACCCGCAGTGAATGATGGCAAGGAGGGATAACTGTAATCACCCTGCGCGGTAAATAGCCCGACACGTTCAGGGGCAATCTGTGCGAGATCCAATTGCGCATTGGCCAAGGCATCAACCGTGGCTTTAATACCCCATTGCGAAGCGGGTGTTGCGTAGCGACGCAATTTAAATGGCACACTGGCAAGTGCCGCTTGCGTTTGCTCTTGGCTAATATGGCCAAAATAAGAAATCAACTGCGTACGTATGTTTTCATTTGAATAAGGCACAGTTGCACAATTTTTCTCTAACAGCCGCTGCCATAAATCTGCAGGGTTATTACAACCAGGCAATAAACAACCTGCACCGGTAATAACAATATCTGTCGCGATATTAGCCATGATTATCCTCCTTGTAGGGCTTCACAATCAGTGATGTGTTGAGACCACCAAAACCAAATGAATTGGAGAGCGCTGCATTAATCGTTATTGCGCGGGCTTTGTGCGGCACATAATCAAGGTCACACAGGGGATCAGGATTTTCCAGATTAAGCGTTGGCGGCACTATTCCCTGTTGGGTCGCAAGGAGTGTGGCAATAAATTCCGGTGCGCCTGCTGCTGCAATCCAATGGCCTATTTGCGATTTTGTCGCGCTCACTGCCAATTTTTGATAATGCTGATTTTTTGCAAATACGGTTTTAATTGCAAAAGTTTCCGCCGTATCGTTCAACGGCGTTGAAGTGCCATGTGCGTTAATGTAATTAATATCACTAGCATTAATACCGGCATCAACTAATGCTTTATGCATGGAGAGTGCGGCACCCTTACCTTCAGGATGAGGCGCAGTAACACGGTAAGCATCCATTGAGCTACCAAAACCAATTACTTCACCATAAATGTGTGCACCACGCGCTTGCGCATGTAAAAGGTTTTCAAGCACAACAAAAGCACCGCCTTCTGCCGCCACAAAACCCGAACGTCCCTCATCAAAAGGGCGGCATAATTTATCGCCGTAATCCTCGGAAATTGATGGTGCGCCCAATAAACTTAGGCCTACCATCGTCATCAGATTGAGGACTGAATCTGCGCCACCGGCGACCATGCAATTAACTTCACCATTGCGGATCATTCTGAAACTGCTACCGATTGCATGAGCAGCGCCGGCACAGGCAGTACTGAAATTTTGTACGGGCCCATTGGCATTGTGGGCGCGCGCGATTAATGCAGAAAGTTGATCATTACCACTGCGCATGGCTGGGTTTAATTGATTGCGTTTGGCATAAAGTGTTTCCCAATCAGGCCCGCTATCATCCATCGCCAATAACATATCGGGCGTGTAGCGCTCGGGAATTCCTGAACCGACGGCAACGCCCAGATTTAATCCTGTTGCCCCGATTAATCCTGCATCACTCATGGCTTGATGTGCTGCCATCAAGCCGAACTGACTGCGTCTTTCCATCGGCGGTTGCACAACTAACTGTTCTGCAAAATAAGAGGAAAATTGTGCATCATCGATAGGGGCTGCATAACGCACCGGAAAATCGTTAACATTTTCCGGTTGCCAGGGAACTATCGCTGATTGCCCGGCAAGCAATGCTGCCCAAAAATCTTGCCACTCAAATCCTAAACGTCCAACCACACCTAAGCCGGTCACTACAACTCGCGTGTTCATACAACCTCCCTGGACAGAATCACTACGAGATATTGCCCTTCAGGGCCAGCAGCACTCAACGCTACGTGACGTACAACACCTGCATTTTCTTGTGCGTTAGCATTATTAACAGTGTTAACTAAATATTTTTGTTGCTGCAAACCTTGCAGCGCTAAATTGAGATTGATTAATGGACCTGCCGCGCCCGCAAAGCCTATACAAAATTCGCTCGACAATACGGGCAATGATTGTTTTGCGCCCAGCACAAATAAAGCGTCAATATCCTCACCCTTCGTTGCAAAAGGTAAAAACCAATCAATATCTGCGGCAGTGATATCGGCATTGATAAGCGCTTGCGCCAATAGTTGTTGATACGTTTTTGATGCATCTGCGCTACTAACCACAAAGCCACGCGCAAAACCACTAACATAAATTGCATTTGGATTTTTATTCGCCGTCACCACCACAAACGAAGAGCCTTCTGCAGGGATACGCGCAGGCAATTTATCCCAGCCCCAATGTTCATATTGCAAGAGCAATTGCGGATTCACTTTGGGGCTAACACCACCGACCAAGGCAACACTATTTTCACCTTGAGCAATTGCACTCGTTGCATCAATCACCGCTTGAAATGCGGCGTCTGCGAATGGTGAATAAGCCCCCATCGCACCGGTTAAATCAAAGCAAGCAGAAATGTGCGCGCAAGTATTACTATTGAGCGTTGATAAACCAAAAAAGGCGGGGATTTCACGCTGTAAAAATTCACTCGATGATAATTCTATCGGTTGCAATGGCGTTGCCGACACATCATGTAAGGTTTCTAACAATGACCATGGCGGCACAGATTCGTCTACTGTAGGTAAGGCTAAATACAAACCTTTTTGCGCGCTGCTGATGGATTTATTTGCAAGGGATTCAACCTGTTGAACAGCAAGCGCTGCTCCGTAAAGCGCCATTTTGGCTTGCTTTTCCATAGTGCGAAGAATTTTACGGTCTACACCTAATTCACTTGCACCCGGCTCTTCCACCAAAAATACGTGCGTCCAAGGCCATGTGTCGTAAGCCGGACACGGTAAGGGCGTTAGCTTTTGTTGGCCGTTGGCCAACGCCTGCCAAAGCGCATCGGGATTATTTCCCGCACTGCAATAAACCGAACCTTGCTCAATAAAAACCTGAGCTTTTTTAAATCCTGTTTCAATCATGATCCTTCACTCGTCTGCTGCGCTTAAAATAAGTACTGAATTCTCGCCACCAAAACCAAATGAATTGGACAAAATATGTTTTATGTTGGCTGGCGCTGCCTGCCGAACAACATTAATTCCCGCTGTATCTGCATCGCTTTCGCAAAAATTTAACGTTGGTAGTAACAGTTGCTGTTGCAGTGAAATTATCGATAACGCAGCTTCAATAGCGCCACTGGCGGCGAGTGAGTGGCCAATCGCCGATTTATTAGAGGTCACCGGTATAGCCGCGGTGCGCTCGCCAAATACTTTTTTGATCGCGGCACTTTCACAACTATCGTTTTGCTCAGTAGAGGTGCCGTGCGCATTAACGTGATCTATATCATTAATTGATAAGCCCGCATCAGCAATCGCATCATTCATACAACGTGCGTAATCGGAACCATCTTTAGGGCTGGATGTAATTCGCCAGGATTCTGTTTGCTTAGCAAACCCGCTAACGTAACCCAATATTTTTGCACCGCGCGCTTGCGCATGCTGCTCGGACTCAAGCACGAGAAAAGCACTGCCATCACCCATGACAAAACCACTGCGCGCTTTATCAAAGGGACGACTGATCGACGCAGGATCTTCACCCGATTGCGGCGCCAATGCGCCCAATATCGAGAAGGACAACATCGGCATGTAATTGCACATAGCTTCGGTTGCACCGACCAGCGCCACATCTAATTCACCCTGTGCGATATAACGATAGCCAGTGCCTACTGCAATACCACCGGCGGCACATGCATCGCCCGGTGTCATTACTACATCATCAAACTCATAACGCTCGGCCAAGACTAACGCGGCCATATCCTGACGCTTATGAAAGTAGGCTTGTTTTTCATGGCGCTGCATTTCCATAAATAAATCCAAATCCACTTTTCCAGTATCCGGATCAAAATGCTTTGCCAAACCCAATAAATGTTCTGCTTCAAGCGATTGTTTATTGCAGGCTACAAAAAGCCCTTTACGCTCAACGCTGCGCACATCTATGCCCGCATTCTCAATTGCTTGACCGGCAGCATAAAAAGCTAACAAAGCGGGTACTGCTAATTGCGGTAAACCTTGCTCACTACAATGAACATTCAGTTCCGCCAACACCTGCTCGTCAATAAATGAGCATGCAGAATTGGTAACGCCATAAGCTGCCAACTTTTCATTTTTCCGCACCGATGATTGATGCCGCGTGATGCGGTCAAACAATTCGGGGGCTGACATAGCTTGACCACAAATAAGCCCAATCCCTGTTACCACCACTTTGCTAGCCATGATGATTACGCAACCTCTACTACACTGGCATCAAGGTAAATACGCAAACCTTTTTCTTCCGCTTCATCACCGTGCGAAGGGCGAATTAATACACTGCAACTTTCACATTGCAATTTTCCGAGCGGAGACAATTTTGCGTGTGAATGACCGCACTCTGGGCAAGCTGACGGAAGATGCTGAGTGAGCAAGTTGTAGCAGAGATTGGCGATGTTAATGACTTGGGTAGCGTTAAAAATATCGCCAATCATCATGCCTGGTTGTAAATGGGAATAACGTGATAGTGAGTGACCCAGTAAGTCTATTCCGTCAGGGGTTAAGCCGGTTTTTACACCGTAAAACTGCTCCAGGTTTCCAGAGAGTTTTCCGGCTTGGAAAAGCGCGCCTTTTTTAGGCAAGGTGAGATTAAATTTTTTCTCCAGATTCGCATTAAACTCTACAAAATCCAGAGATTCAGCGCCCAAATCATTCACCATTTCACTCACTGGAGAAATGTCATCTGCCTCCACCCCCAACACATCCGCCAAGGTGCTGGTAATTTCAGTTAATACATAAGCATGAGTAATTGAAGTTTTCATAATATTTCCCTTTAAAAAATAAATAAAATCACTGAATTTTTACTGCAAAAACGCGAGACCAACAGCACTTACGTACAACACACAAAACTACACGCCCGAGCAAATAACGACTCACCTTTTATTGCGAAGACACTGGATTAATCGAGTAAAAAATAATTTTCAACACAAAACGCAATGTGAGAGCAAGGATAAAATCATGAACAAGGCGCTTATCAATTTGCTGCGAAAAGTTAATAGAAAAGAGTTCGGAATAATCCGAAAGAAAGCAGTCAACAGATGTTGAATATGGGGGGACGTTAGTGCCGCTAGAAAATGGCGCATTGATGATGAAAATAATGCGCGCACTGCCGGGATACAAAATGCATCTGGGTTCACGTTCCTTCTCCAATCCTTTACGGTAGCTACTTTCCTATTACTAATCATTCACAGCAAATGCTGCAGCCATCTAGGCGAATTCGCATCCTACTGAGTAAAAATTACAATAACAAGACAGTGAACCATTCAGAAAGAGAACTACAACGACAACATGCATTACCAGACGCCAATTGTGCAAAAGTCACAAAATAAATGACAAAAAATAACCAGCTTCAAAAAATATTCGTAATACATCAACGGCAACAAAATAAAAAAGTTTTTACAGGAAAAAATTTATCAAGAATTCAGTGTCGAAATTTCACCAGCAACTGGTGGCGTCATGCGCTGAAGCAGCCAAATACCCAAGCTAATTTACTACCCATTGAATTACACGCGAATACATTTGTTAACGTGTAAATCGTCTGCAATAAAAAAACCCGCAAAAGCTGCGGGTTTTTAAGCGAAACGGCGGCAACAAATTATTCGTGGTGATGGCCACCAACGCCGTGTGCATGGCCGTGCGCAATTTCTTCATCACTCGCATCGCGTACATCTACGACTTCTAATTCAAAATCAAGATTCTTTCCCGCCAGAGGATGATTGCTGTCGATATCGACATTAAATTTACCCACTTTTAATACCACCGCATCCCATGGGCCATGTTGGGTATTCACTGCGACTTTCATGCCGGGCTTAAGTTTGTTTTTGATTTTAGCGTAGTCGAGCAAATGTTTGATCGGAATACGCTGCACAGCGCCTTCTTTACGCACCCCATACCCCTGCTCCGGACTAATGCTAATGCTGGTTTTATCGCCTACTTGCTTACCTTCCAGCGCAGTTTCCAATGCTGCCAACAAACCATTGTGGCCGTGCAGGTAAAGGGTGGGTTCTGTCTCGTAAGATGATTCCAACAGCTCACCACCGGTTTCATTCAGGCGGTAGTGAAAGCTGACTACTTTGTCGGCAGTGATTTGCATAACAACTCCAAAATGGGTTTCGTTTTTTTTGAGGGCGCGAATTGTCGCTGATTTAGCACAGCCGCGCCAAGCACAGATTGCATCGCCGCTTAGGAAGCCATCACACTTCGACAATACCGGCTTGCTCACTAACCCGCGTATGATGACAACTTTACCGCTACCTTTTTATTTTTGCTTATGCCGTTAACACAACCCGACTTCAGCACACCCTGTTTACTGCACCCCAGCGAAGTGCATTTGTGGCTATTGGATATGCGCTATTTCAGCCGCGAGCAGCATGCCGAAGCGCTAGCCATCATGAGCGCTGCCGAAATCACCCGTGCAGAAAAATTCAAACGCGGCGAAGACGAATTTATCGCCAGCCGTTGGTTATTACGCTCGGTCTTAGCACGTTACCTGAGTGTATCGCCCGCTGCCGTGGAGTTTTTGCGCACCGATAGAGGCAAGCCTTATCTACCGCAGAGCGATATTCATTTCAGTTTGAGCCATAGCGGGGATTGGGCAGTGCTGGCGGTGGGAAAAATCGAACTTATCGGTGTCGATGTAGAGGCCTTAAAAAAAACGCGGAATTTACTGGGTATCGCTGAAAGCTATTATCATCCTCATGAAGTTGCCTATTTGCAAACCTTGGGTTCTGCAGCGCAAGCCGATTACTTCTACCGTCTGTGGACGTTAAAGGAGGCGTTTTTCAAAGCCTTGGGCACCGGAATTTCTGCCGGTTTGGACAAAATCCATTTTGTACTGGATGCCGATGCAATCACTGCGACGCCCGAACCCTCACTTAATGCTCCACATAAATGGCAATTTCACCAGTGGGAACTCAGCTCTACTGATTACTGTGCACTGGCCTACACAGGTGCAGCGCCAGTTGCGGTAAAGTGGTTTAACGCATTTTCCGCGCCAGCTTTTCCTTGACTCTCAATCCTCCACTGCTAGCATTGCGGCCTGAAACTTATCCAGCCCTGATAAACCAAACCCTGCCCGCCAACCTACGATAAAAAGAAACTATCATGTTGCCATTCCACCAAGCCGTTAAAGACGACTTCAGCGCAGTTAACCAACTCATTATCGACAAGCTTCATTCCGATGTCGGCCTGGTTGAAAATATTGGCCATTATTTGGTAGAAGCAGGCGGCAAACGTTTGCGCCCGCTATTGGTATTGCTCACCGCCAATGCGCTGGACTATCAGGGCAAGGACCATTTATCGCTGGCGGCGATTATCGAATTTATCCACACCGCAACACTGCTACACGATGATGTAGTCGATATGTCCAATCTGCGCCGTGGTCGCCCTACTGCCAACGCCCAATGGGGCAATGCGCCCAGCGTATTGGTAGGTGACTTCCTCTACTCGCGCGCCTTCCAGATGATGGTGGGAATTGGCAGCATGGAGGTAATGGCAATCCTGAGCGATACCACCAACGTTATCGCCGAAGGTGAAGTACAGCAGCTGGTGAACGCCAAAGACCCGAACGTAAATGAAGAAAATTACTTCCGCGTAATCGACAAAAAAACCGCAATTTTGTTTGCTGCCGCCTGTGAAGTTGCCGCCGTGCAATGCGGTGCAACAGCAACACAACGCGAAGCCCTGCGGTTGTACGGCCGCCATGTCGGCGTCGCCTTTCAATTAGTTGATGATGCGTTGGATTACACCGGCGATGCTGCAACACTTGGCAAAAATGTCGGCGATGATCTGGCCGAAGGCAAACCCACTTTGCCACTGATTCACGCTATGCGCACCGGCACGCCCGCACAGGCCGAAACCATCGCTAATGCGATTCGCACGGGTGACGCCAGCTTGCTCCCGGCAGTGCTGGAAATCGTTCAAGCCACTGGTGGCATGACCTATACTTTGGACTGCGCGCGGCAGCAAGTGCAGCAAGCGCTCATCCAATTGCAACAATTGCCGGATAACACTTACACCACCGCCATGAAACAATTGGCCGAGTTCTCACTGGCGCGTAGCTTCTAATCGCTTCTATCTTTACCGCGCCGATTCCAGCGACACGCGCCAGCCCGCACGGGCTGCTAGCGCCCTTCCAACTGGACAACTGAGCTACAGCGGTTAGAATGGCGCACTTTTGCGCTGGCAAAACCAGCGTTTATGACCACCAGTAGAGTAGATCCCATGACCACCTTTGAACCCCAAAGCTCCTACAGCCGCGAAGAATTACTCAAATGCGGTGATGGCCTTCTGTTCGGCCCAGGCAATGCACAATTGCCTAAACCCAATATGTTGATGCTCGACCGCGTGGTGCACATCGCCCACACCGGTGGCGAATTTGGCAAAGGTGAGATTATCGCCGAATTGGATATCCACCCTGATTTATGGTTTTTTCAATGCCACTTCCCCGGTGACCCGGTAATGCCAGGTTGCCTGGGCTTGGATGCCATGTGGCAATTAGTCGGCTTCTTTTTAGGCTGGAAAGGCAACCAAGGCCGTGGTCGTGCACTCGGTTGCGGCGAATTGAAATTTACCGGTCAAATCCTTCCTACTGCCAAGAAAATCACCTACCACATCAATTTGAAGCGTGTGATCGAGCGCAAGCTGATCATGGGTATCGCTGATGGCCGCGTATCTTGTGATGGCAAAGACATTTATTTCGCCCACGACCTGCGTGTCGGCCTGTTCCAGAACACCGACAGTTTCTAGCTGTCCATAATAACGATTGCGGGCGAGCGCCTGAATGCTTATGGCATAATGCTCGCCCTTATAACCATGTTCGATTTTCGCTCGTCCGGCGGACTATTGTTGCGCTGGCACTGCAGCCAAATATAAAAGAGGTAGCCTATGAAACGCGTTGTTGTTACCGGTATGGGAATTGTGTCCTGTCTGGGCAATGATAAAGATGCCGTGTTGGATGCATTGCGCGCTGGCCGTTCCGGTATCAAATTTCAGGAAACCTACAAAGAAATGGGCTTTCGCAGCCATGTTGCTGGTTCTGTCGATATCAACCTGTCCGAATTAATCGACCGTAAAGTATTGCGCTTTATGGGTGACGCCGCTGCCTACGCTTACCTCTCTATGCAGCAAGCAATTGCCGATTCTGGCCTGAGCGAAGAGCAAGTTTCTAACGAACGCACCGGTATTATTATGGGTTCAGGCGGCGCTTCTTCCATGAATTTGGTAGAAGCAGCGGATATCTTGCGCGAAAAAGGCTTGAAACGTGTCGGACCTTATCGAGTAACACAAACGATGGGCAGCACCACTTCTGCCTGTTTGGCGACTCCGTTTAAAATCAAAGGTGTTAACTATTCAATTTCATCTGCTTGTGCGACCAGCGCCCACTGTATCGGCGTGGCGCTTGAGCAAATCCAGCTTGGCAAACAAGATGTTGTTTTCGCAGGCGGCGGTGAAGAAGAGCACTGGACGTTAACTGCCCTGTTTGACGCCATGGGTGCACTGTCTACCAAATATAATGAATCTCCCGATCAAGCCTCGCGCGCTTACGATGCTAACCGCGACGGTTTTGTCATCGCTGGCGGCGGCGGTTGTTTGGTAATCGAAGAATACGAGCACGCCAAAGCACGCGGCGCGAAAATTTATGCCGAGATCGTCGGCTACGGTGCAACTTCCGATGGCTATGACATGGTTGCCCCATCTGGTGAAGGCGCAGTGCGCTGCATGAAGCAGGCGCTATCTACCGTTGATGGCAGCATTGACTACATCAATTCACACGGCACGTCTACTCCGGTAGGCGATCTGGCGGAATTGAAAGCCATCAAAGAAACTTTTGGCGCTAACATTCCCGCCATCAGCTCCACCAAATCCCTTACTGGCCACAGCCTCGGCGCAACTGGCGTACAAGAGGCGATTTACAGCTTGCTGATGATGGAACACGACTTTATCTGTGCCTCAGCCAATATCGAAACCCTCGACCCAGAAGCCATCGGCATGCCGATCGCGCTCAAGCGTCAGGACGGAGTGAAATTGGATCGCGTAATGTCCAACAGCTTTGGTTTTGGTGGCACAAACGCGACCCTGGTATTCCAGCGCGTTTAATTTTCCAG
>Ga0247804_10000009_pt1 | contig 170334 bp, 148 predicted proteins | sample UWRJL029104C1_FD_181142 | JGI IMG/M metagenome (GOLD analysis project Ga0247804, IMG submission 181142) | Plant litter microbial communities from Arlington Agricultural Research Station in Wisconsin, United States - UWRJ-L029-104C-1 | ecosystem: Environmental > Terrestrial > Plant litter >... | reverse complement strand
GGTTTCAACCTCGCCCGCTGGAATGGCGAGCTGTGGAAAGTAATGGCGCAGGGTTGCCAGCAAGTAATCGCGTTCTTCGGCGGAACAGGTCGTTTTTTCAGGTGCGCCGCTAAAGGCTTTCTCGGTGGTGCCCACCAGCAAACGCCCTTTCCAGGGGAGGACGAATACCGCGCGCTTATCCTGCGGTGCTTCCAGATAGAAATATTGATCCAACAATGGCGGCAAGAGTAAGTGACTGCCTTGCACCAACTCAACCGATGGCGATATCAGCGCAGGCTTGATGCGAGCCAAGACTTCGCCTGCCCAAGGACCAGCGCAGTTAACCAATACCCGACAGCTAACCGATTCATTGCCTCTCGCGGTCATTATCTCGACCCTACAATTCTGGCCATTGCGCTCAGCACTCATAAAGCGCGCAGGCATTAATAACTCTGCACCTAACACGACGGCTGATTGCAACACTGAACGCGTCAGCGCTGCATCATCGGTCTGCGCTTCGTAATAACGAAATACGGCTTTGAGATTGTCCTGCTGTAAACCGGCCAAGGTTGACCATTTATCCCGCCCCAACTGCGTAAATAAAGCTTGTTTATCTAACCCTGCTAACAGTGCATAAAGGCTAAGCCCGGCGCGAATCGTCAGCGCCGAGCGAGTTGAATCTTCATAAACAGGGATATGTAACGGGCGCAACTTCACCAGTTCTGGTGCCAAGCGCAATAACAATGCACGCTCACGCAAACTCTCGCGCACCAGCCCGAACTGCGCTGTCTCTAAATAACGCAGTCCACCGTGGATTAACTTGGACGATTTACTCGATGTACCCGCTGCTGGCGCCGTCTGCTCGACCACCAACACTGAATAGCCAGCCGCTGCCGCTGCCTGAGCAACACCAGCACCTTGAATCCCCGCCCCAATCACGACAATGTCGTATTTCATTCTTACTCTTCCACATAAAAGACAGAGCAAGTATAGAACAGAGCTGTAAAAATGTTCGACGGTTCAGGCCAATGTTTATACCGATTTATACACGCACGTGGGGCGCCTCTGGCTGCGCCCAATTACCAAACCAACAAAAAATCTAGGCGCGGCAAGCAGCGCCCCTACATTTAATGCATTACCCACGCAACGCCGCCTCAATTGTGGCGACGTCGATTTTTTTCATTTTCATCATCGCGTTAAAAACGCGCTTGGCGACAGCAGGGTCTGGATCAGTTACGCCTTGGATAAGTACAACCGGCGCAATCTGCCAAGACACGCCCCATTTATCCTTACACCATCCACACTCGCTCTCCATGCCACCGTTATCAACAATCGCATTCCAATAACGATCTGTTTCAGCTTGGTCGTCGGTTGCGACCTGAAACGAAAAAGCTTCGCTTTGTTTGAAGGTATCGCCACCATTAAGACCGATACACGGAACCCCCAATACGGTAAATTCCACCGTCAACACATCGCCTTCTTTGCCCGACGGATAATCTCCCGGTGCGAGATTTATAGCGTCCAGTGAAGAATCGGGAAATGTTGCAGCATAAAAACGCGCTGCTGCTTCGGCGTCATTGTCGAACCAAAGGCAAATGGTATTTTTCGCTAGTTTAGTCATATCAACTCTCCCTAATAAAATTTAAAAGAGCGATGAAACAAAAAAATCTATTCAGGCTCATTTTTAACGCCGGAATAGATCCATCTAAAAACCAAATAAAACAGCGCGATTAAACCCGCACTCTTCCTTCAATGGAATCATCCATTGTTTTACCCGTTAACGCGCCAATAGCCATTTTGATACCCGCCACAGCGAAGCCGTGTTTGGTATCCCAATAATAACCTTCGGTTGGCGTAACTTTGATGACAGAAATACGTGGATCATCCTCACCTTCGGTAAACCAAGTTTTAAATATAGGGTTCCACAATTCCTTAATTTTGTTTTGATCGCGGGACGCAGAAGCGCTGCCTTTTAATACCAGAAAATCAGAATGTGCCGAGCCTTGAAAATGCAAAGTAACATTTGGGTTTATCGCAATCTCCTGATTTTTATGGCTGTCAGACGAACTCAAAAACCAAAGGTTGCCCTGCTCATCCACTTGCTGCACACCCATGGGGCGAGTACCGCAAGACCCGGCAACGGAAACAGCCGTGCTAAAGAAACAACTCTCCGCTTTATCAATAATATGTTTAATTTTTTCAACAGCCGCTGTGCCGTTTAAATCTTCATAATTGTGTTCTGACTGATTTTTGTTAATAGAGTCCATAATAACCTCGCGCAAATAGCGTTAAAAGAATGACCGTTGCAGATGCAACTACACCCTCCTACCCTATAACAACGCCAATTAATGAACCGTGCGGTAAATAACCTAACCCAAATATCAAACGTAGGGGCGCTGCTTGCTGCGCCTAAAATACTTTTATAAAAAACCGCACAAAAATTTATTAAACCGATGGCAATTATTTAGAAACCATCGGTCACGACATCCAAAAAGAAAACCTCCACAACACCGTTGTTCAATTGCGCAACCAAATATGTTTAGTGAATCGCTTTTAGGTTCATGTTCATCTGGATATTGAATTACCAGCGCAGGCTGTGTGTGGGTTGGCGGAGTTGTTGTATCGAACACAGGAGTTTTGTGAGAGGAAGATTGGGTAGGTTTTTTGGAAAGGCGGTAGGGTGACCGCCTTTTTTCTGTCTTTTGAGTGTTTAATTATTTTGACCCGCGCTAATAGCCTTAGGGCGAGGTAGCAAATGACGACGGAACATACTAGCAAATGAAATTTCAGTCTCTAAATCTGCTGGAAAATCTCCAGATAGATAAATCATTTTAGCAGCTGCTCCAGTAGATGGCACTGGCAATATTAGTGCCTTTGGATGGGATTTCCGAAACATCTTAACTTCTTCATCTATTCCTTCCATCCCACCGATTAGCACCGCAGCATCAAATTTACGGCTTTCAATCATTTCTTGCCTCATAAAAGCAAGGCTGGCGGCCAGCCCTTCGGGGAGAGAAGGTGTATATCTGATATCTACAAAATTCAACGCATCTTTACCGGTGGCACGAGGGAAAAAATCACTCTGAAATACAGTGACCCGGTCTTTAGGATGACCAGTGTTGGCAAGGTATAACGACACCAAAGGAGTAATTGCAGGGTGACCACCAAACGTAATAGTTCCTAAAGGCGTCACTACCTCAATCAATGCTCGTATTGCTTCTCTAATTAAAAAAACATCTGCCGTGTCGAAAAAAATACGATTACGCTCAGGCAACGGCACACTTGCAGAGAGAAATATATGTTTCATTTCGTCAATTCCTGTAGAGCTGCCGGCACCTCAGACATACATATATTTCTTATTGGAAGGTGGCTATCTAGCCAACGTAAGTGTTTTATCCAGCGCGGGTGCAAACCACGACTATCATATATTACCCAAATTTGATCGGACGATTTTCTACCAGAAACAATAGAATCGAAGATCACATTAATACGGTCGGATGTAGGTAGACCAACAGCAGGGACTACTGCAAGAGCGTTATTGGGCAAGTCCACAGATATCCACCGTTCCGGTTGAACAGCGGGGTTTAAACAAATATCCCGAGCTGCATCACAAAAATTATCCACGAGGTGTGCGTAACGCAATGCTATAGCTTGCGCTCGTAATTCTTCCACACGATCACAAATTGCCTTCAACACGCTGTCTTTAATAGAAGCGCCTCGACCTGCACTTGGGCCATTAAAATCTGCAGCTCTAAGTTTCATAAACCGGCTGAAAGCAAAAGCTGAGTCTTCCTCCTGTCCAGGCCAAAGCAAGTGAAGCGTTTGGATTCCTAGCGAGTTTGCTTGAGCTAGCTCTGCCTTCGTCCATCTTCCTTCACGAAACCCCGGGGTGTCGATAAGCACAATCACATCCACATCGGACATTCGGTGCCACAATTCTTCCTGGAAATCGACTGCGGGAGGCACAGATCTAATATCAATAAAAACATCAAATCCGCGTTTATCAAGTTCTTCATATAACAGATTTGCAAGAGGCTGCGAGCCTTTTCGCCGATAGCTAATAAATATCCCTCGCTCCTTCCGTAGGAGTCGAAATACTTCAAATATTAACGACGCAAGCCGCGGGAGGCTACTTCCATCTTGTTGTAGCTCCATCACATTTATATGCGTGAGCACCGAAGGAATTTCTTTTAAGACAACTGCTTTAGAAGATACAACAGGAATAACTACAATTGAATCAGTAAGCAATTTGTCAAGAAATAACGAGTTGGACGGTTTTGAGTTACCGAAATAGACGGCAACAGCAGGTTTATTACGGTCATAAATAGGGAGATCGGAGTCTGTCAAAAATGCTAAAGCACTCAGTGGTAGGCCGAGATCCTTCGAGCGTACCGTCAAAACTGTTTTGAGAGCATCGAACCGTTCATCCAAAACGCCTAATATTATTATTTGATACGAACTTAAACTCATAGATTAGAAATCTCAATAAATTTGATTGTCCGGAATTCATGAATGCACATCATCAAACCTAATTACTTTCGCTCGTAGGGCTCTTGCCCTTGCACCCAATCTTTGCGTATAACACATACGCAGTTGATGAACTATAAATCCATAATCGTTCATTCGGCAGCTTTTATTCAAGCAGGATCCTTTTGAACATATGGGTAAATATCTAAAAGCCCAACCTTAATGTTTATTTAATAGTTTTGGTGATTTCATATTCAGAAATATTTTCGTTTATTTGAATAGCTATATCCAAATAATGATTTACATCTTTTATAAAATCTACCCATTTAACTGAGTGTATGTATGAGGAATAACCCAGATATACTTTCCCACTAGAACCGTGATTGTCACAATCGTTGTAATTAGGGGATTTTACATTAAACATATTCTCCCTTTGTATTTGAAAAAGAAAATCTGTTTTCAGGGTTCTGCACTTACAGTGAGCACAACTTTCTTCTTCAATAAAATAACTATAGCTTCCATTTTCATCAGGCAACACCAGAGCTAGCACACCATTAGTTTGACTTACTCTTTCATTCCTTGAACGCTCCTTAAGAGAATACGATACTTCCCAAGGAATCCACTGATCTTTTTCAGAAGCAAGAAATTCTTTCATCCCCCTTGAGACGACACAAATTGTAATGCTACTATCATAAATTTTATTTCTGAGCTTTGATTCAATCGCAGCATCTTTAAAATCCTTCATGCTTTCATTATCAGCCTCTCCTTTATTTATATGATCCTCATCGTCAAGCATATCCTGCAACAAATCCACATAGTCTCTTACTTTAGTATTATCGAATATACTCTCAGTTAGAGCTTTTACCCTTGAATCACTATATTTATAGGATACGAATATCTTTTTCCCCATATTTATATCTCTGCCTCTAGATATCACAATTTCAAAATAAAAAGATGAATCTGTTTAGCTCAACGACCCATGGATTTTGCAGCAGCATCTATCCACTTACCTAAATTTTCATATCCATTATCGCTATTCCATAGATAGAATTTGTAGCCATCAGGAATTTTCCCACAACGCTCGGATACTTTTCCTTGAAGGTCTTTTATTTTACTGATATCTACTCCTATAAGACCATTACCTCTTTTTTTGCTTAACTCAATTTCATATTGAACCCATCTACTGGTACAAGTTTTGGCTCCCACTAAAACTACAGTTACTGATGTCCCCTCCATCTGGGCATTAATCCAATTCCTAATTGCTTGATCACCTGCTCTTTTAACCTTTTCAAAATCCGCTTTATCAATGAAACCAGCTTTATTATCTCCGCGAATAACATCACTATTACGTACAACCATAGCTCTCGAAACATCTTCATATTTAAAACTAAAAAATACTTTTCTAGCCACAATAAACTCCCAATTGATTGATAGTAATTCACCTACACACCTAACATTCAGAATTTAAAAAGTCTTACTTAGCTTTTTCCTTCAAAACCTTCAACAAAAAATAACTAGCCTTACCATCCACAGCCATATCACTATCAACTTGAAAATGCTTTATCGCTTTTACTGTTTGCTCTCCCAAAACACCATCAGGCTCACCTGCAGCATAGCCACGTTTATTCAATGCTGTTTGAATTTTTAAAGTCAAATCTTTATACGCAGCAAGATTCGCATCTCTTACTTGAGAGCTTGTTGGTTGCGCGGTTAATGATTGAGGTTTTGCTGAGGTTGTGTGCGTTGCGTTATTGGACGTGCGGATACTTTGAGGCTTTGGAACTGAGCCGCTGTTATGGCAATGATAGCCACCATTTTTTCTATCGTTATGGCAGCCGGATTTATCTGTTCTGCCACCATGGGCAGAAACGAGAGAAGGGATCAATAGCAGGCAAAGCAGTAGTGCTTTATTAATATCCATAATTCCATAACAGCCAAGTCAGAGCTTATCCAGATTTCCATAATGCGATCCCTGCCTTGCTGATACTGCTGTGGTCATTTCCTGTGACTGAGGTCGCAAAGATTATGTGACTTACAGTGCCAAAAACATTACACCCTATTACACGCAGCACAACCTGCACCTTTGGTAACACAGTTTGTCTAGCTGCCGTTTGGATATGCGCTAGATGCAGCGCCATATTTCATTAATAAAAATTTCGTCATCTATTTAATAGTTTTTCGTGAGAAACCCGCACTAGGTCAAGTTTTGACTGAGCACCAAGCGCGATACACCAACCAATTGTAGGATAATATTCCAATTACACAGCAGCCCATAAAGGCGGCTACATAATAAAAAGCAGGAACTGAAGCATTGCGTTGCAGCTTAGCGGTCATTTTACCTTTCTACCGGTTTGATTCTTGGATTTACTCGTCGTCGCTTTTCGTTTGATCGCACTTTGCATCAAGCTGCATGGCGCTGGGCAAAAAATTGTGCGGAATTGCAATGTGCGGTTTTGCTAATCCATTTGGGGTTGATGGTAGAAAACGTTTTTGAAAATAACCAAAAAAAATTACCGACTTCTACTACGAGGAAAAAACATGAAACAGATTAATTTTAAAATTGCTGCGCTGTGCGGCGTTGGTTTGCTGTGCGCAAACCAATCCGCGCTGGCGGCGTGCAGTTACAAGGTCACCAATAATTGGGGCGCAGGTTTGGTTGCCGAGATATCCGTTACTAATAGCGGAACCAGCGCGGTCAACAGTTGGAATTTAGGTTGGCAATTTACGAATAACCGCGTTACCAGTTCGTGGAATGCGAATGTCAGTGGCAGTAACCCTTACACCGCAAGCAATGTTGCCTGGAATGGCAATTTGCAACCGGGCCAGAGCGCGGTGTTTGGTGTTCAAGTGGAAACCCATGGCGCAGCTGAACTACCGCAACTCACCGGCAGCCTTTGCGGCGGTGCTGTTGCATCGAGTTCAGTGGCATCGAGTGCGATTCCATCAAGCTCAGTGAAATCATCTGTAGCACCATCGTCAATTGCCTCTTCCGTTAAATCATCGACACCTGCATCGATTCAGGCTTCCTCAATTCCCTCCTCTTCGCGCTCATCAATTGCATCGTCGAATGCGAGTTCATCGCTCGCCAATAATGTGAGTATTTTGGTGGAAGAAAACCAAACCGGTTTTTGCGCGGTAGAAGGCACGGTTGATAGCAACAACGTCGGATTTACCGGCGCAGGTTTTGCAAACTCAACGAATGCAGCAGGTTCGGGAGTCGAGTGGTCTATTAATATAAAAACTACCGGCAGCTACAGTTTCGCATGGCGTTACGCCGCGATTACGGCGCGCAATGCAAATTTAATTGTTGATGGCAATATCCAGACTTCCAACATTAATTTTCCTGCAACCAGCAGTTGGACAACCTGGAACAACAGCAGCACCGTCAACGTGCAGTTAAATGCAGGTACGCACAAAATTCGTTTGCAGGCAGTCAGTAGTGATGGGTTAAGCAACATCGACAGCCTGACGGTTTCCGGTGCAAGTGTTACCGCTGCGAATTGCGATACACCATCTACGCCAATCAGTTTGGTGAGCCCGACCTTTTCCAATATCGCCGTGCACGATCCATCGGTGACATTTGCGAACAATCAATACTATGTATTTGGCTCGCATCTTTCCGTCGCCAAGTCGCCTGATCTGATGCGTTGGTCGCGCGTCGCTGAAGGTGTGAATAGCAGCAATAAAATATTTAATAACGTCAATAACGAACTTTCTGAAGCGTTGTCCTGGGCGCAAACCACCACACTCTGGGCACCGGATGTTGCTTATGTAAATGGAAAATATTTGATGTTTTATAACGCCTGCAAAGGTGACTCGCCGGTATCGGCTTTGGGTATTGCATCGTCAACCAATATTGAAGGCCCCTACTCTGATCAAGGTTTGATTTTGCGCTCCGGCATGTGGGGTGCAATCAGTGAAGACGGAACTGTGTATAACGCGTTGGTTCACCCGAATGTTGTCGACCCTACGGTTTTCTTTGATAAAAATAATCGCCTCTGGATGATTTACGGTTCTTATTCGGGCGGCATTTTTATTATGGAATTAAATGCATCAACCGGATTTCCGCTGAGCGGCCAAGGCTATGGCAAACATTTAATGGGCGGCAATCATTCGGTGATAGAAGGTGCTTACGTTATTTACAGCCCGGAAACCAATTACTACTACATGTTCGTGAGTTTTGGCGGATTGGATGCGGCGGGTGGTTACAATATTCGTGTATCCCGCTCACGCAATCCTAATGGCCCTTATGTTGATGCAGTAGGCACTGATATGCGCAATGTAAAATCCAACCCTAATTTACCGATATTCGATACCGCAAGCCTCGCACCGCACGGCGTAAAACTGTTAGGCAACCATGTGTTCGCCGGAACCAATAACCAATTGGGTTATGTGTCGCCGGGGCACAATTCGGCGTATCGCAAAGCGGCCACCAGCCAGTATTTTGTGGTCTTCCACACGCGCTTCCCTGGCCGCGGTGAAGAACATGAAGTGCGCACGCATCAATTCTTTTTTAATAGCGATGGCTGGCCGGTAATCGCACCACTGCGCTACGCGGAAAAAATTGATGCTAATGATGCAAACCGCAGCCAAGCCGCATTGGAAGCTGTCGCCGCGAGTGAAGTAGCGGGAACTTATCAATTGATTAATCACGGCAAAGATATTTCGGCAACGATTAAATCATCCAACAATATCCAACTCGTAAGTGGTGGCAGCATTACCGGCGCGCAATCTGGCAGCTGGACATTCGATGCCAATACCCGCGCAACAACATTGGTGTTGGGCGGCGTTACTTATCGCGGCGTGATATCGCGGCAATGGAATCAGGTGCGCAACCGTTTTGAAGTTACCTTCTCGGCGTTGTCATCGGACGGAACGGCGGTGTGGGGAATTAAATCCAATTAGTTATGCGGATGTAAAACGTCTACTCGAAACCCCACCGTAAAAAGTGGGGTTTTGTTTAATGGGTAGGGCAATTGCATGCTGCCCCCTGTTTTTTTTATAAATGAAATGGGCGCAGCAACCGGCGCCCCTATGGATTAATCCATTGCTGCATTGCTGATTGCCATTGGGCAAATCGGTGAACTAACTCGGGGTTTGGCTGCGGTGAAAATACATCTTCCTGCAAAACTGGTTTCCAACTTTGTGGTAAACCGGCGGCCATGCAGGCGGCGCCTTGTACGGTTGCGTCGGCATTATCGCTGCGGTGGACATTGGAACAAGTAAGGTCTGCGATTTTTTGGCAGACGACATCAGCTTTGCTGAAACCGCCACTGATAATTATTTTATGCGTGCTGCCGAGATGATTCATTAATTGCACGTTGATAACAATTTGGAAAATAACCGATTCAATCCAGGCGAGAATTTTTTCGTTGGGCGATAGGCCATTGCTAAATTGCGATTGCAAATCGGTTCGCCAATAAGGTGCACTCAAACCGCCGACGGCGTTTAGGAAATAACAATCCTGCGTTGGGTTTAATGTGAGGGCGTGATTTATTTCTTGCGGTGTTATTTCCAAACCGGTTTGTTCTTGGATAAAACTGATTGCAGCTGCTACGCCGTTTACGGTTGCCTCCCATGCGTAATATTTTTTCTCGGCGGGACTTTTTTGAAAACCATTGTCTGGCAACCACAAAGGACTTACCAATAACCCTTCAGGGGCATGCAAGTTTTCACTCAGGCGCTGGATAAATGCACCAGTGCCGATATTGATGTAGCAAGTATCTGGCTCGGGCAAACCGCGTGCAAAAAGCGATGCGCCTTGATCGCGGGCGCTGGCAGTAAAGGGGATTGTGTGATCGCCCAATTGCAAAGTGCCGAAGTGGCTATTGTGATGGTGGCAATGCGGCAAAACACCGCGCGGGATTTTAAACATATCTAATAGCGATTGATCCCATTCATTGCGCTGTAGATTCCATAACAATGTGCGCTGGGCGTGACCGGGATCGACAAGGGATTGTTTGCCGAGCAAATGCCAAAAAATATAACTGACGATGGGGCCGATGCTGAGGCAGTTATCCTGTTGTGCTTGTGCGACTTTTTTATTGTGCTCCAAACACCAGCGCATTTTGGTTGCGCCATAGTGTGGCGATACACGCAAGCCGGTGAGTTGTTGGGTTTGTTGGTGTGTGAGCGAAATAGTATGTAAATAAGGTTCGCCGCGAATATCTTGCCAACTCAACACTGGCGTCAGTGCTGCGCCGGTTTGATTATTCCAGCATAGAAGTGATGAGCCCTGCCCCGCAAAACTCGCGGCTTTAATACGTTTTATATCACCCCCAAGATACTGGTGAATGTTTTCCAGACACTCCCGAATACCGGCAAGAATTTCTTCGCCGTTTTGTTCGATGTGTTCGTAGGGCGAAGCTTCGGGTTTGTAATGTGTTGTTGCACAGGCTGCGGAAAAACAACAGAGTTGTTCACCGGTCGCCGTATAGATTGCCACGCGGGTGCTTTGGCCACCTTGGTCAATTGCTAAAAAGAGATCAGTGGCGGGAGACGATTCGATAACGGGAGATGCTTGGGACATGACACTTGCTCAATAAGGTTATTGAGCAAGTGTAGCGAGAAAATGAGACGTTATTCGCCAAGGTTGGGATTGGGCATAAATCCGCTGTAGGGGAATTGGGCGATTTTGTCGCTGCCGCCGCTTTTGATCTCGCTGATTTTGGCGGGGCCTTCTTTTTCTACTTCGTCGATGCGCACGATTGAGTGCATCGGAATATAGGAGCGTTTTACACCGGCAAACTCAGTTTTTAGTTTTTCTTCGGCGGGATCAATTAATAAACCGCTGCGCTCACCAAATACAAACTCTTCAATCTCGATAAAGCCATACATTTCGCTTTGGTAAATCGCAGAGCAAAACACTTCGTAAACCTGACCTTGGTTGAGGAATATCACTTTGTATACGGGTTTAACTGCCATAACACTCTCTTGGGGCTATCAATTATTACTATCTGGAGGCACACAATAAACAACTCGGGTAAGGAACCTGAACGCCCTTTACAAGGGGCGCGCAGGATAGCACAAGTTTTCTCTATTCTCGCCCTATCTGGCTGATTTTCATACAGGGGGTTTAGCCGATTTAGTTATTACCTGATCAATCCAATATCGGATTGGTTTCAGGCTCAGCACTTTTAGGCGGGCGGCGCATTAGCAACAGCAACGGTAAAGCGGCGAGCGTCACCCACATCATCAATTGGAAATCTTGCAGATACGCCAGCGTAGCCGCTTGCCGTTGGACTTCATTGTTAATCGCCATCAACCCCTGCGTGGTATGGATATTCCAGTGGCCGCTCTCGCCCACTTTCATCAACGCCTGATTGTAGGGGGTGATGTAATCGGCAAAGGCGGCGTGGTTGCGTTGGATATTCTGCTGCAACTCCGCCATCACCACCGAAATACCAATACTGCTGCCAATGTTGCGCGTCAGGCTAAACAGCGCCGTGCCCTCATTGCGGTAACGAGCGTCCAGCGTGGAAAAGGCGACTGTTGATAACGGTACAAAAATAAAACCCAGACCAACCCCTTGGACAACACTGGTGCGGATGATGTCCCAGCTAGTGATATCGGTAGTGAACAGCGTCATCTCCCACAGCGAAAAAGCCGTGAGCAGTAGGCCAAACAAGATTTGGTAGCGCGGGTCAACCTTGCCCGAGAGTTTGCCCACAAACATCATCGCCACCATTACCCCCATCCCGCGCGGCGCCATGACCAGGCCGACATCCAGTACCGGATAACCCATCAGGTTTTGCAAAAATGGCGGCAACAGCGCCATGGTCGCCAGCAAAATAATGCCGACGATAAACATAAAAATCATGCCGACGGAAAAGTTGCGATCTTTAAAGATCGCCGGTTCGATAAAGGGCTGGCGATAGGTGAAGATGTGCGACACAAACAAATAAAAGCCCAGCACCAGCAAAATACACTCGGTGATGATTTCGGGGCTATGGAACCAATTCAGGGTTTCGCCACGGTCGAGCATCATCTGTAGCGCGCCAATACCGAGGGTAAGGAAGGCGAAGCCGAGCAAGTCAAAACGGCGCTCGTGTTGGATAGGCGTTTCTTTTACCGACGCCATAATGCCTATCAGCGCCAGAATGCCAAATGGCAGGTTGATGTAAAACACCCAGCGCCAGTTGTAATACTCGGTGAGCCAACCACCCAGTGTTGGGCCGAGGATTGGCCCGAGCATAACGCCCATCCCCCACATCGCCATGGCCGAACCGTGTTTTTCGCGCGGATAAGCATCTAACAAAACTGATTGCGACAGCGGCACCAACGCCGCACCAAATACGCCTTGCAGCAAACGGAACAACACAATCTGCGGCAGATTTTGCGCCGCGCCGCAGAGCATAGAGGTGATGGTAAAACCGATCACTGACCAGATAAACAACCGCTTGCGCCCAAAGCGGTCAGACAGGAAACCGGTGAGTGGCAGGAAAATCGCCGCTGCAACAATATAGGAGGTCAGCACCCAGGAGATCTGATCCTGAGTCGCCGACATACTGCCTTGCATATGCGGCAAAGCAACATTGGCGATGGTGGTATCCAGCGCCTGCATGATGGTCGCCAGCATTACCGAAATCGTTAGCAAGCCACGATTATTGGTAATGGGCGGTGCTGCATCAGCAGTTGAGGTCATTGTGCTCACAGGTCACCCACCTTAGATGGAAATGCCGAGGAGCGAACGTTTGAAGTGGGTATCGATTTTAATCTCGCTACTCAAACCGGCCTGCAGCGCCGGAGCATCTTTAGCGGGCTTAAGAAGGATGCGCACCGGCACTCGCTGGGCGACTTTCACCCAGTTACCGGTCGCGTTTTGCGCGGGGATTACCGAGAACTCGGCGCCCGTTGCGGGGCTAATACTTTGTACCTCACCTTCCCATTCCACATCCGGATATACATCCACCGCCACTGTGACACTTTGGCCAACATGCACATGGGTCAATTCGGTTTCGATAAAGTTGGCCTCTATCCACAGGTTGTCAGTGGCGACCAATGACATTGCCGCCATTCCTACCGTGAGAAACTCACCGACTTCCGGCGGCTTGGTGACAATCCCGTCTTTCGCAGCGACGAGTTTGGTATAGCCCAAATTCAATCTGGCCTGTTCAACTTCCGCCAAGGCAGCGCGGTAACTGGGGTGTTGTTCGATGGGCGCATCGGAATCGCCACCGAGTGATTCGGCGATCCGGCTTAGGTCGCGCTCTAAAGTAATCGCCTGCTGTTCGGTGATCCGACGGGTGTGGCTCACCTCATCAAACGTCGCCTTGGCCACCAGCTTACGCGCGGCCAGATTCGCCTGACGCTCCTGCTCTTGGGTCGCGTATTCTTTATTCGCCTGCGCCAATTGCAGTTCTGACTCTTGCTCACGGTAGCTGGCGTGCAGAACGGCGAGGTTAGTGCGCACCTCGTCCAGCTTGGCTTCGGCTTTGGCAAGCGCAACTTCGTAGGGTTTTGAATCCAACACCAATAACAACTGGCCTGCCTTCACCTTTTCGTTTTCACTCACCAAGCGCTGCACCACCACCCCGGCAACTTGCGGGCGAATGCTGATCATATCGGCCTTGATGTAGGCATTCTCGGTAGTCGCATAACGCCCGCCCGAAAGGTAAATAAATAGCCCCAACAGCAAGGCCAGCGCCGGGATAATCACCAGCAACAATAAACGGCGGGCGGCATTTTTTTCACTCATCACTCAGTACCTCAAAGTCTTTCATCTATATATAGCAATTAAGCGTTGCGGCTCAGCGCGGTCAGGTTTTCGCGCAGCTTGTTAAGGCCAGACAACAAGCCTTCTTTCTGTTCTTCGGTAAAACCGGCCAAGGCTCTGGCCTGAAATTCACGCGACGCCTCATTGATCAACTTGACCATGGGTGCGGCAGCGGGGGTTAGATAAAGCTGAAACGCGCGGCGATCTTTCGGGTCTGGTCGGCGCTCAATCAATCCGCTCTGGGCTAACTGATCCAGCAAGCGCGCAAGGCTAATGGGTTGGATCTCCAGAAAGTCCGCCAGATCGACCTGCCGAATTCCCTGCCAACGGAACACCCCTAACAAAGCGCGCGCTTGTGCCAGCGTCAGGTTGTACTGCTCGAAATAGCGCGCGGCGATACGGCGGGTCAGGCGCAGGTTGTCAGTCAGGAGAAAGCCCAGACTTTCTTGCTCCGGCACCAACGCAGGAAGCTCGCTGATAAAGTCAGCTGCAGATTCAGTCGTGTTAGAAGAACTCATAGGTCATCCTCATTAAACGCTGAATATATAATATACATAGCTTACTAATTTACGAAGGAATGATTCGGCTGAAAACTGGCGCAATAATTGGTTTTTGGTTATAAAGTCACCACTATCTCGCCGTGGATGGCCTTGCCATCACCCTGCATGCGTGTTTAACCGGTATACTGCGCGCCCATTTTTTACATTCCCCAGTCGATTTCCTTATGAACTTTGCCTCCCTCGGCCTTGCACCAGAATTACTCCATGCCATTAAAGTCATTGGCTTTAAAACTCTGACGCCCATTCAGCAGGAGGCAATTCCAGCCGCGCGCCGTGGCATAGACCTGCTCGCTACCGCCCAGACCGGCACGGGTAAAACCGCTGCCTACAGCCTGCCGGTATTGCAGCAAATGCTGGAAAAAACCAAACACTGCGAAGCCGGATTTGTCCGCACGCTGATCCTCGCGCCCACGCGCGAACTGGTGCAGCAAATCGCCGAAGCGATACAACAATTTGCGCAGTTCACGCCATTTAAAATCGCCACCGTCTATGGCGGAGTGAAGCTCACCAGCCAAGCCAGCAAGCTGCGCGCTGGTGTCGATATTCTGGTAGCGACACCAGGCCGACTGATGGAGCACGTCGAGCTAGGTAATATCAATCTGGCAAAAGTAGAATTCGCCGTATTGGACGAAGCTGACCGCATGATGGATATGGGTTTCGTGACCGATATGCACGCGATCCTCACCAGCATCGTGCGCAAACACCAAACTATGTTTTTCTCAGCCACCAGTTCACCACTGGTCACCAACCTCGGCAAACAGGCGATGAACCGCCCCACCCTGATCTCCATCTCCAAGCGCAACTCTGTCGCAGAAACTGTGGATCACGTGCTTTACCCGGTGGACAGCGATCGCAAATATGAGCTGTTCATCCATTTATTGCGCGAACAGAATTGGTATCAGGTGATGGTGTTCAGCAGCACCCGTGAAGAAGCAGAGAATCTGCATAAAGCGCTGAAAGTCGATAAGGTAAATGCCGCAGTAATCCACAGCGAAAAAACCCAGGGTTCGCGCAAGCGTGCACTGCAGGAATTTAAAGAAGGCAAACTGCAAGTGCTGGTGGCGACCGAAGTTGCCGCGCGCGGTTTGGATATCCAGGGGTTGGATTATGTCGTCAACCTCGATCTGCCCTTCTTTACTGAAGACTATGTACACCGCGTAGGCCGCACGGGTCGCGCCGGTAAAAAAGGCACGGCGATTTCGTTAGTGACGCCCGCAGAAGAACACAAAATATCGTTGATCGAAGAAGTGATTGGCACCAAAATCAAACGGGAAAAAATCAAAGATTTCGAAGTGACTGAACAAGTCGTCAAAGTGGTGAGCAAACCCAAAAGCGGTTTGCTGAAACTGGCGAACAAACCGGCAGGCAGATCCAGAGCCGGCGACCCTAAAAAATCGGGCTTTGCCAAAGCAGGTTCCTCTAAATCTAACGCGACCAAATCCGGCAGAAGCACTGGCGGCACTAAACTCGGCAGCAAGCCTGCCAGCAAACCCAAGCGCTCAGGTGCAAAAGATGCGCGCCCAGCCAGTACATTAGGTCGATCAACCCGCCCGAAAAAGAAATAAGCCAGCAACATTGATGGCAATAAAAAAGCCGCCTCCGGGATTCCAGAGGCGGCTTTTTTGTATCCAGTGCTCCGCCCTGAAACAGGTTTGCAGCCAGAGACTACACTCAACTAACTATAAACCCAGAGTTCCTGTCTATGCTCAAACATCCACCTGTTGTTTTACCCCGCACTTTTCAATTGCTTGGCTTGTTGGTTATTGGCCTGCTCTCAAGTTGTGGAGGCAGTTCCGGCAATAGCTCTCCAGCAATAGTGCAGAGCGCCGACAACCGTCCGGTATCAGTGGCGCAGCGCTGGAATAAAGTGGTGTTGGAATCCATCCGCAAGGATCGGGTACGGCCGCCAGTGCAGGCGCGTAACCTGTTTCATATTGCGGCGGCCAGCTACGATGCCTGGGCGATTTACACGCCACCCAGTGCCGGTCAGATAGTGCCGAATACCTATTTGTTGGGGAACAACCGCCATCATTTCAGCTGCCCCTTACCCCAGCGACCCGCACTCACCGATGCCCAACCGGCACGCGAGGAGGCGATCAGCTATGCGACTTATCGTTTGATCAAACACCGCTATCGTGAATCCCCTGGTTATGCCCACACCCTGGCTTTGGCAGAAGGGTTGATGCGTGAATTGGGTTATGACCCGGCTTATGATTCCACTGACCTGCGCCAGCTTACGCCCGCTACATTGGGTAATTACATCGCCCAGTGTTATATCGACTACGGCTTACAAGACGGCTCCAATGAGGCGGGTTCTCACGCCAACCGTTACTACCAGCCAGTGAATCAACCCATCGCCCCTTTTTTGCCTGGCAACCCATCGATTAGCGATACAGACCGCTGGCAGCCGATTGCACTGGATGTGTTTGTAGATCAGGGCGGCAATGTAATCAGAAATGGTGCTGCCAGTTTTATAGGCGCCGAGTGGGGCAATACTCTGCCATTTGCACTGCAGAATAGTGATGTGCAGCGTTACGAACGGAACGGCAACCCCTATCCGGTGTATCTTGACCCGGGGCAACCACCCAGTTTGAAGGCGACCAGCCCCGCCAATTACCAGTGGAGTTTTGCACTGGTTGCCAAGTGGTCGGCACACCTAGACCCCAGCGATGGAGTGATGATTGACATCTCCCCCGCCAGCTTGGGCAATGCGGTGGAGTTACCCCGCTTGTTTGATGATCATCGCTACTTTTACGATGATCAAACCGGTGGTGCTTCCGAGCAGGGGCACAGACTCAACCCCAAAACGGGTGCACCCTACACCCCACAATGGGTGCCGCGCGGTGATTACACCCGTGTGCTGGCCGAGTTTTGGGCGGACGGCCCCACATCCGAAACCCCACCCGGGCATTGGTTCAATATTTTTAATGGCATCAGTAAAGATGCACGGCTGATGAAGCGCTTTCGCGGCCAGGGAGCGCAATTGGGCAGCCTGGAGTGGGATGTAAAAGGCTATTTTGCGCTCGGCGGCGCCATGCACGATGCGGCCATTGCAGCCTGGGGGGTGAAAGGATGGTACGACTATGTGCGCCCTATTTCCGCCATTCGCGCCATGGCCGATCTGGGGCAGAGCACTGATCCTGCGCGCAATAATTATCATCCACAGGGAATACCGCTCGACCCTGGTTTTATAGAAATCGTGGAATTTGGCGACCTGCTCAGTGGCAACCTCAATCAGCACGTGGGCAAAATTAAAGTGCGCGCCTGGCGCGGCCCCTCGTCGATTAAAGACCCGGCAACGGATACCGCCGGGGTTGGCTGGATATTGGCAGAAAATTGGCTGCCCTATCAGCGCCCCAGTTTTGTATCGCCCCCCTTTGGCGGTTATGTCTCTGGTCATTCCACCTTTTCGCGCGCCGCAGCCGAAGTGCTTACCGCCTTTACCGGCGACGAGTATTTTCCCGGTGGCATGGGCGAGTTCCCGGTGCTTCGCAATGAGTATTTAGTGTTTGAAGAAGGACCCAGTGTGGATTTGACCCTGCAATGGGCAACCTATCGCGATGCTGCCGACCAGTGCAGTCTGTCGCGGATTTGGGGTGGCATTCACCCGCCCATGGACGATATGCCGGGGCGCTTGATGGGTGAAGTGATCGGCGTAAAGGCGGTGGATACGGCTGAGCAGTTTTTCCTGGGTAGTACTGATTAGCTGCTGATTAGCTTGATCTTGCAATCTATGCTCCTGCCACAAACAACAAACCCGCCAGCTGGCGGGTTTGTTGTTTTCACCGCAATGTTTTTAGCGGCAATTGGGGTCGTTATTTTTCAACTTGACGTGGATTAGTCAAACGCTGTCAGCACGTTGTTTTTGGCGGTATGGTTGAGCAGCAATATGCCGGATTCCAATACTTTGCCTTCACTGGTTTTGTTACCGATGCGGATAAACCCATTGTGCTTGGCAAAAAGAACGCTATCTTCCTCTGCATCAAAGTCACCCTCGGCGATAACACTGGCGGGTACATTCAGACTAATCGCAGCAGCATCATCACCCTCGACATTGGGCAGGTTCTGTTGTGTCCAGGTTCCTGTATCTATTAGGGTTTGGGTGTTGAGCTGCCAGTTGTGGCGGTAGTAGCGAGCAGTTTTGCCAGTATCATTGATTAGCTGCACGGCAATTACATCACCATCTGGCCAGTTAATACTGATTAGCTTGGCGCCAAGTGTGCCAGGTGTAACATCGGGTGATAGCAACTGGCTTATGAGGGTCATCTTGAAGATATATTGGGGTCCAGATTGGCTTTGAACCCAAGTAAACCCACCCAAGGTTTCGCAGTTACCACCAAACTCGCTGGCTAGGTCATTATTGGATAATTGGTCACCATTTTTATCCCAGGGGCAGACAGCGCCAGCTATCTCGTCGGTCGGATAGTCATAGCCCGGGTTATACCAAAGGCTGTAAATATCACTGGTGCTGGTAAGGTTAGCGCGGTAGGCCAAGGCACCGTCAGCAAAATTGCTAGTGGAGTCAATTTCGCTAGATATGCCACGGGTGTCGCCGTAGGCACCAAAGAAAGTGGCAATATTGCGCCCGCTGAGTTTAATAACCTGACTGGCTTTGGCATTGAGGCTATCGGCATCAGCTTCTGAATTGGAGAGGGTGATAGAGCCATCCGCATTCAGAGCGGAAACAGCAAAGTCGTCGCCAGTTACTACCCAGCCCCGGCTGGTTAAGACCACATCGCCGTCATTGTCGAACTCAGGCAGGGGCACAAATGCAGAGCCATCGTAATGAAGTTCCTGTTCGGGAACATTGAGCGCGCTAAAACCGCCATAGACGATTTCGTCGGATGAATAGCCTTCAAACCAGAAAATACCCCCAGCTTGAAAACCTGCCGCGATAGTGGCCTCTGCAGGATCCGCCTGGTTTTGAATGTTGTCGACTTCCACGTTAACTATCGCTTCAACTTGCGACTGTACTACCGCTAAGGCGTCAGCAATGCTCGTGGCACCAACATAGGTTTGGCTATCCAGCACCTCGGCAATGGTTTCGATCAGGTTTTGAATGGCGCGCAGCTGGGCTGGATCGTTGACATCCAGATCCAGGCTTGCAAAGGTACCTTCGCCGCCCAAGCCATCAAGCAAGTTTTGGTAGGCGGCGGTGGCGGCCAAGCCGACCTCCAGATTTTCGCTGGTGGTGGGGCTTAATAATGCATCCGGGTATTCATCAAACAGACTGGCACCGTTGATCAAGGTAATAGGGCCATTGAGGTTAGCGATTACCACACAGTCGAGGCGCGGATAGCCGGGAATATTCAGAGTCCAGGTACCATCGGCATTTTTTGTAGCATTTTGGCCTTCGACCAAGGGAATTGTTTCTTGAACTTTACCCGACACATCCACAATGACTACTGCTAGCTGACTCAATGGCAGCGCGTCATCTGCACTTTTTTGAGCGACTGCTTTGCGCCCTGTTTTGGTCTGCGGTTGTTGATTATTTAATTGCGGCGGGGTGATGCTCACATTAAAAGTGGTGGTTACGCCAGAAGCAATTGAGCTACTGGAGCTACTTTGGGCAGTGCTGCTAATGACTGAGGAGCTGGCTTCACTGGAAGACGCCGGTGTCGAACTGGGTGCAACTGAAGATGTAGGAGTAGAACTCGCAGTAAGTGAACTGGCAGCGACGGAACTGGGTGCAACACTGGTAGCAGTGGAACTGGGTGCCACACTCGCAGGAGTTGAGGATTTACTGCCCCCTCCACCACCACCGCCACAAGCAACAAGGCTGATAACCACGGCAGTCAATAAACCCTTCTGGAAACACTTATTCACCTGCATAGAAGCTCCTGAACTTTAGTTGAGACACATTTTTCAAAGCGGATTAGAGGGGATCTGATTTAGTAGGCTAGTTCAATAACAACAGAGGCGCCAATGAAGCCATACAAAAAGCCAGCCTTGGCAGAACAGGCAATAAAAAAGCCGCCTCCGAATTACCGGAGGCGGCTTTTTAGCATCTAGCCTGAGCGATTAATCGTTCAGATCTTCATCGTCATCAATACTGTCATCACCTTCTTCACGCGGTTTGCGAATACCGTGCGCGGCCAAAATCTCAACGAAAAAGCTATCGCCACCGGCGACTGCAACTTCATCCATCTTTTTGGTGAGTTCGCCCAAACGCACTACTTCGGCAACGTCCGCCGTCACACCGAATTTGCAATCGAATGCCCAGTAATCAACTCCTTTCGGCAGGGTTTTGCGGCGTTCACGTTTTACGTATTTGCGCACTTCGTGCTTGATGGCCTCCAATACGCGGTCATTATTTTTGCCTTCGACATGGAGTTTGAACGTCTTTTTCATGGTTTACCTATTAAGAGATTAAATCGGGAGTAGCAATATGCACGCTGGAACGCAGGCGCGCATGGTAACACGGGCGGACTTAGGCGCGGTGTCGATATAAATGGTGCAGTGGCGCGCGATAAATCAAGCAGAGACCTGCGCCAATCACAGCGGCAGTTGCACCCATATCCAGCCAGGTGTGATAACCGAGATAAAACATCAACTCACCGTAGGCCAACAAGCTCGTCCCAAGCAGAATCCACACCGCGCGCGTACCTAACCCGATACCGATAAATATCGCCAACGCCAGAGCCGCCGCAGTATGGGTGGAGTAATCCAAACCCACTGCTGGCCACCAATGCCAGCGGTTATCGGTAAACATTACCCCATATACCAGCAGTGCCGAAGCCAGCAAGCGCAGCCAAAACCAGCGCCGACCACTCATCCATTTGACCGTGGCGACGCCCAGCGAAATCGCTAACAACAAGGGTGTATAGGCATCGGCAATTTGATCGAGTATGGCATTCATGGTGTACCGGCTCCTTGAGGATAAAAACCGCCGCAGGCTAATTCATCGATCACCGAATGCCAAGGCCTTTTCTATAGGCTTTACCCCATAAGGTAGCTATAATGCGCGCCTTCTTTTTCTGCGCGTTTTTCGATCAACAGCTTAATCAAACCGTTAATCATCACGCGCATCAGTCAGCGTAATTCCAAGTAGGTAGTCGTTCCATGTCCACCACAGAAGTGCCCAGCAAAAAACTCTATATCAAAACCCACGGCTGCCAGATGAATGAGTACGATTCCTCGCGCATGAAGGATTTGTTGGGCGAGTCGCACAATATGGTGCCGACCGAGGACCCGGAAGACGCCGATGTGATCCTCATCAACACTTGTTCCATTCGCGAAAAAGCGCAGGAGCGCCTGTTCCATGAACTCGGCCGCTGGAAAAAGCTCAAGAAAAAGAACCCCAATCTGGTGATTGGTGTGGGCGGCTGTGTGGCGAGCCAGGAAGGTGCTGCTATCGCCAAACGCGCGCCCTATGTCGATTTGATTTTTGGCCCGCAAACCCTGCATCGCTTGCCGGAAATGATGGAAACCAAACGCGCCAATGGCGTAGTCGTGGTGGATGTCAGCTTTCCTGAAATTGAAAAATTTGACCGTTTACCGCAACCCGATGCTGATGGCGTCAGTGCTTTTGTATCGATCATGGAAGGCTGCTCCAAATACTGTACCTTCTGCGTAGTGCCTTACACCCGCGGTGAAGAAGTTAGCCGCCCAGTGGCGGATGTGATGGCGGAAATCCTGCACTTGGCTAAACAAGGTGTGCGCGAAGTCAACTTGCTCGGCCAAAACGTCAACGCCTATCGCGGCGATACTGCGGACGGCACGGCGATTGATTTAGCAGAATTGATTACCTATGTGGCTGCCATCGACGGCATTGACCGCATTCGCTTCACCACCTCACACCCAGTGGAATTTACCGATGCGTTGATCGAGGTATACAACCAGGTGCCGGAGCTGGTGAGCCATTTGCACCTTCCAGTACAAAGCGGATCTGATCGTATTTTGATGGCGATGAAACGCGGCCATACTGCGCTGGAATACAAATCCAAACTGCGCCAAATTAAAAAGAATCGCCCGAATATCAGTTTCTCTTCCGATTTTATTATCGGCTTCCCCGGCGAAACCGATGCCGACTTTGAAGCGACCATGAAGCTGATCCATGATATGGATTTTGATACGTCTTATAGTTTCATCTACAGCGCCCGCCCCGGCACGCCTGCGGCAGATTTCCCCGATGACACACCGGAAGAAGTGAAAAAACATCGCCTTGCTATTTTGCAAGATCGCTTGATCCAGCAAGCACTAGCGATCAGCCGCCGCATGGTGGGCAATACCGAACGCATTCTGGTGACCGGTTACTCCAAAAAAGACCCCGGTCAACTTTGCGGCCGCACCGAGAACAACCGGGTAGCAAATTTCCGCAGTGACAATGCGGATTTGATTGGTAAATTTGCCGATATTCTTATCGAGGAAGCACTCACCAATTCATTGCGCGGCACTTTGGTTGGCTCAGAGCTGGACGCCGACTGGGTGAGATAATGTTGTTACGGTAATCCGTCCATCATAAAAAATCCCGTGTTGGCCTCACCAACACGGGATTTTTTATTGCCAAGATTGCAGTTATTAAAAACTAGCAGTTCTTATCGGAGGCTTCTTCACAAGCATCCTCAACGCCATCCTTAACTTCATCGGCCGCGTCATCCAATTTATCGCGGGTTTCATCAAGCGCTTTATCAACATTCTCACCTAACTTTTCTGCTGGACCCTTATTGGAATCACAAGCCGCTAAAGGTGTAGCCAACAAAGCGATGATAAATGCACGTTGTAGTAAATTCATAAAAACTCCTTATCGATTAGTAGTACTCAGGAAGTTTAGTGCTTATTGCGTGCCAAGTATTCAAAACCCAGCAAGCACGGGGCATTGCAGCAAGAGAAGTATTTTCTATGAAAGCGACCTCATCATCTATTTTGAAAAACTTACAAAATATTGCAGCGAAATGCCGAATGCGACTGACATGATTAATTAAGAATTGCTTCCAGCTGGGCGAGAGAGACAGGTTTTAACAAGCTGTCGGACACACCCACCGCAGCAGCACGCGTCGCATCAACTGTGTCACCACTGGCAATAATAATTCGTACCGCTGGATTAAATTCGTGAATTTTGGCCGCGCAGTCATAACCATTCATATCCGGCAAATTTAAATCGATTAATACCGTATGCGGATTATGTTCCGCCACTTCTCGCACGGCGGCATTGGCAAATTGGGTACTGAACACTTGCCAGCCCATCAAAGTCAATAATCCCACCATTGCGGCCAAGGCATCGGCATCATCCTCTATTACCAAAATAGATTTTTGTTGTACTGGCAGTACGGCAGGTTCATTTACGGCCGGTAAAAATCGTGACAAACAATTATAAAGTCGCGCCTGATCAATTGGCTTAGCTAAATAGGCAGTAAAGCCGGATGCAAAACAGCGATCCATGTCGCCTTTCATGTGCGCCGCCGTTAACGCGACTAGCGGCTGGCTAAATCCTTCCAACCGTAACTGCTGCGCTGCCTGATGACCATCCATTACCGGCATATGAATATCCAGTAAGATTAAATCAAAATTTTTATCGAGGAATTTTTCAGCATTAACAATACGCACAGCATCAGCGCCATCAGTGGCGTAAATAACTTCTGCACCAGTAAGTTCAACAAAATGGCCGATCAACATACGAATATCATGTAAATCATCAGCGACTAATACACGCCCGTTAAAACGGGGAATCTCGACACTGTGTTCTGCTGCCGTATCAAAATTTAATGCCAGCATTTCTGTTTCAGCCGACGCCAAATCATCCAATGCCAAAGTAAAACTGAACTCACTGCCCAAACCTACTTCACTTGTAACGCCAATACTTCCACCCATACGCTCGACTAATTGCTTACTGATAGTCAGCCCCAAACCAGTGCCTGCACGCGGGTGCAACTGCGCATTTTTTGATTGAACAAAAGGTTCAAAAATCACCTTGATGGTTTCAGCACTTATGCCGATACCCGAATCTTTAACGGAGAATCGCAGTCCATTTTTTTGGTTATCATTACTCCAATCTATTTTTAAGACTATCTCACCTTCATGTGTAAATTTTATCGCATTGCCCATCAGGTTTAATAAAACCTGACGCAAGCGCATGGGGTCGGTGTAAATAGTAATCGGAAGGGGATTGGGGGCTTCTATACGCAGTTGCAGATTTTTATCGACTGCCGCGCCCTGCATTAGAAAATAAATATCGGTAAGAAATCCAGAAAGAACCAGCGGCTGCTTTTCTAACTCGAGCTTGCCCGCTTCAATTTTGGAAAGATCTAAAATATCATTGAGCAAGCCAAGCAAATGTTTACCATTGCGATGCACAATGCGCAAATGAGCCGTGTTTTCGGCATCAACACTTTTATTAAGGAGCAATTCGGTAAAACCTAAAATCGCCGAAAGTGGCGTGCGTAACTCATGGCTGAGGTGAGCAAGAAATTCACTTTTGGATCGGTTCTCCGCTTCTGCCTTTAATCGCTCTACCCGCTCCCGTTCAACATCGCGCCGCGCCAATGCATAGCGAATTGCTCGCGCGAGCTGCTCCGCACTTAACGTGGATTTAACCAAGTAATCAACTGCGCCTGCTTTTAACGCCTGGCGATCAACTTCAATTTGATGCATGCCGGTAAGTAAAATCACCGGGCCAGAAAAACCTACCTCATGGGAAAATTTTAATAATTCAATGCCATCGCGTGCGCCGAGCTGGTAATCCATTAAGCATATATCGTGTCGGTCTTCACGTAAAAATTGCTGCCCCGCTTCATAAGTGGGAGCCCAATCCAATATGCAGGTTTGGCTAATGTCAGCAATTAAATCCTTAACAAGAAAAAAATCGTCTTCATCATCATCAATAACCAATAACTTTACATTTTGCATAGATTGTTTTGCCTCGCTGGAATTTATGGCAACTCCACAAACTCCACCCAATATTTCCCCAAGGTACGCATCAAATCGACTAGGGCATCAAAGGTTACTGGTTTAGTAATATAGGATGCAGCACCAAGATCGTAACCTTTGACCATATCCTCTTCTGCTTTGGATGTTGTCAAAATAACCACGGGAATACGGCGCAGGCTTTGGTCGGCTTTAAGCTCAGCCAAGGCTTCGCGCCCATCCATTTTAGGCATATTTAAATCTAATAAAATCAACCCAGGTAAAGGGTAAAGTGTGCGGTCACTAAACTTACCATTACCACGCAAATAATTTAACAACTGCACACCATCCTCAACAAAATGCAATTCGTTGAGCACCCGGCTTTCATGCATGGCATCCTGGGCTAACAAACGATCGTCAGCGTCGTCATCGGCCATTAAAATAATCAAGGTTTTTTTGGGTGCATTCATAACGACATCCTTAATTAATTGAAATCATGACTTCTCACTATTGCGGAGTATCTGCCAGCAGGTTCATTAAGGGTTCTATCACCGCTTGTTTTAGTGGCAAATAAATAATGAATATTGCCCCTTCACCGAGCGCGCTCTGCGCTGCAATAGTCCCGCTATGTCGCTCAATTATCTTGCGGCATAATGCCAAACCTATACCAGTACCGGAATATTCTTCGCGCCCATGCAGGCGTTGAAACAAACTGAATACTCGCTCTGCATATTGGGGTTCAAAACCAATTCCTTGATCAGCAAAGCGTAAGCAACACCAAGTACGGTCATCATTCTCCACTGGCGAAGGCACGTTAAGCTCACAGGTTACAGTGACTACCGGGTGAGCATCACGCGGATAAAACTTCAAACTGTTAGCGATTAAATTCATAAATACTTGCGCGATCTGCGACGCATCAGCATCAATTGTCGGCAAGGGATCAATGTGTACTTTTGCATTGGTTTTCTCAACCGCATAATCAAGATCATCCATTACCTTATTCATCACATCATTTAAATCGACGCTGACAAAGGGGCGCTGTTTAGTCGTCACACGGGAAAAACTTAACAAATCATCGATTAGTGCCGACATGCGTCCAGATGCGGCTTGCATACGCAGAACATAATCCGCACCCGTCTCGCCCAGCTCAGTAGAAAATTTTTGCTGTAAGCGGTCACCAAATGCGCGAATTTTTCGCAGCGGCTCTTGTAAATCGTGGGAGGCAACAAAAGCAAACTCTTCCAACTCCCGATTACTGCGCTGCAACTCTTCAGAGTATTGTAGTAGCGCTTGCGTGCGTGCTCCTACTTTTTCTTCAAGCTCGGCATTAGCAGTCGCTAGGGCAGAATTTAGTTGCGCCACTTTATTGGAATTTCGATACCAAACATAAAAAACTCCCAGCGACACAAGCAATCCCAACCCATTCGCCAGTAATAATGCCATGAGAATAAACTCTCTATTTTCGGCAGCAATAATTGTACTGTTTTCCAACTGTAAGAATTCTTCATTTTCCATTTCGCTGATCACCTGCGAAATAGCGCGCATCAATTCAATCCCTTCATCCGTCTTAACCTGACGTACTGCCGCTAAAATTTCCTCTCTATTAGTTAATACCACTATGCTTTGCATTTCATTAATTTTACTGCGCACATAGGTATTGAGTAATTCGAAGCGGCTTTGTTGTTGTGGCAGTTCAGTAGTGGAATCGCTGAGCTTTTTTAACAGATCACCGACCACAATTAATGTTTGATGATAAGGCTGTAAGTATTCCGGATCTTGTGTGAGCAAATATCCGCGTTGGCTAGACTCTGCAGCGGCCAGCTCACGATCCAAATCCTTAATCAAGTTAATCGTCTGCAGAGTATTGTTGATGCTGACATTATTATCAGTAATGACATCAATTGACCGATAGGCGAGCACGGCACTCACAGTAAAAAAGGTAATGGCAGCCGCAAGCACCATTACCCATACAGAACCAGGTATTTTATTGATGATGAATCTATTAAAGGGAATATCATCAACCAGTGCTGCACCACTCACTACTCGCCGCCCTCAACATCATGTACACGCACAAATCGGGTATCACTGAGCGATTCAAGCATATGGCTACACTGTTTGCACTCCGCTAATATTGTCTCGAATATACTTATCGCTTTGCGAATATCGCCGGTGCGCTCGAGAGTCAACTTACCTAATTCTGCGTTAATAGAAATAGTATTTAGTGGATTGCGCAAATCGTGCACAAATCGATTTTTTTCACCGTCCATTACAACTCCTACAATTCAACGTTGCCGTATGCATTCAAGCGGTTATAAAGCGTTTTCAAACTGATCCCTAAAATATCGGCAGCTTGCTTCTTGTCTCCGTCAAAATGTTCCAGGGTTGATTCAATTAGCTCGCGCTCAACCTCTTCAACCGTCTTTCCAACACGAACTCCAATCTGGGGCTGTTGTGCAATTTTTGAAAATGGAGAGGTGAGATTTTCTGGTAATACCAATAATTTTTGTTGTTGATCAGCCATGATGTAAGCGCGATGAATCGCATGACGTAATTCGCGGACATTGCCTGGCCAATCGTAATCCATCAACCGTTGCAGTGAAGTTTCACTAATCCCTATCTCGCCATCATATTCCTGATTAAATGCCGCGAGAAAATGTTGTACCAATAGAGGAATGTCTTCTTTGCGCGCGCGCAGCGGGGGAATGTGAATGGGGAAAACGGCCAAACGAAAATATAAATCCTCACGCAAGCAACCCTGCACCGCAATATCTTGCTCAGAGCGATTGGTGGCAGACACGACCCTACCTTCTACATCTACACTGGTGGTTGAACCCAAACGGGTTACCGTTTGCGTTTCCAGTACGCGCAATAAATTAGGCTGGAGATCGATTGGCATTTCAGTAATTTCGTCCAGGAATAGAGTGCCTTTATTCGCTTGTTCGAATACTCCTATTTTGCGATGAGTGGCGCCCGTGAATGCACCTTTTTCGTGTCCGAATAATTCACTGTTAATCAATTCCCGGGAAAATGCACCGCAGTTAGCGGCAACATAGTCGCCCTCTGTTTTGCTGGCGTAGTGAATAGCGGCGGCCACCATTTCTTTCCCTACCCCGCTCTCACCCATTAACATCACATTGGCTTTGGTAGTCGCTACGCGGGCAATCATTTCATACAAATGTTGCATGGGCGCCGATTCACCCACCAAATTATTGAAGTGCAATTTTCCTAACGAGTTGGGTGTAGCTGCAGGTAGTTTTCGCTCTTCAAACAATGATTCCAATTGTTGTAAATCTATCGGCTTGATCAGGTAGCTGATATTTGAGCCATATAAATTTTTCACAATGGATTTGATAGATGGGTGACCAGTAATAAGCGTAATTTTTGTTTTATGCTTAACGGGTAACGCCTCCAACAGATGAAGGCCACTACCGTCAGGTAGGATTAAATCCAGGATCATATGGGTATACTGGTTTTCATTAATCAATTCGCGTGCTTGGGCAACGGAGTCGGCGGCAGTCACGCTATGACCTAATAAGCTCAATAATTGCACTGTTGCATCTAAAAACCGTTTGTCATCGTCAACTAATAAAACGTCAGCCACGATTAAATCCTCATGTTAGCCAGTTAGCATCCGCGCACATTCTAGCACCAGTCGGATAAAAGAAATCTCGCCAGTGAGAACTTAGCGAAGCAATTCACTGTTTAACTACCTACCTTTCTAAGACCTGATCTACCACCAAGCTGGCACCGAACCTCCATCAACCTACAAACAACCGTCTAAGCCTTAAAACCGGAAAAACAGCACGGTACAATGTAAGTGCGAGCGAAGATTTTTTAGCACCCAAGGCAACCGGAGCAACCGTACCAACTACGAAAGGGGCAAGGATGAAGGTAATCAAATATGAAGTAAATTCAGGTCTGGCAGATACTGTTGATAAGCGGTGCTGAAGCAAAATACCTTGCATCAGCAATGCTTCATTCTTTCGTTTCACTTCGGTTGCTAAGTCCATCTTTTGCACTCCGCACAAAATTATCAATGTGAGCACGTGTATAGGGCAAGGTCATAGAGTTGCGATATTTAATGTACAACCAACGGCACACCAACAACAAAAATACTTGCAGCAGAAAAAAGGTCAGCAAGCCTAAACCTATTTGCGTGCTCGCTGAAAAAACAGACCAGGAAACTAACACGCAGAATGCACACCACGTCAACAACATGATGGGCATAAGCAACAACCAAAGCATTATCATTTTGGGAAGTGTGCGCATTGCAAGCAGCGCCTCTACACGTGCCAAATCGATAATCCCGGTAACATGATTTACGATCTGATCACCGAGCCGCAATGTTTCCTCTATGTCAGAACTCCAGCTCATACTGCTACTCGAATCTTTAGTAGGCGAATCATTTGGCTCTGGGAGATCAGGGGAAGCGTCATGAGAAAAATGCGCTTGAGGCGATTCAGCCTCAAGCGCATTGCGAGGATGATCATGAGAACTCATGATCTATTTCCTCAATGGCGACGTTGCAACAGATAAGATACTAACCAACCCGCGGCGAACGCTACGCCCACTGTGACTAAAGGTTTGGCGCGAACCAATTCTTCCGCTTTTTCTTCCAGTTCTATAGCGCGCGCTCTACCTTCATTCAAGCGGATTTTGGCATTTGCTGCAGTAGCTGACCCAACCGAACTGACTGCATCATAAATGCTTGAAGTGGCATTCTTAAATTCTGCAATCGCATCGTTCATAGTCATATCGGACAGTTTGCTTTCAGCTGCATTTTTTATCGAGCTTTGAATAGCCATGGTGATTTCCTCTCAGATTAATAAATAAAAAACTGCTTTGAGTTTTTTGCCTAAGTGTTAATCAAAAAAATTACAAAAATAAAAGTCTATTTGGTAAGGACATTTAACCTATAGACGTCTTCTACCAAAAATCAGCGATAGAACAAACAACACCACGAATACAAAAAATAATATCTGTGCTATTCCTGATGCTGCACCAGCGATGCCACCAAAGCCCAATAAACCAGCGATAATGGCTACGACAAAAAATACCAATGAGTAATAAAGCATGGGATTCTCCTTGTTTAGATGTTCACTTAAATACCTTCAATGAACGTGCCAACTTACCCAATTTGAAAAAAATCAACAAAAAAGTGTGTTTACATGAAAAAAATAGCAATAAAGCATCAAACTAAGCCCATCCTCCTATGATTCAAGGTAGAAACAGGAATAAATATTTTTTTTGTTATCGCTCAGCGGCTCTAATGCAGTCGATACGAACATTTTTCCCCGGAAATTTTGCAAAGACTACAAAAAGGAGAAACTTTTACATCCTTCCTTACCCATTTAATTCCAAATATGTTCGTCTCATTATTTAGGTACCACTTGGCTGCTACTTGTATCGCCGTCGAGAATATTTATCCAACTACCAATTAAATCTAGATGAGATGCCAGAATTTTAAAGCACACCAGCAAGGGAATTGCGATTAATAATCCTATAACGCCCCATACCCAACCCCAAGCGAACATCCAGAGCACTACTAATAGCGGATTCATATTAAAGCGCTGCCCTAACACGGTCGGTGTCACTAATTGCGACTCTATAAAATTCAAAAGTAGAAAACTACCAGGGACCACTAGCGCCATTCCCCATGAATCGTATTCGATAAAGCCAACACCCGTCAGGACAATGGTTAAAGCTAAAGGGCCTATATAGGGCGCAAAATTTAACAGCCCCGCCAATGCCCCCCAGAGTAAAGGATCATCCACTCCCATTAATGCCATCACGCAGGCCGTCGCCAAACCCAAACCAATATTGATGATGGAGATAAGTAAGGCGTAATGCGAAATGTCATCGCGCACGGTTTGAAAAATAATCACTGATTTCTTTTTTTCAGCGAAAGATGATTGGGCCCGCACAAAATTGCGCATTAAATTATTGCCGTAGACAAGAAAGAAATAGGTGATTACAAATACCGCTGAAACCTGAATCAAAAACATAGCCGTGGTGCCAGCAACCACTGAAAAAGCTGAGAAAAATACAGTCTCTAGCGCACTGCCAATAGCATTGGTCTGCCCATCCGCATCTGGCATTACTTGCGCTCTGAATACATTAAACCGGTCAGACCAGCCATTCATATGCGCTGCGAGCTTATCGCCTAATTCAGGCAAACTTTCCAACCAATGCGTAGCAGGAGCCACAAGAAATATAAACGTCGCGACCAATACCACCATTAACAGAATAACGACGATAGCGGCAGCGAGTGCGTGTGGCACTTTGAAACTGGCAATCAAACGCACAAGAGGGCTGGAAAATAAGGCGATAAAACCAGCCACAAATACCGGCAGTAATAAGGTGCGGCAAAAATACATGGTGTAGAGCACAGCGATAATCACCAAAATATTTAGCGCCATGGCGATGGCACCGTCTTTTCGCACACGAAATTCGCGGATGGCTACTGGACTATTCATAAAATTTCCTTGTAATTAATAGAGCTTGTTCGACAGCCTCTGCCATTTTCATACCATTGTTAATGACGCCATTAAAATCCTTTGCTGCGCTGATATATTCCTGGATAGTGACTAACAAAATCGATGCGAAACCACTGCAAATACAATTACTTATTAATAAATGTGCAAGTAAATTCTACAGAGAGCTTCGCGTTCAGCCTTTATTCAGGCGCAATTGGGGCTTTATCCCACCCGCTGAATGGTTTAGTCTTGCTTTTCATTAAGTCACACGAGCCTATTAAACACCTTGAACACTCAGGTTATTACCTCCCCCGAAATCGTCAGCCAGCCATTGACGCTGGAGCCCAGCGACAGTCGTCGCCTTGCCAATCTCTGTGGCTTGCTTGGCCAGCACCTGCGCCAAATAGAAGAGCGCCTTGAAATAGAAATCCGCAATCGCGGTAGCGAATTCGAACTGATCGGCTCTCCAGCCAAAATCCGCGCTGGCGCTGAATTATTGCGCAACCTCTACAGCACCACCGAGCAAAATGAGCTCACCCCCGATGAAGTGCATTTGGCACTGCAAACCTCTGGTATTGAACAACTTATGGAACAATTGGATAACGCCGAAGCCCAAGCGCTGACCGGTGAATCACCCACAGCAAATACGTCAGACTCAAGCGGTGAAGAAGGTGGAATTACCCTTATCCGCACGAAGAAATGCACAATCAAACCGCGCGGATTAAACCAGCAACGTTATGTGCGCGCTGTACAAAAACACGATATCAACTTCGGGATCGGCCCAGCGGGTACCGGTAAAACTTACCTTGCGGTGGCCTGCGCCGTAGAAGCGCTGCTAAAGAACGAGATCGAACGTATTTTGCTGGTTCGCCCGGCAGTTGAAGCAGGTGAAAAACTTGGTTTCCTCCCCGGCGATCTCGCTCAGAAAGTCGATCCTTATCTGCGCCCGCTGTATGACGCCCTCTTTGAAATGATAGGGTTTGATACGGTCGGTAAATTAATGGAACGCGGTGTTATCGAAGTTGCCCCGCTCGCCTTTATGCGCGGCCGCACCCTGAATAACTCGTTTGTCATCCTTGATGAAAGCCAAAACACCACCCGTGAGCAGATGAAAATGTTCCTGACTCGCATAGGGTTCGGCACTACCGCCGTGATTACCGGCGACCCAACACAAATCGATTTGCCGCGCGGTATGGCATCTGGCCTGCGCCACGCGATTGAAGTCTTGGATAACGTGAATGGTATTAGCTTCACCCATTTCACGTCCAAAGACGTGGTGCGCCACCCTATCGTTCAACGCATCGTAGAAGCCTACGAAGCCTTTGAAGAACAGCAGCCGAAACAACATTAATCATGGCCTACCAAATCGATATCGAAAGCAACAGCCAAAGCCAGCAGATTCCGGCAATGGCTGAGCTTGAACGCTGGATTAGCGCCGCTTTGCACAGCCAGGAATTTGAAGAGGCCGAAGTCAGCGTCTATATCGTCGATGAGGACGAAGGCCAGGAATTGAACGCGCAGTACCGCGCTAAAGATTATCCAACCAACGTGCTCTCCTTCCCTGCCGATATCGCTGAAGAAGTGGGCGTTCCCTTACTGGGTGACTTGGTAGTCTGCGCGCCGGTAGTAGAACGCGAGGCACAAGAGCAAGGCAAAACCTTGCAAGCACACTGGGCGCACATGTTGATTCACGGCACTTTGCATTTAGTTGGCTTCGACCACATTGATGATGATGAAGCCGAAACCATGGAAACCCTGGAAACCCAAATCGTCACTGGTTTAGGGTATCCTGCCCCCTATCAAGACATCACTGAAGAATAAAATACCTTGGGAAATTACATCATGTCGGACGACCATCCGAGTAGCACAACTACTGAAAAACACGAACGATCATGGTTGGACAAAGTGCTCCACGCGTTTAGCGCGGAACCTAAATCCCGCGATGAATTGATGGAGATCATCAAAGACGCTGCCGACAATCACTTGCTCGACCAGGAAGCCCTGAGCATTATTGAAGGTGCGCTGGATGTATCCTCCTTACAAGCGCGTGAAATCATGGTGCCACGCTCACATATCGTTGCCATCCGCCTGGAAGATTCCCCGCAAGAATACCTACCGCAATTAATCGAATCTGGTCACTCACGTTTCCCCGTGATAGGCGAAAATATCGATGATATAAAAGGTATTCTGCTCGCCAAAGATTTGCTGCCACTAGCCTTAAAAGGTACGGACAACTTTAATCTCGAAACTATTTTGCGCCCGGCAGCCATTGTTCCGGAAAGCAAACGCGTGAATGTTTTGTTGCGTGAATTCCGTGAAAATCGCTATCACATGGCCTTGGTGATGGACGAATACGGCGGCATTACTGGCCTACTGACTATTGAAGATATTCTTGAAGAAATCGTCGGTGAAATTGAAGATGAAACCGACGAACAAGAAGAAACGACTGACTTTATCAAACGCGTAAGCGAAAATGATTACATCATTAAAGCACTTACTCCTATTAAAGATTTTAATGAGTTTTTTGCACAACAACTCAGCAATGAGGATTTCGATACAATCGGCGGAATACTCATGCAAGAGTTTGGTCATTTACCCAAGCGCAATGAAGTTGTGCAAATCGACAATATGCAATTCCGCGTACTCTACGCCGATAACCGCCAAATTCACTTACTGCGCTTAACGATACTGAGCGACTAAACAGTAAGTAGTGATACCACTAAATCCCGCCAACCGGCGGGATTTTTTTAATTGGATAAAAAATAGAAAATTTATGCGCGATAAAATTCTTACATTGCCTAAACCCATTGCACTATTGATTGCCGTACTGAGCGGTGCGTTAATTACCTTGAGTTTTGCCCCGTTTAATATCTGGCCACTTACCATTATTAGTTTAATCACCTTTGCACTCTTAATTAAAGAGCAATCGCTCAGCACTACTCTCTGGCGCAGCTTGGCATTTGGGGTCGGATTTTACAGTGCAGGCATTCATTGGATTTACGTAAGCATCCATAATTTTGGTGGTGCATCACCGCTGTTTGCCGGGTTTTTAGTGGTTATATTCGCATGTTTTATGAGTGCAATTTTTATTGTGCCGTTCTACATTTATGGCCGCTGGTTTAACCGCAATACATTTAGTTTACTCATCGCCCTGCCCGCCTTGTGGTTACTGGGCGAATGGATGCGCACCTGGTTTTTAACCGGATTCCCTTGGTTATTTTTGGGATATTCCCACTTGCATACACCACTCGCAGGATGGGCACCAATAGGTGGAGTAATTAGTATTGGATTTATTCTCGTACTCACTACAGGTGTTATCGCTGAGTGGATTTGGTGCTACAAAAGCGAAAGCTCCAAAAAAACTGCGTTGATTATCGCCAGCAGTTGCTGCGCATTTTTTTGGCTCGTCGGTGCCGGATTAAAAACAATTACCTGGGCAGAACCAGATGCAGCGCCGATAAAAATCGGCATGGTGCAACCTAATATCGATCAAAGTATCAAGCTCAGCTTTAATAACGACACTACCATTGCCGCACTCGACCAATTGCGCGATCTCAGCACAGATTTATGGACTAATGATTGGGTGGTTTGGCCAGAGGCAGCAATTCCAACCTCACTCACATATCACGAGGCTCTGCCATTTTTGGAAGAGATGAACACCAAAGCCGCCGAGCATGACACTGCATTATTTACCGGTGTGATTTATGGAGATAGCGCTAAACAAAAATATTACAACACCATCGCGGGCTTAGGTCAGGGTTATGGTTTTTACCATAAGCGCCGCCTGGTTCCATTTGGGGAATACTTACCCTTTCCAAATCAATTACGCGGCTTGATCGCTTTTTTTGATTTGCCTACCTCCTTTATTGATTTAGGACCGCAAGACCAACATGGATTAATCGCAAAAGGTGTGCGCATCACACCCGCGATTTGTTATGAAATTGTCTATCCGGATTTGATCGCACAAGCCGCAAAAGAAACCCAAGTCTTGTTAAGCGTAAATAATCTTGGTTGGTTTCTCGATTCAATTCAACCAAAACAATTTATGCAGATGGCACAAATGCGCGCACTCGAAACTGGCCGTTATCTGGTATACAGCACCAACAATGGCCCCAGCGCAATTATTGATAATCACGGCAATATCCTCAGCCAGAGCGATTCGTTTAGAGCACAAACGTTTACCGGCGTGATCTATGCCGTGAAAGACTGGACGCCTTTTATGAAGTACGGCAGTGGGCCTTTGGTAATACTCGCCACACTGCTATTACTGTTGATCCGCCTGCCGCAGTTACTCAAACGACCTGCACACTAAGTATTTAGAATGTAATAGCAATATTTGGGATGTAGCGCGCTGGTTTTATCGTTAGAGTAAAGCCAACGCCATCACTCCATTATTACTATGTCCACAATCGAGAAAAATCCCATTACTGATCCGCGCTGGCTATTGTTGGGTGACACCAGCGCCGATGGTCAGTTTGTTTACGCGGTTATCACCACCGAAATTTACTGTCGCCCCGGCTGCCCTTCACGTCGCCCCAATCCTGACAATGTGCGTTTTTTTACCGACCATGCACAAGCAGAAATAGCAGGTTTTCGCGCATGTAAACGCTGCCATCCACAACACCTGAGTAGCGATATATTACGCATTCAGCGAATCACTGACCTGTGCAACTTTATTGAAACGGCTGAACAAGAACCCAGCCTCGCCGAGCTTGCGCAATATTCAGGAATCAGCAGTTACCATTTACTGCGACTTTTTAAAGCGGCGACAGGTTTAACACCCAAGGCCTACGCAAAAGCGCATCGTAATCAGCTTGACTCGCAACGCGCAGCAACTAAAAAGAGGAAAACCCCTACCATGGCAATTTACTATGCGCTGGATGAATGCTCGCTTGGTACTGTGCTAGTCGCACAAACAGAACAAGGGTTATGCGCCATTTTATTAGGCGATGATGAACAACTGTTGCTCGATGATTTACGCCAGCGCTTTCCGGTTACAAAAATTATCAAAGGAGATGAAAAATTTCACAAAATAGTTAAGCAGGTTATTCTTGCTATCGAGCAACCAAAACTGAAATTGGATTTGCCACTGGATATTCGCGGCACTGTATTTCAACAACAAGTGTGGAGTGCGCTACAAAAAATTCCCACAGGCGAAACACGCAGTTATACCGAAATTGCAGCCGCAATTGGTTCGCCCAAAGCTGTGCGCGCTGTAGCTGGCGCCTGCGCCGCCAATGCAATTGCAGTCATTATTCCCTGCCATCGTGTTGTACGCAGCGATGGAAATTTGTCTGGCTATCGTTGGGGCATTGAGCGAAAAAAACGACTGCTACAGCAAGAAGCAGCAATAGTGAAGCCATAAATCTATGCCAACAATTATCACAACATCTATTACCTTGCCTGGTAATTTTCGTCTTAGGGATTTTTTAGCATTTCACCAGCGCGACGTACAAATGCTCGCCGAAATAGTTAGTGAAGGGAAGTTACAAAAAGGCATTATTTGGCAAACCATGCCCGCTTGCATCACTTTTGAATTTTCCAAAAACCAAATTCAATTAACCTTGCATATTGATTCCGGTCGAAAAAAATTAAATGCAGAAAAGATGAAATCGCAGTTGCAGCAACATGCACAACACATGCTCGGCCTTAACCAAAATATTGATGCTTTTGAACAATCTGTTGTAGATCACCCACAACTTAATAAGTTGATTGCCCAGCAAGCTGGCCTGCGTGTTCCGCAAGCCGCAACAACATTTGAAGCCTTAACCTGGGCGATCATAGGTCAGCAAATTAGTGTAAGCGCTGCCGTTTCTGTGCGAAGAAAATTAATCCAGCGCGCAGGCTTGCAACATTCATCCGGCATCTGGTGTTATCCCAGCGCAACACAACTCGCAGCACTGGCAGAGGAAGATTTACGCCCACTGGGCTTTTCGCAAAACAAAGCCCGTACAGTCGTAGAGCTAGGAAAAATAATCCATAACGGCAACCTACCACTCGACAATTGGCTAAACGATTACTGGCAAGGAAATGCACTCGCAGCACAAGCTATTTACGATGTATTAGTTCAAATACGAGGTATAGGCTCTTGGACAGCTAGCTACACATTACTACGTGGCTTCGGCTGGCTTGATGGTTCATTGCATGGCGATGTGGCAGTAAGGCGCAATCTACAAATGCTATTGCGCTCAGACGAAAAACTCGATGAAGCGACAACTAAAAATTGGCTAGCGGCATATTCACCATGGCGCGCACTGGTAGCAGCGCATTTATGGGCTATGCAAAAAGTGGAAGGGTATTAATTTATTCGAGGTCAAAAAATGGTGGGTATCGCTTACGCTTTACCCACCCTATTGTTATTTTTTAACTGGCACCAGCATTTCAGTACCGCCCATATAAGGGCGCAACACTTCGGGAATAATTACGCTGCCATCCGCTTGCTGATAATTTTCCATCACTGCGAGCAAGGTGCGTCCAATCGCCAAACCTGAACCATTAAGCGTATGCAGTAATTCGGGTTTGCCGGTTTCTTTATTGCGGAAGCGCGCCATCATGCGGCGAGCTTGGAAATCGCGGAAGCTGCTACAAGAGGATATTTCACGGTATTTGTCTTGTGATGGAACCCATACTTCGATGTCGTAAGTTTTAGCAGATGAGAAGCCAATATCACCACCACACAAAATTACAGTGCGATGGGGCAAACCGAGTTTTTGCAAAATAGTTTCAGCATGACCAACTAGCGCTTCTAATGCTGCATCAGATTCTTCCGGACGTACAAATTTTACCAGTTCCACTTTTTCAAACTGGTGTTGGCGAATCATGCCGCGTGTATCGCGGCCGTAACTACCAGCCTCAGAGCGAAAACAAGGTGAGTGGCACACGAGTTTGATTGGAAGATCTGCATCGTCAATAATTTCATTGCGGTAAATATTCGTTACCGGTACTTCAGCGGTGGGAATTAAATAAAATTCGCGGTCGTCGGTCAGTTTGAATAAATCTTCTTCAAACTTGGGTAATTGCCCGGTGCCGAAAAGTGATTCGCGGTTTACAACAAACGGGACATTAACTTCTTCGTAACCGTGTTGGTTGATGTGCGTATCCAGCATAAATTGCGCAAGCGCACGATGCAGACGTGCAACGCCGCCACGCAACACTGCAAAGCGGGTGCCGGTAATTTTGGTGCCGGTTTCAAAATCCAGGCCGCTGAGGTTTGCACCAAGATCGACGTGATCAACAATAGGGAATTCAAAGTCGCGTGGAGTGCCCCAGCGGCGAACTTCTATGTTGTCTTCTTCGCTCTTGCCGTTGGGAACTTCATCAGCAGGAATATTGGGAATGGCATTTACAAACTCGTCCCACTCAGCCTGCACTTTTGTCAATTCAGCTTCAGCACCCACCAATTCTTGCTTGATGTTTTCTACCGCTTGCATCATTGGAGCAACATCTTCGCCGGCTTGCTTGGCTTTGCCGATACCTTTGGAAATGGAGTTGCGTTCACTTTGCAAATTTTCAGTTTTTATTTGAATGGTCTTGCGGGTTTCTTCCAAGGCTAGAATTTTGGCAACATCTAAAGCATAGCCGCGTTTAGCTAAGCCTTGAGCAACTTCTTCGGTGGCGGTACGGAGTAATTTTGAATCTAACATGATGAGTAATTTTCTATTTGAAGTTGAAGAACATTAATAATTAATAACTAAAATATTTTTTGGGTTAAGGCCATACCTACAAACGCCATTAACAAACCCAGAATTACCGAACTGCTGGCATACACAAGTGCATTAAACACATGCCCTTCTTGCCACAACTGTAAAATTTCCAACGAAAAGGCCGAGAAAGTGGTGAAGCCACCTAAAATTCCGGTCATAAAAAACAAACGCCATTCGGCTGGCAAAGTAGTTTTTTCAATTAACACTACGTAAGCCACGCCGATTAAAAATGAACCTACAATATTTACTGCGAAAGTACCCAACGGAAAACGATAATTCAGTAACGGCGTTAAATAACCAACGGCAGCGAATCTAAGTACCGAACCCAGAGCACCACCTAATGCGATTGCCAGCCACTGCATATTATTTTCCGGACGGTTTTTTATAACGTTTCTTTTTACTTTGTTTATCCAACTCACGCAGATGGGTGAGTTTTTCCTGAATTTTTAATTCAAGCCCGCGCTCGACTGGTTGGTAGTAGCTTGCTTGCGCGATATCTTCCGGGAGGTAGTTTTCACCCGCCGCATAAGCGCCCGGCTCGTCATGGGCGTAACGATATTCCGCACCGTAATCCATGCTTTTCATCAGCTTGGTCGGGGCATTGCGTAAATGCATGGGAACATCGTAAGCCGGTTGGGTGCGCACATCGGCCATGACTTGATTGAACGCATTATACACAGCATTACTTTTGGGTGCGCAGGCGAGATATACCACTGCCTGGGCGATAGCCAACTGCCCTTCCGGGCTACCCAACCGCTCCTGAACATCCCAGGCCGATAAACACAATGGCAATGCGCGCGGGTCGGCATTGCCTATATCTTCGCTTGCCATACGCACTACACGGCGGGCGATGTAAAGTGGATCGCAGCCACCATCGAGCATTCTAGCCAGCCAATACAAAGCACCGTCTGGTGATGAGCCGCGCACAGATTTATGTAGCGCAGAAATTTGCTCGTAGAAAATATCACCGCCCTTATCAAAACGGCGCACATCTGAAGCCAACACTTCAGCGATCACGTGTTCATTAATGATTTTGTGATCGCCAACTTCTTCAGCAAGATCGGCAGAAATTTCCAGCAAGTTAAGCGCTTTGCGCGCATCACCATCGGCTGCTTGTGCGAGGGTCATCAACGTATCCGCATCGATGCGAATATTGTGCGCACCCAAACCGCGCTCTTTATCGTCGAGCGCCTGCTGCAATACGTCTTTTAATTGTTCTGGCTGTAAGCCGCGCAATACATAAACACGGCAGCGCGATAGCAGCGCGTTATTTAATTCAAAGGAGGGATTCTCGGTAGTTGCGCCGATAAAAATAAACGTGCCGTCTTCCACATAAGGCAGGAATGCATCCTGTTGGGATTTATTAAAACGATGTACCTCATCGACAAATAAGATCGTTTTGCGGCGACTGGAAATTCGCTCTTGTTGTGCAGTGGCAACTGCAGCACGGATTTCTTTTACACCGGATAAAACCGCCGACAAGGATTCAAAACGGGCATCCGCTTGTTCGGCAAATAATTTGGCAAGCGATGTTTTACCTACCCCCGGCGGGCCCCACAAAATCATCGAATGCAATTGGCCGCGTGTTATCGCTTCGCGCAGGGGTTTGCCGGCGCTGAGCAAATGTTCCTGACCAATATAATCATCGAGATTGCGCGGGCGCATGCGCGCCGCGAGCGGTTGGTAGGCTGGTGTAGCTGAACCGAAAAGATCCATGGAGTCCGGCTTAGTCTTCGAGGATTTCAACACCCTCGGGCGGAATAAAGAAAAACTTTTCTTCCGGCAGGGTTTTGTTGCGCTGCACATTGGTTAATACGCAGCGGGTAAGTTGGCCGAGGCTATCCTGAATGGCAAATTCAGTGAGCTGATTCGCTTTGAATACGAGCGTTAAATGCTGGAACATACCTTCAGTGACTTTAGGTGTGAGCGTATATTTTTCCGCGGCTGTGTCTTTTTCGTCGCGCGTAACAGTGAAGCTTTTACGCAGTTGTTCAATATCAGCGCTTAACAACAATGCAGGGGTTTCACGCAGGTCATCGGTGAAAGCGCGCTTATTAACAGTTTCCAGATCCGGGTCATAAAGCCAAATGGTTTTGTTATTGGATACCAACAGCTGTTCCATTGGCTCCAGGGTTTTCCAATAAAATTTACCCGGGCGCATCAGCATAAAATTGCCACTGCTAGTCTCTTGTTCGGCACCTTTTTTATCGTAGGTGGTTTGTACAAAATCACCTTGCAAAGTGTTCATCGCATCGAGTTGTTTGCGCAGTTGTGCAGCGGCTTGATCATCGGCGGCATTGGCCAGAACCGATACTGCCATTACCAAACCAATAAAAATTCGAGAAAAAAGCGTCATATAAATTCCAAATATCTATTTACGATGTACACGTAATTAACGTGTTGGCGCAATTGCGCTGTGTCAGATCCTATCCTGTAATGATGAACCTGAGATAAATAGTGATTAACCCCGCCCACCCGGAACCAACACTTCGCGGTTGCCGTTGTGACCTGCAGCCGATACTACACCTGCCGCTTCCATTGTCTCGATCAACCGTGCAGCGCGGTTATAGCCGATGCGCAATTTACGCTGCACCGATGAAATTGACGCTTTGCGCGATTCGATTACAAAGGCGACGGCTTCATCGTAAAGCGCATCACTTTCACTATCGCTGCCCTCTTCACCTTCGCTAGCCATTCCCGGTACTGGAATCGAGTTATTGCTGTCATCGGTGATGCCGTCGATATAATTCGGCGCACCGCGTTTTTTCCAATCCGCAACTACGCGGTGAACTTCATGGTCATCCACAAATGCCCCGTGGATACGAACAGGTACGCTGGTGCCCGGTGGTAAATAGAGCATATCGCCGTGGCCGAGCAACTGCTCGGCACCGCCTTGGTCGAGAATGGTACGTGAATCGATTTTAGAGGAAACCTGGAACGCCATACGCGTCGGCACGTTGGCTTTAATCAAGCCGGTGATGACATCGACCGATGGGCGTTGGGTTGCGAGAATCAAGTGAATACCAGCAGCACGGGCTTTTTGCGCGATACGGGCGATCAGTTGCTCAACTTTCTTGCCGACGATCATCATCATATCGGCAAATTCATCGATAACGACTACCACGGCTGGCAGGGTTTCCAGATCAGGTGCGGTGGCCACTTCTGCGCCAGGTTCAAAATTTTCTTCCGGCTTAAACAATGGATCTTTGATCGGTGTACCCGCTTTGATAGCGTCATCAATCTTGCGGTTAAAGCCCGCAAGGTTACGCACACCCATCGCAGCCATAAGTTTGTAGCGGCGCTCCATTTCACCCACGCACCAACGCAGGCCGTTGGCCGCGTCTTTCATATCGGTGATCACCGGTGTCAGCAAATGCGGAATACCTTCGTAGACCGACAACTCCAGCATCTTCGGGTCAACTAACATCAAGCGCACTTCTTTGGGCGTGGATTTGTACAACAGGCTGAGCAACATCACGTTTACGCCGACCGATTTACCGGAACCAGTAGTACCTGCCACCAACAAGTGCGGCATTTTGGCGAGGTCGGCAATCATAGGCTCACCAGAGATATCGTGCCCCAGCGCCATGGTGAGTACCGATTTGGAGTTCTCGTACAGCTCGGATGAGATAACTTCGGACAAACGCACCATCTCGCGGTGAGCGTTGGGAATCTCGATACCCATTACCGATTTGCCGGGGATAACTTCCACCACGCGTACCGAAACCACCGCGAGTGAACGTGCCAAATCCTTTGCCAAACCGGAGATACGGCTGGCTTTAATTCCCGGCGCTGGCTGGATTTCAAAGCGGGTAACAACTGGCCCCGGCTGAACTGAAACCACTTCGATCTCGATACCGAAATCTTTGAGTTTCAGCTCCAGCAGTTTGGACATAGCCTCCAGCGATTCTTTGGAGTAGCCCTTGTCGCTGCGCTTGTCGGCAGGGTCGAGCAAATTCAGCGGCGGCAAAGTACCCACTGCTGGTTCCAATGATTCAAACAGAGATGGCTGCTTTTCTTTTTCGGTACGTGCGCTGGGCACCGGTTTCTTTTTGATGGGCTCTTCAATAATCACCGGTGCAGCGCGTTTGGCTTCTACTTTCGCATGCTGCACCACCACTTCACGGCGATGTTCTTGGGCTTTGACGGCAATCTGCTTTTCGGCACGTTCGCGCTTGTAGGCTTGCAATTTTTCTAGCAGGCGATTGATACCAATGCTCGTCCAACGGCCAATGTCTTCGGCCAGTTTGAGCCAGGAAAGATCGGTAAAAATTGTCATGCCGACGAGGAACATAGTGAGCAATAACAAGGTGCCGCCGGTGTAATTGAACGCACCGAAAATGCCGTCCGACACATTTGCACCTAACAAACCACCGTTCGAATAAGGCAATACCGAAATGCCATCGCTGTAATGCATGGCAGCAATGCCCGTACCTGCCACCATCACCAGTATCAGCCCAACTGTACGCAGACCGAAAAATAACCAGTCGATGCCGTCATTGCGGGTACGATCTTTGAGCACTAGCCAAGCACGGTAAGCAATCATCACCGGAAACAGGTACGCGAGGTAGCCGAATAGCGAGAAAAACACATCCGCAATCCAGGCACCAAATGGCCCACCCGCATTTTGCACAATATGGTTATCGCCGGTCTGTGACCAACCGGGGTCATTATGGTCGTAGCTGACCATGGCGATCATGAGATATAGGCACACCGCACCCAATCCTATAAGCGCACCTTCCTTTAACAAGCGCACCAATAAATTGGAGGTTTGCTCTGAGGCGGGCGCGCGGCGTTGTGGAGTCACTGATTTCAATGGAGATATCCCGAGTCGTTCATGTAATGGTGAATGACAAATGAGGGCTATTGTAATTACTGACAGCAGATTTACCACCAGCAAGATCACTCTGCAGGGAAATGAAGCAAAAAACCCGCTCGGCGGCGGGTTGGGTGGTCGAATTGCGCACAACTATCGGGTTATTTACCCCAGATGTTCAATGCTGTTGGGTTTACGCGCCCAGGCTTTCCATACCCGGCTGCCAACACGTGACTTTATTGCGCCCATTTCGTTTGGAATAGTAGAGCGCCTCATCAGCCTGCTGGATAAGTTGGCTGGCTGAGTTGGCGCCCATGCGGATCGACGTCACGCCGAAACTGCCCGTCACCTGCACGCCATTGGTTATTTGCGCCGCGATTTTTTCGCGGCAGCGCTCGGCAATAAGCTGCGCCTGCGCCAAGGGTGCACCGGGTAAGATTACACAAAATTCTTCGCCGCCAAAACGCGACACCATATCCATATCACGCACCACTTCGCGCAGGCTGTTGGCGGCCATTTTGATCACCTCATCCCCCGCTGCATGGCCGTAGGTATCGTTCACTTTTTTGAAAAAATCGATATCCGCCATGATGCAACTGAACTCAGCATCCGATGTACGCGCGCCATCAAACTTGCCATCAAGATGCTCGTATAGTGCGCGACGATTGAAGCAGTTGGTAAGCGGATCGCGCGTTGCCAAATAAGTCAGCTCTTTGTTTTTATTTTCAATCGCCACCTGGCTAGCCGCTAGCTCTTGAATCATGTCTTCCAACATGCGGCTTTTGGTTTCCAATTCAGTAATATCTTCAAACACCGCAATCGTGCCCTGGCTTGAACCTTTGCCATCAATAATTGGCACGGCATTAACATGAAAAATTTTGTCTTTACCGCCACCGGTGGGCATTAAAATCCGTACACCGGTTTGTTTTACACCGGTGCCGATGGCGGTCAACCATGGGTAATCGCGTGCCGTTTGTTTAGGGTCGAGCGACCAGCCAAGGCTGCTGGCTTTTTTACCCATTAGTGATTGTTCGCTGCGCCCTATATGTTCCATAAGTGAAGTATTCGCCAACACGATTTGTTCGCGCCGATCCAAAATCAACACACCTTCCGCCAAAATATTCAGCGCATTGCGCACCCGCGCAGGCACGACTGCGCTCGGGTCTAAATATTTCAACGCCCGCTTGATGTAAAACCAAAAGCCGACAAAACCACTGAGCGCGACAAAAATTACCAGTAGTATAAAAGTGGGAATACCAAAAATCGGATGATTGTCACTGAGCAGCGGTTCAAAACTGATTTCAAAATCAGCGCGCTTGGCACCGTTCACCATAATGGGAAAACGAATATGCGTGGGGGTAGATTCTTTTGTTTTGGCTTTTGCCCAAAACTGTGCATGAAGTTTGGTTTGCGCGACTATGGCACCATCGTTGCGCCGCACACCGACCGATTCAATTTCCGGATTGCGTTCAACTGAAGATTCCAATAAATATTGCAGCAAAATTTCATCGCCGCGCATAATTGCCACGCCGACTTGCGATGCTAACACTTCCGCCAAGCGCTTGCGCACATCCAATTGTTGCCGCTCAGCGCCGGGCGTTAACCCTATCGCTTGCGCGAGGATCAAAATGGAGACGGTCAATATCACCAATCCCAAACTTAAACGAACTGCCGGAGTAAAACCAAACATTGTCTCGCCTTGATTGCTTATCGATTAGCGCTATTTTCTGTTCTGGGCATGATCAAACATATAACCCACTTCTTTTTTATTCTTGTCTTCCCGTTCACGATCTTTACGTTGCTGTTCCAATTCTTTTTTCTTTTTGTTCACTTCATCCAGAATTGGCAGTGGGTCGATACCGCGCCAGAGCGGCAACATCGACATCATCGTTAACAATAGACTGCTCGCGCGTAAAGACCAAACCAGCAAGCCCGTGGTAACTGAAAAAGTCAGGCCAGCAACCACGGATTTACGCTCATATTCTTCCTCCATCGCCTCATCCATTTGCGCACGAATACGGCGCACTTCATTGTCAAACTCCTCTGCTTCCCATGGTGTGAAGCCGGAATCAAGCGAAATTAAACTAACCTGCGATGTAGAGGCGGTGAGTGTTGTTAAGAGCACATTATTCTTATTGAGGAACTCATCAGCGCGAAGATAATCGCGACTCGATTTATTGTTTGCAGAGGTAAACTCCGCGTGTTCGCTGTCGTCGCGCGGCATAAGACTGGTCAAATCTGTAACGCCGCCAACGGGCACATAAGTATCCTCTTCATCAGGGTTGGTCGGTAATAAGGGCGCTTCAATTACATCGCCATCACCGGTAGTGTCGGGCGGAGCGGTAACCGGAATTTCTGTTATCGGCGCGGCAGGAGGAGTTACCGGTGCAATAGGAACTAACATATCAAGGGGAATAACCGTGACTTTATATTGCGCATCTACCCAAGCCCCGCTTGAATCAGTCGCACGTAAAATAATTAAGGCTTCACCGCCAGTGCTTGATGCAAATATCAAGGTCATCACACCGGTGGCCGGATCGATGTGAACATTAGTTACCGCGGCGGGATTGGAATTATTGAGCAGGGTATATTTCAGCAACACGCCATCTTCAATATCGCTAAAAACAGAATGCAAATCGGTTTGTTGCGCCGCCCCACCCGCTTGCACACGCACATCGGCAATACCCGTTGCAGTAGGTACATCATTTACTGCTTGGATGTTAATGCGCAATGCAGTTTCAACACTCGCACCCTGAGCATCTTGCGCGCGAATAACCAAATCACAACTGCCAAATTGATTAGCGCCATAACGCAATTGCAAAGTGCCGGTCGCTGCATCAATAACCGCACTACTAACCAAAGCAGGATTGGAATTACTTACAACGAAATATTGCAATTGATTCGCAGCCGTTTCTTCATCGCTAAACGCGGCAAATAAATTAACGGTAGCGCCTGCAGCATCTTCAATATCATTAATAGGTGTGAAACCCGACGTAACAGGCGCATCGTTTAAGCTCGCGACAACAATGCTGAAGGTATCCGTAACGGCCCCACCATTACCGTCATTGGCGATCACATCAATCGCAATATTTCCTACATCGCCATTCGCCGGTGTTCCGCTGAATGTGCGAGCAACGGGATCAAAACTCAGCCAAGCAGGTATAGCGCCACCACCGGCGAGTTGTGCGGTGTAGGTAAGTGTGTCACCGACATCTGAATCTGCAAAAGTATTTGCAGCGAATTGGAAATTAAAAGCAGCATCTTCAGTGACAGCTTGATTTGGAATTGCATTGGCGATGGTTGGCGCATCGTTAGTATTTCCAACAACAATATTAAAAGTATCAGTAATTGTTCCGCCGTTGCCATCATCGGCGATTACATCTATCGACACAGTGCCGACATCACTATTTGCGGGCGTTCCACTGAATGTGCGAGTGACGGAATCAAAACTCAGCCAAGCAGGTATAGCGCCACCACCGACGAGTTGTGCGGTGTAGGTAAGCGTATCGCCAACGTCGGAATCTGCAAAAGTATTTGCTGCGAATTGGAAATTAAAAGCAGCATCTTCAGTGGCAGCTTGATTTGGAATTGCATTGGCGATGGTTGGTGTATCGTTAATATTTCCAACAACAATATTAAAAGTATCAGTAATTGTTCCGCCGTTGCCGTCATTGGCGATTACATCGATAGACACAGTGCCAACGTCACCATTCGCCGGTGTTCCGCTGAATGTGCGAGCAACGGGATCAAAACTCAGCCACGTAGGTAACGCACCGCCACCGGCGAGTTGTGCGGTGTAAGTGAGTGTGTCGCCAACATCTGAATCAGCGAAAGTATTTACTGCGAATTGGAAATTAAAAGCAGCATCTTCAGTGGCAGCTTGATTTGGAATTGCATTGGCGATGGTTGGCGCATCGTTAATATTTCCAACGACAATATTAAATGTATCAGTAATTGTTCCGCCGTTGCCGTCATTGGCGATTACATCGATAGACACAGTGCCGACATTACCATTGGCGGGAGTTCCGTTAAACGTGCGAGTAACGGGATCAAAACTCAGCCACGTAGGTAACGCACCGCCACCGGCGAGTTGTGCGGTGTAAGTGAGTGTGTCGCCAACATCTGAATCAGCAAAAGTATTTGCTGCGAATTGGAAATTAAAAGCAGCATCTTCAGTGGCAGCTTGATCGGCAATTGGATTGGCGAGCGTTGGGGCATCGTTGGTGGAATTAATGGTGATGTTTACAGTGTCTACATCAGTAAGTGCACCGCCAGCACCGTTGCTGCCCAAATCATCAGTGGTAAGCGACAGAATGGCGGTGCCGGTGTAATTGGGTGTTGGAGTAAAGGTAAGCGTGGCCAATGCAGCGTTAATGTTTGTTTGTGTTCCGCGAAATACCAAACTGCTATCGGCAGTGCCATCACCCGTGGTGAATACCAAACCAACTACACCGGCGAGCGTTAAGGTGCCATTGGTGACCGAGAGTGTAATTTCCAGATCACCCGCACCAACATCAAGATCGTTTATTTGAATTTGATTGCTATTACCTACACTGAAAACCAATGCAGTATCTTCATTTGTTGCTTGCGCAACAGGCACTGTATTTTCAGGGCGATCATTGAGCGCTGTGATATTAATAATTGCAGTGTCACTGCCCGACAAATTTCCGTCACTCGCGCTAATCGTGAGTAAACGGCTAGCGACAGGGGTATCACCCGAGAGCCGATAAGTGAGCGTGCTACCGTTATTGCCTGCGAATAAATCGTTGAGTTGCGCCGCCGTGCCAGTGAGTATCAACGTGTTGGTATTGTAACCCGACACCAGCACTACACCCGTTGTACCTACGCTCGCCGCAATGCTGCTATTTGTACCCGCCGCCGCAATGGTGATAGTTAATGCATCGCCATCGACATCGGTCACGCTAATACCAGTGCCGTGCAAATCTATGGTTTGCTGCTCATCGGCCGCGTAATCCGTCGGCAAAATAAGTACGGTAGGCGCATCATTAGTGTTGGCAATGATGATCGAAAAAGTATCGGTCACTGTGCCGCCATTGCCATCGCTCGCCATCACATCGATGGAGATAGTACCGACATCATCGTTGATAGGTGTTCCAGAAAATGTGCGAGTTGCAGAATCAAAACTTAGCCAGCTGGGCAATGCCCAACCACCAGTCATTTGCGCGGAATACACCAAGTTATTGCCGACGTCTTGATCGCTAAATGTATTTGCCGCAAATTGAAAATTAAATGCCGTGTCTTCCGTTGCGTTTTGATTACCAATGGGATTTGCGATAGTGGGAGCATCATTAGTATTAGCGACAATAATATTGAACGTGTCGGTGACGGTACCGCCGTTGCCATCGTTGGCAATAACATCAATCGATAAGGTACCCACGTTAGCATTGAGCGGCGTGCCGCTAAATGTACGCGATGCAGGATCAAAACTTATCCACGCTGGCAAGGCTCCGCCACCGCCTAATTGCACTGAATAGGTGAGTGTATTGCCAACATCTTGATCAGTAAAAACAGTGGAGGCAAACGTAAAATTAAATGGGCTATCTTCTTGCGCATTTTGGTTGGGAATTGGATTGGCGATGGTGGGCGCGTCGTTAGTGTTAGCAATCACTAAATCAAAAATATCGCTCGCCACCATGCCGCCATTACCATCATCGGCAACAACTTTAATTGAGATGGTGCCTACATCAGCATTGGTTGGAGTGCCGGAAAATGTCCGCGTTAATTCATCAAAAGTTAACCAGCCGGGCAAGCTGCTGTCATCTGCCATTGTCGCGCTGTAAATCAGTGTGTCGCCAACATCAATGTCATCAAAGGTCGCATCGGAAAACTGAAAATTGAAAGCGATATCCTCAGTCGCATTTTGATTGGGGATTGGTGTAACTAAATAGGGGGAATCGTTGACTGCACCAATCACAATGGTAAAGGTATCCATTGCGGTAGCGCCGCTTCCATCACTGGCGATTACATCAATCGCTACAGAACCGACATCGGCATTCTGCGGTGTGCCATTAAAAGTGCGCGTGGCCGCATCAAAACTTAACCACCCAGGTAAGACGCCGCCACCAGCGAGTTGGGCGCTGTAAGTCAGTGAATTACCTACATCCATATCAGTAAATGCATTGATCGCAAACGAGAAATTAAACAGTGCATTTTCTGTTGCGACTTGATTAGGAATTGCATTCGCAACAGTAGGTGCGTCGTTAGTGTTGGCGATAATAATATCGAAGGTATCGTTGGCAACGCCGCCTGCGCCGTCGCTTGCAGTGAGTTTGATTGAAATGGTGCCTACATCGCCATTTGCTGGTGTGCCGGAAAAAGTGCGTGTGGATGAATCAAGCGTTAACCATGTGGGCAATGCGCCACCACCAGCCAATTCGGCGGTGTAAGTGAACGTGGTTCCGACATCACCATCGCTAAAAGTAGTGTCGGGAAACGTGTAAGTAAATGCAGAATCTTCAGTGGCGTTTTGATTAGGCACTGGAGTGTCTAACACTGGCGCATCGTTAACATTGGCGATGACAATATCAAAAGTGTCGTTAACTGTAGCGCCGTGGCCGTCATTGGCGATGACTTTTACGCTGAGCGTACCCACATCGCCATTGGTGGGAACGCCGCTGAAGGTTTTGGTTGAAGCATTGAAATTCAACCAAGATGGCAAAGCACTGCCATTGGCTAGTTCAGCGCTGTAACTGAGCGTATCGCCATCAGTATCATTAAAGGTGTTAGCGGGAATGCTGAAGTTAAACGCGGCATCTTCAGTCGCTGCTTGATCGGTAATAGGGTTGGCTAATGTGGGTGGCTGATTTTGTACATCGATCAAGGCGATGGACATATCGCGCCCCGCTGTACCTACGTTATCAACCACATATTCGCTGGTAATCACATCGCTATTGATATAACCAAGGCTGACCAGATTATCCACGCGGTCATTAGTGGCAAACGAAACCCAGTAAATGACATAAGCGCTTAGATTGACTGCAGCAAAATCAAAATTAACCACGCCCAATGAGTTGCCGATACTGCTAGTAGCGACACTGGCAGTGGCGACGACGGGGCCACCATAATTTGATTGGTGAATCTTCATCACAATCTGCGACGATGCGGTGCCATAGTTAGCCAGCGAGATTTGCACACGATCAATCGCTTGCGTAGACGTTAATTGCACGCCTTGTTTGATATCACCATTGATAGGAATTGCTTGCTGATTGGTGGGTGCGCCTGAAGAGAGACGTACAACATCGGCCAAGGCGCCCTGCCACTCCATGGGTTGGTTGGCGGCAAATAGCGATGCAGTTTCAACTGTGCCGATTTTTTCTTCTAACACCCAATCCGCATTCACACTGCTGTTGCCAGTTACGTTATTGCTCGCGGCTATGTCGGCACCCGTCAAAACACTGAGCTGGCGCAACAAATCAACACCGCTTTGATTGGCAGCCAAGTCGCAACCATAAAACAAAATATCGGCGTCATTTGTTAATGCAGTTTGCCAGGCGGCTATTTGCTCTTTGAACTGGCCAATGGTGCTTTCATTTAATACCTGATTACCCAATTGCACATTGCCAGCAATGCCGTGAGAGAGAATGTGAATAGCGGAGATACCGCTGGCACCAGCGAGGTAATTGTTGATTTGGGCAAGGCCGTCCTGGGTGGAATCCAGATAGATAATGGCGACGGAATTGCGCTCAAGACCGGCATCAATATCCTTCACCAGCGCGGCGTAATTATCGACGGCAGTATCGACAAAAATCACAGTAGTGATGCCAACCGTAGATTCGACGGGGAGATCGGCTTGCGGCGCCAGATCATTCGCCGAGTGCCCTGTACCAAGGGGTTCAGTCGACATATAGATGCTGACTAAATCTACTTGCCCTGCCGCCTGCGCCAAATACTGCCCATCTGCATTGCCATCATCAAAAACGGCAATATCAGCGGTGGCAGAAAACAACAATCGTGGCTCAAGAGCCTCAATCAAAGGACGACGATGGCGCGGTGACTTGGACATGAATTCCAGTAATGTCTTGTAATCTGAATCTTTAAAAAGGATGCAGATGAATTTTAAGGACTGGTAAGTAAAGACATCCATGAGGTTTGCGCTGGCCAACCACACCCTGTTGACCCCGATTCCTGCGCAAACCTGAACGTGAAATAAGCGCCCTGATGATTGAGGGTGTAAGGGATATCACCCGAAAAAATCTTATTTATTAGTTATTAGAAGGTGCGAGCTAAGATAACTTCACACCAATTTTGGCACATTTATTCTCATTTGATTAAATTTCAACCAAATAATCTATCAATACTGAAAACACTGACATTTAGCTCTAATCCACTACGACGCTGATGCAGCACTTAAGGCAAATTGCGGGTATCCAGTAAATTCAGGGTAACGCCCTCAAAACTTACCTGACATTTCAACCCACTGGGTAAACGATTGCCCGGATTAGGAAATGACAGCCGAATACCAAACGTATTGCTGGGGCCATCGATCACCTGATCCACCAAGACGACTTCAGCGGCATAACTGCGGTCGGCAATGCCCAGCTCGGGCACGACCTTGGCTTTCATCCCCGCTTTGACTTTGCCGTAGAGACTCGCAGGAGCGAATACCTCTACGCGTAAAGGATCTAACTGTGCCAGTTTGAGTACCGGCTCGAAGTCGATGTGCTCGCCCGGCTCTTTCAGGCGCTCAACTACCACGCCATCAATCGGGCTAACCAAGGTGCGCCGCTGCAAATCAGCGAGTGCGCGCTTATGCTCCAGCTCGGCTTGGCGTTTGCGATCAAGCGCCTGTTGTAACTGCTGCTGCGCAATTGCCTGCTCGGTTTTGAGCTTATCCAACTCCGAAAAAGAGGCCGCCTTTTTTTCGTACAAATCTTTCACCCGCGCCAAAGCGCGATCACTGAATTCCAGTGTTAACTTTTGTGCCTGCACATCGCTAGTCAGCTCCGCTTGTACACGGCGTAGTTCGGCGGTTGCGGCTTCCAAGCCTGCATCCAAACGCGCAAGAACATCGCCTTTTTTAACGACATCATTTTTATCAACCAATACTTCGCTGATAACACCTTCAACTGCGCTGCTCATCTCAACTACAACCAAAGGCTCAATGCGGCAATTCAATTGCGCAGGTTCTTGGGTTTGTGCAACGGCTTCATTACCAAACAAGGCAATCAAGAGTAAAAAAATAAACAATCTGTGCATGCTTAGTCCGCTATAAAAATTCAATTCGTTTATGACTATAGTTTAAAAAAAGCAGTTACGAAAAATGACGGATAAAAACTTGCTGTAACGCACGATACCATTGCGTCACCAAGGGCTCGGCCGGATGCTGAAATTTTACCAATGCCCGCTCGCCATAATGTCCGGATTGCATAAAATCGCGCAGGGTTAAATCAAGTAAAAAAACTTTTTCTTGCACGCGCGTACCACTTGGCTGGCTTGCATCTACTGCGATGCGCCCACCACCTTGCGCGCCCAATATTGCACTGGGCAACTCTTGGGTTGCGACAGGAATATCCTGCCTCATATCTGCCGCAATCGTGCGCGCTGAATTGCTGGCGAATTTAATGTTCACCTGGGTTGTCGCTTGGCGCACCAACCCCACTTCATCTTGCAAAAGAGCAGCGCGAACGAATACTGCATCGAGTTTTTCGATTAACGCCACTTCATCGCCCTGCTGTAAAAAACTGCCCGGCAAATAATGTTGGCGAGTGATGCGGAAAACACCGCTAGAGGGACTGCGCACGGTTAAATTCACCACACGCATTTGCAGCAATGCAATTTCTGCATTGATGGCATTGATATCTTGTTCAAATAATTGCGCCTGCGCGCGATCATCACTCAAGGCTTGTTGATAACGCGCTTCGTACTCACGTAGATGCGCTTGCTCCACCGCCAGGTTCGCCACCAGTGTTGGATTGTGCAAACGCACTAACGCTTGCCCTTGTTCAACGGTGGCGCCATCGGTAACTAATAATTCAACTACTTCACCACTGGATTCTGCTTTTACCCGCGCTTCATCTGGCAACCAGAGCACCGCTTCGGCCGAGGTAGACATGGGCATAGGCACGGCAACCAGGATTATTATCACCAGCGCCGCACTTGCCGCCGTAACACTCCATGCGCGCGTGCGTGTGCTGGCTAATTGGTTGTCGCGCGCCAAATAATTCAACGCTTTAAATGCAGGCCATAGCAGTTGAAAAAATATCAACCAGCAACCAATCACTAAACCCAGTGTCGGAAAATAATTCGCGACCAGCAAAATAATAAAAAACAACATAAACACGCGGTATGTAAACGCCGCAATGCTATAACCCGTGAGCAACACTGCTTCGCGTTCGTTTACCGCCGGTGAGAAAACACCGCTTACGCCGTAAGCGTAGCGACGCAATAAATAACTGAATTGTTGATTGGCACGGGTAGCGAGATTGGGTAAATCAAAGGCGTCAGTGAGTAGATGGTAGCCATCAAAACGCATCAGTGGATTGCCATTAAAAAATAACGTTGATACACCGCCGATAATAATAATGTTGTACAAAAAATCGCGCGCAAAACCATTGGATAATTGCAGCCACAGCAAGAGTGCCAACGCGGCCAACAATAATTCCACTGCCATGCCTGCTGCACCTACCATCAACCGTTGACGTTTGGATTGAAAACCAGTTGCTGCGCTGGCATCTACATAGGGCAAGGGAGTGCCGACGACAAACACAATGCCGCAATCGTGCACCTGCCCGCCCCACACTTTGGTAAATAAACCGTGCCCCAATTCGTGCAGCACTTTAAAACAAGGGTAAGTTAACCAAAGCAAAAATAAGTTAGCGGGCGAAAGTACGCGGTCCAAATGCCCTTGCGTAAGTTCAGCCCAATGATTGCCCGCTTGTAAAAGTGCGTAACCCACTACCAGTAACCACATAATTCCCATACTGCGTGTTGCCAGCAAACGGGCGATTGGCATTAATTTATCAAGCAAACGGTCGGGGTTGCCGAGTGGAATATTCCAGGTGAGTGGATTCATTAACAAGCGCAGCCAACGCTGTTGCTTTTTCTGTTCGCGCCGCGCAAATAATTCCTGCGTATTGGGTGGCATATCGCACACCAATAAATCGGCGACATGCAAATATTGCAGTAGCTGGATTAAATCCTCGCGCGTGGGGATTTCATCTTCGGCAGTATAAAATTCTGCATGTGCTGCCGCAGCTAATACTTGGCTCAATGAATTGCGCCCATCCATCGCGCTAATTAACCGCCATGCCGAGGGCGTTAAACGGTGAAAGCGGCCATTGCTTTTGTCATTCAAAATATACCAACGCTCGCCGCTATAATCGCGCCGCTGGATATGAATATGGCGCGGCAACGCGGGGCGAAGCGATTCAAGGCGCTGCCAGATGGGGTTGCTATTTAAAGCTTGGGCGTCAGTCATGATGAGTCACCACAATTTCAGCCGCAGCCAATGCCACAAATCGTGAAACAAAATCCAACCCAGCGCGCGGCGCCCTGCACTTAATTTACCGGTGCCGGTCATACCGGGACGCAACACATTTAGTTCGCGTAATAATTCGGCATCCACACGAAAATAATTGCGTCCATCGCGTACTTCACTAATCGGTGTAATGCTTTTTACGCGCAGTGCAAAGACTTCAGCGGGCAAACTGGAAAATTTTACTTCCCCCTCATGCCCCACTTGCACTGCCGCAATATCACGCTCATCGATAAACAATTGCACGACAAAACCCTGCGCAGCAGCAATTTCAAATAACACATCACCCTGCTTTACCGGCGCACCTTGGGTTTGCGAAATGTCATCGGAGACGATAATGCCATCCATAGGTGCCGTTAATTGTGTGCGTTCTAATTGTTGATCGACCAAACGCAATTGAATATTGGCTTGATCCAGTTGTGCGTTGGCGATAGCAGCTTCTATGCGATTGGAATTGGCGAGCGACGTATCATAAGCCTGCCGGTATTGCTGCGCCTGACTCGCCAGCTTGCGCCGTTCCAAGCGCAAATCTTCATCATTTAACTGCGCGAGTGCAGCGCCTTTTTTTATTGCATCGCCAGGGCGGGCAATAATTTTCCCCAAGTAGCCATCTTGCGGGGATACCACCAAATATTTTTCTGTGGTTTGCAAGGTTGCATCGGCAGACAAACGGTAATTGAGCGGAACAAACAGTGCGACAAAAAAAATCAGTAGCAATGCCGCGATAATTTTACCGCGTAGGGCATCCTCCCCAAACCATCGCTCCAACCGCTGTGCAGTGCGCTGCTTAAAACCCTGCCACACGCTGGCGCTTATCTGCTGGCGCAACGCCACTATCGCTCCGGCAAAATGCAATGCCTGTTGTAGAAACCGACGCTGCTCATCAGTGAGCGATGCTTGTTTATCCAACTCAATCGTGAGCACACCAACAATAGTCTCGCCATTGCGCAGCAATAAACTCTGCACCGATTGTAATTGTTGCTGCTGGTGTAACTGCTGGTGTGCACGTGTGATTAAGGTCGGTATGCTGGATTCAGCACTAGGCGCAGGTTCAACAATTTGCGCCGGGGAATAATCAATCGCCGCAGCCTGTTCAACAGCTTCAGTCATGGCTTCGCGAACTGCCTGCATGGCTTGGGTACGTTTATCAAAATTGGCTGAAAACGAAATCGCTTCCAGTTCAATAGTATTGGCCGAACATAAGCCTAAACTCACGCGCGTCGCTTGCAAAAATCCGGCGAGTAAATTCACCAAACTGATGGCAACTTCTTGTAGTGAATTTTCTTTTAATAAACTGGCATTGAATTGCAGCAAAATATCGCTGGCCGCATTTTTTTCAAAAATGGGGGCAACCGCAGCGGCGGGATTTTGTATTGGTTGATTAGGTTGCTGCTGAATAGATTCTTTTTGCAATAAAAACTGCAACCAATACTGGCCGAGTTTAAGATTTTTTAATAACGCCGGTAATGATTTTTTATCCGCTGACTGCAACTGCAGAATCAACACGCCCCAAGGTGCGCCCTCAATCACCAAAGGTTGTGCGACAATAAAATTGCCGTCATCTGCAGGCACTAAGTACAAGCGCCCACTATTGATAACTTGAGTGAGCGCATTGCGCATCGCTGCGTTATCGGCATCTGCATTCGGCCATTTGGCAAGGATGCTTGCTGGTGTGGTTGAGGTCTGCGCAAGTATGGCGGCATTTACATTGCCAAGCATTTGGCATTGCATACTGAGCCAGAGTTTAAGCGACGCGGTGTAAGACTGCATGGGCGCTCTACTAAGGTGAATTCCACTGTGCCGGAAATTGCAATCCAATAGACCGGCGTATAGTTATTGTTTTAAAAGTGCATTAACGATAAAAATTCTCATCGCCAAACTGATGAATACACCAGAGTCTAGTTCCATAATTGCTAATTTGTATAACCGCAGCAGCAGAATTTTTTCGTTAGCTGCTCATTTAACTAAGATGCGGTTGGCTACTGATCACCCGCATCGCCCTTTACAACTTTGCGTCCAAGTGCCCGGCGCTCCGCTGCCTGCGCCAATATCGCCATTTTGGTGGGATTATCTACCAGGCTCCAACGGCTAATTTCCTGCAGGCTACGAAAGCAGCCCACGCAAATGTCGGCCTCATTCAGACAGCAATTGCGAACGCAGGGGGATTGAACAATAGTTATCACCTTAACTCCTTACAGTCATAGCGCATCAAAATTATAGGCGTTCAATAAACACCCAGATAGCCAAACCCAATGCCGCGCATTGAACCATACAATTTTGCACGGCTATTGCGATTCACCTATCATGCCCCCACATTGAGTTACGCCTATTTTGTATCAACCCTCTTTATTTGCATCAATATCAAGGATCTCTTATGAGTGAAGTACAACACCACCGCCTGATTATTCTCGGCTCCGGCCCTGCGGGCTACACCGCCGCCATTTATGCCGCGCGCGCCAATCTCAAGCCTGTAGTGATTACTGGTATGCAGCAAGGTGGTCAATTGACCACCACTACCGAAGTAGAAAACTGGCCCGGCGGCGTACATGATCTGCAAGGCCCGGATTTGATGGTGCAAATGCAGGAACATGCCGAGCGTTTTGATACCCAGATTATTTTTGACCACATTCACGAAACCGTGCTGACCGAGCGCCCATTCAAGCTGATTGGATCAAATACTTACACCTGTGATGCACTGATTATTTCCACTGGTGCTTCTGCCCAGTATTTGGGTCTGCCATCAGAAGAAGCGTTTATGGGTAAAGGTGTAAGCGCCTGTGCTACCTGTGATGGTTTCTTTTATCGCGACCAAAAAGTTGCTGTAGTCGGCGGTGGTAATACTGCCGTTGAAGAAGCACTGTACTTATCCAACATCGCCAGCGAAGTAACCCTGATTCACCGTCGCGACAAGTTGAAATCAGAAAAGATTTTGCAAGATAAACTAATGGCAAAAGTGGCTAACGGCAATATCAAAGTAATTTGGAATCATCAGTTGGATGAAGTGCTGGGTAATGATTCCGGTGTAAATGGTCTACGTCTGAAAAGCACGCAAGATGGTTCCACCCAGGAAATTGATATCTCTGGTGTATTTATCGCGATTGGTCACAAACCCAATACCGATATTTTTGAAGGCCAGCTGACCATGAAAGATGGGTACATCAAAGTGAAAAGCGGCTTGGAAGGTAACGCCACCCAAACCAGTATTGAAGGTGTATTTGCGGCAGGCGATGTGGCTGACCATATTTACCGTCAAGCGATTACCTCATCTGGCTCGGGCTGTATGGCGGCGCTGGATGCTGAGAAATATCTCGATGATTTGAAATAATCTCGAGCGTTTCTTCCCAGCAAAAAATCAGTAAAAAGTCTGTTAAAAAAGAGGAAAACCTTTGCGGGTTTTCCTCTTCTTGTTTTCAGTATCGAGCTGAATAATGCGTAGTGCTTAACGGCCAGATGCTTTATCCAATTCTCTGCGCAAATTCCCCAACCATTGGTCAAATGCTAAACGCACCTGCACATTATTGCTGGTGCGATTATTTTCTTCCCAAATGCGCCCCAAGTCGCGCTGATCGGTAATTATCGCCAGCGGTTTGCCAGAGATTGAATCATAGAGCGTAAGTTCCAGCGTCATAGTACCCATGCCTTCACTATAAACTTTGACGTTGGTGGGGCGCCCTTTCAAATCATCTTTACTCGCCAAAGGCGCAATTTCCACTACTTTTGCCGATACCGTTAATACATCTGCTCCAGCTTGTATTGCGGTGGTGTAAACCGTATCGCCCAGTAAATTATTCATTAGCGCTTCAGTGTATTTTTCTTGATAAAAGCGACGATCGGCATCGCTTAATACCCAAGGTTTCTCATCAGCTATTTTCCGCGCCGATGGCTGGCGAATGCTAACGTCAGTCATATCCAACTGTTCAACAAACAATTTTTTGTATCTGGAAAACTTTGCACCGGGGGCGATAAAAGTACCGTCAAAACGGGTTTTCTCGACCACTGTCAGGCCAGCTTTATCCGCTTTTAACTGTGCTTCTTGTTCATGAGGCTTGGTCGTTGAGCAGCCCACAATCACACTGGCTACCAGTGTAAGTAATGCGATCTTAAAAGTTGTGTACTTCAGCGCTATTGTCATTACATTACCTATCTGTGTATTGAAACAAGGATGTAGTGGATATGTTCACACAAAATTGGTGAATTTTTCACGGAAAAAAAACGCGCAAGGACTAGCCTGTAATAGCACAGCAACACCGTGCATTACTCACTAACACCGTGGTGTCAGTGAACAATTAACCTCATTGAAGGATTATTCGCCATGAAACTGAAATCAATTTTTTCCAAGCTACCCACTACAAAAACCGTCAAATCCACTGCAACCGCATTAGGGCTAACAGCGCTGATTGTCGTATCAACCAGTAATCCTGCAATGGCTATGCGCACTAGCGCACCCTGCACACTGGGCGATGATTGTGCAGCAACCATCTATTATAGAATTTGTAACAACTGGTGCTTCTGGTATTAATACATACTGAAAAATAATGCCTTTTCTAAATCACTCCCAGCTTTTGCCTTGGAGTGATTTTTATTAACCTTTGTACAGAACGGTAATGTAATTCGTGTTTGGTAGATTTACTTGAGCGGTTCTTTCTCATCACAAGTAGAAACCGCAAACTCTAAAGGTTTAATTTTAGTACCGCGCCTATCTGCATAAATGCGGGTGAACTCCGCTCCGAATAACAGAATCAAACCCGCGTATGACACCCATAACATTAACAAAATAATAGTCCCTGCAGCGCCATAGGCAGAAGCGGGGTTGCTGTGGCCGAAATAAAAACCCAAGGCAAATTTTGCGATGACAAAGAGCAACGCAGTAACTAGTGCACCCACCCATACATCCCTCCATGGAATTTTTGCATCAGGGAGGAATTTAAAAATGGCGGCGAATAAAAATGTCACTACGCCGAGTGACAAGGAGAGATCAAGAATGCGAAATAAAATATTAAATGTCTCAGAAAAATAATAGGACACCCAGCTACTCACTACAGACAATAGCGCCGATAGCACTAACGAAACCAACAGCAAAAATCCTACCGCAAGAATTAAGCCAAATGAAAATATTCTATCCAATGCCATTTTTACTATTTTACGTTTAGGCTGTGGTTTTACTTCCCATATCATATTCAAGGTTTGCTGCAACTGATAAAACACACCAGTAGCACCGAAGATCAAGGTAGCGATACCGACTAAAGAAGCAAAGGTAAAATCCTGATGTACACTGGCATTAGCGATAATAGCTTCTATATCTTGTGCCGTATTGCGGCCAATCATATTGCCCACTTCATCGCTAATCCGACGAGTTACCGCCTCTTCACCATAAAAATAACCGGCAAGATTAATAATAATTACCAGCAGACCCGGCAGCGAAAAAATGGTATAGAACGAAATTACCGCACTACTCCTAAACGGCTCTCGCTCCATCCATTTAAGGAATGCCTCACGAAAAACAGATAATAATTCTTTGAATTTTTGATACAGCATTGTTTCTCTATCCTTCACTTAAAATCACCACGCTGAAACAGCAACTTTACACTTTTACTTATTATCATAAATTAATTCAAGGTCTCTGTGCGATTACACACTAAAATGCATAGGGCACCTACCCCTTCCAGCAAGAAAAGGCCTGCTCAATGGCCAGAGGGGAGTATAGGTATCCATGTGTAGAGAGCAGTTGAGTAACATGGCAAGGATGACCATTTGCACCCCTATAGCCCTAACGGAAATGACAAAAAGCAGCACTTGGCGCGCATAACAGTGCAACCACTTATGAAAGTATAAATTTAAACGCCAGCGTTAGCTCACTTATGTATGCGTAAAATTTAAACTTGCAATTTAAGTATGGTTTTTAAAAAAACACCTATACTTACAACTCCACTCATGCTCATTAACGAACCAACAATTCTCCTTCCATCACCTTTGGAATTATTCTCGCAAAAAACTAAATTCGCAGTAACATCACATGAAAGAACACCTCTCATTTTTTTCACTCATACTCGGCGAAATAATTCTGGCATTAATTATTGCTCTATTTTTTTCCATTCGCCACAATCTGAAGCAGAAATCAATAATAAAACGACTATTCGAAAAATATAGCGAAACTAAAGAAAAAAAAATAAAAGCTGAGAGCAAAGTGGCCAGCTTTTATGGCAAGAAAAACACAGAAGAACAATCAACAATTGGACAGTATTTTTCCCAATCGATTGCTGATTCCTTGCACAACTATGAGAAAAATACCGGATCACACCATCCTCATCTTGATTCCACTCATTCATTTAGCGCTCGCGTAGCAGCTTTGCGCTTCCTTTATCTCACGGCAGAGAAGGAAGTGTTTGACGAACATGGAATTACTCACATGGGATGGAGGTTGTTTGAAAAAAAATTAGATGCAATTATTCGCTGGCAAGACAAGAAAAACACTCAACGCCAAGAGGTTAGAGACAACCGCCTGCGATTGATGCAGGATCGCGTAGATAAACTTAAGGGCAGCCATAGGGAAAACGAACAGTTACAGGAAGAAATCAATGAATTGCTACAATCAGAAAAAAATCTAAAGCAATATCATTTGGAAAGTCAGCATACCATTAACAACTTGCAAGAAATGCTAGAAAAACTTAATCATTTATCACTCCCTGATAAATCCTCTTTTGAAAGAGACCCACAAATCCTTCATCAGGAACACACAATTAAACCTCAAACGACAGAATCATCTTACGAAAAAAATAGCGCCGTTGTGGATATGATCAAGGAACTGAAAACCTACAAATCAAAATTTTCTGCCGAAATTAAAGAAAATATGAACAACTATATGAACATATTGGAAGTGGAGCTGATGAAATCCGATCAACACATCGGGAATCTTAAAAAAGAATTGAAAGAAGCAAAAATGCAAGCAACTAATTATGCACTCATGTTAAGAGACACTCACAATGATGAAAACGGATTAGCGGTTGCTGCAGATCACACCGATAAGTCTTTACCGAGTATAGCGGCACCCATTGAGCAGAAAAATATTATCGTTGAGATAAAACAACTTAGGGAAAACAATCTGGCGCAACGCGATCTTATTGCCTATATGGAAAATGAGATGCAACTATTAAAACAATCGATTAACCCCACCGACTCATCGGACATTAGGCAGGAAAAAGAAAAAGAAATATCGCGTCTTGAACGATTAGTAAAAGAGTTCCAAGGCTGCATAGACACATTAGAAAGCGAAGTGGATGATCTTTATAACCAACTTCAGGAACGCCAGGATGATAATACTGCACAAGATATAAAACCTGAAAGTGAATATACCAACGAAGAACTAACCATGCTCACCACCGAGCTGGGAAAAACAATTTCGCACTATCAGCAACTTCATGCAATTAATCGTTTAATTTTAGAATTAATAAGATGTGAATCACTTCAATCAATTGCAAATGAAATAATACAATTTATCAAAGATTTTAATGCCCCGATTGGTTTTTCAATCTTTTCAAAACTGGGTAATACCGAATACTTCCCTGAGGTTATTTTTGATGATTTAACGAAAGACTTGGTTAAATCGCCAGCCAACGCTGAGTCACTGATTCATATTGATCAGGGCACTCTGTTTATATTAAGCAAAATTCACTTAATGCTAATAAACACTCCCAATGGAGGCCACGCCATACTTGAAACCAGCCTACACGGCTTGGTTAATGCAGTAGATGAGTGCATAAAAATTATTGAAGCACGTAAAGCCAATAGAACCCAAATGCAGGAAACCGACAAATGGATTACGTCGACAAAAAACTACCTATCCAATATTGATATTCAGTATGCATCGCAAGCAGAAGAAAACAGAAAAACATTTAATAATTTTATTTCCGAGATTCGCCGGGCATATCCTTTACTGGATTTACACGGCCCAGGGGCAATAGTATTGGATAATGCTATCAATGAATACGAAGAACGTATGCATTTACTGTTAAATAGTGGCGATGTGATTGACAATGAGATATCAAATTTAATAGAGCACATGAATAAATTAAAAACTAATATTTTATCTGGCATTTAGCTAATAACCACTTCAATAATCATTTCATGGCTTCATTCAAGAAAAGACTGGGCAATAACAAAGTGAGATCTGATTACAAGAATGTAACCACTACTCCAGCACAAACACACCTTCTGCTTGCACTACCGTATTAGCTTCTGAACGTTCGATCATTTTTACCAGTGCTGATTGAATAACTTCATCTTCACGCGCATCGATTTTACTGGAGAAGCGCTCAGTTTGAGTTTCCGCACCTTCTTCCAATACAAATTCAACCACCACTTCGTCTGCATGGCTGGTAGTTTTTCCGAAGTAGGTCAGCGAAATTTTAGGGTAACCCTGAAACCCCATTTTGGCTTTCTTTGCGATACGTTTTTTAGATTTATCCAAATTCATATAAATACCTCAAGAGTGAAATTGCACCAAGCTTAGCGGATTTGACGATTAAACGCTCGCAGTGTAGATCGCGATGTACGATCTACCAACGCAAATACCCTATCCACAGGGGTTTTTACATGCTGGGGATTGTGTCCATTAACTTTAATAATCTGGCAATCAAGCTGATCAATAACCCTAAAAAACTGCTGGTAAAGTTCAGCATTATTCAACTGTTTGCCATTACTCGCACAATAATTCCGTTGCTCTAATCCGCCGCGCCGCGCCGATAACCCTACAATATTTTGTGAATCACTATAAATAACCACTCGCAAGGGTTTTTCTGCATTTAATAAGGTTGCGTCATCTAAAGCCCACAATAAGGTCTGCAACTCCAAGGTTGTTGATGAGGTGTTTTCAAACTGTTTTACTTTCACCTTCGTGTTTAAATCAAGCAGTGATAGCTCCATATCATTAACAGCAAGGTAAGCACCAAAGCCAATACGCGTTTTGGTGTCAACACTAGCATCGGTAAATAGCAACAAATCAAACACTGGAATTCATTCTCTGTTTTTTGTGTAATAAAATTTTGGAATTTTGTCCATAACTACTGAACTTTCCCCGCTCATTAAGGCCATAATTTTATAGCACCTTTTAATAGGCTATCTTCACGGTGTGATGATAAGAAGTGTAATTGAAATACTAATGAGGAACTTTGTAATGGCAAGTGGTTGGGCGCGTGATGGTGCGGTGCAAGATCAAATAGATGCAAGTATAGAGGACGCGGTTAAATTGGCGCGCAGCCGTTTGCCTGAGGGCGAAGGCCTGATGCATTGTGAAGAATGTGATGCCGCAATTCCGGAAGCGCGACGCAAGGTAATTCCTGGCGTGCGTTTATGCGTGAAGTGCCAGGAAGTACATGATAAAGACGAAACCATCTACTCCACCATCAACCGGCGCGGCAGCAAAGATAGCCAACTGCGATAGATCGGCTAAATATTAGGCTTTTTGTAACGTAATTCTACTTTAGGCGTGGTTACTACTTTTTTACGTTTTTTCTTTAATGGATTATCGGGATTATTGATTTCAATATCATCGGTCAAATCACCACCTTCCATGCGATTTCTTGGTCCATTACCGCGTTCGTTGGCGTGTTCGTAATCCAGCTCTCTAATTGATGTCATGTGCTAACTCCTCTTTTTAAGAATCGAGACTATGGTAGTTAATTCTCTCCAGAGAGTAAGTTCGCTAGCGAACAATGCGCTTTAATTATTTATCTTATCCGCTCATCTATTCATCCTGCGTCGCTAACAATATTCTATAGTGTTTTATGCGTTATCTACCGCACTGACACTGAGCATGTTCCGTGTTAAAAACCATTTACCTTTGCCCTAAATGTTGAGAGTTCGCGTAATGAAAACAGCTATCGTCGTTTTATTGTGTTTGTGCCTTATGCCTTATGTTATGGCTGTCGTATCCTATTATTATCGGAAGCAACAATTAGGCAAGGTGGATAACCAAAATCCGCGTGAACAATACACTCAGCTGCAGGGTCCTGGCGCACGCGCGGTAGCGGCGCAACAAAATTCGTGGGAGGCACTTGCAATATACAGTGCGGCGTTACTCGCCGTGGTGGCATCCGGGCTTGAGGTTAAGTATTTGGCCGAGGCAGCGATTATTGTGCTTATTGGCCGCTTGCTACATGCCGTTTTTTACCTGGCGAATCTAGATAAACTACGCTCGCTCGCTTTCACCCTTGCTATCGCGCCGAGCTTTTATTTGTTTTACGTAGTGATTGCCGTTTTCTAAATAAATTATCCGTAATATTCGCATGCGCGGGTATTACGGATAGATGATAATAATTTTACTTAGCTCTGATTCTGATTGTGGAGTTAGGATTTACCGGCAAGCCGTAGGTAGGGAAGAAATCTACACTGGCATCAGGCCAGCTAGCCGCCGGTAGTGACGCTAACGCATTATGCATATCTCCAATAATCGACCCCTCCAGACCTGAGTTAGTGAAAATAACAAACGCGATACCATCCGAGCGACGCGAAATTACTGTTCCAACACCCGGCAGTGCGCCGCCATGCTCAACAGCCCACACGCCATTACCTACATTGACTCTAGCCCAGCCGCGCGCTTGGTTATCGCCATGTGTAACAGTCCACATACGATCGGTCATGGCTTTATTGAGGATGGGATTTTTATCACCCAGTTCGAATATTGCCAAAAACTTTGCGTAGTCCACACTGGCCATCATCCAACCACCAAACGAATCAAAGTTGCGATAATTTTCTACCCCATAAGGTAATGGCACCCAATCACCAGTGTTATTCATCACCGTTGCGCCAATTCCCAAATAATTTTCGTGAAAACGCACTTGTTGTGGCAACGCCTCCTCAAAAGTCACGGGGCTGATCGCGGCACGCGTAATGCCGAGTGGAGTGAAAATATTCTCCTTTACGATTTCTTCATAGGTTTTGCGGGGATATTTAGCTTCCAGAATTCTGCCTAATAACAGATAACCAAAGTTTGAATACACATTTTTTGTATCGGGATCGAATTGCAGATTTTGTTTAAATTTCTCACTGATCCACTTACTTTTTGAGATTGGTAAAGTATTTTGATAGGACGCTGCCGTGGCGGCGTCACCCGGCAGATCGTACACAATGCTGCGATTCCAGCCACCACGGTGATATAGCAAGTGATCCACTTTAATGTCAGCCAGGCGTTCATCAGGCGGTGTGCCGCCGTCAGGCGTTTTAATATTCAACACACTTTGCACAAAAGTTCCCGGTGTTAATTGCCACTTTTGCTCAAGTTGATGAATGGCAGTACTGGTAATAGGTTTTGATGTACTCGCCAAACGAAACAAACTGGTTGGCGTAGTAACGGGATAACCCGGCTCGGCCCAGGTCAAACCTTTTGCGTAAACAAGCTTGCCATTTTTTACCACAGCTACACTCGCACCACGTACGCCGTAATCACTCATGTATTTTTTCATGAGGTCATCAACGGGTTTAAAATCATCGGAGCCTGAACCCTGCGCGGTAAATTGGCGCTCAACGGGAATTTCATTTTTTACAAAAACAACAGTCCAGGTTGTGCTGGCACCACTGCCACCACCTTGCACAGAGATTGGAATAAAACCCTGCTTTACTTTTTCTGTCGCCAAGTTTTGATAGCTCTGCCAATCCAGCGGGCCGCGTGCCTCCCATGGCCCCACTACATCATCAACATAAATAGACACATAGCGATCGAACGATGAACGCGAATAAAAAATCGGGCGCGCCCATTGTTTTACCGTGGGGGAAAAACGCTTTTGATTATCGGTAGCGTTGTCCCACAAGGCCACTGTCCATTTAATTTTTTTAGGGTTGGGTTTTAAAATAATCGCCCACTTGGGAGCATTTTCAGTGCCGTATAAAGCAATATCGATCGGGATCAGCGAATTATTGCGCGCATGCTGCACCCAGTATTCGATAGTTAAAATATCGTCAGCTTTACCCGAGATTAAATCTATTTTAGCGATAGTTTCTGCGCCGCCTTCAAAGCTGCCAGCAATCACAGCTTCGCCAGTGCCAGTGCCATCACTCACCACACTTAACCACGCCGGATATAGCCCATTCTTTTTTGCATCGGCAACCAAAGTTGGATAACTACTTAACGCGCGACCATGAAATGCAGACCACGCGGGGCCCGTTTTTTGTAGCCAAACAGCAGAATAACGTGGATCGTTTTTTGTGCCATGCACACCGATAAATGTAGGGCGAAAACCTTGCGCCACTAAATTGTTCGCCGCTGTTTGGTGCTCATCGCCGGTCGCATTGTGATAGGTTGAAACAGGTGGTGCCGCAAGAACATTGCTGGCGATCAAGAGCAGGGCTGAAATAAAAATGTGTGTGTATTTTTTCATACTGTTTAGTCCCTAACGTGAAGTTGCGATTTCCCAGTGGTTAGTGGCGCGCGGCCGACTGTGGAATTTCAGAGTTGAATAGCCGCTGGAATTTATTGATGTAATTACCTTTGCGACGGACAAAGCGCTATGACTATAAAATGCTTCCGTCTATCAAGCTGTAATCTAATTACTTTTTGGCTGTGAAAAATTACCTTATCGCTCTCTCACGATAGCAGCCGATGGGAGTTTATGCGTCGGCAATCACATTTCCGATTTATAAAAATCACCAGCATCCAGTGCTTCCCTATAATCGCCTGGCTGCAAAGCGTTTCTTAATAACAATAAAGTTTGGCTCTTGAAGTCACACTCCTCCAACGACAAATCGGGCTCGCTCGATACCAAAAGATCCTCATAACTACAAAAACGCCTGGATGCGTTAATTATCGGCATATGCAAATGCGTGCTTTTCCATGAGCTTGGTTCGGGCTGCTGCTCGCGCTGTCGCTTATGTGTGGGCGCCATTAACCATTCATGTTGCAAGGAGTCACCACAAAATGATTTTCTCAAAACTGTTCCGATCCCTATCGGCGCTGTGCGTATTACTGGCATTTTCCCAGCAGGTCGCTGCCATTCAATTGAAAGGCACCACGGATATGCACGATCCCTCGACCATCTTAAAAGACGGTGATCGCTACTGGACCTTTGGCACTGGCGGCGGTGCGAGTAACTTCCCGATCAATGCGCTCTACTCTTATGATTTAGTGAATTGGCAGCGCGGCCCCTCGCCTATCGCACCCAATACCCAACCCAGTTGGATCAACGGCAAGGTGCCGGGTTTTGATGGCAACTTCTGGGCACCCGACATCATTTATATGAACGGGCGCTACTACCTCTATTACTCCGCATTCAGCTCCACCTCGGGCATGAAATCTGCCATTGGGGTGATGGTGACTACCTCGTTGAATAACCCAAGCTGGCAAGATCTGGGCATGGTGTTTTCCACGGTGGATGAACCCAAATCGGCTTCGGGCGAACCAGTGAATGTGATTGATGCCGGTGTATTCCGCGATGTAAGCGGCAATGTGTGGATTGTGTACGGCTCGCACTACGCGGGTATTTACATGGCGCAGATTAACCCGGCCACCGGCAAGCGCCTGAACTCAACACGCTATGGCGTAGTAGGTAATAACGGCAACTGGCATGAATACGAAGCCGCGCAGGTGCAATTCATCAACGGCTACTACTACATGTTTGTAAACCTGGGCGAATGCTGCGCAGGCAACCAAAGCAGTTACTACATTGTGACTGGCCGCTCGACCTCACCAACTGGCCCTTACCTCGATAAAAATGGCCGCAGCCTGTGGGATTACGGCGGCAGCACAGTGTTGTCCAGCAGCGGCAATTACATTGGGCCGGGTCATTTCGGGTTCATCAATAACAACGGCCAAAATCTCGCCTCTATCCATTATTACGATGGCACCACTGCTACCGGCTGGCCTGGCCGCTTGGATTTACTGCAAATCAATATGGTCGATGGCTGGCCTACTTTCACACGCAGTTTCACGCTCAACTCAACCGCCAATCCACCCGCCTCAGTGAGTGTGCGTACCGGTCGCGCAGTTATTACCTCGCGCTTGAGCGGCAAAGTACTTGAAGTCGCGAATGCCGATGCCGCCGACGGCGCCAATGTCATTCAATGGAGCAATCTCGGCGGCACCAACCAGCAATGGGATATCGCCGATGCAGGCAATGGTTTCTACACCATCCGCGCGGCACACAGCGGTAAATCATTGGACGTATTTAATTTCAGCCAGGAAAACGGCGGCGACATTCGCCAGTGGTCATTCCTCAGCAACCAAAACCAATATTGGCGTTTTGTGGATGCAGGCAACGGCTATCACGGGATTTTGTCTAAATACAGCAACCTCGCGTTGGATGTAAGCGGGCTAAGCACGGCCGATGGTGGCGATGTAATCCAGTGGAATTATTTAAACGGCTACAACCAACACTGGCAATTGCAATACGTCGGCAGTACCAGTTCTGCAGCGAGATCGTCCAGCAGTGTGGCGAGTTCCAGAGCGGCGAGCAGCGTTGCAACATCACGCTCATCCAGTAGTGTTGCAACCTCCAGAGCAGCAAGCAGTGTGGCCACCTCGAGCACAAGCGGCGCACCCGTATTAAGTGGCACTGGCGATTACCCAAGCGGCTTTTCCAAGTGCGCCGATTTAGGTGGCACTTGCTCAGTCGCATCGGGCGATGGTTGGGTAGCTTTTGGCCGCAAAGGCAAATGGGTCACCAAGAAAGTATCTGTGGGTGGTTCAATCGCGTGTACGGTAGCAGCCTTCGGTTCTGACCCGGGCGGCAACCCGAACAAGTGTTCTTACAAACGCTAAGTTCGATGGTTTGAAAGTGAGTAAATAAAAGTAGGTAGATAAGAGTAGGTAAATAACAAAAGCCACCGTGTTGTTAAAAACACGGTGGCTTTCTTATTTCACGGTTTCCAATACCGCTTTTACATTTTAATTATGGCGCTGACCTGTTCAGGTAACGCTTGATCCTCAGCAGCACTCACACGCCAGATAATATTCCCTACATCGTCCGCCACCAGTAATGCACCTTTATTATCGAGAATCACACCCACCGGGCGGCCATAGGCATCGCCATCTTTACTCACAAAATCAGTGAGCAGATCGACAGGCGGAGCACCAGTGGGCTTACCGTTGGCGAAGGGAATAAATACCACTTTATAACCACTGCGCGGTTTGCGATTCCAGGAACCGTGTTGGCCGATGAACATGCCGTCCGCAAATTGTGGTGGCAGCGTGTTGCCCGCCGACCACGCTAAGCCCAGCGATGCCGTGTGCGCACCAAGTGCATAGTCCGGCACAATCGCACGCGCGACTAAATCCGGTTGTTGTGGTTTTACGCGTTCATCAATATGCGTTCCAAAATAACTGTAGGGCCAACCGTAAAAGCCATCTTTTTTCACCGAGGTCAAATAATCCGGGACTAAATCATTACCTAATTCATCTCGTTCATTAACCACCGTCCATAATTCACCGGTAGCCGGATGCCACGCCATGCCGTTGGGGTTGCGTAAACCCGATGCATAAATCACACGCTTGCCGGTGCTGATATCCACTTCCAGAATCGCCGCGCGCTCTTCCTCTTCTGCCATACCGGCTTCACCAATATTGCTATTGGAACCTACCGTTGCATACAGCGTATTGCCATCGGCACTGGCGATAATATTTTTAGTCCAGTGATGATTGATGGAACCCGCCGGTAAATCCACGAGCCGGGTTCCGGGCGAGGTGATTTTGGTCTCGCCGGTGTTATAAGTGAAATGCATGATCGAATCGGTATTGGCGATATACAAATTATTGCCCACTAATACCATGCCAAAAGGCGAATTCAATCCTTCCAAAAAGAGCGCACTAAAATCGGCAACACCATCGTTATCGGTATCGCGCAGTAAGGTAATACGGTTGGCACTTTCGCCGGCTGAGCCCGCTTTTTTCATTATCAGACCCATCACCCAACTGCGAAAGCCTTTATCCGCTTCCGGCTTGGCTGGCGCGTTGGATTCCGCCACTAATACATCGCCATTGGGCAATAAATATAACCAGCGCGGGTGCTGTAAATCTTTCGCAAACGCGTTCACTTGTGTGCCCGCAATCGGTGTTGGCTGAACGTTCGCAGGCCAGCCTTTTGCGGGTGCGATATTCACCGTCGGTACTAATTTTTTTTCTGGTGCAGGCAGTTCAGGATTAATCCCATAACCCGTCAAACTTGAAGAAGACGCACTGCCCTGCGCCAACGCAGTCATCGCCATGAGCGACAAAGCAACGCCTGACAAGATGGATTTACACAATGAAATGATGGTTGAATTGCTCATAGACAATTATCCAAATGGAATTTAGCTGACTGTATCAAATTCAATTTACATGGAATGTTCGCTAGCGAACGGAGTGACGATCTGTTTGAGCCTTCCAGAGAGAGGTACCCAAGACAATAATTTTATATTTCATTTCTGCCGACGATAGGCACGTTAATCAATATACCTAAATTTTGGTTCAGATTAGACTACTGAGACAAGGCGGTACTCGAAGTAAAAGCCTGATCTAATTTTTTTACATCATTGAAAGGAGTTGGAAATGATTTTTTTTAAAAACGTTTATGTAATAGCTACCTCTATCTTGTTACTAACGGTTAATGCGCCAGCTTGGGCTACACCTATTACATTTGAATTTACCGGAACGGTCACCAACACAGTTATCGATACAATATTTGGTGACAATGGAATTAAAGAAACCCGCTACCCTGAATGGAATGGCCAGCAAGTGACTGGTATTTTAACCTTGGACCTGGAAGGGCAATGGGAATACTTCAGCGAAGACGATCCCTACACTATTTATAAATCATTTGGATCGGTCGCAGACTCCAATTGGATGCAACTCACGCTGAGGAATCCCGATGGTACTTACTTCGATTCTTCGCGCGCCACTTATGGAAAACCTACACCGTTTAACCCTTACCCAAATTCCGCCTACGCTCAGATCGTTCACTTATCCGACGTTAACCCTGAGCCTCCATTAAGCAACCTCGTTGTTTCTCGCGGTTATTATGACAGCGCATCACCGCTGGCATATAACTACATTGAACTAACGCTTATCGGTAATGGCAGCAATGCTCACTTGCTGACAAGCAGCAAAGACTTCGACGATGTAATTATCAATCCCGAGTTTGCAAACTTACAAAATTATGGAAGCGTAAATCAAAGCAACAGAACCTTAACTAGCCCTGGCTACCATTTCACAATTGATTCCTTTAATAGAGTACGGACAGAGGTTCCCGAACCTTCGGCACCGCTACTTTTATTTTCAGGATTGTTAATAGTTTTATTAAAAAGATACAAACTTTTTCTGTAGTAATTTTTTAACAAGAAGTGGCGACGTACCAGAATTTTCTACAGCGGCTGCCAAGCAGCCGCTGTAGTGCGGTAAGTTCATCTTTCGGCCAAAGGCGGAAGTTGGCTTTAGCCAGTTTTCTAAAGTAATAGCATAACGTTGGTGCCCGCTTTGCGGGTGAATTAATTCTTTACCACACAGTCTTAATCAGCATGAAATATATTCTGATAATGTTGATTGTGCTTCTCGGTGCCGCCGCTCTGTATTTTAAAGACCAAGTGCTGCTGTCGCCGCACGATTCCTATTACTCCGCATTACTGCGCGAAAATCTCAAGGCTACCGCCGAGCGTTGGAAGGCGGAAGCGGACGAGTCCTTAGCTGCACCATTACCAATATCCTTGCCCTACAGCGAGCGGCGCCTGCTTGACGCTGACTATCTACAACCCATCACATTTGCGGTTGATCGTAAAATGGATGAGCTTATCCAGGTCACTATTTTTCCGTCAATCAATACGCGCGCCGAAATTTTTGTGGATGTGTTTTATGTAAGGGACGCAGCAACCGAACCCGTGCGTATTGGCAGCATGGCGGCGAAGGAACAGCAATTCACAATAGCGGCCGAATACACTGGCCAATATCTGGTGCGTATACAACCATCCCATGCAGCGCAGGGATTAATGGATATCGCCATAACGTCACCGCTACGGTATGGCTTTCCCGTTGATACCGAGCGCGAAAATGCGGTGCAGAGTTTGTTTGGTGTAGGCCGCGACGGTGGTGCGAGACGGCATGAGGGCATCGATATTTTTGCACCGCGCGGCACACCGGTAATTGCGGCTGAGGCAGGTCACGTAACCCGCGTGGGCGAGACGCCACGGGGCGGAAAAAATGTGTGGGTCCGTGGCGACCAGCGTTCTTTTTATTATGCGCATCTCGACTCAATCGCGGTGTCCCCCGGCGACAGCGTCATGCGTGGAGAAGTGCTTGGCACCGTCGGTAATACCGGCAATGCCGTCACTACCAGCCCGCATTTACATTTTGGGATATACAAATTCGCGCAGGGTGCGGTTGATCCTTTGCCGTTGGTTGGCCGAAAAAAATCGATAAACACTTACACTCCACCCCGCGTTGAACTGGCGCCCCGCTGGTTGTCGATTAAAACGGAGAAAACAAATTTGCGCAGCGGCCCTTCATTAAAAACCACCACCGTCGCTTCGCTAATGCGTGCGGAATTAGTACAAGTGGATTCAGTCGCCGGGGATTGGTTACGGGTTACCACAGGCAAGGGCACAAAAGGATTTATTGCGCGGAGTTTGACGCAGGCACCGTCCGAATCGCTATTAGCGCTCACTGAAAATTACGTGGCTTTTTATTTGCCCGATGACACAGCGCCAGTTGTCGGTAATTTTTCTGCGGGCGATAAATTACCAACCTTAGGTCGGTTTGGCAGTTTTGCGTGGGTCAAAATGCCGGGCGGCATTTACGCGTGGGCTACACTGGCGAAGCAGGAAAACCCAACACCGGATTAAAAGCACTCATATACAATTAGCAGTATGCTTCCAAAACGGAGCGTTGCGAAATCGCTGTGTCTTTTTCAACGGCATTTTTTTCAACACAGTTTGTACAACATCTAATAGAGAGGGAAATAATATGAGACTCGCTGTAAAGGCACTGGTTGTAATAATTTTCTCTGCTTTTCTATGGGGCTGTAGCTCAGTTCAACGGACAACGCCCTCGGCTGTTTATGTAGAAACCGGTAAGGCCTCGTTCTATGCGAATTTACATCAATCGAAGAAAACCGCGAGCGGAGAAATTTACGATCATAAACTGAATACGGCAGCCCATAAAAATTACCCTTTGGTACAAACGTCAGGGTTACCAATTTGAAGAATGGGAAAACGGTTGTGGTGAAAATTAATGATCGCGGCCCATTTGTTAAAGGTCGAATTCTTGATCTTTCAAAATCTGCATTTAGCAGCATCGCCAGTACAGCGTCAGGAATTATTGAGGTGAAAATTGAAGTGATTGAATGATGAAAAAAATGTCATACAGCTTCGTTCGATTTTTTTAATACCACTTAGGGCTTCGGCGTGTCATCGCGATGCGATTGCATCGTCAGGCCGATCAAGCGGGCAACCACGCCAGCCAGGTAGAGCAAGCCAACAAACATTTCGACGCTGGCCACCGCGCGTGCATGAGGGGTCAGCGGTATAACATCGCCAATCCCGGTACTCGACAGCAGCGCAAAGCTAAGATAGTTAAGCTCGGTCCAGGTACGCATGTCCTGGGGGTTGATGGCAGCGGCATAGGCACCCGGTTGAAGTATCTGGATCAGCATATACAAGTGCGTAAAGCCCCAAGCCAGCAAAGTAAAGGTCGCGCCAGCGGCAAACAGTTCGTCGGTTGTCGCACGCAGGTCTTCCAGCATGTAGGCAATCAGACTGCCTGCGGCATAGAAGTAAAAAATCGCTTCCAGCCCCGAACTCCACGGCAGCAAGTGGGTCATCGAAAAAACCGTCTGCAGCACTAGCAGCACGATGATGACAGTGGCTAGGCTGCCACTAATCCAAGTGAGCCCCGGGGTGCGCTGCACCATTCGTGTGGTGAGCGCCAAGACCGTCACTCCGAAAGCGTTGAAGACAACCAGCCCCGCCTGCGTTCCTTCAAGAAAGGGATACAGCAGCATTCCCGTCAGCTGGACCAGCAACAGAATTGCCGATGGATGACGCGAGGTGAGGTGCAGAATAGGAAGATGTGCCATTGATAGCGCCATGTAAATTTTGAAAGAAAACGAAATGAGTGAACAACCAGTCGGGCCTAAATTCAGTTGCCTTCACGCTTAATGTACATTACAAAAGTTATTTGCCATCGCACAAAGAACCTTCACCTAAATGACTTACTGCATCGTGAACGGCGGTGGGAATTAACTGCATATTTTTTACGTCGCCATTGTGATGCCATGTGTAGCCGGACTTATCACCAATTGTTGATTTTCCGGCCTGAATATCTTTAGCCTGCTGTTCTGTAAACTTTTTACCTTGATATTTTTTGCTGTTAATAACCGCTTTTAGTTCTCGCGTTGCCGCCGTCATTTGTTGCTCGTAGCTCTTTTTGCTGTCCAGCACAGCTGTGAAAATGGCAATATCATCGAAAATAGGCAAATCCCTTTCGTTATAGGGAATATTTGCTTGTGTTGGCTCCCCCGTTAGTGGATCTTTGTACTCAACCTTGACTGCTTTATTCCCTCTGCAATTAATCACTGCAATTCCTTTCGCTTCATTGTCGTTAACTCGTTGATTGGCATTTTTGGCGACGGTAGTAGAGGTCACATCGTCGACCTTACCACCGGTGCTGACATGCGCCTGTTCTACATCTTCCCGGGATTTTTTAGGATCATAAGGTGTTGTGTCGCCAACGTAGGGAGCGGGAGTATTTTCATCTTGCTCGGCAAGAGAGGATTCCGTTTTTTCACACGCGCTACCAGTGGACTTATAACCTTCTGCGCATTCACAACTGTCGTTGACCCGCGTTGAGTGAGCCGGGCACTCCCATACCTCAGCGCCATAATGTTGATCAATTTCGTTGCCGTTTGAATCCGCTAATTTACACCAAACGTTGGAACCTTCGTCTTTTTGTCCAACTACTTCATCGTAAGGGTTGTCGACAAACTTATCTTCGCCTCGCTCTTTAGCTTCTGCAGCACAAACTGCACTCGCGTCTTTATAACGTGTACCGTCGGACCCAAGCACAAAAAATCTTTCGCCCTCGACTTTATCACCGGCAAGCACGGGAACCGTTAACAATAAAATGCAATGGATTATTACAACGAGGTATGGATATGAGCGACGTGGATGCGACATACAGTTTCTCCTTAAGTATGAGTTAACATGAGAGGGAACTATTTTTCACAACATTAACATGTAAATCTTAACCCAGGTCATCACCCTTTTTTAATACGCACGACTTTCATAACTTCAAATGTAATGCCCGCGACAACTTGCTGTTCCGGGTAGTAGGTGATGTTCACTCTGGCACCTTTTAAACTTTGGTAATTACCTTTGCGCTTGAATTTAAAAGGCACATCACAACCCTCCACCATTAGCGTGTGCAAAATCCATTCGCCTTGCTCGCGTTGAATATGTGATACCACTTTCAACAGTTCAGAGTGATTAAGGTTGTTGTGTTTCTCTACCAGTTTTTTGGCGTCTGTTTGCATAATCGTATTCACGGATTAAAGGCTGGGGTACATTATTTAGACCGGCGCACATCGTCTGCGAGTTTACCCAGTTTGGCGACCATGTCAGGTGTAGCGCGTAAACGAAAAAATGCACCCGTCGCATCAGCACGTTCTTCAAGCACATCGCACGAAGCAAAGATTTCGCCGCGTAATTCTTGTGCTGACCAGGGTAAAAAGATTTCTGACTCAATTAAATCCTTTTGAAAAAATTGCACAATGGTTTGATGCAAATTTTTTATATCATCCTCACGCTGCGCGCTCAGCACAATACAACCGGGATAATTTATCTGCAGCTCTGCGGTACGCTCTGCTTGGGCGGCGGCATCAAGCAGATAATCAATTTTATTGAACACACGAATGCGTGGCACAGTGTCAGCGCCAATCTCGGCCAACACTTTATCGGTGACTTCCAACTGCGCCTCAAAGTCGGGGTCGCCAGCATCAATAACGTGCAACAACAATGATGCGTTAAGGGCTTCGTCCAACGTTGATTTAAAGGAGGCCACCAAACCATGGGGTAAATTTTTAATAAAACCCACAGTGTCACTCACCAATACTTTGGGCACAGTTTCCGGGTGCAAGGTACGCACCTTGGTGTCGAGCGTGGCAAACAATTTATTGGCGACTAATACATCTTTGCCGGTCAATGCGCGCATCAACGTCGATTTACCCGCATTCGTATAACCGACCAATGCCACTTGGGCGAGCGCCGTTTGTCCCTGACGTTGTGCTCGCTGGGTTTCGCGCCCCGCTTCCATCGCATCAATTTCTTTTTGCAGTTCGGCAATACGGTCGCGCACCTTACGGCTGTCCATTTCGCTACGCGACTGACCTGAGCCTCGCCCACCGACGCCACTGCGTTGCCGTCCTGAAGGGCCTTCGCGCTTCGCTGCCTCGCGCAAACGCGGCGCCATATAAGTCAGGCGTGCGATCTCAACTTGTATCCGTGCGGCATGTGAGCTGGCGTTGCGATGAAAAATCTCGAGGATAACAACCGTGCGATCCATCACCTCACAACCCACTTCATTTTCAAGATTAAGCGCTTGGGACGGCGAGATTTCATGATCGACAAGAATATATTCCACCGCATTACTCACTGCGTGCGGATCAACTTGCGCCACTCCATTCGAGGCTTCTTGCTGCCCTTCTATGAATTGTCGTATTTCCTCGCGTTTCCCAACGCCGATATAGGCCGTCGAGTCGAACGATGCACGCTTCTGGGTAAATTGCCCAACCACCTCCAGGCCCAAGGTCTTTGCCAACTCAGCCAATTCGACCAACGACGAGTTAAATTCAGTATCGCTAACACCGTCTAGTTGCACGGCGACGATCAGTGCACGCGGAAGACGTGGTTTTTCGGGGTTTAACATGGAGTAATTCTCTAGGGATTGGAGCGCGAATGTTCTCAAATAGCGTCACGAGGTGAAGTGTACGCAATATTGTGGATGAGCCATTATGGCTGAGCGTAAGTGCTGTGGGAATGCCAGACATGTTAGTCAGGTTACTGGCCGTTAATTTGCATCTTCGCGAGGATTTGTGAGTGCTGGGGACCAAATGTCACTATTGCACCGAGCACATTCGGCGCCATTTCCGCTTTCAATAGGATGAGAGAAGCCACAATTGATACAACAATGAACGCCGGAGTGCCGCGCAATTTTATATTCATCTCGATGCTCAGGAGGCAATACAGAAAGACCTGAACGAACATTTTCTGCAGCAAAGAAGTAAAGGCTAACATCTCCATCTGTTTCCACTATCGCCAATCTCACTTGCCCCAAGTGTTCTACGCCCCGTTGACGAAACTCCATTAACAATTCACTTGATGAAATATTTAATTTCTTTAAAGATTTAAGTTCGTAAAGACCGTCTTTAATAACGGTGACGGGAACACCTTCAATCAATGCATGCAAATGTTTATTTCGGCTTATCGCAAAAATGGTTAAACGATAAAGTATCAGGAGTGTTAGAAATACGACGCCTACTGGTAATAAAGCCACATCGTGATAGAAAGAAACGTCACCAGCAGCAGAACCCAAGGTTAGAATTACCACAAGCTCAAACAGCGAAAGCTGTCTTATCCCGCGGCGCCCGCTGCATTTCAAAAATAAAAACACGGCTATAAACGCTAAACTCGCCCGAAAAGCCACTTCGTAAAGAAATGAAACAGGAAGTTCATCTAGCAATATTCGCTGTAAATCAAAAGGTGTCATGTCTACCTGCTATCGTTTTGGTTTGTATTAACTCGCTCCTACAACACCAAAGAGAATACTGCATTGAGCCCATCTAAACTTCTTATTATTTAATGAAGCTGCAAACGAATGAACGTAAGGTCGCATAACGGCCAAAATCAGACATCAAAGATTTGCCCATTCATTACTTCAAGGTCAGCCCACCGAAATCTTTGATATCAAGATATGAAACATCATCCCGACCTATGTGATTAGCAACGGCTTTGGCAACACTATCGGAAATTCCCCATTCAGTACTGCCCATAGGCTTGGAATATTTCAACGTTCGGTCGCAAGCTTCAATACCCAGCAAACCCAAAACAGCTGAGCATCGAACACAACACGGTTTTGTTGTACAGCTGAGAACCATGTTTTCAAACGTGTTATTACCGGTAGCTACATATTGAGCTAACGCATCCATTTCGGCATGCCCACAACCGTGCTTTTTATCTGTGTTTCCCTCCCAGCTATCAGCCAAATCATCGTCTAAATCATATAACGAAAGGGTGACGCTGGTGGTTTCACCACCGCCATCACCATTAATTGCTGATTTAGCGTTGAAGGCATGAAAACCTTTATTAAATAATTGCATTGCGATAAGAGAAGGGCCTGGCAAGCGTGTAAATGTTTTTATCCGAGATGATCTTCTTTCCGATGCACTACTTTCTACTTTTGGCATAAATTTTTCTTCCTTAGAGATTACATTGAGATCAATTTTTAGGCTCTGGTATTTATTATTAAATGATTTTCAAACACAAATAATGTAAATGGTAATAGTTTGCTTCCGGCCAAAAGCGGAAGCTGGTTGACGCATTAAAATCCTGCTCATTTGCGCAACGGTTGTGGTGGATTTTTGTTTAACACTTAAGGCAGCGAATGCAAAAAAGAGTGCTGCCTCAAGTGAAGTGGTTTTTACATCCTGAATAAGCCTACTGACGAACCTTAGGATCCGTTTTGAATAGCCACCATAAACCTTGCACAGCCGTTGTCGGGAATGCGATCGCATGGGTAGCATGTTCTATAACTCGCAACTCCACATTCAACTTATCTATATTGCGAGCTTTTAACCGGGCATGAAATGTAATGGCGTCACCTACCATGTCATGTTTGGGGCTGTCTCGCGTTATTGTTTCCTCCGCTCCAACGGCAATAAATACATTGGCCTCGAGATTCTTATTAAACTTGGTTTTGGATTCCAAATCGAGAATGTATTTGTTATCCCACCAGATAGATGGACTGCCAATGATGTAATTTTTAAAAGTGGTTGGCTCGCGTAAAAGAATGTAGAGCCCGAAAAGCCCGCCAAAGGAGTTACCAACATACGTCCGGTTAGCCGCATCTGTGTTGTAGCGCTTTTCAATATACGGAATAACGTCACTGCGAATAAATTCCAGATGTTTGGATGCCTCACCAGATGGATCTTTATATCCCGGCGAGCTTGCAGTTGGAGTGTAGTCACGCTGTCTGCTGAGCGCCGGCTCCCTGCCTTTTTCCCATGAGATGCCTACAAACATAACGTCATCCATACGTTTCAGGTTCACAGGAACACGTGCAGCGCCAGTAGTGATTGGAAACGTGTAAGGCGAATCCGTCATATAAACGACTGGATATTTTTTATCGCTGGAGTAGTTCAAAGGTAGTTGTACGTGAAGCTCGTAGGATCGCTTTGTCCCAGTATCCTGAATTCCGATTACTTCCGTCCGAGGTAATTCGAAGGCTGGATTCTGATTTGCTTGCGCGAATAAACATAACGGAAGCGCAAGTAATAAAAATAATACATATCGAAATTGTGTAGATTTATGGTGATGCATGCAGCTTATTCCTTGATTATTTTCTTCGGTAACTAACGATCAGGCGCAGAGTTAAATTAATTTGTAAGGACGATTTAAATTGCTTAGTGGCAGCCTCCGGCCAATAGCGGACGTTAAAGCTATCATATAGACCTTCTAACACGAGAGTTAGGAAGTTTAATTATCTTCTGTCGAAATATTTAGGGCCAGGAAACGACCTCCCTGAATGCCATGGGTTCATCTCCGCAATTAAATTCACTAGTGCAAAGAAGGCGACAACAGTTCCTGCCATGATGGAAATAAAAACATGATCCTCTGAAGCTAAATAGAAGAGGCTGGCACAATAAAGAGTTGTAGGCGGCACTATAAAAATAGAAAGTAAAAAAATGCGAAAAATTGTAGGCATATACGGAAGAGTCAACTTTAAGTAGTAGCCAGATATACTTCTTTTTCGTAGCTCCGGAATTTTACTGCTCAGGTAAAGGTTGAGGCAATGAGGGTGTAATTCGGAAATAGATCCCGCGCTCTCAATCAAGAGCGTTTCTCTAAAGCGGGTATTAAATAAACTCCCCAGCCACAGTATTAATACTGGCCCTAATATTAGCTGCAAAACTTGCGCTAGGGTTAAAACCCCAATTGTTAATTTTATACCAAAAAACTTTAGAGTTGCTTTTTCGGGAATCTCTATTCCATAGTAACGAACAGGTTTTTTCGCACTTTCTTTTCGAATTTTCTCCGCTTCCGCTTTGAGCATTTTAGAAAAATCAAGTGGTGGGATAGGACTGGTCGCATCCTGAGTACCAATTTTATATTCACAACTCGACCCAATCCCATAAATCATATGATGTGCCAATGCGAGAGCATACTCCTTTGCAAATTCATATTCTCCAATTTTCTCGCGCTCTTCCCATTTCACCAAAAGATCCTGCAAATTCTGCTCAACAATATATGCAGCCTTATCATAACAATCCGCATTCTTCTTATCTGCAATAGCTTCTGATCCCAATGTTATAAACGCCACTAATACACAAGCAAATGTAATTGGTGCCGCAAGAATAAGTAGGCGCTCATAGCGAACCCCAAGTGTTTTTATGCTCATAATTACCCATAAATATATGTAAAAAGTAAAAACTTTGAAAAACAATTTTTCGATTAAAGACGATTAGTGTCGAAGATATTGTGTAATAAAAACAATAGAGACAACAAGAAATTGACTCAATTTACCGCCAGCATTGAAATAATGCCATGTTCGACCAAAAGCGGAAGTTCGCAGCCGCTCAATAGCTGCCTTTAGATTATCGATTTTTGTGTCGATAAGTGGAGTTATTGCCACAATCGCTTGTTAGAGTTGCTTTCTCACAGCCGATTCCAGTGATCTTTCAATTTCGGCAACCCGAGGCTTTCCGAAGTGTTCGTCTTCCTCAAGAATTTTTCTAGTTTTGTATTCTTTAAGCATTAAAAGTATTGCATTACTAAAACCTACCTTTGTTGCCAAATGCATACAAACTGCATCCTCGATAAAGGCAGCTTGCCAAATTGCAAAATTTTCTCCTTTCAGTGCCGCTTTATCGAGAGTAAGAGCGGCTTGAATTTGTTGGTTATAAAGCCCCGCCAAGTATGACCACTGCGATGAAAAGCGAGTATAGAGTGCAGCATATGTAGCCCCAAAAATTGCTCCAAGCCAAGGAATGGTGTCATTCACTTCAGCTAAAAATTCATTCCATGAGAACGAAAATGTACTTCCTTCAGAGGAATATGACTTTAATCCAATTGCAAGTATATAAAGATAAGCAGTAACAAATAGTGTTCTAAAAAGAACAGCCTTACCACCATTGGGTCGGCTATTTAGAAAAAATTCAGCGGTCAATACTGACAATATTTTATCCATAATTTACCTCCTTATACTCTAACGTTTAGCGCAGCAGCAGTTTGTAAATTGCGCGTTGTGAAATATTTTTGCGAAGCAAAACCACACAAGCGCAACTTACAAACTGTCCAGCAGCGCAGCGGCGTGTTGCTCCACCCTGCTAGAGATATTTGAATTTAATTTGACTTTTATGTGCTTTTAAATGAAGCAAAAATTACCTAAGTTCACTATTGAGGAACGAATGACTTTAATTACCTTGAAAAGTTATTGCAGCTCCGCTAATCGTAAAGATATTTTTTCAATAAGTTCTTTTGTGTCATCAATCTTTCTCAATATTCTATTTGCCTCACCCAAGAGATATTTACTTTTGTCAAAATCGACGTTTTTTTCCTGAAGAGAAAAGTAATAGTATAATCTGCCAAGGTGAATTAAATCGTTTTCAGATTGAAAATATTCAGCCACGCTCTCATAGATGACCCGCCCTTCTTCGTGTCTTCCAATTTTATATAGCTGCATGGCACTGGTAGCTCTAAATACCGCCAGATCGCTTTTGTTTTTTATAAGACCATGCAGATCCTTAAATTGATCCGCTGCCTCAATTATCCTATTATCTTCAAGTAAAGCGACAACATAATTATTTCTTGCCATAAAACTCTTTTGGGTAATATGCTGATTACGTTCATATATCCGAATAGCTTCACCTGGGTCTTCAAGCACAACCAGCGAGATATATCCTGCGTCAATTATTGGCCTTTCGCTGAATGGTTGAAAATTATGCAGCTCAAGTAGTGAATCTTTAAATCCAGAATAGTCCCCAGCTTCGTAGAGCTTAATAACTGTGCTTTCAAGCGAAGTAATCTCAGGCATATATGCATCTTCAATTTCGATATATTTCTTATGCCTTAACCAACTTATTTGAGCAATAGTGTTTTCAGTAGGTGATGCAAGCGACTTTTCAATTAACTTGACAGCTTCTTTAATAGATCCATGCTGACATGAAATGGTCGCCATGCTGGCAGCGAGTTCCGAAATCCATTCAGGGCTACTTTCATATTTTCTAATCAATTCAAGCACGGACTTCCTATCAATTTTTCCAATGTTATATATTGATCTAATTGCTAAGTTTGCACTAGCAAGTAATGGATTCGCCTTGATATCTCCAGATCGACTTAATATATCCAATGCTTTTTCTGGATCCCCTTGATGAATTATAAACCTAGAGTATGCCCTGGCCACTATTGGATTTTTTTTGCTCGATACATACGCTATATTCAAGCATTTATCTGCCTTTTCATTGTTTCCTAACGAGGCATAATAAAATGCAATATCATTCCAGGCCAACGGATCTTTGGGATGATCTTTTAAACTTAATTTAATATCTCTTATTATTTTATAAATATCATTTTTAGATGTTGGGTAAAGATTCGATTTTCCAGCAGGCCTTGCACTTGACTGAATTAGACTCTTAATACTTGAAGGTCGAATTTCTAAATTATCTTCCAAATATCTTCTTGCCTCGATCACATTTGAATCTTCGTATTCCAGCAAAAACGATTTGCTTACAAGTTCAACCGCTGAGGAGTAATTTTTGTTAGCTTTCCATTCCTCAATGGTGATTTTCATTCTAAATGAAGAAAATTGATCACCATCAACTTTGGGCGATTCAGAAATTTTCTTTGATGGAGGAAAATGCAGAACACTTAATTTCCTAGATGTATGCCAACGAGGAATTAATTGCCTAGGCTTGCCAATAATCTCCATTATTTCAGTCCACGAATTTTTGAGTTTGCGACAATCTGGGAAAGTAAGCTGATATATTTCTCAAGCCCTAGCCGAGAGATTGAACTTTTAAACCTTGCGTTTCCTCTTTGCTCGGGATCTGGGTAGCACATTTCTTTTACTATTGTGTAGAGATCACCGCCTATCTTTGAACCGAATTTTTCTACACAATTACATTTAAATTGAGTTAACTTGGCATTAAATGCAGATAATATAAAAGGCAAGGCCAGATCATAATCCATTCGCCTTACGTTCGGATGCAGCAGTTTGCTATCATTCAGTACAGCGGTTGTGATTTGGACATCCTCAATTAAGTGATAAACCAAGCTTCCAACCATGTACATGTCGCAACTAAATCTATCAGTGAATTTAGAAGATGAAACTCCATAGAACAACTCTATAGGTTTATAGCCCCCATCACCTGGAAAGGGTAATGCACTAAACGGCGAATTTCCTTTTTTATCAACAACTCTCCCCAAATCAGATACTTTGAATGATGCATCACTGAATGATAAAACATTTGAAGGCTTAATATCTTGATGTGCTATTTCCGCCTTGTGTAGTTGATTCACACCAACCGCCGTGTGGTGTAAGGCCATAAACGCAGAAATCCATTTTCTATCTTTCTCGTCAACCTCTAAATGCTGATTTCGAAGATCCCCCTGAGCCATATCAAAAATTATGTAATAAACGACATTTGCTGGTGGAGGAAAATGTGGATTGACGATAGTTCCCATATCTAATGGTGCAACCACACGGGTCATTTTTTTATTTTTACATTCATCTAATATTTGTTGCTCAAATAAATATTCCTTAGTTAATGAATGTAGCCGACTCAAATCAGTTAGTGCTGATCCCAAATCCATGGCTTTGAGAAAGCCAACTTTTCCATCAGGTGATTCAGCCTCATATCTTGCGCAAAAATTCCCCCCAGACCCCAATGGAGAATCTATTCTTCTTTTTATCAGCCATCCTGTAACTGTTGTTAAATCCTCAAGCGAACTTCGAGGCATAAGCTTCACTCCACTGATAATGATATTATTTTTATCCAATCTGACACTTTTATTAAATTATGCTTAAATGAATTAATTTTAAGGCAATGGAATCATAACATTTTCGTTCTCGACCATCGTCCGCTTTGGGCACAGAGCCGCCACTCATTATTAACTTACCTATGCCAACTGAGCTAAACCTGTACACGAATATTGATCGTGTACGGCAAGAACACGAGCCACATCGGGATGTTCAAAATCGTTACCGAATTTCGCAATAAGTTTTACTGTGCTTACAGGCCTGGATGCCAGTTCGTATTTTTGTACCCAGCTCGCAAACTCATTTATTTCAGACTGCTCATTGCGCGGAAAACGGGATGCGGGTCGGTTTAGATTGATTCGCCATGGCTTTGGCGTTAAGCGTGCACGAAAGCAAGACTGCGCTTGGCACAGCTTGACGTAGAGTGGATCGGCACCCAAGGCTGAAAATATGGCTTTTGCAGAATCCGAATAGTTTTCAAACACTTTATTCGTTACAACAACTCTTAAGCCTGCAAATGTTTCATAGACTTTTATTGTGTGAGTAGGGTTTTGTTTTTGGTATTGCTCTACTTTTGAAACAAAAAAGGCTTTGTCTTTTTTAGTTTTACCAAATACCTGAAGTATTTTTGACAAGAATCCGGACTCTGCAACATCGATATCACCGAATAGCACTGATTCGGTATTGAGAACGATTGCGCCGTAGCTATTTCGGGTAAGCACAGCCAGCACGCGACCATCCGCAGCGGTGATTTCATCCAACACCTCTTCGCGAATATAGCCGTTCCAATATTCGTATTCACGCAAAGCACCAACACCACGGCTTATTAGTTGTTTAAGTAGCGTTGCACGCTCTTGTGCCTTAATACTCGCCTGCTCTGCATTTTCATTTGATGCTCCCCAAGCAGACAATGTGTTGGTTCCAAATATCGCTTCATCGACCGCAACGGAAATTTCGGACCAGTATTTCGCAAACTTCATAGTGCCTCGCCAAGATCAATTATATTTATGCGAATCTGCAACATGCTTATTCAACAGCAATGGCCAAAACGGATATTGAGATTCAAAAATTAAGGGATTTCAAAATGCTCAATCCCTGCCCTACCAAATATTGCATGCCGCCAATGCCACGGCTTAGGAAGTAAAGACTATTACGGTTTATTGTGCCAATCGGAATTACAGCTTATTACACGAGATTAGTGGAGAGTTTAGGTAACACATCCGGCAAGAGGGTGTAATTCCAATGCACGTTTTACTGTTTACCGAGCTGAATAACTGTGTGCGCAACCAAACTGCCAGATTAAAAGCGCGATGCTAAACTCACCAGCAATGGGTTTGGTTTAGTCATTCTATAATCCAACTCGATTATTTTTTCTTATCGTCGGGCAGTTGAGTTAATGGAAAATTCGGCAGTAAAACGTTATCTCCCTTGGGTCGTGGCCATTGCGCTGTTTATGGAGCATTTGAATGCGACCATTTTAAACACCGCGATACCTGCCATTGCCGCCAGCTTGAATGTAACTCCCTTAAGTTTGAAGGCGGTGGTGAGCAGTTATGTATTGAGCCTTGCGGTGGGTATTCCGATCAGTGGCTGGATGGCTGACCGTTTTGGTACCCGGCGTGTGTTTGGTATAGCGGTCGGCATCTTTACGCTTTCGTCAATTTTTTGCGGGTTAGCATTGAACGTACCCATGTTGGTCGCTGCACGCATCATGCAAGGCATTGGTGCTGCAATGATGTTGCCCGTGGGGCGGCTCGCCATCATTCGCACCTTCCCTAAATCAGAATTATTAGCGGCGATGAACTTCGTTATTATTCCTGCGCTAATTGGCCCGTTGTTGGGGCCAACGGTTGGCGGACTTATTGTGCATTGGTTGCCATGGCAGGCCATTTTTTTCGTCAATGTTCCGGTCGGGATAGTAGCGTTATGGATGATCCGTCGCCACATGCCGGACTACCGCTCCAACAATGCGCCGCCGCTGGACATAATTGGCTTCGTTCTGTTTGGTTGCGGGATTGCATTGCTGTCGTGGGTGCTCGAAATTTTTGGTGAGCATTATTTGGATGCAACATCGACAGGTATTTTATTGGGCTTGTCATTTTGTTTACTCGCCGCTTATGGCTGGCATGCTCGCCACCATATTTATCCACTGCTGCAACTCTCGTTATTTAAAACCAGGACATTTCGTATCGCGGTGGCAGGCGGTTTCATTACGCGGCTTGGGCTTGGCGGCATGCCGTTTTTGCTGCCGTTGTTTTATCAAATCGGTTTGGGCTTTCCTGCCTGGCAATCGGGCTTGTTGTTAATGCCCGCTGCTGCTGCCGCGATGTTTATGAAAGTAATTTCAATCCGCGTACTAAAACAATTTGGTTATCGCAGTGTGCTAATCGTCAACACATTAATGATCGGCATCACCATCACGTTGTTTGCCGCTGTCGATAGCGCAACAAACATCGCATGGATAGTCGCACTGAGTTTGGCGCAGGGATTATTCAATTCACTGCAATATTCCAGCATGAATTCTATGGCCTACGCCGATGTGTCCTCAGAACAATCCAGCATGGCCAGCACTATCGCGAGTTCCATGCAGCAACTATCAATCAGCTTTGGTTTGGCGTTCGCTTCCATCATCGCCGGTTTGTACCTTGGCGATTTACCGCAGTCAGATCGCATAGCCGTCACCAGTGCCTTGCACCATGCTTTTATAACGCTCGGCTGCTTGACGATAGTATCGTCACTTTCATTCTGGTTTTTGCGCAAAAATGATGGCGACAATGTCAGTCGCGGTGTAAATCAGATTGATCGAGCAGGATAAGAGGTGAACTATGCCATTCGCAAAATTTGATTATTCGCTGGATTATAAAAACCTCAATTTGCGGAACAACCCGGAACTTTATCGAACAGGAATGGGTGAACAAGGGGTGTTGTTGGTTGAGCCCTATAAAAGCGAAATATTACCGCATTGGAAATTTAAAAACCCTGAGTTCGCAAAAAAATCCTCGCAAAAAATTTATACACTATTTAAACAGTATGTAAAAACTGATGATTTTGTTGGCGCAGACATGGCAAGAAAATTCCTGCAAATGGGTTACACCCGTAGCCGCCGCTACGCAAACCACAAGAGCGGCAAAAAATACGATGGCCCAGTGCCTGACGACAAAAAAGGTCAAAGCGGCGCCCACGGCAGAGAAATACTACCCATAACAGTTGATGAAGAAAAAGCTCGCAGCGCAGAAATTTTTTATACTGCATGGCAAAAAGCTAAAAATAATAAGCAATATCAAGCGATGTTAGTTGCGCACAAAGATACGTGGAAAGAGGTGTAGCTTAGTTCAGCGATACAGAATAAGCGTAACGCGCAATACTTAAACTACTACCTGCGTGAGCTACTTTTTGGGTGATGATTTCGGGCGAGTAAACAAAACGAAAAGACCAAGGATGATATCACCCACTATCCAAAGCCCGGTAATCATGGCTGCCGCAATGCTATTAACCATTATCAATCCCGCACTTTCAGCGGTGGTTGATCCCTCCATCATGTTTGTTGCTGCGTTTATACCTGTGAATAGCCACCAAGCCATGCCGATATTAAATAGAATGAATGCCCATTTGACTAATTTACCAAAAAAACTTCTTTGCGGTCTTCTTAACTGGTGCCCACATTCAACACATTGCAATGCAGAATCGGTTACATCTACCAAACATTTCGTGCAATTTTTCAAAGCCATTTGCTAACCCTAAGTGGATTCCACCTTAGTACAATTCTATTGTATTTACGCATGATACAAAAAAAGCGACCTAATGGTCGCTTTTTTAAAAACTGTTTAATAGCTAATTTATTTTTCAAGGTAGACCGCAATTCCCATATGGTCGGTCACTGCTGCAACACTGGTTCCGGTTGATGCAAATTGCGATAAATAAATTACGTTTATCTTCTTAATCGATTTAGTGTTGTATACCGCAACATCGTACTTTTTAGTGCCTTTCGCGTTGGTGCCACTAAATTCTTTTTGATACGAATCAGCAGGCGCTATGGTTTTACCCGGGTAGGCATCACTAAAGCTTGCGCCTAATGCGGTGCTGACTACGCGCTGGGTAAACGTATCATTCGGTTGATTGGTATCGCCCATAACAATATCGATTGCGCCTTTACCGGCTCCGAGTACTTCGTTGTTAATATTTTTATAGAACAAGGTTGTGGCTGCTTCATTGGTCGCAATTGAGTTGGGCACATGCACAAATACTGCGATTACGTTGCTGCACTTTACTGCAATCCAACCAGTGCCTTCGGCGATTTTATCGGTAAAGGCACCTGAGCCTGGGCTGTGGACACTAAAACAATTACAGGCTTTATTCGGCGTGGAAGATTCTAATAACGCGCCAGCTTTTTTGCTCAAGCCCGACCATTCCGGATTGTTGCTATCCAGCTCCCCGAACACTAATAAATCACATGCCTTGGGAAAGGCGCGTATTGCATTTTGGTGAATCTGTAGCGCTTTACCTTCTACCATACTTAAAAAATCTGCATCGCTGTGCTGACCTTTATCCATAAAGCCGCTTTCTGCTGTGCGTAAGAGTTCTGCAGGCCCATGTATGCCCACGTTAGGCGCATCACTGCTTGACGTAGGTAATTGCAGCGCCCATCGCTCTGAGCTTTGTGCTGAGTGGTTGTGTGCATCGCGCGTGAACTGCTGCGAGTTGGATGCTTTTACACCGTGATTGGAACTGGAATTGGAGTTTAGTGATTGGTAGGCAATAACAACCGCCATGCTGTGTTCCTCTAAAGTAGATTTAATCCTTGAACGAGCAATTTTTTATAGAATTGAAACATTCTTCATTGCGGCACTCACATCATCTTACCGGCGCTGTAGTTGTTCTGTGTGCGTTGTACTAGCGCTATGAAGTACGCGCGCAATTGAATCACATAATGAGAATGCGCGAGGGTGATGGTCGTCACTATCCGGACGCTTGTCTGCGCCAAATAAGTAACTGCATGCCACAAAAAATACAGATGATAAAAATTAAGGTGCGGATGAAATTGGTAAAATAATTTTTATGTGCGGCGCAACACACCGATAGCAATACAGGCTGCTGATATAAAAGAAGCTAATAATTTTTTATGAGGTGGTTTATGCCTAATGAACACGAAGTGGAAGAGCTGGCTTATTACCTTTGGATATCTGAAGGGAAACCTAGCGGGCAATCAGAGCGACATTGGCAGATTGCAACGAAAATGGCAGCGGAACATAAAACCGGCGGCTCTGCTGCAAAGAGATCAATTGATCCCTCTGAAGCAAAAGGCGAAACGGAGCCAGAGCAGCCGGATCAAACCTGATTCTATTCTGGTTTCACTAACAGCAGCGAACCTTCTACTGCCACAACATGAACACGGCTACCGATAGCAACGGGTTCTGTATAGGCAGATTCAAGACGCGCTTTCCAATCAATACCTGAATAGGCGACTGCACCTTGGTCACGCGTGATTGTTTGGGTAACAGCTAGTATTTTTCCGATCATATCGCTGCTGGTGTCGCGGCCGCCGCCGGAATTTTGAAATCGTTTCAGCGGTTTCCACAACAATGCTGCACTCAGTGCCGACAAGACGCCTACGCTGAGCACCTCAACTTCCCAACCGCTAATTAAACCGAGTGTCACCATCACGCCAGTTAACAAACAACTCAATGCTAAAAATAATAACGGGCCACTCATGCCCAAGACGCTGAGCTCCAAAACCAAACAAACACCCGCGATGGCGTAGAGCAGATGGTCTTGATGCTGCGCAAAATAATCAATCACGCTACCCATACATTTTCCTCAATATCAGATGCGCGCTGCTGACAAATTAATTGATGAAGAAACAGCCATCGCCTGTGCAACCGTGTTGGCAATGTTCTCGCTGGTTTTACCATCGGTAAGCACGACAGTACTTTCATGCGCGATGGCTTTATGTGCATCAATTGCACCCTGCGCCAGGTTCAAAGCGATGGCTTTTTGGCCTTCATCGGTCGCGGCGGATCTACCGATTGTGGTCAGTGCTTCGGCATCGGCAATTGCTACCAAGCGAATCGCTTCTGCTTTACCGGTCGCTTCGAGAATCTGTGCTTCTTTGCTCGCTTCTGCGGCGAGTACTTGTTCTGCTTTAGCGGCTTCTGCATCTAACACACGCGCTTGCTTTTGACCTTCTGCGGTGGTGATGGCTGCAATCTTAACGCCCTCAGCTGTGAGAATTGCCGAACGTTTTTGCCGCTCTGCCGTCATTTGTTTTTCCATGTCTTCTTTGATCGATGGGGGAATTGCAATTTCAAGTAATTCGAAACGCAGCACGATCAAACCCCAAGGCTCAGTGGCAGATTGCATTGCTTCCTGAATTTTTGCGTTAATCGCTGCGCGGTTTTGAAAGCAGTCATCCAGTTCCATAGAACCAATCGCGTTACGCATGGAAGTCATGGCCAATTGCGTACAGGCTAATTTGTAATCAGTAATATTGTTGGTGGCTGCGGCAGCATCGATAACCTTAATAAACAATACGCCATCAATCATGAGCGCGATGTTGTCTTTAGTGATGGCCGATTGCTGTGGGATTACCAGTGTTTGCTCTTTTAAATTACGATCTGCTTCAACTGACTCTACAAAGGGAACAATAAAATTTAAACCGGAGCTAAGGGTTTTTGTGTATTTACCAAAACGATAAATAACATAGCCACGGTTTTGTGGCACAAAGTGAATACCTTTTTTCAAAGTATAAAGCAGTACCAGGGCTAACCAAAAAGCCGGGCTGGTTAATATTCCAAACAGCGAATCCATAATCATTTTCCTAATTGTTGTACGAGTGAAAAACAGTTTTTAGCTGTGTGTTATGCGTTTTTTACTTTCGCTAACTCTTGGTCGCGCAATTCACGCCGTAAAATTTTACCGACGTTGGTTTTGGGCAATTCTTTGCGGAATTCGATCAGGTGCGGAACCTTGTAGGCAGTGAGAGTTTCTTTGGCAAATTTGCGCACTTCGGCAATCGTGAGTTGCTCGTTCGCGGTGACGATAAACGCTTTTACCGTTTCACTGCCATCGCCATCGGGCACACCAATAACGGCAACTTCCACAATATCCGGATGGCCGCTCAATGCATCTTCCACTTCATTGGGGAATACTTTAAAACCACTGACGTTAATCATGTCTTTTTTACGATCAACAATTTTGATAAAGCCATCCGTTTGAATGATGGCGATGTCGCCAGTTTTAAACCAACCCTCGGCATCCATCACTTCAGCGGTTGCATCTGGCCGCTGCCAGTAACCTTTCATCACTTGCGGCCCTTGTACGCATAACTCGCCCGCTTCACCTGCGGGCAATTCATTACCGGCGTCATCAATCACTTTGCAATTGGTATCGATAAGCGGAAGACCTACGGTGCCCTGCTGCACATTGCCAATCGGATTATTGGATACCACCGGTGAGGTTTCCGTTAAACCATAACCTTCACTGATAGGTGCTTTGGTAAGTTCCATCCAATTTTTGTTGGTTTCAGCGGTGAGTGCCATACCACCCGAACAGGTGAGACGCAGGCTGCCGAAATCCAACTGACGAAAATCAGGGTTGCGCAATAACGCATTAAATAAGGTATTGAGGCCGACAAAAAAGGTGAAGGGTTTACCCTGCAGCGTTTTAACAAAACCGGGAATGTCACGCGGGTTGGGAATGAGCAGGCTGTGATTGCCCATTGTCATCGCTGAGGTGCAATGAATCGTAAACGAATAGATATGGTAGAGCGGCAGCGGCGCGACATAAAACTCTTGGCTGGGGCGAAAAATATCTTTCATCCGCTCATTCAACTGCACCATGTTTGCCACTAAATTGCGATGCGTAAGCATTGCACCTTTTGCGACACCGGTGGTGCCGCCAGTGTATTGCAACACGGCAACATCGTCTGGCGTTTGCGCAACCGGCTGCCAGGGTTTAGTCGCGAGTGACAGCGCTTTGTTAAATGCAATCTGCTGCGGGAATTCAAATGGCGGTACCATTTTTTTAAGATGCCTTACCGCAAAATTTAACAGTATGCGTTTGAGTGGCGAGTGCAAATCGGCAAGCTCGGTAACTATCACCTGCTCAACACTGGTATCGCGAATAATCGCAGCCGCATTTTTAGCAATGTTCGCGAGCACGACTAACGCTTTTGCACCGGAATCAATAAGCTGGTGTTTTACTTCATGCGCGGTGTACAGCGGATTGGTATTAACGACAATCATCCCTGCGCGCATCGCACCAAAAATCACGACCGGATATTGCAATACATTGGGCAATTGCACTGCGATTCTATCGCCCGGCTTTAATGTTGTGTGCTGCTGTAAATAAGCAGCAAAACGCCCCGAGAGCCGATCGAGATCCGCATAGCTCAGGGTACGATCCATACAGGTGAACGCATTATTGTCTGCGAATGTTTGACAGGATTCCGAAAAAACCTCGACGAGGGTTCTGTTGTAATTCAGTGACATTCGACCATCTCCACTTTTGTTATTTTTTCTCTATTAAAATTCATCGCTAGCCAAACTCATCAAATTACTTGCGCCGGACTCTATCGCTTTAACCAAAGTGCCAGTACGCGGCAGTAAACGTGCAAAATAAAATTCGGCAGCGGCTAATTTTGCGCGATAAAACCCTGACTCTGCGGTAGATGACGCCAGCTGTTGCTGCGCGGTTTTTTGTGCTTTGAGCCATAAAAAAGCCAGCACAAGATAGCCGGAATACATTAGATAATCTACCGCAGCGGCACCCATTTCATCCGGATTAAGTTGCGCCTGCTGCGCTATAGTGGCACTCAATTGTTGCCATTCCTGACTGAGTGTAGCCAATTGTGCTGCATGCGCTGCAAGTTGTTCATTCCCCTCGCAACTGTGGCAGAGCTGGGTAATTTCATTAATCAGCAACTGCAGTGTTTTCCCACCAGAGCCAAGCACCTTGCGCCCCAACAAATCCAACGCTTGTATGCCGGTAGTCCCCTCGTAAAGGGTGGCAATGCGGCAATCGCGCAGATTTTGCTCCAGCCCCCAATCGCGAATATAACCATGCCCACCAAGACACTGCAGCGCAAGGTTGGCGGATTCAAAACCCACTTCGGTACTGAAGGCTTTAACAATGGGAGTCAGCAGGCCAAGTAGATCCAGCGCCTCCTGACGCGCAAGGGGGTCAGGAGAATGTTCGCTCACATCCATTTTCATTGTGGCGTAGTAACTCAGCATGCGAATCCCCTCTAACAGGGATTTTTGCGTAAGTAACATGCGGCGAATATCGGGATGCACGATGATGGGGTCAGCCGGGCCTGCGCTATTTTTTATTCCCGTCAGTGAGCGCATTTGCAGGCGTTCACGCGCATACAGGCGCGACTGTTGGTAACCTAATTCAGCATGGGTAAGCCCCTGCAAGCCCGAGCCAATGCGGGCCAGATTCATAAAGGTGAACATGTGGTTCAAGCCTTTATTAACCTCGCCCAGTAACCAGCCTTTGGCGCCGTCAAAATTCAACACGCAGGTTGCGTTGCCGTGAATACCCATTTTATGTTCGAGCGCGGTACAGCTAACGGCATTGGTATCCGCGAGCGAGCTATCGTTGGCGACCAGGATTTTGGGCACGACAAATAGCGAAATACCCTTGGTGCCTGCGGGCGCATCGGGCAGGCGCGCGAGCACGATATGGACAATATTTTCCGCCAGATCGTGATCGCCCGAGGAGATGAAAATCTTGGTGCCAGTAATGCGGTAACTACCATCAGCTTGCGGTTCAGCGCGGGTGCGCAACAAACCTATATCGCTGCCTGCCTGAGCCTCGGTGAGGCACATGGTGCCAGTCCAGCGGCCGGAAATTAATGCGGGTAAATACTGCTGTTTTTGCACTTCAGTGCCATGGGTTTCGATGGTATGCATAGCGCCTTGGGATAACCCGGCATACATACCCCACGCCCAATTGGGGGTACCGAAAATTTCATTCAGGATCATACCAAGCGAGTGCGGTAAACCCTGCCCACCGTAAGCAACCGAGCGCGATAATGTCGGCCAGCCTGCTGCGCAATATTGGTGATATGCCTCTTTAAATCCTGTGGGCGTAATGACCTTGCCATCGACCAGCTTGCACCCCTGCTGGTCGCCAATCGGCCCCAATGGCGCCAATATTGTTTCAGCAAAACGCGCCGCTTCGCCCAGAAAAGCGCTGATCAGTTCGCGATCCAACGAGGGGTGCCCCAGCGCATGGCAATGGCTCGGGTAATCAAATAATTCAAATAGGGTGAAATCGATATCGCGCAAAGGCGTTTGGTACTTGCTCATCCTTAACCACTTGGGACTAGCCCGCTGAGGAGTTGAAACAGCGAGCGCATTGCTCGCTAGCCAGTTGATACTTTTGTTATGTAATTCTACTGCTTAATCAAGCGCAACAATTGCGCCGTCACGGCGGCGGTAAAGCCCCAAATTTCATACCCTCCATAGTGATAAACAGGGACTTGGTAAGCGCGACCATGACGCATAAAGCTATCTTCACGCACCTGAATCCCACGCAAAAATAAATCTAGCGGCACTAAGAAAATACTATCCAGCTCATCCGGAGAAGGGCTTAAAGGAAAACTGGTGTCAAAACTGGCCACAAAAGGCGTGACGGGTGTTCCCGCCCGGGTATGTGCTTGAGGCAAGCGCCCGAGCAGATTAATCCCGGCGGCAGGCAGGCCTATTTCTTCATGCACTTCGCGCACTGCGGTGGCGAATAAATCTACATCGCCCGACTCCCACATGCCCCCTGGAAAACATACTTCGCCCGGATGCTGGCGTAAATGCGCAGCGCGTTTGGTGTAAATAATAGCGGGGTTTTCGCCCTGACTAATCAACACTAAAACTGCCGCTTGTGGCTGCACAACAAGATCCAGGTGGTCATGCATAAGTTGTTGCGATAGCACATCAAACAGCGAATCACTCAAACCACAAGCCCTCTGAATCAGCCAAGCATCATCTATCAGGATGGAATACAGCGGCGAAGCAGACTAGTGTGAACATCTGCCCTGCCCCTTATTTTGATCAAAAGCGTTAAATTACCCGCACCGCAATGACATGTTCCACTTTAGTAAGCGCATCCACGACCGCAGCGGAAGGCAAATACTCAACATCGATAATGTTGTAGGCCACATCGCCACGACTTTTGTTGACCATATCCACTACGTTGACTTTGTGATCAGCCAATACCGACAACACATGCCCTAATACGCCGGACACGTTTTCGTTAGAAAAGGTGATGCGTGAACCTATCGCAGGGGTGCGATCCATAGAGACTGCCGGAAAGTTAACCGAGTTCTTGATGTTGCCGTTTTCCAGATAATCCACCAATTGATCGGCGGCCATAATTGCGCAATTTTCTTCCGCTTCTTCGGTGCTGGCACCGATGTGCGGCATAGCGTAAACATCTTTGCGATTCAGCAAAATCGGCTCGGGGAAATCGCAAATGTATTTACCCAAATGACCGGCATCCAAACTTTCAACCACTGCATGCGCATCAACAATCGCTTCGCGTGCGAAGTTCAACAAGGTTGCGCCTTTTTTGGTGACTTTGAGCGTATCGGCATTGATCAGATTTTTGGTGGCAGCAATCGCGGGTACATGCAAAGTGATGTAGTCCGAGCGCGCCAATAACGATTGCAGGTTCTCCATACGGCCAACCTGGCTCGGCAAACGCCATGCTGCTTCAACCGACAATGCCGGATCGAAACCTACTACATTCATACCTAACGCCAAGGCGGCGTCAGCAATTAGCGAACCGATTGCGCCCAAGCCAACAATACCCAGTGTCTTGCCTTGCAATTCAAAACCGGCAAAGTTGGATTTTTCTTTCTCGAGTAATTTTGACATCTCATCGGCATCGGTCATATGCGTCAAAGTACTTACATATTCCATGCCCGGTAAGATTCCGCGCGAACTTAGCAGCATACCTGCGAGAACCAACTCTTTAACAGCATTGGCATTGGCACCGGGCGAATTGAATACCACAACGCCTTTTTTGGTGTACTCATCAACGGGAACATTGTTAGTACCGGCACCGGCGCGCGCTACCGCTTTAACGCTTTCGGGTAACGCTTCGCCTTGCAATTTATGGCTGCGCAGAATGTAAGCATCGGGCTGACCAATATCGCTAGCGACTTCGTATTTTTCACGCGGGAAACGATTCAAACCTTTAACAGAAATGGCGTTGTATGTTTTTATTTTGAACATGCTATTTATCCTCTGTGCACTAACAAAAAGGCCGTGTAAAAACACGGCCTCGCAAAAAATCACTTATAGATTAGGCTGCTGTTGCTTGCTCGTAAGCCCAGGTCAACCAAGGCAACAAAGCTTCCAGATCAGCCGCATCTACCGTTGCGCCACACCAGATACGCAAACCCGGTGGTGCATCGCGGTAAGCGCCAATATCAAATGCAACTGCTTCTTTATCCAACAACTTGATCATGGCTTTCACTTGATCAGGCGTTGCTTTCAAGGTGAAACATACACTGGTGTTAGACAGGGTTTCTGGCGTTTGCGCGAGAAAGTCGATCCAGTCATTTGCTGCGACAAACTTTTTCAACACATCCAGATTGGCATTCGAGCGCGCGATAGTTTCTTTCACGCCGCCGATTGCACGTACCCAATCCAGCGCGTCCAAATAGTCTGCTACCGCTAACATCGATGGGGTATTGATGGTATCGCCCTTGAAGATGCCCTCAACCACTTTGCCACCGCTGGTCATACGGAACAGTTTCGGCATCGGCCAGGATGGCTTGTAAGTTTCCAAACGCTCAACCGCACGCGGGCTGAGGATCAACATGCCGTGCGCGCCTTCGCCACCCAGCACTTTCTGCCAGCTGTAAGTGATTACGTCCAACTTCTCCCAAGGCATTTCCATCGCGAATACTGACGAGGTTGCATCGCAAATTGCCAAACCTTTACGGTCTGCAGGAATCCAATCGCCATTGGGCACTTTCACGCCAGAAGTGGTGCCGTTCCAGGTGAAGATAACGTCGTTATCAAAATTCACTTTGGATAAATCAGGCAGCAAACCGTAATCGGCTTCATGCGCATTAACGTTCAACTTCAGCTCTTTGGTCGCATCGCTCAACCAGCCTTTACCAAACGATTCCCACTGCAGAATATCCACACCACGTTCGCCTAACAGCGACCACATTGCCATTTCTACTGCGCCGGTATCGGAACCGGGCACTACACCAACACGATAGCCTTCCGGTAGACCGAGAAGTTCCGCGGTATCTTCACACGCGCGTTGCAAGGCCGCTTTACCAATAGTAGAGCGATGTGAGCGACCCAGAGTAGAAATGTCTAACTGATCCAAACTGTAGCCCGGGCGCTTGCTGCAAGGGCCAGACGAGAAATTGGGATTGCGGGGTTTTACTGCTGGCTTCATGGTAATCCTCTAGCTGACAGGAACAGCACATCCGATAAACAGGGCTAATCAGGCGTGCCAAATGGGGAAATTTAGGGGCGTCGATTATGCCAGCTAGATATCAAATAACCTAGCTAGTCAGACAGGATTAAGTATGAAAACGCGCCAAATAGCGGGCAAAAAAAAGCCCTCTGAAACTCAGAGGGCAAGAGGGAGACGTCGATGCATCAACCAGACATCGACGGTGAGAGACCATTAACCATGCAAAATCGAGCTCCCAAGACACTTCAAGCTCGACCTCTTCAATCGACTGGCGCTAATTTAAAACTTAATGACAGCGCTGTCAAATTAAATTTTAGCTCATCCTCTAAATAGAGGACCACTTCACTATCCCATTGATTCAGGTGCTGGTAGCGGAAGACAACACCCACCACAGAGCTTCCACGCTATCCTTACCAAATATTCAATCAGCTTAGGGCGCGATTATGCCGATTACACGCAACACCACTCATATACTCATGCTGCTCGCCACCGGCATTGGGCTTGTCTTTTCAGGGCTGAATCCGTTTGATCGGACCACTTGGGTGCTGGAAATAATTCCGGTTCTGATTGCAGTACCTATTCTTATCGCCACCCACAAAAAATTTCCCCTTACCGAATTGCTCTACTGGTGCATTCTTATCCACGCCCTCGTATTAATACTGGGTGGCGCCTACTCCTATGCCCGCGTACCCCTGGGCTTTAGCTTGCAGGAATGGTTTGATTTGGCACGTAATCCCTACGATAGAATCGGCCATTTTTTCCAAGGCTTTGTCCCGGCATTAGTCGCCCGTGAAATATTAATTCGCCACCACGTTGTCAATGGCGCCAAGATGCTCGCTTTCATTATCCTGTGTATTGTGTTGGCGATCAGCGCAACCTACGAACTTATAGAATGCGCTGCTGCCCTCATTCTCGGCCAAGGTGCCGATGAGTTTTTGGGCACTCAGGGCGACCCTTGGGATACTCAATCTGATATGTTTTTTGCATTGGTCGGCGCAATTACTGCCCTGCTGTGCTTTTCGCACTGGCACGATACTCAATTAAAAAATAAAAGGTAAATAAATACCCAAAAAATCAATAAACCACAACAAAAGATAATAAATTACCCAAATAGTGAAAAATATTAATAATAGGTATAAAATTATCTATAATGTGCGAAATTATCAATTTTAAGGTAATTAAATACTCATTATGAATTATCAATCCATGACCAATACAGCCATAGCTGCTGAACTGGGAAGCCGTGTAGAACATTTGCGCCTGGAGCGGAACATGACACAACAGGCGCTTGCAGATGAAATTGGCATAACCGCTAAAAGTTATCGTCAATTGATGGCGGGTGGGGGCAAGTTGGAAAACATGGTGGCCGCCTTACGTGCGTTGAATGCACTGGAACAACTGGATAATTTTTTGCCCGCCGCACCACCTAGCCCGCTGGAGCAACTTAAATTGCGCGGCAAACAGCGCCAGCGTGCACGCACTACTTCATATCAATCGGGCTCTCAGCGCACTGCCGAGGGCATAGCAGAACCAGGGCTGGACTGGTAATGCAAAACCTTGCAGAAGTCTGGTTATGGGACAAATTAGTCGGTGCTCTCGCTTGGTCACCCGACACGGCTATCGCAACCTTTGAGTACACGCCAGAATGGGTAAAAACCGGGGTACAAATTGCTCCGTTGCATATGCCCAGCCAAATCGACAGCACGCGAATCTTTCATTTCCCGCAACTCAATCGCGAGACCTACAAAGGTCTGCCTGCATGTTTTGCCGATACCCTACCTGATGACTTTGGGAGCGCCGTTATCAATGCTTGGTTAGCACGCAATGGCCGCGACCCACAGAGTTTTAATCCGCTCGAACGTCTGCTCTATAGTGGTAAACGCGGTATGGGCGCGCTGGAATATGCCCCTGCCCTGCGTCAGGCACAGAGCGGTAATAACAAATTGGAATTGGAATCATTAATCAGCATGGCGCAACAGGTCTTGGATCAACGCGCCGGTGTTAGCGGCCAGTTACACACCGCAGGTAACGATGATCTGACGGCGATTTTACAAGTGGGCACATCGGCAGGCGGCGCACGCGCAAAAGCATTGGTGGCAATTAATCAAACCCGCACCGAAATTCGTTCTGGCCAAGTAACTGCCCCCGAAGGATTTGATCACTATTTATTAAAATTTGATGGTATTGCTGAACAGGGAAATTCACGCGAAACCTTTGGTGACCCGCAAGGGTTTGGGCGAATGGAATATGCTTATTATTTAATGGCAAAAGATGCCGGTATAGAGATGGCACACTGCGAATTATTAATCGATGGCGAGCGAGCGCATTTTTTAACAAAGCGTTTTGATCGTATTGGCAACCATAAATTGCATTACCAATCGCTCTGCGCCATGGATCATGCCGATTTCAAAATGCCCGGCCACTATAGTTACGAACAATTATTTTCCGTCGCACGACAATTGCGTTTAACGCGTGCTGAGGCAGTAGAAATTTATCGCAGAATGGTATTTAACATTGTCGCGCGCAACCATGATGATCACAGCAAAAATTTCGGCTTTATATTGCCCGGCCCGCGCACGCAATGGCAGCTCGCACCCGCCTTTGATGTAGCTTACAGCTACAAGCCCGGTTCACCTTGGGTCAACTCACATCAATTAAGTATGAATGGCAAATGCGATAATTTTACGCACGATGATTTACTGGCAACTGCCAAGCTAATTAGTAATTTCACCAAAGAAGCAAAAACAATAATTCAACAGATAATAGATGTAGTCAGTGAGTGGGGAACGTATGCACACAAGGCAGAAGTACCCGCAGGTTTTACACGCGAGATTCAACAGAATTTACGTCTGGATTTATCACCCGGCAACGGCACTAAGAAGGAATAATAACTATGCACATCACTAGTATCGTATTTTTTGCCCTGCTCGCTTTTTTTACCTGGCGCGGTTATCAGAAAGGATTTATAGGCTCAATTAACCGTGTGCTCGGCTGGATTGTTGCTTACCCAGCGGCGATCGTGTTCACCAAACCTGGTGCTAAATTATTAATGCAACACACCTCACTGGATGGTTTGATCGTTTATTTTATTGCGGGTACAACTATTTTTTTATTAGTAAGTTGGATTGTCAGCTTGCTACTCAATTTGCTCGCGAAATTAATTCCTGAAACAAACACCACGCAAATCGGCTCCAAAATTGGCGGTGCAGGTATTGGTGTATTAATGGGCGCATTAGTGGGATTGCTCGTGGTGTATGCGATAGGTCTGGTGCTAACTCCTAAAATACCGGCACCACAAGAACAAGCAAACGATATACACGTACTCGACAATACTCGCGACACTACACGCGCTCCAGCAACCGATGTGCCGCATGTGCGTGACTTGAGCAAAAGCAACGATTCGTTTATTGAAGCCAGTGCAAAGAAATTAATGGGTAATGCGGCTGCTACTGCTGTTGATTTTGCCTTGAATGATAAAACCACCACACAAATCACCAAGGCTTTTGTAGAGAATCCACAGAGCATGCTCACGCACGTGCAGCAAGTCACTAATGACGGACAAATGAAAGATTTGATAGCCGATGAAAAAATCCAATCTATTCTCACCACGGGCGATACTGATGCCCTGCTGCGTGACCCTGGCTTTCAAGAATTAATGAATAACCCTAGTGTGCAGGCACTAATGGCGCAATCCGATGTGAAAAGTGAAGCAGGTGCGCAGGCAGCGGCAGAAAAAATGGTGCAAGCATGGGGGCGGGTACAAACCATCAAACAGGATCCACGCGTAATCGCCATTATTAGCGACCCGGAATTTCAGCAACAATTAAATTCATCTAACAAATTACCTTTAATGATGAATCCAAAGTTAAACCAACTGTCCGAAATTATTTTTAGTAACGAAACTGTACCTGCCAATGGCATGGGAATTTATCAAGTAAAAGAGGTAAATGAAGCAGAGACAGCTAGAACCACTACCGCTAATGATCCTACTTACTCAAGTTCGGCGGAAGATGATTCAAAACCAGCAAAGACTATTTATCGCTGGACTGATGAAAACGGGCAAGTCCATTATTCAGACAAGCCCGTGAAGGACAAATAAATGGAAAGATAAATCAATAAACCGAAGGCTCGCCATTCGGGCGAGTTTTAAAACGCGGTTGCGCCCAAAAATATTGGCCTGGGCATTTTAAAATCTCTTGCTCCATAAATTCATTTACGCGACGTGCGTCGGCAATATCATCACCGGTGGGATAATTTTCAAATGGTGGATGGATAGTCACGGCGTAGCCGCTGCCATCATCTAATCGACGCTGCGTAAACGGAATTATTTTAGCGCGCCCCATACGTGCAAACTGTCCGGTTGCAGTTACAGTTGCAGTTTGCACGCCAAAAAATGGCACGAACACCGACATCTTTTCCCCCAAATCGCGATCCGGTGCATACCAAATCATGCGACCTTTGCGCAACTGGCTTACCATTGCCCGCACATTGTCGCGGCTAAATGCCATGCCGCCCTTGCAATAAGCTTCACGTCGGGATTTTTGCAAATAATCATAAACAGCATTGGCGTGCGGGCGATACATACCATCGTAATTCACGTATTGGCCAAGCATAGCGCTACCAATATCCAGCGTAGTGAAATGCAAACTTAACAGTAAGGCGCCTTGTCCCTCTGCTTGTGCCTGCTCGATATGCTCGGTACCGGTGATGGTAAATAATTTACGTAACCGTGACTTCGGCCAGAACCAGGCGATACCCGTTTCAAATGCCGCCATGGCTGTAGAAAATAAAGTCTCGCGCAATAGTGCTTCGCGCTCAGCATCGCTTAAATCAGGAAAACATAACCGTAAATTGGTTTGCGCCTGATTCAAACGTTTTTTATTGATGCGTAATAATGGGCTCAGCCCACGCGCCATAGCCAATTGCACACGATAAGGTAATTGCGCAATTAAAAACCAAACGCCCACGCCCAACCAAGTAAACCAGTGACGGGGAGTTAACAATGCGCGCGAAAAATGAGCTGAGGCCATAGGGTTTAAAAACAGTTAGGGCAGAAAAACCTGCAATCAAAAACCGAAATAAATAACACAACAGAATTGTTAGTATTAATACGCACTGCGCCTAACGACAAAAACTATCGCAGGCGCTATGCATTTAGTTAAAAACTGTACACCAAATTCACAAAAGTAGTGGTATCCGTTTTTTCTTTACCCGGCGCCACATCGCTATCATTAGCAACCGCAAAACCCACCTTCATTTTCATACTGCCATTTATGGAGGTCGCCAGAGAGGTTTCACTTACGGTACGGGTGTTATCCGAACCCGCTTCTACACTGATAGCCTGTTTGAATTCGGCGTTGCTGGTAATTTTCCACTCAACTGCGGTGGCCGCACGCAGCATTGCACCACTTTCATCGCTAATGGTATCGGGGATAAGCTCGTCATCGCTTTCGATTACTTTTTCACCTTCAAAATAACCCGGACCCGCTTCCACAAACCAGTTGAGTGTTGGGCTGGAGTAAAGCCAATCACCATAACCCAGTGCGATTGTGCTGTAAGTGCGATAAGCACCAAATTTATCGTCGGTATGCGAACCAAAACCAAATAGATAGGATTTTTCCACGCCGATTAAATAAGCAAATTTCGCCGAGGCAAAATATTTTTCAGCGGTTTTTTCGGTGCTTTTGGTACCGTCATCCTTTTCAACTTCATCTTCTTTAAAAAGAGAATTGAAGATGTATTGGTTTTCCCATTTTTCCAGATTTTGCTTGGCATCCACTTTGAATTGAACACTGGTCGTTTCGGTGTTGCCCGATGTGGCGATTGCACCTATATCGACTTCCACGTCCCAAGGGCGTTTTTCATCATCGGCAAAAGCAGTTGTAGTCAGCGCAGCAAGCGCAATAGCAAGGGGAAATTTATACATTGTGCAGTCCTGTTACCTCAAATTAAGAGGGATGAACCATAACATAGAATTGCTGACAGCCAAATGAAAACGACCGGCTCAGAGCCGGTCGTTTGGGTGCGAGAGAGGAAAAATTAGTCGCGCAACAGGCAATTAAGCTCATCGACAACTTCAGCCCAATCAGAATGTTGCTGACGGGCTTCACGCAGGAATGCCGCTTGTTCGGCAGTCCAAAAAGAGGCGCCAGCCAAAGGCTCGGCTTGCGGTAGCGGGTTATGCTTTTGAATAAAGGCATCAATCGCGGCGGGAGAGTTGGGTAGACCTAATTTGGCAAAAAGATCATTCAGCGTATACAACATGCGGCTCTCCTAACGGTGTTTACGGACTTACTTTATCCTTGTGAGTATTCACTATGACAAGGTTCCGCAACAAGCATACCGTCAACCGCCGCGACTTTCCTAGCTTAATTTTCCTCACTGCGTTTCAGCGACTCTATTAAATCATCCTTATGCCGCCAGAGTTGATTCACCCATTGTTGAAAATTTGCGCGAAATACAGCGTCTTCGGTGTAATCGCCAATTAACTCCAACGGGATCGGCAACTGACGAATATGTACCCGAATTCGCCTTACTCGCCCACAGGCGTAATCCCAATAGCTTGGAATACCATCGGGATAATAAATAGTGACATCTAATAAATGATGCAATTGCCCATTCATTGCTGCCAAGGTAAAAGCCAACCCACCCGCTTTGGGCATGAGCAGATGTCGATAAGTGGATTTTTGTTGTGCATATTTTGCAGGCGTAAAACGCGTGCCCTCAAGAAAATTAATAATCGTGACCGGGTTGTAACGAAATTTCTCGCAGGCTTTGCGGGTCTGCGCCACATCTTTACCCTGCAAAGAGGGATCACGCGCAATTTGTGCTTTAGTGTGACGACGCATAAAAGGAAATTCCAGTGCCCACCATGCCAACCCAAGCAAAGGCACCCAGATCAATGATTGCTTTAAAAAGAATTTGAGATAAGGAATGCGCCGGTTGAATATGCGCAACAACAATAAAATATCCACCCAGGATTGATGGTTCGCCACCATCATATACCACTCCTGTTTACTCAGATTTTCCAAACCTTCAATCTCCAAACGTGTGGGCAGCAACAGTGCCTGATGGCCTGCATTCGCATCCATCCACAAACTCGCCAACCAATCAAGCCAGCGATTACACAGCGCCTGCCAACGGGTAAAAGGCAAACCTACCTTCAACAATGCCAAGACCATTATTGGTAGAAAAACCGCACTGGTCAGCAGCACAAATAATAAGGTGGTAATAACACCTTTTAGATGATGGAAAAAAGACATAAACAAGATTTCTGCAAGTAGATCGGCAGCTGCCGATTAATTATTGGATTGCTTACACTATCACTCAAAACAGGCAGTTAACGCAAAAAATAGGCGCGCACGTCCAACCAGTTATTGACCCGTATTTCTTCCACTTCCGCCATATTGTGTGGCGCAGAAAACAAAATTCCCTGCCCGACAAACCCATCAAAATGGCGCGAGCTGTCATCGATTAAATAATCTGCTTGCACCACACTTTTCTTGCCGCAAAAAATAAAATTCATCGGCGATAAAAACGGCAGGTATTTTACCAACCACTCATATTTTGGTGCAAACGAGGTTGGATGCTCCATTGCCGCTGTAGCGATCACTATATCGTAGGAGTCATGTAATTCCCGAATCACGTCTATTGCATTTTCATACGGCGGAATATCAGCAAAAAACGCGGGGATATCGGGATAGGCTCTTGCGCGAGCAAGATGGGCCTCAGGTACTTTGTGATAAATTTTAGTCGCGTAAAGATCGGCTTTGGTGAGGGTTTGTTGAAACTCGGTGTTGTACCAATCGAGGTGACGAGTGAGTGTGTCGCAAATAGTCTCGTCCATATCTATCGCAATACGTTTGCGCATTTGTACTCCCAATAAATGTAATAGTAGATAAAAAAATCCCCCGCCGAAGCGGGGGATTATCTAAACAAGCCTAAAAATTTTAGACCAGATTAGAAGTTCGTCTGTACCAGCGGTGATGTTTCCGCGTCGTAATCGACTCCATTTATACCGAAGCCAAACAGACGCAGGAATTCTGCTTTGTATCCAGCAAAATCCGTTAGTTCAAACAAATTTTCTTCCGTCACTTGTTCCCAAATGGCTTCTACTTTGGCTTGTACTGAAGGGTTTAATTCCAGCTCGTCTACGCGATAGCGGCCCGCATCATCCAAGCGTGGAGTTGCAGAATACAAACACTCTTTAAATAAACGCTGGATCTGCTCAATACAACCTTCATGAGTGCCCTGCTCTTTCATCACTTTGAACAGAATTGCCAAATACAATGGCATTACCGGAATTGCAGAACTCGCTTGGGTCACAACCGCTTTCAGCACCGCAACACGCGCTTTACCACCGTGTTTTGCGCTCAGGGTTTTTGCAGCGCGATCCAAATCTTCTTTGGCTTTACCGATAGTCGCTTTACCGTAAATTGGCCAGGTCAACTTGTCGCCGAGGTAGGTATAGGCAACGGTTTGGAAATTATCGGCAAGCAGATCAGCGCCTTTGAGTGCGTCAATCCACATTTCCCAATCTTCGCCGCCCATCACTTTAACGGTGTTGGCGATTTCTTCGTCAGATGCTGGCTCGATGGTGACATCGGCAATTTTCAGCGTATCGGTATTGAGGTTTTTAGAGACGTATTGTTTGCCGATTGGCTTGAGTACAGAGTTGTAAACTTCGCCGGTTTTAGGGTCAGTACGGCGCGGAGAGGCAAGGCTGTAAATGACCAAATCCACTTTGCCGATTGAGTTCTTCAGCTCAGTAATCACCTGCTCTTTTAGTGAATCAGAAAAAGCATCGCCATTAATCGTGTGGGCATATAAACCCTCTGCCTTGGCCGCAGCGTGAAATGCTGAGGTGTTGTAGTAACCAGCAGTACCGGTTTTGGCATCGCTCGGCTCTTTTTCAAAGCAGACACCCAAGGTATCGGCACCACCGCCAAATGCAGCAGTAATACGTGAGGACAAGCCAAAGCCAGTAGAGCTGCCCAGTATTAATACTTTTTTGGGGGCATCGGCCACAGGTCCTTTGGCTTTGGTGAAGGCGATTTGCTCTTGAACGTTAGCTGCACAGCCTTGCGGGTGAGCGTTGGTACAAATAAAACCGCGAACTTTAGGCTTGATAATCATGGATCTACCTTGTGATGGTGGGTAAGAAAGTGATGTGTGCCAAGAGGCAAGCGAACAAAGGCCGCATTATAGTGCCTGAATCAGCGAATGTCCCCTTGCCGCGACAGCGCTGCTTGCATGCAGGGAAATCCGTCTATAGTAAAGGCGAGTTATAACAAATGGGTGATGAAGTGAGCATTGGTCGCCAATTATGCGATTCGTTAAACTACCATTGACGCCAAAAACTACACTATATGCCACATTACACTGGATACTTAATGCCAGAGCACTATGCTCATTATGTGTTTAACAACAGAGGTACCTATAAATGAACAAAAAAATTGCAACCCTAATGATGTGTTTTAGTGTGCTGGCAAATTTACCTGCACAGGCAGATGACATTGGGATCAATGTAGTGCTGGAAGGTGAAGTCGCCCCCGGTGTCTACGGCCGCGTTGAGTTGGGCAAAGACTCGCATCCAGATGTTTACTACCCACAGCCTGTTGTGATTGTTAAAGACTCCAAGTATTCCAAATATAAACCCACCTATCTGCATGTACCGCCCGGCCATGCCAAAAACTGGGGCAAACATTGTCACAAATATCACGCGTGTGAACGGCCGGTATATTTCATCAAATCAGTCGAATATGAAGAAAGCTATCAACGTGAGCATCAACATGATCACGATCACGATAAGAAAAAACCTGGTGGGAAAGACAAAGGTAAAGGAAACGACAAAAAACACGATAAGCATTAAAAAAAACAATCCCCGCCAGACAATCTGCCGGGGATTTTTTACTTATTAATAGCTACTTTTCTTTACACTCTCCCAAGCTTGCCGATAAGGCTTTTCAGGTAAAATGCGCGCCTCGGTTACGCTTAAATTCTCAATACTCCCAGGACAAAAAATGATAGCCCACGAACCTAATCCGCTGTACGTTGCCCATCCCGACCGCTATAAAACCATGAAATTTCAACGCTGCGGTAAAAGTGGTATCCGCTTATCGCGTTTGTCTTTAGGTTTATGGCAAAACTTCGGCGCGGTGGATTCACAATCCAATGCGCGCGCCATGCTACGCCGTGCATTTGATTTGGGTATCACCCATTTCGATTTAGCCAATAACTACGGCCCGCATTTTGGCTCTGCCGAGTCTACTTTTGGCAACATTTTTAAACAGGATTTTACACACTACCGCGATGAATTAATTATCTCCAGCAAAGCCGGTTACGATATGTGGCCAGGCCCCTACGGTATTGGCGGTTCACGCAAATATCTGGTGAGCAGTTGCGACCAAAGTTTGAAGCGCACTGGCCTCGATTATTTTGATATTTTTTATCACCACTGTATGGACGCGGAAACACCGCTGGAAGAAACCATGCAAGCGCTGGATTTTATCGTCCGCTCCGGTCGCGCGCTTTACGTGGGGATCTCCAATTACCAACCGGCGCAAACCAAAGAAGCTGTGCGTATTTTGCGTGAGCTGGGTACACCGCTGTTGATCCATCAACCGCGCTACAACATGTTTGATCGCTGGATTGAAAATGGGTTAACCGACGTATTAAAAGAGGAAGGTGTGGGTTCGATTGTATTCTCGCCCCTCGCACAAGGCGTGTTGACTAATAAATACTTGAACGGCATTCCTGCAGGCTCACGCGCGTCACGCGCTGAACAAATTTATTTAGGCGATAAAGACATCACCCCAGCAAAAATTCAGAAAGTACAAGCATTGAATCACATCGCAGAATCGCGCGGCCAATCACTGGCGCAGATGGCAATTGCATGGACACTGCATAACGATGCGGTTACCACCTGCCTGATCGGCGCTAGCCGCCCGGCGCAAATTGACGATTCAGTAGCTGCGTTAAATAATTTGGATTTCAGCAGTGATGAATTAGCACAGATCGAAGCAATCTTAAAATAATCTGCTTTACAATAAACTGCTTTGTTTACTTGGGTTAGAGGTACGCACTGAGCACCTCTAACCCAATAACAGTGGAATACCTAATGCCAGATTACAAATTACCTCCAATCACCCGCGCATAATTCTCCAGCAATTGCTTTTTCGGATAAATAATGGAGTGAGCTTCAACAGCACCCAAACAAAATACACATAATAAAAAGATCCGCCCTAAAACTCCCTGCTTCCAAAACCCATAAAGAATCCCTCCTCCCACTACAGATGGCAACACTAGAATCAGAATAGAAATAATCAAGTTCATCGCTGGATCACTCCTTTGACAACTCTGTTTTTCCCGCACCCAAGGAATACCAATCCACTTTGCGTGTGAGCAGCATAAATACGCCCAGCAATACGAACAGCAACAGTGAACCCATCAGCAACGCATAATCTTCTGCACTCAATAAACCGTAAAGCAAGGCATATAAGAAGCTTAAACCGGCAGTAAAACCAATACCACGCCAAGCACTTTGCAATACATGCGAGACATAAAAACCAATTAACAATACGCACGCGACAGAGGAAAGCGTATAAGCCAAGGCAAAGCCGATATGCTCAGCAAGCGACAATAATAATAAATAGAAAAATGCCAGTGCCATACCCACTAACCCATATTGCACCGCATGAACCTGTAAACGTTTCAGCACCTCGAACAAAAAGAAACTGGCAAAAGTTAACGCGATAAACAACAGCGCATACTTAATTGCGCGATCACTTTTTACATATTGGTTCACCGGATCAATCAAACTCACACCAAATTGACGCTGCTGGTATTGATCGCATTCATTGCTGCGCGCACAGGTATAAAAGTACTCAGAAAAATTGGTAGAAAAATACGATGTTTGCCAACGGGCAGTAAATCCTGTTTTGCTTACACTGCGGTCTACTGGCAAGAAATTTCCTATAAACCGTGGATGTGGCCAATCAGAGCTGAGTGAGACATGGGTTTCTTTGCCGATAGGTGAAAAATGCAACTGCTCAGTGCCATCCAACTGCAAATCAAAAGCAAAACTCATTTTTTGGATTTTCCCGTTAGTCACTTGCACTACATCCAAAGGAAAATTCGCATGAACACCGTCACCGAGAATTTTAAGTTCTGAGCCGGGTTCAAATTCATAAGTTTTATTATTGAGTTGCAATTGCAATGAGTTTTTAATGCCGCGAATGTCGCTGATGCCCACCGCCACATAGGGTTTAAGGAAGGAATAATCAGCGAGGTCGCCAGTAATGCCGTAATTGGCAGGGATAATAAAATGGCCATCGATTTGGCTGGTGGCATGATAAAGCCGCGCCGAATAAATCCCCAGTTTGCGCAACTCGGTAGTGACATCCCCATTAAAACGAAACAGCTCGGGCAAAAACTGCAACTTGCCGGAAACGGTGCGCACTTCCACTTCACTTTCTTTTTTATGATTTATGGTTACAGTGCGTTCCACCTTGGTGTAGGGAATCACTAACACCGGCCCAACCAACGTTTGGCTATGGCTGGAACTGTTAGCGATATCGCGCACCACTTGCTCACTGTATGCACGGCGCTCATCAATTGAATGACCGATCATGCCAATCGGTATCAACAGCAACAGCATTAATAAGCCAATGGCGAGGAATTTAAATAATAACGGGCGTTTCATAGATTTCTCCTTGGGTTAATTAAGAGAAATAATGCACGCTGAAAATGGGATTTTTGTGTGGGAAATATGGAGTTTTGGTGGAGTTGTATGTGGGAGAAAGGATGACGCGTTACTTTTTAGAATAGCGCGACCCACGGCGACTAGATAATTACAGCGGAAAACCTAAAGTCGCCACCACTCCCTCATGGGCATTGTGCAAAGCCAAACTACCATTGTGTAGCGTGGCCACTTCCTGCACAAAATTCAAACCCAGCCCCGTGCTCTTTTTACCCGTTGCCGGGCGTGGCAACGAGAAAAAGCGCTCGGTTAAACGCGCAAAGGCAAAATCAGGAATGGCTTCGCCTTGATTGGTAATTGAGACTATTAGCCGATTGTTTTCTACGGCGGTGCGCAGCGAAATCAATCCACCCTGCGGCGTAAAATCGAGCGCGTTATCGAGCAAATTATTAATCGCCTGACGCAATAAAAATAATTCGCCGTTTATAACAGATTCAGGTGCGTAATCTTTTTCAATGCGTATGTTCTGTTGAGTGATACGTGCCAGTTGGTTGTCCAGCAATTCATCGAGCAATGTATTGAGAGCAATAGGTTTGGGGTCATGTAGAGATTGTTGTTGCTCAACTAACGCCAAATTTAATAAGCGTTCGATAAGTTGCTGCAAGCGCAGACTTTCACTGTCGATATTGCCAATAAACCGCTGCCGCTGTTCATCGCGCTCCGGTGCGTTCAGTAGTGGTGATTGCAATAATTCAGTGGCAGCGCGGATACCCGCAAGTGGGCTTTTTAATTCATGAGCCAAGGTTTGTACATAGTGTTCAATGTAGGCTTTACCATCCAGCTCCGTGCGCATGGATTCAAGTGCCTGCGCCAATTGGCGCAACTCACCGCTGGCAATTTTGCTTTCTGGAATTATCGCTCGTGCGCCCTGGCTAACGTTCACCGCATATTCGCGCAGCTTGCGCAACTCGCGGCTCAACCACCAGGAAAAAAGTGCACCGCTCAATAACCCGAGCAAAATTAAGCCGCCACCCAAAATACCCAAACGCCGTTGGGTGCGATCAATAAATGGCTGCACGCTGCTATTCGGTTTAGCGACAGATACTACGCCGATAATCTCATCGCCATTTTTGATCGGCGCCGCCACATACATAATACTGCTGCTCTCATCGCCTTCAATTTCATGAGATGAACGCGCGCCGTATTTTCCTTGCAGCGTCAAATAAACATCATTCCATTTTGCATAATTCTGCCCAACAGCAATATTTTTTGAATCAAGCAATACCACACCCTGTTTGTCGGTGACATATATGCGGTGGTTAACTGCAAGTTTATCTACCCCCCAAATACTGGCATTGGGGGTCCGCTGACCATAGGCACGAAAAATATCCGCATAGAATTCATTATTAATTTTATTATTGAGCATGGGCTCACGCAAAAACTCGGCGAGCAAGTTAGCGGTATCGACCAAAGTCTCTTCAGTAGATTGGCGCACGCCGGGGCGAATTTCTTCCATCACCGTACGCAACACAAAATAGCTACAGAAGGCAACAAATAGCATGTAGATAATAAATATGCGCAGGCTTAGCGACATTATTTTATTTCCGGCTGATAGGAGTAACCAAAACCACGCTGGGTTTTAATCGGGTCTGCAATCTCATTCACTGCGCGCAATTTGGCGCGGAGGGTTTTGATATGGCCATCAATACTGCGGTCATAGCCCGCATCGGCCGTTACCCCCACAACACCCAGTAATTGGTCGCGGCTAAATACGCGCCCCGGCTGCTCAACCAATGTTTGCAATAAACAAAATTCAAACCGCGTGAGTTGTAGTAATTGCTGGCGATAATGAATCCGTTTACCCTCGCTATCAATGTCAAACTCGCACACGTTTTTAGCCGGCAATAGAGCAAGTGCCGGCGCTGTTTCAGGCGCGGCGCTGATGGGGCGCATGCGTTTCAAAATCGCTTTTACACGTGCCGCCACTTCTCGGGGGCTAAAGGGTTTTACCACATAGTCATCTGCACCAATTTCCAAACCGATAACACGATCAAGTTCGTCAGCACGAGCCGTTAAAAACATTACCGGTACCTCAGAAAATTTGCGCAGTTGTTTACAGGCTTCAAAACCGGTCATATCCGGCAAACCGACATCCATAATAATTAAATCAACCGTTTGGACTTTGGTGTATGCAAGCGCTTTGCTCGCCAGACTTTCCCAGTGTGTGGTAAAGCTCTCTGACTGGAGCACAAAAATCAGGCTTTCGGCAATAGAGGGTTCATCTTCCAGAATTAAAATGTGGGGCATAGGGAATATCCGCAATTCTTATTTAGCCTGGGCTAATTCTACAAGAAAGCGGGCTATTTAACGTATTGCAATACAACAGAAACCGCCCTAACCTTCATTTAATACAATTTTTTTGGCGCTAATTTTATGTCTGTTAAAGATTCCGTTCCCGCAGAACCCATTACGATTGTGGGCGGTGGCCCAAAAAAAGTTCTCTATACCTTAAAAACTGTTGCACGTATTGGCTTGCTGAATTCGGCTAAAGCACTCAATAGCAAAAACACCTGCAAAGCCTGCGGTTTGGGCATGGGCGGTCAGCGCGGTGGCATGACCAATGAAAAAAACGAATTTCCATCAGTCTGCAATAAAAGTATTCAGGCGCAATCGACCGATATTCAAGAACCAATCCCAACCGATTTATTCAATCACACGCTAGACGATTTTAAACAACTGAGCGCATACGAACTGGAACATTTGGGACGATTGAACAATCCCCTGTTTAAATCGGCCGATGGCAATAAATACTCACCCGTCAGTTGGGAATTCGCACTGGACAAAATGGCTCGCGCTTTTGCTGCCACCAAGCCCGAGCGTAGTTTTTTTTATTCATCTGGCCGCTCCTCCAACGAAGCCGGTTTTGTATTGCAATTACTCGCGCGTTTGTATGGCACGAACAATGTGAATAATTGCTCTTATTATTGCCATCAAGCAACAGGGGTTGGTTTATACAATGTGATCGGCAGCGGTACCGCAACTGTGTCATTGGATGATGTGGGCAATTGCGATTGTATTTTTGTGATCGGCGCCAATCCGTCATCCAATCATCCACGCTTTGTGCATCAATTAAAAAATTGTCGCGAACGCGGTGGACAAGTAATTGTGATAAATCCAGCCAAAGAACCTGGTCTGGTGAGATTTGCAGTGCCTAAAAGCGCTAAATCCATGCTGAGCGGCGGCACTTGGATTGCGTCTGAATATGTGCAACCAAAAATCGGCAGCGACCTTGCACTATTAAAAGGAATTGCAAAAGCACTGCTGGAATCAAATCAGATTGCGAACGACTACATCGCACAACACACGGAACATTTTCAAAAATTTAAAAGTGATATCGACAATACCGATTGGCAAACTATTGTTGCAAGCTGTGGTATCGACCAAGAAAAAATTTCCGCACTCGCCACGGCTTATGCACGTGCAGACAACGCAATTTTTGCTTGGGGCATGGGCATTACCCACCATTTACACGGCGTAGAAAATGTTGAGGCGATTGCAAATTTAGCACTCTTGCGCGGCATGCTCGGTAAACCTGCAGCGGGTTTATTACCACTGCGTGGCCACAGTAATGTGCAAGGCATAGGCACCGTTGGCGTTAAACCGATTTTAGCGGAAGATGTGTTACAACAGCTGGAGCAACACTTTAATGTACAATTACCACGCACCACAGGCATGGATACTCTTGCATGTTTAGCTGCGGCGCAGGAAGGAAAAATTGATGCTGCATTAATAATGGGCGGCAATTTATTTTCTGCCACTCCAAACAGTCGCTGGGCACAAGCAGCACTGGATAAGATCAACTTCAAAGTCTATCTAACGACGACCTTAAACGCAGGCCATATCACCGGCATGGAAACCAGTGAGGCATTAATTTTACCGGTTACTGCGCGCGACGAAGAATGGCAACCTACTACCCAAGAATCCATGTTTAATTATGTACGCTTGAGCGACGGCGGTATCAACCGCTTACACAACGTTAAACCCGAAGTGGAGATTCTGTGTGAATTAGGCAAACGCTTATTGCCAAAATCTCCACTGAATTTCAATCAACTTAAACAACATGACTCCATTCGCGCCGCTATCGCCGCCACCATTCCTGGTTTAAGTGAGCTAAAAGATATTGCGCAAACCAAACAAGAGTTCACCATTAAAAATCGCCTGCTCTATAACCCGGAATTCAGTACGCCAAACGGCAAAGCCCAATTCCAAACCAGCCCATTACCCACTCCAGTTACCAGCAGCAAATATCCTTTTTTACTGGCGAGCATTCGCAGTGAAGGGCAATTTAACTCGATCATTTACGAAGAAAGTGATTCGTATCGCGGCACCGATACGCGCTGGTCAGTGTTGATGAATAGCGATGACTTGCATGAGCTGCATATTGCAGCGGGCGATTATGTCGATATTGAATCGCTGCAAGGGGAGATGAAAGCGGTGAAAGTATTTGCATTTGATTTGCCGCGCGGCAATGTCATGGCATATTACCCAGAGGCGAATATATTAATTGCTGCGGCACATGACCCACGCAGTAAAACACCTGCATTTAAATCAGCGCCAGTAAAAATAATAAAATCATTAACCACCTAAAATCTGGAAACAATTAAAAGCGTCAATATGATGGCAGCAATCAAAAAACAATAAATAAAGCCATTGAAAACACAGGAAAATTTATTCTTGTCATAGTTCTTGCTGAAGCTTGAGTTGCTGTCGTGACTGTCATTTTTTTGGACATTTCACGCGCAACACTAAGCCCACCTTTTGCTCTCAAGCATTTTTATTCAGCATATAAAAGGACAATGAACATGACTACCTCTTTTTTCAGCGAAGCATTACGTATCCCAGGTGCCAAAGTCTTGAGTCGTGATGAAGCGGCTTTTCAATACGGTGCAGACACAGGTGCTAGCCAGCGTTTGCCTGCAGGCGCCATTGTTATTAAAGAAGTTGATGCAATTCAGGCAGTACTTGCTCTCGCTAATGAATTCAAAATTCCACTCTGGCCCATTAGCGGCGGGCGCAATTTTGGTTACGGTACGTCGCTACCAGTAGATGGCCGCAGTTTTATTGTGGATTTATCGCAATTGCGCCGTGTGCATATCGATGTCAGATCATCCACTGCATTAATTGAACCCGGTGTTACCCAAGCCGATTTACACGCAGCGATTAAAAAAAGCGGCGCCGATTTATTAGTACCTACCACTGGCGTTGGCCCCAACGGCAATATTCTTGGCAATGCACTCGATGGTGGCTATGGCTTAACGCCAATTACCGATCACTTTGATGCAATCAGTGAATTAGAAGGCTATTGGGGTAACGGCACCGAATTCCGTCACACCTATCAGGATTTGAATTGCCCCGAAATGGCCAAGCGCTGGAATGCGGGCACTGGTTATTCCTGGTCAGGTTTATTGCGGCAGGGCAATTTCGGCATAGTCACTAAAGCGCGCGTGCAATTGGCTCGTTCACCGGAAGCGACTCGCATCTTAGTGTTTGAATGGAAAAGCAATGAAGCCTTTATTGCCAACCAAACTGAATTAAATAAACTTACGGAAGATATTCCAGGCATCGGCGGCATTATTATGATGAACGATTGCCGCATTCTTTCTACTCAAGTTGATACCCCTTTAGCATCAACATTAACTGGCAATGCCCGTGCGGATTATTTAAGAAAACTCGCCAAAGAACGCAATATTTCTGCATGGACAGGCTTGGGCACCTTATATGGTTCACGCGCGGCTGTTGCCGGTTCAGTAAAAGATATTCGTCGCCGTTTAAACAACTGTCGTGTGTGGAGTTTTAGCCCTAACCAAATTAAACAACTGCAAAAAATTCAGGACTATTTACCGCAGTGGGGTTTCTCGTCGCTGCGCCGTCACTTTGGTGCACTTAAAAATACTTTGGGTACGGTAGAGGGTTATCCAATAGTCGCGTTTTTAAAAATCGCTTATGCCCTTGACCCCACTGCGAAAAAACTTGATGTACATTCGCACCCCGCTAAAGATGGTGCTGGTATTTTATGGTATGCGCCACTAATACCCTTCACCGCTGATGAAGTGGAACGCTACCGCACGGTGATGAGCAAATGCTTAACTGATAACGGTTTTGACCCACTGCTTGCGGTTACCTCTCGTTCATCACGCACCTTATCAGGCACCATTCCAGTATTATTTGACCGAAAAAATCCGGAGGACGTAACGCGTGCAAAAAACTGCTATCGCGCATTAGTCAAAACCGGTTTGGAAAATGGCTGGCCACCCTACCGTTTAGGCATCGACTACATGGATATGATCGCCTGCCCTGCAGATTCACCCAGCGCACAAGTGCAACAACTGCTGAAACGCGCACTGGATGAAAATGAAGTGATTGCCTCTGGCCGCTATGAACATATAAAACCCATCGCACCTTTTATTCCTGCAAGAGAAGTGGAAACAGTACCCGAGGTTGCGCAAAAAGCAGAACAGGAAAAACAGGATTACACCAAGGCGTTCAGTACGCGCCTGATTACAACTGCAGCGTCTGAACACAACATTGCCGAGGTGTAATTATTCAACAGAGAATCACTAATGCAAACCAACAATAACGATACGAAAAGGAATTGCTCATGCACAGAATAATTAGCCAGCGCATCAAGGACGATGCTCTCCTATTGCAATTACCATGACTATTACTAGCTAATTGCTTTTACTTTTCTCGCCGTCCAAATTGTTGCCAAACCCACCAAGCATGCAATATAACCCACCCAGTCGTAACGCAAAATTTCACCGATATCGCTCTTTACCATAATGACGCCAGCAACAAACGCTGCCACACCAGAACCTAAATTTTGCATCGCCGAATTGAAGGCCATTACCCGCCCACGAAATTGTGGTTCACAAGAGGCAGTGACGAGTGCGGAACACGGAATAAATCGACCACTGACGAAAATAAAAAACAACGCCGCCATAGTGAGATGCCAAAACAAACCGACCTGCAAGGTTTGCGTGACTAAGATAATGGGAATAAAACTGCATAACACTATCCAGGTAAATACTTGCGCATGTGGATAGCTATCGGTCAACTTGGCAATAATCGGGCGAGTAATCAGTGTTACTGCACCGCCGACTAAATAAATATAAGGTAAATCACTATTGCCCAACGCAGTATTGGCCACCACAGCGGGAGCGATGTAAGGAATTACCATAAAGCCACCAAACATCACCAACGATGACGTAATAAAACCCCACCAATGATTGGGCACACTGAGCAGTTCGCGATAACTTTGTAACATGGGCACTTGTTGTTGCTGTAAATGCCCGCGCACGGGTGGCACTACAAACCAACTCACTAATAGCACGACCGCACATACCACAACCAAAAACAAAAATGGTGTTTGCCAGTGATAGTGGTTGGCAATAAATAAGCCCAGTGGTACACCGGCAACTGCAGCGAGTGAGAACGCCAGCATCACCACGCCCATAGCTTGGCCACGTCGTTGCGGTGGAATTACATCGCCGAGGATTGCCATAGCAACAGCACTCATCACTCCACCAAAAAAGCCCGCAACAATGCGCGCGATTAATAGCAGTGAATAGGAATCCGCAAGACCACAACCGAGTGTTGCAATCGTCAAACCCAGGTAACACGCGAGTAATGCATGGCGCCGATCAAAACGGTCGGCGATTGCGGAGGCAAGTAACGCGGATACACCAGCGGCGAGAGAATAAGAAGATACCAGCAAACCAAATTCTGCTGGTTGGATGGCAAAGGCATCCATGAGTTGCGATGAGAGCGGCATCATAATCATAAAATCGACTATGACCGTAAACTGCAGCGCCATTAGCGTGTAAAGCAACGCGCGCTCACGCGTGGCAGAGAGCAATAGTGTCATACATCAACCCGCACAAAAAATTGAACCCTAGTTTACCGATTCACGTGCGTCATGTGCATAACAATCGTTAAATCCTGTTGCGGAAAATAACCCGGTTAAAAATATTTTCTGCGCCCGGGTTATTGAAGTGGCTATTTGTTTAACTCGACAATCAACAAGCTACCGGTAAAACGTTTTGGCTCCAGGGAGTACCAGATAAACATCTCGCAGTCCCAACGATCGAAGCACTTATCAACTAATTTTAAAAATGGGCTACGCCCCGGATCGGCCAATACTAATTTTTTAACGCCCGCGCTTGCAGCACGTTTCAACAGTGCAAACCATTCATCGGTTAATTCATCCCAAAAGCAAATATCACCACCGACGATCACATCGTATTTTTCTAAATCAGCTTTTTTCATCGATGCCATTGCGCCTTGACGAGTTTTTACCGACACACCATTGAGTTCGGCCTGCACATCTAAAAACGCAAAAACTTCTTCATCCACATCCAGGCCTGTAACACTGTGCCCTTTGCTGGCGAGATAAATTGAGGTCGGCCCCCAACCGCAACCCACATCCAATACCCGGCTTTTTTTCTTGAGCGGATGGTGTGTAAAGTAATCCATCAATACATAACTGGAATCCCAGTGCTTGTCACCATGCACACTTGGGCTGTGTGCTTTTTTCAAGCTTTTAATCGCAGGGCTTTTTTCGGTATACAACCAAATGCCATAGGCAGGAAATGTATTTTTGGCGGGTGACGCTACTGATTCTGGCACTGTGTGATCTCACAAATAGAAGTGTGGATAAATTCGCTCTATAGCTTTTAAGATTCTATGACAAAATTACGACATTTTTATTACGATCAAAAAAAGCCCACCCTCCGCGCGACTCAACCACTGGGTGGGCGTATGGTTCAAGCATAGAAGAATCTTCTGTCTACTGCACCCAAAATCTATTCCAATTTTTTACCGATATTAACTGCTTGCTATACCGAACATTCCCCATGTTCATCCATGCATCCCCTGCACGTCCTGCTACCTTATAAGGTAGCAGGAGTAGGCTTGGCATGTTACTTTTGCACTTCATTATTAAGAGTCGTTAGAGATGGTAAATTGCTTTATCTTCTGGCCAATATTTTTCACCTGCCAACTCATCGCCCTCGTATTGGTAAGCTGGCATTTGCTTGCGCAACTTCATTTCGCGTACCCGACGGGTTATCAATTATTGCATTTGGATAAACACATCGCCGAATATGCGCCGCTCAACCGCTATAAAGATGATTTTGAATTTACTACAGCAAAAGATCACTGGCGTTTATTTGGCGAGATCAGCGACGCAGTGCAAGCCAGCGGCGCAGGATTGCGGGAAATTAGCTACAGCTTAAAAAATGGTTCAACAACGACATTGATGCATGAGGCAGAAATTACTCATCTCCAAGATGTGGCCAATTTAATTGATGTGTTTTATGTGGCGGGAATGATCTGCTTACTATTTTGGATTGGATTGATTTTTTTAGCTCATCAACAACGGTTAACACTGCCACCCATTAAAAAAATACTGTTGGGCTTTTTAACAGGCTTCGCCATTATCGCCACAGCAGTATTGTTAATCGGCCCTAAAGCAGTATTTTATTGGCTTCATGTGCAGGTATTTCCAGATGGCCACCAGTGGTTTTTTTATTATCAGGATTCACTGATGACCACACTGATGAAAGCGCCGGATATCTTTGCTTTTATCGTCCTGTTGCTAGTGTCACTGCTCATTATTTTGTGGTGTGCAAGCCTGTATGGTCTGCATCGCTGGCTAGAATATCCCCAGCAAAAGCCTAAAAAAACCAAAAACAAGCGCGCAAAATAGTACGTAGGTCGCAACTTTTTTAGAAGATTAACCTCCATTAAGCCAGCGTTAAGGAAAAAAGCGCCTACACTGGCGCACCTGCTGTAAAAACGGCTATTTATGTGAGAGGTTAGATTTTATGAACAGATCAATGATTATCGGCACATTGCTTGGTATTGGCGTAGCCACCACCGGTGGTGCGATTGCCAGTTATCAATTCAACAAAGAGCCTGATCACGCCAAGGTACTTCAGACTGTTGCAGTCACTAAAGACATTAAAATCCCGCATGAAGAATGCGTTGATAAAACCGTAGTGCGCCAAAAACCAGTGCAAGATACCAACCGTATTGCCGGTAAAGTCATCGGAGCGGTAGTGGGTGGTGCGCTAGGTAATCAGGTAGGTGGTGGTAACGGCAAAAAAGTCGCGACTGTTGCAGGCGCGGTAGCCGGTGGTTATGCGGGTGACAAAGTGCAAGGTAATATGCAAAAAGGTGATACTTATACAACGGTAGAACAAAGCTGCAAAACCGTTTACGAAACCCGCGAAGAAATTACCGGCTATGACGTAACCTATCGTTTGAAAGACAAAGAAGAAGTTGTGCGTATGTCTTACGATCCGGGCCAAACAATTCCGCTGGAAAATGGCCAATTAGTCTTGTCGCAGCCAGCAAATAAAAACCTGAATTAAGTTACACATTAATTAGACGTTGTTGCTTTGCACTTTCCTCACCCGCTAACAACAACTCCACGCCCAGCAGGGATTGCTGCGGCAAAAAAATCAACGGCGCTTTGCCGGTAATCACTTCCACAATATTTCGATAATACTGTTCATAGCAGCCATTTTGCCCCGGCATGCTAATGCGATTAGACGATCCATTATGATGCGTATGCAAAACACCATAATTATCTTCACCTTGCTCCGCCCAGCCATGCATTCCTGGCGTTATCCCATTCACTAATTGCCCTTCTTGTACATCCTGTCCGAATTTTAAAAAAGAACCCCTATCGCCATGAATACTAACCGTCGCGCCCTTTTCGCTTACATAAGTGCTGGAGCGGAGAATCACACGCATGTCGGCATAGTGAAAACACACATTAAAATAATCGGTTGAGCCTTCTGTACGGCGCAGGCTGCGCATATCGGCGTAAACCGACGTAGGTTTACCAAAGAGGCACAGCATGGAATCCACCATGTGAATACCTAAATCAAACCAGGTGCCAGAACCGGGAAGATTGTCTTCCTTCCATTTTTTGTGGGTGACGTTAGTTCGGTAGCGGTCATAGTGCCATTCCACTTCAACAAGACGCCCCAACGCAGCAGATTGAATAACTTTCTGCACATCCAGGTGGTCACTTTCCAAACGTTTATTTTGGAACACTGAAAGAATTTTTTGCTGGCTATTTGCCAAGGCAATTAATTCATTGCCTTCATCAATACTCAAGGTAAAAGGCTTCTCTACTACGACATGTTTGCCGGCCTGCAATGCGGCCTTAGTCATAGAGTAATGCAATTCATTAGGAGTATTGACGACCACCAAGTGAATGTCCGGATTGGCAATAATGTCTTCAAAGGTTGTTTCGATGTGAACTTGTGGATAATCATCGCGCGCCGTAGTTTCTTTACGCTGTAATACCGTGTGCAACACCAAACCCGATTCAGAACTGATCAGTGGTGCGTGAAATACTTTGCCTGACATACCATAAGAACAGAGAGCAACATTAAGCATAAAATTTTCCAGCTAGGTGCTAGCGAATATTGGATAGTAGTTTGATCAAGCGTTAATTTGACCGCGCTTTAGGCTTTAACTTTATATAGACACGGCGTTTTACCCGCGCGATGAGCTGACCATGAATGTCTTTGATATCCACTAAAAATTCAGGTACGTATTTTTCGCCATTAGCCGTTTTTGCACGAATATCATTGAGGATATCGTCATTGATAATAAAGTGTGCGTGTACATGGGTTTTGCCGGGTGCGATGTAATCAATTTCGGCGTGTTTGTCCCACACAAAATAATCGCGCCCGAGATTATTCATAATCATCAACATGTACCAAGGGTCGGTCATGGACATGAGGTTGCCGCCATACTGCGTGCGAACATAGTTACGGTTATACCAACGTAACTTTAATGTTACACGCACTTCTCGATAATCGATGGCTAAATAAGAAACTGAAATGCCCGAGAAAAAGAGTGGCGGCCAAAGATTGACGAAAAATTTAAATACGCCTGCTTTCATTTTATCAACCTCTATACCACATGTGCGCGCGGGGCTATATTCAGAGCACCTGTTTACGCGGGGCTATATTTAAAGCACCCGCTTGCGCGGGATTATCACCACACCATCATCACGGCAATCTACGTAAGCGCTGATACCGTAAACCTGTTCCAGATTTTCGGTGGTGAGCACATCAATCGGCTGACCATCGGCGATAATTTTCCCGTGGTGTAATAACACCAAACGCGAACAAAAACGTGCGGCCAAACTTAAATCATGCAATGCAGCTAACACCGCCCCGCCCTGCTGCGCATGTTCGGCAAGCAACTCCATCACATGTAATTGATGATAAGGATCGAGCGCGGCGATGGGTTCGTCGGCGAGAATAATGTGTGGCTCACCTGCAAAAACACGCGCAAGCAACGTGCGTTGCAATTCACCGCCGGATAAGGTGGTCACAATACGCTGGCGCAACGGCTGTAGTTCAGTGATATTCAATGCATGTTCAATCGCCTGTTTATCGCGCGAGGATTTTCCACTCATGGGTTTGTGCCAGGGTGCGCGCCCTAACCCTACCAAATGCTCGACGTGTAATGGCCAGGCAGGTGTTTCTTGCTGTGGTAAATACGCCAATAATTGCGCGCGTTCACGGCCCGAAAAATCGTTAAGCAATTGTTGTTGGTCATGTTGCGAGGTCAAATAAATCTGTCCGGAATCAGGTTGCTGTAAACCTGCCATCATCCGCAACAGCGAACTTTTACCGGCGCCATTAGGGCCGATCAATCCTACTAATTCGCCTGCCGATAACGTCAAATCCGCGTTAGCTAAAATACTATTGCCATCGCGGGTAAATGAAACTTGTTGGGCACTCAGTGTTGTGGTCATCATCACGCCCACCGTGAACGGGTTTTTAGAATCAAAAATAGAAAAAAGGGCGCGCCTATTAAGGAAGTAACCACACCTATTTTTAATTCGCGCGCGCTATCAAATTGACGCACCAAAATATCGGCAAGCACTAAGAGCAATGCGCCACCAAGTGCACTGGCAACCATTAATCGGCCGGGGCGATAACCGACAAACGGGCGCAACAGATGGGGAATCACCAAGCCGATAAATCCAATTGCACCACTCACCGCTACACAGGCTCCCACACCGATGGAAATTCCCAATAGCAAAATTCCACGCTCGCGATGATTATTAAAACCGAGTGAGCGCGCACTGTCTTCACCCAAGCTAAGTGCATCGAGAAAGCGGCTGCGGCTGAGCATCATCAACCAACTGATAACGGCGAGCGGCAAGGCGATACTGACATGATCAAAATGGCGATTAGCGAGCGAACCCAACATCCAAAAAACAATTTCCTGCATGGCATACAAACTGGGCGCAAAATTTAACGTCACTGCAATCAAGGCAACCATGATAGAACTCATCGCAGTGCCTGCCAGAATTAATGCCAGCATGCTGCTATGCAAACCCGCCAACACGTACACCATAAACAAGGTGAACAACGCGCCGAGAATAGCGGCGCCGGGCAACCAATACCAAGCGCTGGCCGCGATACCGAAATACAAAGTACAAATAGCGCCGAAGGCTGCACCACTGGAAACACCCAGTACGCCCGGATCAGCAAGCGGGTTGCGCAATAACCCCTGCATAGCCGCGCCCGACATTCCCAAGGTTGCACCAATCACTACCGCGAGAATTAAACGTGGCAAACGAATTTGGCCGACCACATTGGCGGCGAGACTTTGTTCGCCGTTAAAAAAATCCTGCAAGCCATTAATGACTTCAATATCGGCAAGGCCAATGTTGAGCGCAATTGCCGATGCGACTGTAATAGCCAGCACCAGTAAGCAGATTAAGGTTGTAAATGAAATTCGGATTTGCAAAGGTTAATACCTGTTAACTAATTTATTTCGCCAGAGAATTTTTCAGCTGGGTCGCAACATCACTGATCACAGTTGCCGCACAACCCGATAAGCCTGCAGGCAAAGTGACCACTTTAAAATCAGCATGCTGCAACGCTGGGTGCGAAAGATATTCGCGCGCAAGAGAATAAGCATCATCACTGCCCTGCTCCACAATTAAAATTTGCGGTTTGGCGCTGAGCAACAGTTCTAAATCAAGCTGATTAAAACCAAACATGCCGCGTTCCGCCGCTAAATTGCGCAAACCCGCCAGCTGCATAAACTCATGCTCCAGAGTGCCATCGCCAATCACTACGCCATTGGCTGAATACCAAAAAGCAGTGAGCGGTGTTTTGCCTTGGTTAGCCGCTTGCAGCTCGACAATTTGCGTACTGATTTCTTTTACCATCAACTCTGCTTTTGCACGCTCGCCCACCATATCAGCCAATTGCAAAATTTGAGCGTTAATATCTTTTAGCGTACGTGGTAATGGCAAACGCTCTACTCGTTTCCCGAGCTTTTGTAGCAGTTCAATAGGGCTGCGCTGATCAAACTCTCCCGCAAAAATAACGTCGGGGTTTAGCGGCACAATTTCTTCAGCAAGACCATGGTTCACCGGCATACCTTTTACTTGTTCGGCAATGGACGACCACATGGGGTCGGCAGTGAGATAACTGATGGACACTAAACGCTCATGCGGCACTAACTCCCACAACAATTGATCGATACAAATATTGAGCGAGGCAATTCGCTGGGGTGGCGTTTGCGCGAGTGTATTGTTCGCGCAAATAAAAAATAAAAAGCCCATCGCAAACAGGATGGGCTTTTGAAGCGCAGTAAATAATTTCATTTAAAGTGGATTCAACCAAGCCGCGCCGCGCACACCGCTGGAATCGCCATACACTGCGGGCACTATAGGCGTATCGCATTCGCGCCCAAATACATAGTTTGGTAACAGTTTAGGTACTTCGGTATAAATCCCGGCGATATTGGAAGCCCCGCCGCCCAACACGATTACATCCGGGTCCATGATATTAATGATGGCAGCAAAACCGCGCGCAAGCTGATCGTAATAATCGGTGAGAATTTTTTGTGCCGCAGCTTCACCCCTCTGTGCGCGCACAACAATTTCATCGCCTTTTATTTTTTCGCCGGTTGCCAGTTGATAGGAAAGGCATAATCCCGTGCCCGATAAAAAAGTCTCCTGACAGCCTGCTTTACCGCAGTAGCACGGGCGCGCTTTTAATTCAGCATCGCTAGACCACGGCAAGGGATTGTGGCCCCACTCGCCCGCTACGCCATTGGGTCCGACCATCGGTTTACCTTGAAAGGCAATACCTGCACCGCAGCCACTGCCGAGAATTCCGGCAAATACCAATTCGTAACTGCGTCCGGCGCCATCGGTCGCTTCTGACACTGCCAAACAATTTGCATCGTTGGTAACTTTAACTTCGCGCATCAAGAATTCAGACAGGTCTTTTTGGAAGGGCTTGCCATTAAGCCAGGTGGAATTGGCATTTTTCACCCAACCAGTTTTACGCGAAATAGTACCGGGGATGCCTATGCCTACCGGCAGCTGGGTTTCACCTGCGGCTACCTCTGCTTGGGCGACTAAACCGGCGATATCGCGCAGGGTTGCGTCATAGTCATCGCGCACCGTGGGGATACGCGTGCGAAACAACTCGTGGCTACTGCCATTGAGCAGTATCACCTCAGTCTTAGTACCACCGAGATCAATACCAATACGAAAATCTGTCATAAGAATCAGCCTGTTATCAAACGTGACGGGATTATAGGTGCGGCCAGTTGCCCGAGGCAAATAAGCACTGTAGGCAAATCCGATAATGGCTAAATGGCTGTCACGGGCTACACTCAGAAACAAGCTTATCGGCACAGATCGATACGCCACGAGAGAAAGATCACACAATAACTGATAGATAAAATTATGAGCGATACACGCAATAAAACTGCCGCCAATGAGCGCCGCAAATTTAGCCGCATCCTGTTTGATGCCCATGTTGAACTGGCGCAGGGCGAATTTCACTGGCGCGCCAGCCTGCTCGATATTTCACTGAAAGGGTTACTGCTGCAGCAAACACTGCCCGTGGAAGTGATTCACAGCGAGCCGATACTGGTAAAAATATTACTCTCCGATAACACCTGCATCGCTATGTCTGTCATTCTGGCGCACCAGCACCACAATCAAACCGGTTTAATGTGCACCTCTATTGATATTGATAGCGTGAGCCATTTACGGCGTTTGATTGAGCTGAACTTAGGTGATGCTATGGCTGCGGAAAGGGAGCTATCTGAACTAATCAGTGATTATTAGATGTTCTCTACAGCGTCATTAGCCAGTGAAGCCCAACGAGCGGAGCCGACGAAAATAATGAACGATGCAATCATTTCCGATACCACCAGTGAGGACGATAAACGGAGACATCCGCGCTTTCCTATGCGCGCCTATGCGGATTTGCAGTACTCCACCATAAGATGGGAAGCACATGTGCTGGATCTGTCGGAGTCCGGTGCACGCTTGGCGATTCTGGGTGAACACCTGTTGCAAAAAGGCGACCCGATGCGCCTGCATATCCAACTGGATGACATAAACCTTCTAACATCCCCAAAAAAACAGCTCAGCCTGCACGGAAAATTAGTGCATGTGCGCGAGCATTTGTTGGGGTTTGAATTTCAAGCGGATACCCCTGTTGATAAAACACTGCTGTACGAATTGTTAACCCAGATAGAAAACACTCATTAATCAGTAGCATTCTTTATGCGGTACCTTGCAGTTTATGCATTGTTGTTTTTATCGCTCGGTTATAGCTGTAGCGCTATCGCCAGTGGCAGCCTGCAGCTGACAATCACTAAAGCAGGTTCGCTCGAACCTGAAGCTACCAGCGAGTATTTCGCGCAAGCCTTGCGCTTGGCACTCAGCAAAACCAGCAGCAAATCCGAAGCCATCCAGATTAATCATCACCCTGATTTTGTAAACCGCGAGCGCGCGCGCCTGCTGGTTAAACAGGGCGTATTGGATGTGATCTGGAGTAGCAGTAATAAAGAGCGCGAAGCAGAGCTCACCGCCATTAACTTTAATTTACTGCGCGGCATTAACGAATATCGTCTGTTATTAATTCGCGCCGAGGATCAGCCACGCTTCGATACGATCAAGACGCTGACAGATTTGCAGACATTTAGAATTGGTAGCGGCACACACTGGAGCGATACCGACATCTATCGCTTTAATGCCTTACCGGTAGTGACATCCTACGCTTACGAACCTATGTTCCGTATGCTCAAGATTAAACGTTTTGATTACATGGCGCGCAGCGTCCAAGAAGTGCATTACGAATTGGAGCACTACGGAAAAGCCGATTTGGCGATAGAGAAAAATCTGGTCATCCATTACCCACAACCGATTTATTTTTTCGTCGGAAAAGATAAAGGCGCATTAGCAGAACGGATTAAACGCGGCTTGGAAATAGCGCAGAAAGATGGCAGCCTGGATGCATTATTTTTTGCCACCCCCAACTTCCGTAAAGCCTGGGACGAGCTACAACAACTCAAACGCAAGACGATCGAATTAAAAGTACCTCAATAAAAAATGCCTATTCTAAAGTCTTAGAGTGCATCCAAGGCTTCTTGCAAATTTTTTACCGCCACCACTTCAATTCCCAGATTTTTTTCACGCGGCGCATTGGCAAACGGCACAATAGCGCGTTTGAATCCATGCTTGGCTGCTTCACGTAAACGTTCGTGGCCGCTGGGCACGGGGCGAATTTCCCCAGAGAGACCCACTTCGCCAAACACGATCAAATCCTGCGGCAAAATACGGTCGCGAAAGCTGGACACAATCGCGAGCAGCACGGCTAAATCGGCACTGGTTTCCATCACTTTTACACCGCCGACCACATTCACGAATACATCCTGATCACCCACCATAATGCCGCCGTGACGATGTAACACCGCAAGCAACATCGCGAGGCGATTTTGATCCATACCGACGGCAACACGGCGCGGATTACCCAAGTGGCTGTCATCCACCAGCGCTTGAATTTCAATTAAAAGTGGCCGAGTGCCTTCCCACATCACCATGACTACAGAGCCAGATGAAGCGTCTTCCGCGCGCTGCAAAAATATCGCCGAAGGGTTATTCACTTCGCGCATGCCCTGTTCGGTCATCGCAAATACACCCAGCTCATTTACAGCACCAAAACGGTTTTTGTTGCCGCGCAAGGTGCGGAAGCGGGAATCGTTATCGCCCTCCAATAAAATGGAGCAATCGATCATATGCTCCAACACTTTGGGGCCAGCGAGTGAACCGTCTTTGGTCACGTGGCCGACCAGAATTAATACCGTGCCGGTTTGTTTAGCAAAACGAGTGAGATAGGCCGCGCTTTCACGCACTTGTGATACTGAGCCCGGCGCAGAGGAAATATCCTCCATGTGCATCACTTGAATTGAATCGATGACCATCACTTTCGGTGCGACTTTTTGAGCCGTCGCGCAAATACTTTCTACACTGGTTTCGCTCAGCATTTGCAGTTGATCAGTGGGCAAACCTAAGCGCTGGGCGCGCATCGCCACTTGCTGGAGCGACTCTTCACCAGTGATGTAAAGTGCGGGCATAGTGCGGGCAAGGTTGCACAGGGTTTGCAATAACAAGGTGGATTTGCCCGCACCTGGATTGCCGCCAATCAACACCACTGAACCGGGTACAAAACCGCCGCCGAGTACGCGGTCAAACTCCCCTGCTCCACTGCTAAAACGCGGTACATCATTAAGTGAAATTTCCGCGAGTGTTTGGATTTTATTGCCCGATGCACCTCCGGCATAACCTTCAAATTTTGCGGAGCGATTTGCCGGCGTTGGGCCTAAACGCACTTCGCTTAAACTGTTCCAGACACCGCACTCAGTACACTGACCTTGCCACTTTTTATAGTCAGCGCCGCAGTCATTACAAACGAAGGCATTTTTGGTTTTGGTATTCATTAGCGTTTTTCACTCGTCAACCGGAGGTAAGCGCCCAAGCCTACCAAGAGCGCCACAGCGGCGAACAACATAAAAACCGCCGAGTTTAAATGCGTGGCATCGCCCAGTAGCGATTTAAACATCAACAACAACGATTCAATCGACACCGCAATCACAATCGCCGACATAAACCGTGCAATCGTTCGGCGCGTTGAACCTGTGTGATGAATATCTTTATGCAGCAATACTTCTTCTTCGAGAATCGTTTTGCCCAGATCAAAAATTGCCAAGCCCAGAGTGATCAAAATCACCGATTGGAATGCCTGGGTCGCGGTATTGGTATGTTCATGAATCATCTCAAACAATGATTGCCCGGCCGAATATAACAAGAGCGCAGAAACCACCACCAACATGATGCCGATAATGCCGTAGATCACTTGGAAAAGTGGGTGCACAATGCGGCGCAAACTATCGCCATTGAGAAAAGTAATTAATTTTTCCAAATTAAAATTGATAACCAAATAGCGCGTTGCAGTATCGGCATCGACAAACCGCTGCACCGCAGAAATCGCCAACTGATGGGTGGCGCTGGACAGATAGGGTTGCGTCACAGTGACCGGTGCAATATTTTCACGCGCTCGGGTGTAATACACGCGGTTGCTGCGATCCGAACCAAAACCCGGCTCGCGTCGCTTGGGGTCAGGCACAGTGGGCGATGCCGCCGACTCAGTAGTTTGCACACCTTTGTCGTCGATACAGTAGAGCAACTCCACAAAGGGATAAGACAAGTGCAACCGCTTAACCACTTCGTTGAGCTGCTCGTGGGAGGTTTCCATTTTATTCGGCGATAGCGAGGTGACAATCGACTCTAACAAACGCTCGATCTGCGCTTGGTATTCGTCGTACTTTTTGAGCAGGTATAAATAGTTGCGTGGGGTCATGAGAGTTACTCGCTACACGGGATGGCTGCCGGAAATTGGGCGGCAGTGTACAGGATTAATAAGCACTTATTACGCCAGTCTTTTATGAACAATGCTCGACCGATAAAACCAAAAGTACAAACAATAAACCCCGGATTAACCGGGGTTTAGTTCGATCAGATTAACCATAAACACTACCGTTTAATTCGCCGGCAACTCGATGTTGCCTGGTGCGGCGCCACCGACTGCAACTCCGCCGTTATTCAGCACAAAGGTCACGACTTGTGTTTGCAACTCCGCGGTTACTTGCGGTGCGCCACCTTCCGGGCGCAACAGCGAGGCATGCCCGCCGGCAGTGTGCTTGACGTAACCACGCCCTAACTGTGTAGTGCCCAAACCTAATTGGGTGGTATTAAGCAACGCAGCCAATGCTTGGGTGCCCATAAGCGGTGCAATAGTGGAGCCGTTGGGAATTACGGCATCGTTATTGATTTGTTGGATCAATACCGGCACGCCAAGTGTCGCCAGTGTTTGCATGTAGGTGACCGGGTCGCCTGCGTCCATTGCATTTTGCGCGGCATAGAGAAAACGTTCGTAATTACTGGTGCCGACATTGACACCACTGGCCGCCAAGCCGCCATTGATTACCGGCGCAAAAGTGGCTGAGTTCACCAATATCTGCGCTACCTGACTACCTGAGCCACTGGTGACCAAACCGCGAATCGGGTTGAGATTTGAAGGCAAACCTATTTGCGCATCATTGGCGATGGCTAATTGGTTAACCGTGGTGAACACGCTACCCAAAATCCCGCCCAGCGATGAACCAACCAGATAAACCCGGTTGACATCCAACCCGGTCGCAACAGATTTCAGCAACTCGGTATTTACGCCGCTGAGGCTGGCATTGAGGTTGAGCAAATCCATCACTGTTTGGCGATTGTTATCGCGCGTATTGGTGAGATAAGCGAGATTCACAAATTGCGCGCCGGAGCCGTCGGTCGCACCGGGATTATCAAAGTTCATCGGCGCTGGCGCACCACCCGAACCGGCCACATTGAAATGGCGCTCGTGCGGCGCATTGGCGCCGTAAAGTGTGGCAAAGGGAATGGATTTACTCTTTTCCACATTCAACACATCAACGAAGGCGCTGTTGGCGGCCACACCGTGCACCGGTAAATCAATCGCTACTGTGGCGATACAACGGCTTGCCAGTGTATGAGCCAGTGCAAGTACAGAAGAGCGATCGAGTGTGATGCCATGTACATACATCACGGTGGGGTAGCCAGTTGCGGCATAAATTTGGCCGCAATTTGCCGCACCAGCGTAACCGGGAACCCAATTAGCCTGCGGCAAGGTGACTTGTAAGGGAACCGATTCATCGCCGGTTTTAGCCGCAAAGGGGTAGCGATAGGTGACGTTATAGCTGCCATCTACATCGCTAGGGACTGTTACGCCCAGAGCACCAGCAAGGGTGAGATCCGGCTTCCAATTGCGTTTTAAATATTCGCCAAATGCCAAGCCTGTTGCCGCCGTTTGGTAATAAGGCAGCTTGATATAGCCGGTATAGAGCTTGCCGACATTAGCCGCAAGCTGACTGCTAAAGGTGTTGAAATCGATTCCCGTGACGCCAGCAATTCCCAGCTCGCGCTTTTTTGGGGTAGGCAAGAGGCCGATTGAATCCAGCGTCACCGCATTGCTCACCGCGGTAGCGGGTGCAACGCCGGCTGCAATCTGGGTGCTGGCAATAGCGGCACGCGGCGATGCCATGGCAATCATGCCGGTCATAGGGTCGCTAGTGGTGAAGGTATAGGTGAGGACTAGTTTTTCTTTCGCTGTCGCAGCCGTTAACTGGCCGCCACTGACTGCCGCCAGAAATCCGCTCGCAAGTGTTTCCCAGCCGGTAATAGCGGTGCGCACCGGTACCAAACCGCTGAGGGTTTCATAGCTGGTATCGCGCAGAGCGTTGTAAGTCCAGGAGCGGGTAAGGTTGGCGCCAGCGGCGTCTTTCACATCGTTGGTGACAAATACCAGATATTTGGTTTTGGCTTTAAGCGGTTTGACCGGGCGCACCCGGATCACATTATTGGTGCCGCCATCCTGGGAGACGACTACCGCATCATAAGCCGCAGGAGCGACTACGCCGATGATATTGGCTGGGTTTAATGCATCTTTACCGTCGCTGTTTAGTTCGACCAAAAACACACTTTTGGATGCCTGCACCGTGGCAGGGTTTACGCTGCCGCTGATCAGTACATCAAAAAAAGCCGTGGTAGAAAAACCATCCATTTGGTTCATGGTCGCGCGCACCGGATCGGTGGCGGCACCTAAGTTAGCAGTGCCATCGGAGGTTGCCGCTGCAGCAAAAATCAAATCCGTATTAAAGGGAAGATCGGCGATCACCGGATCAAAGCGCGGATAGGTGCCGACAACATAGACATCGGGGCCGGTGGGTGCAGGCGCTTTTTCGGTATTGCTGCCGCCGCCACAGCCCTGTAATACGGACAATGAGAGCACTAATGATGACAGCGTGAGAGGAGAAAGCAGGAAGCGGTTGGAATTATTTTTCATGGTCACCTTCTGAAGAAACAGCTGATCGAACGTTATGAGAATTATCTAGGTAGTGTAGCTAGATTTTTCCTCGGCGCGAATCAAGAAGGTGACTAACTCAAGCAGAACACACTCTGCAGGAGGCAGCCCTTATCACAGGTTATCACTCATAAACTGCCGCTTCTTAACGGCTGATAACTTCGTAAGGGTTGCCGCCCAAAGCGTTGGAAATATATTCGATAGTTTTTTGCGCACGCACGCTATTGCCTGCGACATCCAATGGGGGCGAAATTACTGCGATACCAAATTTGCCAGGCGCTACCGCCAGAATGCCGCCGCCGACGCCACTCTTGGCAGGCAAACCGGTTTTGTACAGCCATTTGCCCGAGTCGTCGTACAAACCGGCGGTAGACATAATCGCTAGAATTTCCGGCACGTTATCGGCATTGATGACTTGTTTTTTGGTCAGCGGATTTTTACCGGCATTGGCCAATGTTGCCGCCATCATCGCCAGATCCTGCGCATTCACGCCCACTGAACATTGCTTGGTGTAAATGTCAGTCGCTTGCAATGGATCAGTCTTGATATGGCCGTAGGCTGACATTAAAGAGGCGATGGCGCGGTTGCGCTGATTAGTTGCGGCTTCTGATTCATAGACATCATTCAACACACGCAACTGGCGCCCGGCAAACTCATCGTACTTGCCAATAATTTTGTCCCAGATCGCGCTGTAACTTTTGCCTGTTACCATACTGGTTGCGGTAATCGCGCCAGCATTTACCAGCGGGTTCATTTCCGCGCCTTTGTATTGCTCGATGGCGATAATCGAATTAAAGACCTGACCGGTCGCATCCACCCCCATATTGTTGTAGATCGCGTCCGCGCCGGACTCTTCCATCACTAGCGCCATGGTAAATACTTTGGATATCGATTGAATCGACACTTCCGATTTCACATCGCCAAGCACGTAAATCTGGCCGTCGGCCGTCACCACGGCAATGCCATAGAGATTGGAATCCACTTTTGCCAAAGCGGGAATGTAATCCGCGTTAGCGCCTTCCTGTAAGCCTTTGTATTTTGCAAAGGCTTCACTCATCGCTTTTTCAATCTTTTCTTTGGTCAAATCCGCGGCTGATACATTGGCGATGCAGAGCGCGGCAGCAGCACACGCTAACAGTGTTTGTTGCATCAGCTTGCCAAGCAAATTACACATAATACTTCCCTCTGTTTAAGTGGGTAACAGGTATAAATGTCGCTAAAGTGTAACCAAACATTTGAACTAAAAAAGATAAGGGCGCCCTCGGCGCCCTTTCTTACTACAAGTTTTAAACAGCTTCATCTTGCTGCTTATGAAGTGACAATTGAATGATCTACCAACTAAAGAACAATCTCCGCCAAATTACCTTTCTCTTCAAGCCAGGTTTTGCGGTCTCCCGCGCGCTTTTTATTCAGCATCATATCCATGATTTGCATGGTGCCATCATCATCGCTAATAGTGAGCTGTACGAGGCGGCGCGTATCGCGCGCCATAGTGGTTTCGCGCAACTGCAAAGGGTTCATCTCACCTAAACCTTTAAAGCGCTGCACGTTGGGTTTGCCTTTTTTGTTTTCGGCGGCGATACGGTTGAGCACGCCGTTTTTCTCGCCTTCATCGAGCGCGTAATACACCTCTTTGCCGATGTCGATACGGTACAAAGGCGGCATGGCCACATACACAAAACCGTTGCGCACCAACACGGGGAAATGCCTCACAAACAGTGCGCATAACAGTGTGGCGATATGTAAACCGTCCGAGTCGGCGTCGGCGAGGATACAAATTTTGTGATAGCGCAATTCGCTCAGATCTTCACTGCCGGGGTCCATACCAATCGCGACAGAAATATCGTGCACTTCCTGGCTCGCCAGAATTTCGCCCGAGTCTACTTCCCATGTATTCAGGATCTTTCCACGCAGCGGCATGATCGCCTGGAATTCGCGGTCGCGCGCTTGTTTGGCGGAGCCGCCTGCTGAATCCCCTTCTACTAAAAACAATTCACTGCGCGCGGGATCAGCACTGGAACAATCGGCTAACTTACCGGGTAAGGCTGGCCCTTGGGTTACGCGTTTACGTTCGATTTTTTTACTCGCACGCACACGTTTTTGTGCATTGCTGATACAAAATTCAGCGAGCTTATCGCCGTCTTCTGTGTGTTGGTTTAACCAAAGCGCAAACGCATCTTTGGTGATACCGGAAACAAATGCCGCCGCTTCACGCGAGGTTAAACGCTCTTTAGTTTGACCAGAAAATTGTGGGTCGGCGTGTTTGTAGGAAAGCACATAACAGCAGGCATTCCACAAATCTTCCGGCGCAAGTTTTATTCCACGCGGCAATAAATTGCGGAATTCACAGTAATCGCGCAGCGCATCAAGTAAACCTGTACGCAAACCATTCACATGAGTTCCACCCTGCGCGGTGGGAATCAAGTTGACGTAGCTTTCCTGAATCAACTCGCCGCCTTCCGGCAACCATTGCAACGCCCAAGTCACCGCTTCCGTTTGGCCGCTGAAATCGCCAACAAAAGGATACTCAGGCAAAGTGATAAATTCTTGCGTTGCCCCGGCGAGATAATCTTTTAAACCATCCTCGTAATACCACTCATCTTTATCACCGGTTTGTTCATCTAAAAACGTCACCGATAAACCGGGGCACAAGACTGCTTTTGCACGCAGTACATGGCGCATGCGCGTGACCGAAAATTTATTCGAGTCAAAGTAAGTTGGATTCGGTAAGAAATGGACACTGGTGCCTGTTTGGCGTTTGGGGCAAGTATCAATAATTTCCAGATCACTGGCTTTATCACCGTTGGCAAAACCCATCTGGTAAACATTGCCATCGCGCTTGACGGTAACGATTAATTTTTCTGATAGCGCGTTAACAACAGACACACCTACGCCGTGCAAACCACCAGAGAACTGGTAATTTTTGTTGGAGAATTTTCCGCCCGCATGGAGCGTACACAAAATCACTTCCACACCCGGCTTGCCCTGCTCGGGGTGGATATCTACCGGCATACCGCGGCCGTCATCAATTACTGTGACTGATTGATCTTTGTGCAAAATAACATTGATGGTTTTCGCATGCCCGGCGAGCGCTTCATCCACCGAGTTGTCGATAATTTCCTGCGCGAGATGGTTTGGGCGCGTAGTTTCGGTGTACATACCGGGACGTTTTTTTACCGGGTCTAATCCCGTGAGTACTTCAATATCTTCTGCGGAATAATTTGCCATCTTATTTTCTGTTTACCGAGTCATTTAAAAAAGCCAAGTAGTTAAAAAGGCCTAGTGTTTAAAAAATGTCATGCAATCATCGAGATAGCGCTCAAACCCTTGGAAGGAATGATCACCACCCTCTTCTATTGTCTGCTTGCATGCGTGGTATTTTTGTACAGCTTGCCGGTAGTCGAGTGTTTCATCACCCGTTTGCACTAACAGCCAATAATTGTTGAGGCGCGTTACTGGCACATCGACTGCTATAGCCTCGTCGATATGGTGTGCGCTTAAGCGGTAGCTATCATCGGTGTGATAACTTTTCAGGTCAACCTCTAAATAGGCAGGCATAAAATCCTGCGGGCGCACCGCTGGATTAATGAGCACCGCGCGCAAATTATATTTTTCTGCCAGATATGTCGCCCAAAATCCACCGAGTGAACTGCCCATTAAGTACACAGGTTCAGGCAGCAAACGCTCAACGATGGACTCCAATAATTGTTGCGTCTGTGCCGGATAGGGCGATAGCTGGGGGCAGTGAAATGCAATATCAGGATGCGCAACCGCCAACCACTGTGCAGTTTGTTGCGCCTTTAAAGAGAGAGGGGAACTGAGGAAACCGTGAATGTACAGCAGTGCGGCCATGCCCGATCAATAACCCGCGGATTTGTAATCAATAACGTATTGTTTGTTGGTCACGCGTGCGATACCAGTGGCAAAAGTACCGTCATCATTCAATTCAAACCAGCGATAACCGGGCATTTGGGTATCCACAGTGAAATCATCGCAGAGTGGTTTAAATTGTACGCACGTAGATGGCGTAGCCACCAGCATCACACCGTTACGCAATTGCTCGAATTCCTGATGCACATGACCCCAGGTAATTATTTTTACTTGCGGGTGATCATCAATTAATTGGAAAAAGGCATCGGCGTTACGCACCACATATTGGTCAATCCACAAGCTACCGACCGGTACTGGCTGATGATGCAGTGAAACGATGATGTGCCTATCGGGATGCCCTTCAAGGACATGCGCGAGAAAATCCAATTCACTGGCGGCAAACTGGCCATAAACCTGGCCCGAGACACTGGAATCGAGTAATACCAGCAACCAATCGCCCAAGTAAACCAAGCGGCCTTGAATTCCCAGCGAATCTTGTTCGGATGCCATTATCTCAGCAGAGTCATGATTACCGGCAAGCCAACTGAAGGGTTGGGAAAAGTAGCGGCGAATGGTGTGTGCAAAACGTTGATAGCAATCGATATGGCCGTCACTGGCGACATCGCCAGTGCAAACCAAATGATCAAAACGCGACTCTGTCTTTTGGATAAGCTGGAGCACATCCTCAAGACTCTGGTCGGTATTTAACCCCAAAAGGGTCTCGCTTTGCTGCGGGCCCAAATGACAATCGGTTATTTGAATCAGACGCACTGGCGGCTCTCGTTCCTCGATAGTCGGGTTCTGTATGAATTAACAGACTGAATACCACTCGCATTGCTATGTGGATTTAGATGTCATAATAGGTGTGTTTCAACCGCAACGATATACGCTAATTGTGCTTTATGCCACCCAGCAAATGTGGAAAAGACCACATTTGTAGCCAAGATATGTAAATTTTTTGCAGGCGTTAAGAGTTGTTGCGAGTGAGTTACGAAATTTTGTATGTGCATTGATTATCCCACCATGCACAATAGACCCATACAGTAGATAGAGCCGACAGAATATTATTGTTCAAAATGAAATGTAGTATCCACACTGTGCCCATGCTCAAGACACACCGTTAACCATTCGCCAAGAAAACGATTGAGCTGATATTTTTCATCACTTTGATACATGGACTGATTGGGATATTCGTAACGTGGACGTAAGCGCTTGTGCCCTTGCCAAGCGAGAACCTCTGCGAGTTTTGCATCGTGATACATGCGCAAGGTTAATTTGGGCATCACCAACCAACTCGACGTTGCAGAAGCTGCGCCCATTGCTACACGACTTAATTCTAACGTCGTGGTATACGGCGAGCGCTCTATAATACGCAACAGATGCAGCCATTGTTGCGCACCCCGTGCGACCATAAAACGAAATTCGCTTTGCGGACTTTCTGATTTGCCTTGCTGATTATTCGCAAGCAATTTAGTTAACCGGGCAAAATTGGTTTCACACTCAGCCATTTGCAACGGTAAATCCACCTTATAACGCTCTTTATAAGTAACGTAGGCGAGTGGAGCTGTGGCGGCACGCAGTGTAAACATAGACACCTTAAAAATTTGCTAAAACCGCGCAAATAAAAAAGTAAGTGTAATAAGAATGGAAGGGCGTGTAGTGTTGATTAGAACGCCCGATAGTTGAAGTGTTAGCCAGTCTGGATATTAAGTCAATGGTTGAAAAAAATTATTCACCGATTGGTAAACTGCGTAGTCGATTTCGGTTTAGCTGCAGCCATTGTAAACAGATTAACGCAGCGGCGTTATTAAATGCGCCGCTTAATAACTCTGCAAAAACATCATCTGCTGCCAGAACATGGACGCGAATATCTTCCCCCTCTTCGGGCAAACCGTAAATACCTCCGGCATGACTTAAATCGCATAAGCCACAAAATAAATGCAATTTTTCGTCGCAACCGCCCGGGCTGGATAAATAGTTGCAAATATATTCCATCGTGTAGGGTAGTATATTCGCCTCTTCGATAAGCTCGCGCCGCGCTACATCTTCCGGCGACTCCCCCTCCTCCAGCATACCGGCAACCACTTCGTAGCACCAAGGGCCATTGGGTTCATTGAGTGCGCCTACGCGAAATTGCTCCACCATCCCGATCAAATCTTTTTTGGGGTCATAGAGCACCACCGCTACCGCTTCACCGCGCACAAATAACTCACGACCAATTTCCTTGCCCCAACCGCCTTCAAATAACTTATGACGAAGGAATATTTTTTCTACGCGGAAAAAGCGTTTGTACATTTCTTCGCGGCGAATGATTTCAACATCAGTACGGGTAAATTCCGGTTTTTTAATCATAGTTTTTATGCTGAATAAATTAATAAAAAAAGCCGTGTAAAAGCACCTATCCCTAACCCTCCCCTGAAAAAAAGGGGGGGGGATTTAAGGAGGTAAATTTACAATTAAACCTTATGATAAATTTCAGCACCTGCTTCCAAAAACTCTTTCGACTTTTGTTTCATTTCAGCTTCAACATCAATCATCTTAATCACTTGGTGATCGCCAATCACGGAAATATCGGTGCCATTTTTCGCCGCGTATTCACGCACTTCTTGCGTAATTTTCATCGAGCAAAATTTTGGTCCGCACATAGAGCAAAAATGTGCAACTTTTGCAGAATCCTTGGGCAAGGTTTCATCGTGGTAAGAACGTGCAGTGTCCGGGTCTAAACCTAAATTGAATTGATCTTCCCAGCGGAATTCAAACCGCGCTTTAGATAATGCATTATCACGCAGTTGCGCGCCTGGGTGCCCTTTGGCCAAATCGGCGGCATGAGCTGCAATCTTGTAGGTGATGATGCCATATTTCACATCGTCCTTATTCGGTAAACCCAAATGCTCTTTTGGTGTTACGTAGCACAACATGGCGCAACCGTACCAACCGATCATAGCCGCGCCAATTCCGGAGGTGATGTGGTCGTAACCAGGAGCAATATCGGTAGTTAATGGGCCAAGTGTGTAGAAAGGTGCTTCATCGCAAACCTCCAATTGCTTTTCCATATTTTCTTTAATCAAATGCATAGGCACGTGACCTGGCCCTTCGATCATGCACTGGACATCATGCTTCCAGGCAATTTTCGTCAGTTCACCGAGCGTTTCCAATTCACCAAATTGTGCTTCATCATTTGCATCGGCAATTGAGCCCGGACGCAAACCATCCCCTAAAGAAAAGCTGACGTCATAGGCTTTCATGATTTCGCAAATTTCATCGAAATTAGTGTAGAGAAAGTTTTCTTTGTGATGTGCCAAACACCACTTGGCCATAATCGAACCACCACGCGATACGATACCGGTAACTCGCTTGGCAGTGAGCGGCACATAACGCAGCAATACCCCAGCGTGGATGGTGAAATAATCTACTCCCTGCTCTGCCTGCTCAATTAAGGTATCGCGAAAAATTTCCCACGTTAAATTCTCAGCAACGCCATCTACTTTTTCCAGCGCTTGATAAATAGGTACGGTACCAATAGGGACGTGAGAGTTGCGAATAATCCACTCACGGGTTTCGTGAATATTTTTGCCAGTGGATAAATCCATCACCGTGTCTGCACCCCAGCGCGCACCCCAGGTGAGTTTTTCCACCTCTTCTTCGATCGATGAACCCAGCGCTGAGTTACCGATATTGCCATTAATTTTCACCAGAAAATTGCGCCCGATAATCATCGGCTCCAATTCCGGGTGATTAATATTCGCAGGAATAATGGCACGGCCGCGCGCTACTTCATCACGCACAAATTCGGGAGTAATTTCCTCAGGGATGCTTGCACCAAAACTCATGCCTTTGTGTTGCTGCCCCAAGGCTTTATATTGAGGGTCCACACCCAATTCGCGCGCTTGTGTCAGTGCCATATTTTCGCGAATGGCGATATATTCCATTTCGGGCGTGACGATGCCGCGCTTGGCGTAATGCATTTGCGATACGTTCATACCCGATTTGGCACGGCGCGGTTTGCGCGTGAGATTAAAACGCAAGCTCGCCAATTTAGGATCATTCAACCGGGTATTGGTAAATTCCGAATGACTATCCTCCAATACTTCAGTGTCATTACGCTCTTCGATCCAAGCGGTGCGCACATCGCCTAAACCAGTGCGTAAATCGATAGTTACTTTAGGATCGGTATATGGGCCAGAAGTATCGTAAACACGCACGGGTGGATTTTTCTCGCCGCCGAAATCGGTGGGAGTGTCGGCCAAGGTAATTTCGCGCATGGGCACCTGAATATCAGCGCGCGAACCCTGCACATAAATTTTATGTGAGCCGGTAAAGGGTTGTACCGAGGCCTTATCTACTTCGGCTGTTTGGCTGAGAATTTTTTCGACGCTGGTATTCATAATAGTGGCCTTGTCTTAATCAGGTGTATTAATAAAAAGAATAGAAATGATGTACCGGGCCTGAGCCCTGCCCTACATGCAATTTTTCGGAATGCACTAACGCTTGCTGTAAATAATTTTTTGCCTGTGTGACCGAATCGCCAAGCGATAATTGTTTAGCCAAACCAGCGGCAATTGCCGATGCCAAGGTACAACCTGTTCCGTGGGTATTTTTAGTTTGTAGGCGCGGAGCAGAAAAAAGCTCAACACCCGCCGCTGTGATTAATAAATCTGTCGCATCCTCACTATCGGCATGGCCGCCTTTCATTAATACTGCACGCGCGCCCAAGGCGATAATTTTTTCGCCTTGCAATTGCATCTGCTCTAAATTTCGCGCCGCTGTTGTATTCAACAAAACTGCCGCTTCATGCAAATTAGGAGTAATCAACGTCGCGAGCGGTAGCAATTTTTCAATCAACGTTTGAATCGCATCTTCAGCCAGCAATCTATCGCCGCTGGTCGCTACCATTACCGGATCGAGCACAAAAGGAATTTGCGGATACGCAGTTAAGGATTCAGCAACGGCAGCGATAATGTCGGCTGTTGCCAACATGCCGGTTTTAATTGCACCAACATTAATATCGCTCAATACCGAATGGATTTGCTGTTGTACAAATGCAGGAGGAACCGGCAATACACCTTGAACACCAAGCGTATTTTGTGCGGTGAGCGATGCAATCGCGCTGCAACCAAAGACACCCAATGCTGAAAAGGTTTTTAAATCAGCCTGTATACCTGCGCCACCACCGCTATCACTACCGGCAATCGTTAGGGCAATAGGAGTTGCTATTAATGAAGAACTTGATGAACTCATGGGATTTCCGCAAAAACAAAAGGCGCGGAAAAGAGAGGGATGCCAACGGCATAAATAGAAGCTCTCGTTCCCTACGCCGGTACTAACCGGATCAGGTCGGCGGGTATATCTCAGCCTCGTTGCTCGCATTTAGCCAGCAAAAAGCACCCCGACAAGAAAACCGGCAGTCTATTGGAGTTACGGGGGAGAGTAAAGGTAGGGGCACTGCTTGCTGCGCCCTTCTATCAAAATGGACGCGGCAAGATTGGATTATTTGCGGAGATGTCAGGGCGCAGCAAGCGGCGCCCCTACAGTTGGGTTATTTTTGTTGGGATTTAAGTAAGCCTAATTTGCCTGCGAGCAATGCAGTCGTAGGAGCTTGAATCAAGATGGTTCCCAGAATAAAGATAAAGGTGATCGCACCGACGACATCGATACCCGGCACCTTCATACCCGCCAGAATACCAACCAAAGCTGCAGGGATAACGCCGGTTTCACGCGTCCAGCTCATAAACACCAATTCTTTCCAGGTCCATTTAGCTCGACGATCGGGACCGGCGCAAATGAATACGGTAAGTGGACGAGCGACAAAAATGAAGATGAAAAGCAACACCAAACCAACACCCAAATATTCCTTGAGGAGATGGAAATCTACTTGAGAGCCTAAAAGAATGAAGATAAACATACGCATAAGCAGCGCCGTGTTACCAACGTAATCCTCAAGGTATTCATGCTCATGATGATCCAAAGGCAAACCAAACGACTCCTTATTGCCAATCATCACACCCAGAGTAAATACCGCCATAAAACCAGAAGCACTAATGGCATCTGCTAACAGGAACACCGTAATTACCGCGAGAATGATAACGAAAGGCGTCGCGCTACGGAAAATACCAAAACTGTTATGCGCCATTAAAAAGGCCGCGACGTAACCAACAATTGCACCGAGAACCAAGCCCATACCAGCTTCCCAAGCCAGCTCTTCGAGCAAGTGAACCGGACTAAAACCATCGCCCGTACCCATCACATAGGCTACGACCGCAAAAGTCGCAATCGCACCCATGGCATCGTTAAGCGCCGACTCACTCATCACCGTTTGGGATACGCGATCTTTAATCGGAACTTGTTTGAAAATAGGAACTAAAGTCGCTGGGTCAGTCGATGCAGTCAGTGCACCCAAGACCAGCGCCACGCCGATAGGAATCCCCAACCAAACACCAGCATAGGTAATAATTGCGCCTGTAATTAAAACACCGACAGTCGCGATAACAGTCAAGGTGATCCAAATTTGTTTCAAAACTGCAAAGCGCAGCGTTGCACCGCCTTCAAACAATAGGTAGCAAGCGCCGATGGTGAGGATTAACTGATTCATCGTGGAATCGGCGGGAACGTGAAGCAAGCCACCAATCGTTGGGCCGATACCAATACCTATCAACAGAAACAAAACAATATCGGGTACTTTGATTTTTTTGGCGATAACCCCGCCTAATAGCCCGGTGAAAATAATAATCCCGACATACATAAGGTCGAGCTTGGCAATATCTAATGACGACATGGCGACTCCAAGGTAAAAGTTAAAAGCAATAAAAATGAGGACGCATGCAGCCAATAACCGGGCAGCGAAGGCGTAAAAGTCAAATAGACGACAAAATGGCGCGCATGATAAAAGCTGCCCCTGCGCGACGCAATCAAACATTCATAAAGGTGATGGTGAAATCGACAACCTGCAGCGATTTTTCAGGAAATCGCACAAAACTGCCCTTGATGCTGATCTATCGCCATACAACTAGCAAGGTTCGCTTTACTCACCCTGACAAATTTTTGCATGGTGAATCCGTATGATGCACAGCTGCATCTAATCACTTGCGGCTCACTGTAATGATCAGGACAGGTATAGAAAGGTAAACGTGAAACTAAGCTTACATTTGTAACTTCACGGCAAGCGCGGCGCGTTTTACCCTTTTTAACTACTGAACCCTCGTTCATTTCTCGACCCCAAGGCGGCAAGCGGATAAACTCCACGCAACTTGCCTATTTGTGCTTACACCCGCGCCAATCAAGGCAGCAAGCATACTGCACCTCGGGTGTCGAACTGGAATTCTCAACTCTGGACTTTGGAAACCTTTATGAAAAAGACCAAGCTTTACCTGCTCGTCAGCCTTTTTTCTCTGACACCATTTACTGCCAGTGCCAATAGTTTGCTGGATGTGTATGAGCTGGCGCTGCAGAACGATGCCCAATTAAAAGCCGACAAAGCGAAATATGAAGCTGGCTTACAAAATAAAACTATTGGCCGCTCAGGATTGCTCCCGCAAATTAATGCCGGTGCAGAGGTCTCCCGAACCGATGGTGAATTTACAAACAACATGACTAACACCACTATCAAGAACGATTATGACTCCAAGGGTTGGGACATCTCCCTGAATCAACCCTTATTCAATATGTCATCCTGGTACGTTTACAAACAAGGAGCCGCATTAAGCGAGCAAGCTGAAGCACAATATGGTGCCGATCAGCAAAGCTTGATTGTCCGCACCGCCGAAGCCTATTTTAATGTTCTGCGCACAATAGAAACCTTGGAAGCGACGATTGCTGAAGAGAAAGCGCTGGAAAAGCAATTGGAACAAACCAAGCAACGTTTTGAAGTGGGTTTGACTGCCATCACTGAAGTGCATGAAGCGCAGGCGGCATTCGATAGCGCCCGCGCAGCCACTTTAGAGGCCCGCGGAAATCTTGGTATTAATTACGAAGCATTAGAAGTGTTGACGGGTAAACCGGAAGACCAAGTAGCGCCGCTATCACCAAAGTTTCCTGTGATCAACCCTGCACCGGCCAACCGCGCTGACTGGGTAGAATTTTCATTGAAAAACAATTACGGCTTAAAGGCATCAAAACTCGAAGCTGATGCCGCCCTGCAAACCGCCAAAGCAAACAGGTCAGGACACCTCCCAACTATTGGGGCAACATTGGCTTACTCGGATACGGAAAACGAAGGCATCGATAGTGGTGCCCCAATGGACAACGTGAGAGATGGAAGTACCGTCAAAATTCGGATGGAAGTACCTATTTTTAGCGGTGGGGCGACAACGGGCCGCAGCCGCCAAGCCTATGCGCTGTACACACAAGCACAAGAGTTATATAACAGCACCCAGCGTAGTGTGATACAAAATGCACGCGCGTTGCACCTCTCAGTAGAGACGGATGTGGCCGGCGTTCAAGCACGTAAGCAAGCGATTGTCTCCAACCAATCAGCATTGGAAGCAACCCAGTCAGGCTATGAAGTGGGGACGCGTAACTTAGTAGAAGTTTTGTTGGCACAACGAAATTTATATCAAGCACGCCGCAACTATTCGGATGCATTGTTTGATTACGTGATCGATACCATCAAGCTACGCGAAGTAGCAGGCATGCTCACACCTGCCGATGTACAAGAAATTGATAAATGGTTGCTGGATGATGCGCTTGTCAGCCGCAGCAAGTACGAAAATTAATTGCAATAAAAAAAATTATTTTCATAACAAAATGCCGGGATAACTGCCCGGCATTTTTTTGTTGCGCAATTATGTTTAAAGTTCATTGGCGTGTTAATCAATATATATTTACTAATCCCCTCACAAAATCAACAATTTCTTCGTAAAAAAACTGTTATGTCTAAAGAATAGACGTATAGTCCGTCTGCTTTTCGCTGTATCAAGAGCGTTTATAAAAATAAATAGTCTGCCCTTCTTCTAGGAAAGCAGCGTCTATCTAAATTCAGCAAGCGTTACCATTCGGTCAATCTATTCATTTATTCATTAACTGACGAGATTGAAATCATGTTAAAAAAAATCTTTATTGCTACCGCACTACTCGGCTGCGCTACAAGCGCTTTTTCTGCATCTAACCGTCCCGATGGTTACGCCACAATTTGTAAAACAGGACAAACCTGTTCAGTTAGTGGCTCTACTAACGTTGCGTTTGGCGCATCAGGAAAATTTGTTTACAAAATTATTAACGGCAGTTTTTCTTGCTCCGCTGCAACCTTTGGTTCAGACCCAATTCCGTCCAAATCAGTGAAGGAATGCTCTATTCCTAAATCTGGCTCGGGCGGTACAACCTCATCTTCAAGTTCTTCATCATCAAATTCTTCATCCTCCTCTAGCAGCAGTAGCAGTAGCGGTGGTGGTGGCGGATCAATTACCGGAGCTACCTGTTCTGCAAACGGTGCCGCAACTGTTAGCTCTACCATCAAAGTTACCAGCGGTACTTATGATGGTGGTTGTAAAGTATTTAATGCTACCAGTGCATTAGGTGATGGCAGCCAAAAAGAAGGACAAAGCCCAGTGTTCCGTGTGGAAAATGGCGCAACCTTGAAGAATGTTATTTTTGGTAGCAACGCTGCCGATGGTATTCACTTCTACAACGGCGGCAACATCGACAACATTCGCTGGACTAACGTAGGTGAAGATGCAATGACTATTAAATCTTCTGGCACCGTGAATGTGAAAAATATTTCTGCATTCGCAGGTTCAGATAAATTTATCCAGGTAAATGCTGCATCGACCTTAAACGTTTCCAACTGTGTAGTAGATGGAATGGGTAAATTCTTGCGTCAGAACGGCGGCACTACATTCAAGGTTGCAGTAAGTGCAGATCGTTGCCAAATATCGAACATGGGCGAAGGAATTTTCCGTACTGACAGCTCCACCAGTACCGCGAAAATCACCAATAGCCGTTTGAAAAATGCAGGCAGTATCTGTATTGGCAAATGGGCAAGCTGCACCAGCTCAGGCATTACTAACTATTGATAGTGTTTGATTTACTAATCATTTCGCTTTAATAGTTCTCGAAATAAAAACGCCGGGTGATCCCCGGCGTTTTTTTATTTTTCTATCAAGCTGACCCGCTGACCGATGGATAATATTTTATTTTTATCCAGTAGTAATGACCGAAAATGCGCATGCGTATGGGTTGATTCGGCAGTCCAGCTCAGACCTCCATCACGGGACGAAACTAACGCACCACCTTCACCCACTAAAAAAATTCGACCTCCCGTATCAACTTGTCCATCGCGTATTTCTCCACTCACTCCAGCGCTCACTCGTTGCCAATGCTCGCCTTGATCTTGTGAAAGTAAAATCACGCCATCACCGCCAAACACCAACAAATTTCCTGTAGGCAAATGGGCTACCATTCGGCGCAAATCTGTAGTCACATCAGTGACCACAGCCTGCCAATTTTTGCCGCCGTCGCGTGAGCGATTTAATTTCCCCTCTGCACCGAGTAAAAATAATTGTTGGTTACTAACATCGGCATAAACACCAAACCAATCAACTGCATCTACCGCAGTAACCGTGCTCCACGTTGAACCTGCATCTTCACTACGCGCGACTACACCCGCCTGCCCCGCGATTATCATTACACTTTTTTCACCTTGATCCAGCACTGCACCATTCCAAAATTCGTGCTGGTTTTTAATCGCGATTGATTGCCAAGTATTGCCGCCATCGGTTGAAATGCGGTGACGCCCCCAGGCTTCGACAGCAAATATAGTGTGTGAGTTAGGTTCGATCAGTAGCTCAGTAAAAGCCTCGCCTTCGGAAAAAATACTAAAGTACACCGTCTGCCAGCTTAATCCATCATCTTGCGATTGAAGAATGGTGCCCGTAGGCCCAGCTGCGATAAGTGCTTGCTGCACAGGCTCCTGGATTAATGCGCGAAATGTCGGAGGCGTATTGGGGTCGGTGTAAGCAACCGGAATTTGCTGCCAATCTGCACCTTTATTGATGGAGCGCAGAATCAGCCCTAACTCACCGGCAAGAATCCAGCTGCCTTTTGCAGTAATCAGCGCATTGCGCCAATACACATCTGCTTGCGGGAAAACGGTATTCCACAGCTGACCTTTATTTTCACTGTAAGCCAATAATCCACCACGGCCATAAGCAATCCACTGCTCGCCAGATTTATCGCGCTGAATATTTTCAAAGGATACAGTTGAAGTTTGCGCTGCCCACTGATTACCACCGTCGCGCGACACAAAATGCGCACCGCCATGGCCGAGTACACGCAAGGTATTATCATCCTGCAAAACAATACGTGATAAATACTGCAGTGCGCCGTTGTAAGGCATAGCGATCATTTGCCATTGACTTGCTTGCTGTGTACCGCGCAATAATTTCCCGTTGTGCGTGATCAATAAAAGAGTATCGATATCAGCAAGATAAATCCCATCGTTAAAATACGCTTGCTCGTCTGAGTCAAAACTTTCCCAACTTAAACCCCTATCACCGGAAACTAAAAATTTCCCATTGGCCGAGGTTGCCACTATACGCTCACCTGCCGCAAAAAATTGCGTGATTGGCGTAGCCATATCCAACGGTAGTAATTGCCAACTTTCACCAGCATCGTCGGAATAACCAAGCAGTCCTTCTTCGCCACCCAGCAGCAAACGTTTTTTATCTGCCGTCAAACCAATAGTTTCCAATGCCAACCGCGCAAATTGTGGTCCGAGTGACGTGGCCACCCAACTTTCTCCTTGGTCACGCGACAACAACAGGCGGCCTTTTTCACCAAGCACACACCAAAGGGAAAATTCGGGGATAAAAAAAACATTTTTGAAATGATGGCGTGCTACCGAGGCTGGTCGCTGCGGATAATTCACTGGCTGCCAATGTAATCCTGCATCAGAAGAGCGCAGCAGAACGTCACTCGCTAATGCAATCATAATTCCATTTTTTTTATCGGTCGCAACAGCTTGAATTACCTGCGCTTGTAATGTCGCAATTGTATTCCACTCATGGCCATTATCAGACCAACGCAAACTGCCGTGGCTTCCCCACAACCAATAGCGCTGTGCGACGTCATCGTAAAGGCTTCCGGTGTAATCAGGGTTGAGTGTACGTGCAGCGACTGAAGGAGCAGGATGCTCAACCGAATGCCGAGCATCGCAGGCAATGAGACTAAGAAATAGCAAGCACGCACAAAAAATACGCAAGCTGGGAATATTCAACATGGTAATTATTATTTTCCTATGTGTGCATTAATTACATCGATAGTTTTATCCAAGGCACCGCGATTCTCCACCGCCACACGCAACGCCGCTGCACCTTGCTGCGTTCGCGCTTCCGCATTAACAATTAACTCCTGCACCGCAGACGCAAAATGTTGTGAATCTTTCACCGTTGTTAATGCATCGGCCTCATTCAACAAAGATGCGACTTCTGCGAAATTAAATACATGTTCACCACTGAGTAGTGGTAACCCCCATGCAGCAGGCTCGATAAAATTATGCCCGCCATTTGGCACAAGGCTACCACCGACAAAAGCGATATCGCTCGCGCCGAACAGCAACATTAACTCACCCATGGTGTCACCCAGAAGAATATCCATATCTGCCGATAAATTATCGTTACTGCGTCGCACCGTTTTCCATCCGCGCGCTTCACATAAATTTCCCACCCGATCAAATCGTTCAGGATGACGCGGCACTAATATCAGTAGCAGTGCTTTCGCCAAGGGCTGATTTGATTTTCGCAGCTGCGCAAATGCATCCAAAATTATTTCATCTTCCCCCTGATGCGTACTCGCCGCAATCAACACTAAACGCGATCTATCAAGGGATAACTGTTGTTTTAATTTAGCAGCCTTCGCACGCAGCTCATCGGTTAGCAGCAAATCAAATTTAATATTGCCAGTGACTCGCACTTTAGCCTCAGGCAAACCCAAAGCAACAAAACGTGCAGCATCCACTGAATTTTGAATTGCCGCACCGTTGAGGTTTTGTAGCATAGGCTTGGTAAGAGCGGCAAAACGCGAATAGCCACGCGCAGATTTTTCTGATAGCCGCCCATTAATCAACAGCGCAGGTATTTTATGCGCAGCACAGGCCGCTAAAGTGTTAGGCCATAGCTCCGTTTCCATCACCATATAAAGTGAGGGTTTAACACGCGCTAAAAAACGAGCCAGTACATCAGGCAAATCGTAAGGCGCATACACATGGAAAACTGAATCGCCCAATACTGCACGCACACGCTCCGAACCCGTCGGCGTGGTGGTGGTTATAACCAATTGCAGCTCGGGTTTTGCTAGCAGGCGACGAATCAATGGCAATGCCGCTAAAAACTCACCAACCGACACAGTGTGCAACCAAATAACCTGCCGTTCGGAAACCAATGCCGGAAAAATACCGAACCGCTCCGCCCAACGTTTAGCGTATGCAGGCGCCGCAAAAGAGCGCCATAAAAGACGGATGAGAATCACAGGAATAAGTAAGTAAAAAAAAGTGGTATAAACAAAGCGCATGAGCTGTAACCCAATGAATTGAGATATGCAGAATAACAAATCAACCTGATAAAGACAGCCTGATTGCTGCTCGACTATCTAGCGATTCATGGCTGCCGCTTTTCTCACCCAAGATAATCATATTAAAAACATCGGCTATGACTTCAAACCTCTCAAATGCAAGAGCAGATTATTTTTCTGGAATCACTTTGTGAGGAAATTACTCAAGAGTTGGAATTGCCTGCACAGGCAATTGCGGGATTAAGGAAGCATTATTTCAGGAGAGAAATTTATATAGCAGATATAACAATATTGATCCCCTCTCCCTAGGAAAAGGGGGAGGCCAGAAGAAAATTTATTGGGAAAAATTAATTGTCGATTCTTCTTTTTTAACCAAGGAAACACTGCAATTTTTGTCAATGGAAAGTTCGTAACTAAGCTGATCTATACGCTCTTCCTGATTTATTGACACTACAAAGATATTAGTGTGCGTTTGCTTTATTTCACTTATTCCACCACCACCGACATGTGGGTATGTGGCCTTTATATCATCCAGAATAAAATGGAGTAACGCATAAGATTTTTCAACAGCTGAGTTTTCACATTTCATAGGAGTGACCTTTAAATCCTTAGCCGATTGCACTTGAGCAGTACAACCGATAGAGAAAAATAAACAGATAGACATCGCAACACAGCGACATGCACCTTTAGTTAAAAGTGGAACCATTTCAATCTCCGTTTAAAACTTATCGCTTAGGTTTTGTTGTGATTTTAGTATTTGCCGCGACCTCCGCAAGAGTTCTGGGATAATGTCGCACTCTTGCGGGAGCCCAGTCATTAGGTAAATTGATATTACCTTTTAAAAACATTTCTATAAGTGCTTGTCGCCAAGGATTGGCATTACTATCGCGTAATTGCATACCTTGCCCCATTACCGCATATTTATCGCTATCCGAGACACCGTAACATGCCGATGCATTAGTATTGGTCGATGGACAATGTGGCTTACCCTCGTCTACATGACCCAATCCTAAAAGGTGTCCTATTTCGTGGACGTGTGCTTTCTGCATGATAGGGAGACCTTTACTGTCGGTACCCTTTTGCACAGAATTGGTATCAAGGCTATCGTACAGCTTTGAATGTGAACCAAACCAAGTCTCGGCTTTATTTAGCCTGACAACTTCAATTGTATGATGCGATTTAAAGCCTGGGGTTGCATCAGCGCCTAGTAGTTTAAATCGGCACCATACATTGGGGATATATTTAACCCCCGCATCCTGGTAATCAAACAAGGAAAAGTTATTGATTAACCAGTATTTCGAGTCCCAGTATTTTTGGGCAGATTGAATGAAGTTAAATTTCCATGCGTCCCAGCTATTTTTTGTCCACTTGTCGATTTTTCTTGCAGGGGCTCGGGAGTCACCATAGTCATTATAGGTTCCAGTTAATGAGCCAGCAGCAGGGTTGATTTGTTTGAAGCCTAACTTGATGGTGATTGTTAATTCGGCATTATTGTACTTGTCGCACATTGATGCATCTAAGACAGCATCCCAAGAGGGTTTGTTTAACACTTTTTTCATAGCTACTTCCCTATACAAGGTAAAAAATCGGAAACCTACACTCTAAAGCGCTACAACTTTACAGCAGTCAAAATCACATATCGCTCACCCATCACTCATTTTTTGAAAAAAGCCAAGCAGCTAGTTGCATTACCGTATGACCCTCGATAGTCCATACACCACTCAACTGCAAGAGCAGATTGTTTTGCTGCAATCACTTTGCGAGAAAATTACTCAAGAGGTGGAATTGCCTGCGCAGGCAATTGCGGGACTGGGGGATTTGTTGTTTCGGGTTAGAGGGATTGTTAGTAATCAGCTTAGGTGATGCAACATGGTCGTCAATTTAAAAAAAATCTACAACTAAATTCCTTGAGAAACATATAAATGTATCATTAACGTTTTATTACTTTTCGCATCCATCCTCGCAAATGCGAAGATGAATGCAGTATAAACTATCAAACAAAATATAATTTCAACACTTAAAAAGTAATAAAATTTATTTTATTTTTTCACACAAGATAGCTACACGATCACGGATTGACGAAGCATCATTTGTACCTTGTTGAGACATTCTATCAAACTCCAAAAGCTCAAAATCGGCATTAGTTATGTCTTCAGAAGCCACTATTCTATTTTTTATCCTATCACTATTAAATTTTACCAATTTTTCACGAGTAAAGTTAAATTTTGGATTTTTTTGAAGAAGATTTTGATAAGCCAGATAATATATGGGAACCGCAGATTGAGATGCAAGCAAAGGGTCTTGATCAATAAAAATTTTTTCCAATGAAAGCAAAATAGAGTTACACGCACTTAAAATTTTATCTACGTAAGCTTTATCAGATTTCTTATAATCTTTCACAAACTTATCCAAATATACCTTTTTGGTATCATACAATCTGTTTTCTTTCTCGAGACAGTTCTGCAAAAAAAGTATTCTTACAGCAACTTCTTTATATTGATATCGTTTATTACTAAATTTAACCTTGTCTTTAAAAAATTTTCGACCTGATAATTTGTTTATTGCAGCCACCATATAACCGCCATATGCATTTCTTTTTTCAGCAGCATTCAAAGGTGAGGCTTCATTTAATCGACTAAACATTTCCTCAATAAGTTCAAGATCATCCGTCTCAATAGCAACAATTGGAAGACTTGTTGAATCAAATTTATTTTTAATTTTTGGATATTTTGAACTTAAATCATTATATGTTAGTCCGCCAATTTGGACATCAGTATCTCTCAAGTATACGAAATCATCTTTAAGTGCAAATTCACCATCAATGAATTGCCAAATTGCCTCGAGGCGCTGCCTTCCATCAATAACGGCATAATTAAAGCCGCTTGCTCTCGCATCTGCCTTTTCATATTTGTGAAAATATATTTTAGGAATATCATATCTATTTATAATAGAGTCAATAAGAAGTTGCTTCTTTTCTAGAGTCCACACATCACCGTTCCTTTGGTAATCAGGATCAATTTTAATTTCGTCCTTCTCAGAATAAACACTAAAAACCGTTGAATGATCTATCGAATGTGGATCAATATAACTCATAAAAACTCACCTTTTATCATTTCACCTATAGATGACAATTCTGGAAAAACTGCAAATTTTGTTATTCCAAGAATACCCAATTCCTTTTGTATTTCTAGTTTCGCTTCTTTAGGGATTAAATATTTAATTATGTGTTTCTTACTCCCTATTTCATCAATAGGTGTTTTCTCTCTATGGCTAATAGTAAATACCCCCATCTGAGCCTGTATACGAGGATTATTTCTCGTAGCAATAGCAGCTATTGGTAAGATTCCCTTATCCTTACCTTTATCGTATTTCTCCGTAGTATAACTTCCCAAATATTCATCCTCTTCAAACGCAGGAATATATTTCTCATCATCATTTGAATTTGCATTAAGCATTTGTGGAGATAAAACCCAAAGAATTGCATCTTTTTTATCCAAACTATGAACTGCAAAATGTAACGCAATTAAAGGATTTTCAGACCAATCAAGCAACCGAGTTGGCACACCATAGTGTTGCATCATGAACAACCATTCAAAATCATTTGATGGAGATCGCTTATCTATCAAGAAGCTAGCATTTTGCCGAAACTTATTTACTAACATTGTTTCAGTCGGAGGGCTTTTTAAACGGTCGAAACCAGAGAGCAATTTCCAACTTGCATCTGCTTGCCCCCTAAACCAAGTCGGACCCCAATCATCGGGAATATCCGCTTTGAGACGCACGATTAAATCAGCAACCTTTCTAATTTCTTTAGGTTTAGGCAAAGCTCACCTCTCTTGAATTATTCTGAAAAATACAATAACAGATCTGTGAACTTCTGGTTGTTCAATGTATTAGGCTTATCAAATAGTGATTAATTGACCTCATACCCTTACACAATGAAGATGAGGTAACACGAGCCTAGCAGAGGAACGTGATATGGCCATCTAAACATCATTACAGCAGATTACGAACCTTAATCATGTATGGCGCAATATATTTGGGCGGATTCTCCGCACCAACTTGCTCCGAATAAATTCGCAAACCTAACTAAAAACGATTGCGCAAAAGTTGACAGCGGTAAAATGAAAAAACCCGCTTATCTTGCGATAAGCGGGTTTTTAATTTGGTGGAGCTTAGCGGGATCGAACCGCTGACCTCAACACTGCCAGTGTTGCGCTCTCCCAGCTGAGCTAAAGCCCCAGATTCTTCGACATCCTGTCTCTGAGTGGCGCGCATTTTATGCAGCTGACCTCGGAGTGTCAAGCGAAAATTGGGGCTTGCACTCCGGTTTTTTTATCGATAAATCAAGCGCTTAACTATTGGCAGCTGGTTCTTCTGCGGTTGCGCCCAGTTTGTCGAAGATCTTTTCCAAGTCTTTTTGTTTGTTTTTGCCGAAGCCGCCCAAGGCGTTGATTGCGTGGCGGATGCGGGCGCGGCTCATGTCGGGGCCGATGATCTGCATGGAGTCCACTACCGAGAAGCTGGCGGTGGTACCTGCAATGGCGACGAACACGGGTGCGAGGGCGTCTTTGATCTTGATGCCCATTTGATCAGCAAGCAGTTTGAGTTCGGCAAACAGGTTGTCGCGCTCCCAGGTGCGCAAGGCTTCCAAGCGCCAGAGAGCGAATTGCAGATACTCTTTTTGTTTCTCTACATCCAGCTTGTTGCCGGCAAAACTCGCTTCGTTAACCTGCATCATGCCGCTGACGAGGAATCCCGCCAGTGGGGCGAAATCGCTCAGGGTGGTCATGCGCGATTGGGCGTGTGGCAGTGCTTGCAGCAGGGTTTCTTTGTTGAGTGCCCAACCGTGCAAGCGCTCGGCAAGTTGCTCGACGGTGAAGTTCTCGCGAATCCACAGGCTGCTGAGCCAGTTGAGCTTTTCGACATCGAAAATCGGGCCGCCTAATGACACGCGCAGCAGGTCAAAGTGTTCCTGCATTTCGGCGAGGGTGAATTTCTCGCGCTCGTCCGGCATTGACCAGCCCATGCGGCCGAGGTAGTTGAGCATTGCTTCCGGCAAATAACCCATGCGCTTGTAATAAAGGATGCTGGTGGGGTTTTTGCGTTTGCTGAGTTTGGATTTATCGGGGTTGCGCAGTAGCGGCAAGTGGCACAGAACCGGCGCTTGCCAGCCGAAGTATTCGTAGAGTTTCAGGTGCTTGGGCGCGGAGTTGATCCACTCTTCGCCGCGAATCACGTGGGTGATTTGCATCAGGTGATCGTCCACCACGTTGGCGAGGTGATAGGTGGGCATGCCGTCGCCTTTGAGCAGCACTTGCATATCCACTTGCGACCATTCGATTTCGATCTTGCCGCGCAGCATATCGTCGATTTCACACACGCCCTCTTCCGGGATTTTCATGCGGATAACGTAAGGCTCGCCCGCATTTAATTTCGCCTGGACTTCTTCTTGTGAGAGCAACAAACCGCGACCGTCGTACTTGGGCGTTTCACCGCGCGCTTGTTGCTCGCGGCGCATATCATCCAGCTCTTCAGCGGTGGCGAAGCAATAAAAGGCATGGCCTTTTTCGACCAGTTCAAACGCATATTTACCGTAGATATCCATCCGCTCGCTTTGGCGATAGGGGCCGTGCGGGCCGCCGACATCCGGGCCTTCGTCCCATTCCAAACCCAACCAACGCAGGCTGTCCAGAATCGCTTGCTCGGATTCGGGGGTGCTGCGGGTTTGGTCGGTATCTTCAATGCGCAACAGGAATTTGCCGCCGTGTTGACGGGCAAAACACAGGTTGAACAGGGCGATATAGGCGGTGCCTACGTGCGGATCGCCAGTGGGCGACGGGGCAATACGGGTACGGACTTCAGACATGAAACGGCCTTTTGTGCGAATCGATAGAATCGGGAATAGGAAAAGGCGCGCATTATACGCTTGAAACAGGGCAAGGGAAAAACAAGCATTTGCAGGTTAAATTTATTACTATCGACCCAAGCTGCCACAGCCAGATTAGCGCATGCTTTCCGCTTCTTTATCTGCTAGCAAAGCACTCAGGAGATAACACTATGAGCCACCAACGGATTAACCCGCAGGATTTAATCGCAACCAAAACAGCCGATACCTGCATTGTAGATGTGCGCACTGCAGCGGAAGTGAAGGCAGCGTCTTTACCGGATTCCCTGCATATCCCCCTGCATGACCTGACGCCGGAGCGCTTGAAACAAGTCATTACAACCAGCGGGAAAAAGGGCGCGCAGATCTATCTGTTGTGCCAAAGCGGCAAGCGCGCGGAAATGGCAGCCAATCAACTTGACGGGAAAATCGACGCAGAGCTGGTGATTATCGACGGCGGAGTCAACGCAATGCGCGATGCGAATATTCCCTTGCAACAAACAGGTAAGGCGGTGATATCGCTGGAGCGACAAGTACGCATCGCCGCCGGTTTTCTGGTGCTAATAGGTGTTGTGCTTGGCGCTACCCTTAACCCCAATTTTTACGCGCTCTCGGGTTTTGTCGGCGCCGGTTTACTGTTTGCGGGGATTACTGATACCTGCATGATGGGCATGCTAATCGCGCGTATGCCCTGGAATCACTAACCAGAAATAAGGGAGAGTTTTTATGATTTTTCGCCAATTATTTGAACGTGAATCCAGTACTTACACCTATTTAATCGCCTGTGCAGAAACGCGCGAAGCGGCACTGATCGATACGGTAAAAACCGAAGTGCCGATGTATTTGCAATTGTTGCAGGAATTAAATCTCACCTTGATCGATGTGTTGGATACGCACACGCATGCCGATCACATTACCGGTGCAGGTGACTTACGCGATGCAACTGGTTGCACCACCCTGCTCGCACAAGAAGCCAATTCAGCCTGTGTATCCCATGGCTTGCATGATGGTGAAAAAATCGCCATTGGCCGACTGACACTCACCGCGCTCTACACCCCCGGCCATACCGATGATTCCTATTCATTTGTCTTGCAACACGCGGGGCAAACCTGTGTATTTACCGGCGATACATTATTGATTCGCGGTACTGGCCGCACTGACTTCCAAAATGGCAGCGCGCAAGCGCAATATCACAGCTTGTTCGACAAACTGCTAAAACTGCCGGACGACACTTGGATTTTCCCTGCGCACGACTATAAAGGCTGGATGCGCAGCACCATCGCGGAAGAAAAAGCCCACAACCCGCGCCTGCAAGTGCACGATATCAATGCTTATATAGAGTTGATGGACAATCTTAACCTGCCCGACCCAAAGTTTATGGATGTGGCTGTGCCAGCTAATCGTGCGTGTGGCAAAGAATGAAATCACTGAACGCGTACAAAGCAGCGATCGAATTTGCTAGAATCCCAGCCACAAAAAATCCCACAGAGAGCGCAACCCATGCTGATTCAAGCACCTATTTCACTCGGCGAACTGATCGATAAAATCACCATTCTGGAAATTAAAGCGGTAAATATCGGCGATGAAGCTAAACTCAAAAACGTGACTCACGAATTAAATATCCTCAATGATAAAATAAGCACTTTGTTAGATGCTGCAGGACAAACAAAATTAGCCCCGCTGAAACAGGCATTAAAAGATATCAACCAAGAACTCTGGATTATTGAAGACGACATTCGCGATTGCGAATTAGCAGGCGATTTTAGCGATAAATTTATCCAACTCGCGCGCGCGGTCTATGTCACTAATGACAAACGCGCCAATGTAAAAAAAGATATTAATATCGCCTTTGGTTCAGAGCTGATCGAAGAGAAATCTTACAAAAAATATCAGTAATCCGTGTTACAACCGCCCCAACTGAAGAATTCGCCCATGCGCATACTGCTGATCAAAATGTCCTCCATGGGCGATATTTTTCACACCTTTCCGGCTATCAGTGACATCAAGCAACAATTTCCAGCTGCCGAAATTGATTGGGTGGTAGAAGAAGGTTTTAAGGAAATTGTGGCCTGGCACCCTGGTGTGCGCAAGGTTATCCCGATTGATCTGCGCCGCTGGGTTAAAGCCCGCGATAAGAAAAGCTGGCAAGAATTTAAACTCTGGCGGAAAAAATTACGCACAGAAAGTTACGATTACATCATCGACGCCCAAGGTCTGCTGAAAAGTGCAGCCATTGCAAAGTGTGCCAAAGGCAATGGCGTTGATGGCTACGCTAAACGTTCAGCGCGCGAGCCAATCACGCATTGGTTTTATAAACGCCATCACACTGTCGATAAAGACCAACACGCTGTTGCACGCACGCGCCTATTAATCGGTAAAGCATTAGGTTACACACCTAATCCAAAATTAAATTTTGGTATTAATCAAAATTTCACCCATGTGCACCCCGACCCGCACAAATTAATATTTATTATTGGCACCAGTTGGATTACCAAGCTTTGGGATACCAGCGAATGGCAAGCGCTAACCAAAATTGCAATCGATGCAGGTTTTAGAGTAGAAATTATTTGGGGTAGCGCGAGCGAGCTAGCGATTGCCGAGCAGATTATCGCAGCCAACCCATCCGCTACACGTCCACCACAACGGCTGGCTATTACCACTATCGCAGAAATGCTCGTTGAAGCAGCCGGCGTGGTAGGTTTGGATACCGGCTTCTCGCATTTAGCAGGCGCATTGGAAACTCCGACTATTGCGCTTTACGGCGCAACGTCGCCGCTTAAAGTGGGGCTGATTGGTGAACACACCCACAATTTACAGTTAGCAGAAAAACTGGACTGCATGCCCTGCCATAAACGCAGCTGCAAATTACTACCGGAAAATAGTACCGACACACCGCCCTGCATGAGTGGCATTAAAGCCAATGTTGTATGGCACGCATTGCAAAAAAAGATTTCCCTTTTTGACATCAACGAGCCACAGCAGGAACAAACACTATGACACCGCAAAAAATGGGCGTAGTCATTACCACCTACAACCAACCTAAATGGCTTAAAAATGTATTGTTCGGCTACGAAGCGCAGCGCCATAAAAATTTCACCGTAATTATTGCTGACGACGGATCAGCGCAACCAACACGCGATGTAATCGAATTTTTTCAAGCGCGGGGAAAATTAAACATCCAGCATATTTGGCATGAAGATAAAGGCTTTCAAAAATGCCAAATTCTCAATAAAGCCATTGCCCAATCCGATTGCGATTATTTAATTTTCACCGATGGCGATTGTGTGCCGGAACCGGATTTTATTGGCATTCATCAAACACTCGCGGAACCCGGTTATTTTTTATCGGGCGGCTATGTAAAACTGACCACACCTGTGTCGGATGCGATTACTGAAGCCGATATCGCCAGCGGCGTTATTTTTAATATCGATTGGCTTAAAAAAGCAGGTCAACCGGCCAACCACAAACTGTGGAAATTAATTAAGAACAAAAGTATCAAAGCGCTGCTCAATGCCATCACCCCGACTAAAGCTACCTGGAATGGCATGAACAGTTCGACCTGGATCAGCGATATAAAAGCCTGCAACGGTTTTAATGAAGACATGCAATACGGCGGTTTGGATCGCGAACTGGGCGAGCGTTTGTACAATCATGGATTAAAAGGGAAACAAGTGCGTTACAGCGTAAATTGTTTGCACCTTGACCACCCACGCGCTTACGACAATCCGGAAACCTGGAAAAAGAATTACGCTATCCGTAATGACGTGAAAAACACGGGGCGCTTCTGGGCAGAAAATGGGATTGTGAAAAAGTAATGCTTGCTCATCGCACCTTCTTTGCGACCTCCTTACAACCTGCAATTAAAAATGATAGTGCTTACACAGCGCCAGCCACTGCTGGTAATTACCGTCCTGTCGCACATTGGTTTGCTTTAATGAATCTTTTTGTGAGGCGATAATAGGAATAGGTTTTTTACCGGGACTGGCTGAGCGACGAGTAGTAGTTCCCGCCAAATAAGACATCGCCTTAAACCACAAATCATCCGCTTTTGGTGTTAGTTGCAAAAATAGTTCGCGGTTTTGTACATCAGCATACAAACAGTGGGGTGGATACAATACCCCACCGTAACCAATCGGCATTAACCATTGCTCGGAAATATCAGTACGTGCTTCAGTTTTCCATTCGTCGTAGGGCGCTGGCTGATTGGGGGCGATGAATTTAATCAAGCGGCACTCGTGTGCAATCACATCCTTCGGGTGCTGTTCATGGCTTTGATATAAACGCTGCAACCAGCTCGCGTCGTACATCAAATCATCGTCGCAAGTCACAATAATTTTTTCAGGATGCAATTCCAGTGAGTGGATAAGCTTGCGATGCGAGCAAGTCAGGTTTACATAACGAATTTCAAACACAGGGCTTTCTAATTCGCGCAGTGTTTGCGGCAACTGCTTGTGTAAATCTTCATTCAGCCAGAGGATAATTTTTTCTGCTGGATGCGACTGAACCAATAAACTGCGAATAGTGAGATGAATAATTCCCATGCGACTTGGAATAGAAGTCAGGGAAATAATAACCGGTAAGCGTGAGGCCGATGGTTTGATTAAGTCATCACGTGATAGGCGCGCTAATTTCCATGCAGTCCACCAGGATACAGGCAATTCTTTTAACTTCATCGCAACTTTATTCCTTGAGTTAATAACGTAGAATTAATAACGTAAATGTCCCTGCCTTTTCGCGCAGGTAAGTGCATGCATAATAACATTATGTATTCTGCAAATAGCCAACGGGCCAGAGCATAAGCCCCTGAATTTAACGCCACAGTCACAAAAACACTGGCTATACTCCAAGACATACTTACACCACATGCCACACACCTATGCCCTATCTAACCCATCAATTACTTTATCTGCGCAACCGCACGTTGGTATGGGTTAGGTGTTTGTATATCAGCACAAAAAGGCGACTGGACAAAATGTATCCAGATATGGCGAAGTGCAGTGATTATAGCTGGGCTGGAATTACCTTAGGGCTAACATTCGCGCTCTCGTTGATTGCCTGTGCCAGTGTGGATTCAAATAAAATGCAGCAGGTTATGCAGTCGCGTTATGGCAACGATGGCATGGCAATTTTGAATGACTGGAACCGCATGCTGAATACTGCAAGTGCCACCAGTGCAGACAAACAACTGCAGCAGGTAAACACTTTTTTTAATGAAAACATCCGTTACCGCAGCGACGATTTAGTGTGGAAAAAAAGTGATTACTGGGCCTCACCGGTTGAAATGATGGGTGTGCGCTCCGGTGATTGTGAAGATTACACCATCGCAAAATATCTCAGCCTCATCCAACTCGGCGTTGCCAATGAGCAATTGCGTTTGATTTACGTGAAAGCGCAAATCGGCGGGCCGCAAAGTAAAACATTTCAAGCACACATGGTGTTAGGTTATTACCCTACCCCCGATGCAATTCCACTTATTCTGGATAGCTTGGTAAGCACCATTGAACCCGCCAATAAACGCCCGGATTTAAAACCGGTTTTCAGCTTTAACAGTGAAGGTTTGTGGGTGGGCAACCAAACAACGGCGGCCGATCCAACAGCGCGATTATCGCGCTGGCGCGATCTACTCGCCCGTGTCAACGAGGAAGGATTTTGATGATGGATATTATTCTGCTGCGCTCCATTACTATCAAAATCATGAAGGCTAAAAGGCTATAACCATGTCGTTAATTAAACAATTGTGGATTGGGATTATTGTGCTCTTGCTGCTGGTACTCGGCGGCAATTTTGTGATTAGCACTATTACTGCCAAAACCTATCTGCAAGAACAGCTACGCTTAAAAAATATTGATAATGCAAATTCATTAGCGCTGTCAATATCACAAATGCCCGATAAAGATCCCGTCACCCTGGAGCTTTTGATTACTGCGCAATTTGATGCTGGCCACTATGAATACATTATTTTTCAAGACACCGATAAACAACCTATAGTCGCACGTAATTTTGAAGATAATCATTCAACAAGCGATGCAGTGCCGCAATGGTTTTCAAATCAGGTGACATTTGATGTCGCCCCCGGCATTGCGCAAATACAAGATGGCTGGCAACAGGCGGGCACACTGGTGGTGAAAAGCCATTCGCGCTATGCCGTAGAAGCGCTCTGGCGCAATACCCGCGATTTGTTTGATTGGTTTATTTGCGCCACCTTGCTCAGCGGTTTAATTGGCAGTTTTATTTTGAAATATATTTCGCGCCCATTGGATTTGGTCGTGAGCCAAGCGGAGGCAATTGGTGAGCGCCGTTTTGTTGTCTCTGAAGAACCCAAAACCAAAGAGTTTCAGCGTTTGGTACGGGCGATGAATACCCTCTCGCAGGGTGTTAAACAAATGCTCGATAAAGAAGCGCGGCAATTAGAGTTACTGCGCCGCGAATCACAAACCGATACGCTGACTGGCTTAGCTAATCGCACACATTTTTTAAATTTGCTGGATACCCAGCTCACCCGTGAAGATGTGCAGCAACGCGGCATTATGGTACTGACGCGCGTAATGAATTTGGCCGAACTTAATAATCAATTAGGTCATCAACAAGCTGACCAACTATTGCGATTGATCGCTGGCGTATTCAGCGATATCCAACATAAATACCCCAACAGTTGCGCAGGGCGTTTAAACGGCAGCGATTTTAGTGTGATCATCCCCTGCGATACACCCATCGATATAGTGAGTACCGACATTGCGCAAAAAATTAATTTCCAGTTGATTACCAGTGGTTTCGATAAAATTGCATTGCCACTAGCGCTGTGTAGTTTTACCAACGGCGATAAACGCAATGAAATTATGCATAGGTTAGACGGCGCTTTAGCCCAGGCTGAATTAAAAGGTAACCGCGCAGTAGTGGCAATTGAACAAAACCAACTCGATTATGTGCAGCACAGCCTTAACGAGTGGCGCGAGGTAATTACCGAAGCATTAGCAGCACAGAATATTGCGTTAGCTAAATTTCCTGTGCGTGACGCCCAAGGTCAATTAATTCATCACGAAGCTTCGGTAAGATTACAGCTGGATAAAACCCTTAAACCGGCCGGTTATTTTATGCCTTGGGCCGCGCGCCTGGGTTTGATGCCAGAGGTGGATTTGGCGGTACTGAAGTTGGCGCTGGCACAACTCCCTCACAGCACAGAATCATTGGCTATTAATATTTCTGCAGCGGCATTGTGTAGCACCCATTTCCGCGAGCAAGCAATTGCGCTGCTCACTCATGAGCAACACAGTGCAAAACAATTGTGGTTGGAATTTTCCGAGATTTGCATGTTGCGTCATTTAGAAGAACTGCGCGCATTTTCGGCTCGGCTGCGTTCGCTGGGCTGCCGTGTTGGCCTTGAGCATGTCGGTTTGGAATTTACGCAATTCAGTAATTTGCAGGATATGGGGCTGAGTTATTTAAAAATAGACAGCGCGATAATTCGCGATATTCACCACAACACCCACAGCCAAACCTTTGTACAAAGTCTGTGTAGCCTTGGCCATTCGTTGGGCATTGCGATGATTGCAGAAGGCGTTATAAGCGAAGATGAACAACACACGGTGGTGAAAATGGGCGTTGATGGACTCACTGGTCCGTTGATCGTTTAATCTGATCGGTTAAGTGGATCATTTAATTACAGATGTAAATTATCGCCATCATCCAATAATTCGATCCCTAAACGTTTACCGCGCAACTCACGGCGGTTAAGTAACTTGTGTTGCGCAGCATCGGGCAAATCCGTAAAGCGAATCACGCCCTGTTCTACTAACAAATTCACTACATCTTCCAACACCCGCGCCATGGTTTGGTCGGTTTGCTCCAGTGCCAGTTGCTGTGCTGATTTTGTCTGCTGTATAAACGCAACCAATTCGGGCGCATCATCGGCAATTATCTCACCAAAATCTGCAGCAATTTCTTTGCTGATCGCAACTAACTCGCCTGTCGCATTGCGTTTAATGTACATGTCATTTCCCCTGCAAAAAATCCCGCGCATGAATCGCGGGATTTTTAATTATCGAATACGCGATATTAGTCCGTAATCAATTTATTATTGTTCAGCAACTGCGTAATAATTTGTTGATCAGTGGTAGCGCCGCTGTAATGGCTTTGCAAATCTACACCACTCAACACGATTTTTTGCGTCTCTGCCGAACCGGTATAACCCGCGCCGACTGCGTGCGAATCGGTATTAAATCCACCGGTGTGGCTGATGTGAATGGTAGTGCTGCCACCTGCCACTTCAAAGTGTAAATAATCGGCGAGATTACCTGCACTGTTGTTGGCACCAACATGCTCGCCCACTAATAAATCACGCAAGTCGAGCACATCACCACCGCTGCCATTAGTACCGGCTGCGGCAGTAGCGAAGTTTTCGATAATATCCACTGCCGGTGTGCCTGCAGCGCCTTGATCGCCAAGTGACCAGACAAACACATCAACCATAGTGTCGGCAGCACCACCATTCAAAGTGTCGTTACCCGCACCACCACTGATGCGATCAGTACCACCAGCAGCATTGATGGTGTCATTACCGGCACCGCCAAAAATAATATCGGAACCGGTACCCGTAGTGATGGTGTCATTACCAGCGCCACCATGAACGATATTGTTTCCATTTCCGCCATTGATGACATTATCGCCACTGCCACCCTGAATGTAGTCGTTGGCGCCAGTAGCTGTGACGTTGCCCGATTCTGTAGTCGTTAAATCTACGGTTGTGTAAGCCGCTTTCAAGGTTACGATAGTTGAGGTAGTCGCAGTAAATCCGCCATTCACTTCCGTACTGGTGACGCTCACTGTAAGGCTGACTCCCGCAGTGGTGTAGCTACCGGGAATATTCAATTCCAGATTAGGCAAATCCGCCGCAACAAATGCCCATACACCGCCACCCAAATTAATACCCGTATTAAAGCTGGCACCTGTTGGCACACCACTGACTTTTATCGCTAGCGACTCAGAGCCATCGGTGTCAACCAATTGCGTAGTGATAGGGAATTTAACGCTAGTGCCCGCCGTGCCGTGCGCAAGTGCAACCAGGGATTTTGCAACCACAACCGATGGCGCACTAGCGACTCCAATTCCCACATTGACACTGGCAGTACTGGTTGCGCCAAAGTCGTCACGCATGGTGTAGGTAAAACTACCGGCACCTTCGAAGTTAGCCGTTGGAGTGAAAATAACCTTACCATCAGAGAGAGTGACGGTGCCATTAATCGCATTTTGTACACTGACCAAGGTTTTTACGCTGCCATCAATATCAGTATCGTTAGCGAACAAAGTTGCAGAGGTAATGGTTGTTGCGGTATTCGTTTTTACCGATACCACATCATTCACTGCCACCGGAGCATCATTAACCGCTGCCACCGTTAAATTCACTGTGGCAGTACTAACACCGCCTTTGTTGTCGCTAACGGTGTAGGAGAAACTGGCTGCACCGTTGTAATTCGCTGTAGGTGTAAAGATTACGTTGCCGCCCACCAAGCTTACCGACCCGTTAATAGCACCCTGTACACCAGTGATGGATAAAGTATCTCCATCCGGATCAGTATCATTTGCTAACAACGAACTCACAGGAATGGTGAGCGACTTATCTTCCAGCGCAATAAATGCTGACTGCTGATAAGTAGGTATGCTGGATAATGGTTGATAATTAATCCCACCATCACTGCTGAACTCCAGCTTCAATCTTGCATAACCCGCTTGATCCCAATACACGATTTCTACGTTATGGAGGCCAGCGGTCGTGACATTAAATTTCGCGTGAGTTGTCGTAGTCGCTGCCTGGTTGTTGTTAACCTCTGCAACCACTACACCGTCCACTTTAATTTGATAACCGTCGTCGGCGGTGACTCTGAAGTTATAGCTACCCACCTCCAAAGCGACCAACCCGCGCATTCTTACAATGGCATCGGATGTAGTAGCAGGATCAACACTTAAGCTGGCGGCATCGCTGCCTAAAAATGCTTGCAGGTTAGTGTCGGTACCCAAGTTATTGCTAAAAGGTGCACCTACTCCATAATCAAAGGTTTTGGCAATGAAGGTTGCATCGGCCGTGCGGCCATTGATAAATGCATTAACCTGCGCAAGATTGGTGAGGTTGGCGCCGTTAGTACCTTCGCGATAACCAAAATATTCAGATGCAAAACCTGCATTGGATGGTGCGGATGAATCATTATTCGCAACCGGTAAACTGTTGGGTTTTTGCACATCTACCGCTACAGTCGCCGTTGCAGTCCCGCCATGGCCATCACTCACTGTGTAAGTGAAAGACGCCGCACCGAAATATCCGGGAGTTGGGGTAAACACCACATTGCCGTTCACCAACTCAACGCTGCCATTAACACCACCTTGCACAGACTGGATACTCAAAGTATCGCCATCGATATCAGTGTCATTGCCGAGCAAGTTAGCTGCAGTAAATGTTACAGCTGCATTGCGTAACGTAGTGCCGCTATCGGCAACAGTGACGGGCACATCATTAGTACCGGTGATGCCGACAGTGATTGTAGTGGTCGAACTATCGGTCAAATTAACGGTGAAAGTTTCGGATTTAGTTTCGCCCGCAGTTAACACATCAGCGCGTGCATCCAGTGTGTAAGTCCATTGACCGTTTGCTTGTAAAACCAAACTGCCGTAATTGCCGGATTGGATTGCGGCAACAAATGCGAGTGCGGCGTTATCAGCGTCAGTTGCAGTCAAAGTACCGGAGGTTGATGGAGTTGTGTCTTCAACAACATTGCCCGAACCGGTTGAAACAATCGCAACATCGTTAGTGCCAGTGATGCCGACAGTAATTGTTGTAGTCGAACTGTCGGTCAAACTAACGGTGAAGGTTTCGGATTTACTTTCGCCAGCAACGAGTGAATCCGCACGCGCATCCAATGTGTAAGTCCATTGACCGTTTGCTTGTAAAACCAAACCACCGTAATTACCGGATTGTGTTGCGGCAACAAATGCCAGTGATGCGTTGTCAGCATCGGTTGCAGTCAAAGTGCCGGAGGTTGATGGAGTTGTGTCTTCAACAACATTGCCCGAACCGGTTGAAACAATCGCAACATCGTTAGTGCCGGTGATGCCGACAGTGATTGTTGTAGTCGAACTGTCGGTCAAACTAACGGTAAACGTTTCGGATTTACTTTCGCCAGCAGCGAGTGAGTTCGCACGCGCATCCAACGTATAAGTCCATTGACCATTGGCTTGCAATACCAAGCTGCCGTAATTGCCGGACTGTGTTGCGGCAACAAATGCGAGTGCGGCGTTATCAGCGTCAGTTGCAGTCAAAGTACCGGAGGTTGATGGAGTTGTGTCTTCAACAACATTGCCCGAACCGGTGGAAACAATCGCAACATTATTAGTGCCGGTGATGCCGACAGTAATTGTGGTGGTGGAGCTATCAGTCAAATTAACGGTAAATATTTCTGATTTTATTTCACCCGCAGTCAACGCATCAACGCGCGCATCCAATGTGTAAGTCCATTGGCCGTTTGCTTGCAATACCAAGCTGCCGTAATTGCCGGATTGTGTTGCGGCAACAAATGCGAGTGCGGCGTTATCAGCGTCGGTCGCACTCAAAGTGCCGGAGGTAGATGGAGTTGTGTCTTCAACGACATTGCCCGAACCGGTTGAAACAATCGCAACATCGTTAGTGCCGGTGATCCCGACAGTGATTGTGGTGGTGGAGCTATCAGTCAAACTAACGGTGAAGGTTTCAGATTTAATTTCGCCAGCAGTCAACGCATCAGTACGCGCATCCAATGTGTAAGTCCATTGGCCGTTTGCTTGCAATACCAAGCTGCCGTAATTGCCGGACTGTGTTGCTGCAACAAATGCGAGTGAGGCGTTATCGGCATCAGTTGCCGTCAAAGTACCGGAGGTAGATGGAGTTGTATCTTCAACAACATTGCCCGAACCGGTTGAAACAATCGCAACATCGTTAGTGCCGGTGATCCCGACAGTGATTGTGGTGGTGGAGCTATCAGTCAAACTAACGGTGAAGGTCTCGGATTTACTTTCGCCAGCAGTCAACGCATTCGCGCGAGCATCCAATGTGTAAATCCATTGACCATTCGCCTGCAAGACCAAGCTGCCGTAATTGCCGGATTGGGTTGCGGCAACAAATGCGAGTGAGGCGTTATCGGCATCAGTTGCCGTCAAAGTACCGGAGGTAGATGGAGTTGTATCTTCAACAACATTGCCCGAACCGGTTGAAACAATCGCAGCATCATTAGTGCCGGTGATGCCGACAGTAATTGTGGTGGTGGAGCTATCAGTCAAATTAACGGTAAATATTTCTGATTTTATTTCACCCGCAGTCAACGCATCAACG